>Ga0310690_10000752_pt1 | contig 64450 bp, 83 predicted proteins | sample AusTroGonzalo_MG_2_FD_207661 | JGI IMG/M metagenome (GOLD analysis project Ga0310690, IMG submission 207661) | Bovine rumen microbial communities from tropical cattle in Woodstock, Queensland, Australia - Gonzalo_04 (v2) (version 2) | ecosystem: Host-associated > Mammals > Digestive system >... | reverse complement strand
CTCACAAAACGCGGCGAAAACACGTAAAAACAAAAGAAAAGCGACGGCGCGGACATGGTAGAATGTCAAAAACGGCGGCCGCTGCCGGGTATGGGGGACGAAGGACACCCACACGCGGGCCCGTGGGCCGGCGGCAGTCATGGGGGCCCCTCGTGTGTGTGGAGGTCTGAACGGAGGCGAGTCTGGTTGGCCCTGTCTCGGCTTGTCTTGGCTCTTACGCGCGTGCGCGTGTGCGTGTGCAACGCGAGTGCCTGGTTCGATGCTGGGGTGGCTTGGCTGGATGTCGGCGATCTGTGCATGGGTCGATGCGGCTGGTTGGTGGCTGGCTTGGCTTGCGGGTGGCCGTGGACTGTCTGTTGGCTATGCGGGCGGTGTCTCTGGCTATGGCCTTGCTGTGCCTTGCGGACTGTCCTGCGGCTCGGTTATCTGATTTTCGTTTTTGTGATTTAGTGAAGGCCTCACGCGTGCGCGCGCGCGATTAGAGCTGCGTTCACAGGGAATTCATGTAAATTTTGCGTGAAAAGTCTTGCGCGCGCGTATAGAGAGGGTACACCATTACACCAAATTGGGTTATTTAATAATAATAGGCGGTTTAGAGGTAAAAGTTGCAATTGCAAGGGGGTGTTTGGTGAAATGTCAAAGTACACCATTTCACCAAATTCGTGCACCATTTTGATTTGGCTAGTTTTTGAGTTATGCAAAATGGTGAATGGTGCATTTTTGGGGGTACACCATTTCACCGTCCATAACTGCAAATTTGGGGTGGCGGGAAATGGGGGATTTGAGGGGTGCGTCGTGGGCGGCGGGGGTGCGATGCTGGCGGGGGTGTCTGGTGTGGTGTCTGGTGGGGTGTGTGGTTGGGTGCGTGGCTCTGGAAGACGCCTCCCTCCGCGTCGAAGGAAAGGGGGTGCGGGGGGAACGGGACGGCGGGCGGCATGGCGGGATGCGGGGCGGTATGGCTGGAAACAATGGCTGGAAACAGGGGTAAAGCGCGGTAAAGCGGGGATAAGATGTGGGGCATGGCGAAAAGATGCAGACCGAGGAAGGATTCGGCGAAGGAGCCGGCGAAGGAGCCCGTCGGTTCGTTCGTGCGCAAGATCGGCGGGAGGAGCTCGCGGGAGCGGGAGGATTCCGCCGCGCTTGCGGCGGCGAACCCGTGGTTCACGCCGCCGACCTGGAAGCAGCTTGTCGGGATGGCGCGCCTCGCGATGGAGGACGAGAACGAGGAGCTGGTGAAGAAGTTCGAGGCCCGTGCGGCGCGGCGGCAGAAGTTCATGTACGACAACGGGATCGGGGAGGTTGCCGACGTGGCGGCGCTTCGGAGGGGGCTGCTGGAATACTACTGCGAGGTGGTGACGACGACGAGCCGGGATGTCAGGGGTGCGTTCAGGAGGGTCGGGGCGAACTACGGGGATCTGCACGGCGGGGTGCTGAACAGGTGCTTTGATTTGTGGGTGGTGCGGGAGTTCGTCTGCAAGCTGCGCGGGAAGATCGCGCGGGCGGTCGCGGAGGAGAGCGCCTCGGTCGCGCAGGAGAGCCAGCTGCGGCTGATCACGGAGGACGGGTGCGAGCTGAACCAGCGGGCCGTGGAGGTGAGCCTGAAGGCGACGATGCGCGACGTGTACGGGGAGAGCAACGAGGTCGGGACGGCGAAGGACGGCAAGGCGGGAATAACCTATAACTTCCCGAACATGACGTTGAACTGGATCGTGGCGCCGGGTGCGGCGGGCGGTGCGGCGGGGAATGGGGGCGTGGCCGGAGCCGTGGGGGCTGCGGCCGGCGCGGTGCAGGAGATCGCCGGGGCCGCGGCGGAGGTCGGGTTCGACGGGGGCGGAGCTGGCGCGGGCGGCGTCGTGGTCGACGCGGAGGTGGTGGACGGCACGCCTGCTGACGCGGAGCAGGTGCCTGCCTCTCCCGCGAAGCCGAAGCCCGAGACGAGGAAGAAGCCACGCGACGAGATCGAGCAGAGGTTCATGAGCTGGTGGGAGTAGCGGATGGCGAGGAAGTTCACATACGTCGCGTCGCCGACCGGGATTGCGTTCCACAACGCGGCGCCAGGGACGTATCTGTACAAGGGGATAAGGGCCGTGCAGGGGACGGGAAAGACGGTCATCTGCCATCAGGACATGGTGATGAAGAGCCACATGCAGCCGCCGATCGTCGATCCGAAGACCGGGCGGCTCGTGCGGTGGACGCGGTGGGGGATGTTCCGCGACACGTTCCAGGCGTTGCAGAAGACGACGATACCTGACTGGTTGGACTGGCATCCCGTAGGCGAGAACATGGTGATGCACTGGTCGCCTCCGATCAACGGGGTGTACGAGATACCGTCGATGCTGCCGGAGGACAGGGAAAAGGGAATAACTGTCCGCATGGAGTTGTACTTCTACGCGACCGGCGCGCCTACGTTCATGAACGACGTGGACGGCCTGTCGCTGTCGGGGGCGTACTTCAACGAGGCGGCGGCGCAGAGCTGGGAGGCGATCCACAAGGTTCAGGAGCGAGTCGGTCGCTTCAAGCCGCCGGGCGCCTCCGCGCAGGGGTGGAAGGGGCTGTCGTTCGGAATCCTGATGGACACGAACACGCCGACGGACTCCTCGTGGTGGTATAGGCTGGAGCAGGTGGAGAAGCCGGACAGGATGCTGTGGTTCGTCCAGCCGCCTCCGTTGATAAGGTCGACGGAGCGTCCTCCCGCGGGGTGTCGCGGTACGAAGGTAGGCGACGTGTGGTACATCCGCAACGACGCGGCCGGCCACGCGGCGTTCGGCACGAGCGGCGTCTGCGAGAACGTGGAGAACCTCGGCGACGGGTGGGACTACTACGAGAAGCAGCTGACTGGCGCAGATGAGGACTACATCAAGATGCGCCTGCTGAACGAGTACGGGAAGGTCAAGGCGGGGCAGCCGGTGTGGCCGGGGTACATCGACAGCGTGCATTCGACTGACGAGGAGTTCGCACACGAGCGCGGCAACGTGACGCTCGTCGGGATGGACTTGGGCGGAAATCCGGCCGCGGTGTTCGCGCAGATGACGCACATGGGGCAGTTCAGGGTGTTCGGCGAGGAGGTCGCGTTCAACAAGATGGTTCCGCCGTTCGTGGAGGAGCAGCTGATACCGTACCTCGTGCGGCACTGCAACTGGCCGCTGACGCCGGCGGTGGTGTTCCCCGATCCGTCCGGCAAGAACCTCACGGAGATGTCGACCATCTCGGCGCACGCGTTCTTGCAAAGCAAGGGGCTCAAGGTGGAGGTTCCGCCGGAGCTGACGCGGAACGACGTGATGACGCGAATCAGTGCGGTCGATTCGCTGCTGCGGCAGATTTCCAAGGGGCCTGACGGCAAGGCGATGCCGAAGTTCCTGCTGTCGCGGAAGTGCGAATGGCTCCGCAAGGCGATGAACGGCGGGTACTGCTACCGGAAGATGCGGACGGTCGACGGATCGGAGCGGTACGACGACAAGCCGGACAAGGGGTCGAAGTTCTCGCACATCGCGGACGCGCTGCAATACGTGGCGTGCGGCGCGACAGCCGGCGGCGGCAGGCTCGACGCGCTGCGATCGTCGTTCCGTGGCGACGGATGGGGGCAGCAGGGGCAGTACGCCGCGCCTTCGCAGTGCTTCGAGTTCGGGTGCTGAAAAAAATGCCGAAACGCATGGGTAAAGCGTGGTAAAGCGAGTGGATAATACTTGGCGATGGGCCTAACAGACCAGATTTTCGGCGCGCCTCTTGGGACGGCGGTGCTGGAAAGGACGGCGCCGCAGGGCGCGGAGGCCGTTACGTCGCCCGTTCCTCCCGCGCAGCCTGACGGACAGGAGCCGGAGGTCGTCCAGACCGAGCCGATGTCGCGCCTCGCAACGTTCGTGATGGACGCGTTCAGGACGAACAGCGACTACCGGAGAAACAGCGGCGTCGACGCGCGTCTCGACTACGCGCTGACCGCGAACAGGTGCAGGTTCACGAACGAGCAGCTTGACGCGCTCGTGAACAAAATGGGCATTCCGAGGACGATAGCGGAGCACCTGAAGACGGCGATCACGTTCGTCAAGACGCGCGGAGCGAAGTCGATCCTCGGCGATCTGTTGAGCCAGAGCGGAGAGCCGCTTTTCGACTTTACGCACTCGCCCGTGCCGGACATCCCGATAGACGCGGTGCCGGAGACGGAGCAGGCCATGTCCGTCGAGATACAGGCGCTTCTCGCGTCGCTCCAGCAGCAGGGTGTGACGCAGCTTCCGCCGGAGGCGGAGGCCAAGCTGATGCAGGCTGTGCAGATGGTGACTGCGGACAGGTACGACGACATCTCCAACCAGAAGGAGGCCGCCGCCCGCAACCGCGTCCGGCGCATGAAGAACAAGGTCTGGGATTTGATGGAGGAAGGCGGCTTCATGGAAGCCGTGCACGACTGCATATCGAACCTGTGCGTGTACGGGACGTGCGTGCTGCACGGCCCCGTGATGCGCGCCGTCGAGTGCAACTCCGTGAAGCAGACGGGGCAGGGGAAGGTTCCGAAGTACGTCCGCGAGGTGAAGCTGAAGCCGGTGTTCGAGAGCGTGAGCCCGTGGGACTGCTACCCCGCGCCGGACGCGAAGGAGACGTCCGACGGCCCGTTCTGCATGAAGGTGAAGTACGCGGCGCACGACCTTTGGACCATGTGCGACAGGGGCGCCGCTAAGGAGAAGAACGGCGAGGGGTGGAACGACGCGGTTGTGCGCGACATCCTCGACAGGCATCCTTCTGGCGGCGTGAAGCTTCGCCTCTACTACGACAACACGGACGCGGACCGCAGGGTCCTTGAGGACAGGGGCTACGAGGACACGAACGACTGCACGTTCGAGGGCGTGCGGTGCTACGCCTACGTCCGCGGGTCGATGCTTTCCGAAATGGGAATCGTCCGCAACCGCGACAACAAGGCGATCCGCCTGAACGACTACTACCGCGTCGAGAGCGTGGTGGTCGAGGACAAGGTGGTGTTCTGCCGCATACTCGACAACCGCATGGACGTGCCCGTTTCGCACGCCTCGTTCTACGACATCCCCGGCTCGTGGTGGGGCGAGAGCATCGCGGACAAGCTGCGGCTCGTGCAGACGATGCAGGACAACACCGCGAAGTCGCTGTTCCTCGACCTTGCCGGCACGGGGCCGATGTTCTGGGTGCGCAACTCAGCGCTTCTGCGCGACAAGTCTCCGTCCGCGACGATGTTCAAGGCGTACAAGACGGTGATGTTCGACGAGCCGATGTTCCCGGGCGGAGGCTCCTCCGGCGTTCCAATGGGCACGATCGAGGTGCCGTCGCGCGCGAGGGAGCTCGTCGCCGAGTGGGACATGTGGAACCAGCAGGCGGACAACGACAGCGGCATCCCGCGCTTCGCGGAGGGTCAGAGCGCCGGCCAGAGCGGAGCGCTCCGCACGTCGAGCGGTCTTGCGCAGTTCAACGAGCACATGATGCGCGGCATGAAGTCCGTCCTGACGTCGTTCGACAACAGCCTCATCCGCACGGCGGTGCGCCGCATGGCCGATTGGGAGCTGATCTACGGCACGGACATGGACTTGAAGGGAGACGTGTTCGTTCTGCCAGTCGGGCTCATCGGGCGCATCATGCGCGTGCAGCGCGACCAGTCGCGGATGCAGCTCTTCAACATGATCGTCACGAACCAGTTCCTGCTCCAGCTCATCGGGCCGAAGGGCGTCCTCGCGCTGCTACGCCCGTCGCTGAAGGACCTGGACGTGAACCCGGACGACATCATTCCGAGCGAGCAGCGCATGAAGTTCATGGAGGCAGTCGAGGAGCTGAAGCAGCTCGCCGTCGCGGAGGCGCAGGCACAGCAGGGCGCGGCGGCGCCCGCCGACGGAATGGGCGACGGCGGTCAGCAGGCGCATGGCGCGCCTCCCGGCGTTGCGCAGCCGCCGCAGGTCGAGATGCCGCAGGGCGGCGTCGAGGAAAGGAGGGCCGTGGCATGATGTCGGAGGCCCAGCTCGTGCAGATGGAGCGCGACGCGATGGCGAAGATGCCGCCGCCCGCGTTGGAGGCGTTCGCCGCGTTCCTGCGCGCGAAGGCGTTTCTCGCGGGGTACGCGTGCAGCCAGATAGGCGCTCCGGCGGACTTCCAGTCCGACTGCCGCGCCACGATCAGATTTTGCAACAGTTTCGCGGACAAGGCCGAAGAGGCTCTTTCCGCGCGCCGGGCGGACGCCACCGCCCAAGCGCGGGGGGATTCCACGTGAAGCCGGTCCATAACAGAAACAGCAACCGCCCGGAGATTCCGCCCGTTTGCGGCTCGCCGAGGCAACGCCGATTCCCTGAAAAGGCATCAGGGCTCGACGAGGAGGAAAGACAAGGATGAGCGAAGAGAAGACCATAACCGACGCGCTTTCTGGCGGAACGCCTAACGGCGACACGACTGACTGGAAGGCCAAGTACGAGGAGGCGCAGCACGCGCTGGAATCTGCGAAGGTCGAACAGGGGCGCGTCAAGAAGCTGGCCGAGGAGAACGCAAAGCTCCAGAAGCAGCTTGCGGAGCGCACCACGCGCAGGCCGAGCGACTACCTGACCGACGAAGAGCGGGAAGGCATCGACGCCGACCAGCGCGGCATCATCGACAAGATGGTGGACGGGCGCGTTTCCGACGCTGTTGCGTCCAGCCGCGAGGAGATCGAAAGGCTGAAGGCCAAGATCGCGGAGCGGGAGGAACGCGACGGCGCGCGGCGCAAGCGCGAGCTCGATGAGCGCTTCGAGCGCGAGTTCCCCGGGCTGGCGGCGCAGATCGGCCCCGGCGGCGACAAGGCCGCGGCGTGGGCGAGCTACCGCAGGTTCAACGGCCCTTCGATCGACGCGGCGCTTGCCGCTTTCGACTTCGACGCCCTTGCATGGCATGTCAAGAAGTTCTACACGGACGAACTCGGAATTGCACCTCCTTCCGGCGGAACGGCGCCCGCCGCGCCCGAACCCGGCAACATCGGCGGCGGAAAGCCCGTAGTAGCGCAGCCAGGAAAGGTCTACACGGAAGCGGAGATTTCCGACCTCTACGACGAGGTTGAGAAGGCCCGCGACCGAGGCGACTTCGCCGAGGTGAAGCGAATCGGGGCAGAAATCGACAAGGCCATGAGGGAGGGGCGCGTGAAGTAGCACCTCTCCCGATGGCCACACGAAAGGAATCAAGGCAATGTCAGGAAACACTCTAGGCTATGCCACTCCCGGCTTCGTGAGCGGGGTTCCGCTGAACCACCCCGGCACGCAGCAGGCCATCATCGCGAAGGGCTTCAAGAAGCGCCTTCGCGACACGTCAATCCTCCCCTACATCACGAACAACACCTACCAGGGCGAGTTCAAGCATTCGGGGACTGAAATCCAGATACCAATTCTCCCGATCATCACCCCTTATCGGATGAAGCCGGGCGACAAGATGAAGTATCAGATCCCCAAGTCGACCGTCGAGTCGTTCTTCATCGGACGCGAGATGGGCTGGGGCCTCCACAACGAGGTCGAGGACGAGCTTTTTGCCCGCTTCGACATCAACAGCCCGATCCTCACCGAGGCATCCGCCGCGCTGAACGACAAGATCGAGGCGGAGTTCGGAGCCGACATTCTCTCCAAGTGCGCGTCCTTCAACCAGGGCAACACGGCGGGGTGGCTGTCGAAGGACACCGAGCTCGGCGCTCTCGGCGGTTCCAACGGCGCGAACTGCATCAAGCTCCTCAAGACGGGATCGCCGTCCACGCATCAGAAGCTGGCGGTCGACTACTTCGTCGAGGGCCTTGAGGCCGTTTCGCAGTACCCCGGCAACAGCACCGCTGACTGGAAGATCGTCTGCCACTCCCCCGTGGCGGCCCGTCTCCAGACGAGCGAGCTGAAGCAGGCGGACATGACGGGCGACTCGACGAGTGTCATTCGAGGCTCCGTGCGGAAGCTCGGACGCCTCGGCGACGCCGACATCTTCGTCGACAACCGCATCCTCCCCGTCATCACGGAGGGCACGGCCACGGTCTACCCCGTGCTGTTCATCGACAAGTCCGCCATCTCGTTCGTGCAGGAGGTCGTCCTCCGAGACATGGGCATGAAGGACATCGACTACTGGGGCACGTTCAACCGCACCAAGGTCATCTACGACTGGTTCGCTCTCTACCCGGAGCGCTTCGGCGTGGGCTACGTGACCCTCTAACGGAAAGGAGAAAGCATCATGTCAGCAGTAACGACTGTAAACAACACGCTCTTTGGCGCCGCCGGCGTCACCGACGCGAAGATGTTCCACCCCGGCCTCGTCTGCATCGAGCGCACGATCGACTTCTCGAAGTCCAACACGGCGGCCTCCACGGAGTACGCCCTGCTCGGCATTCCGAAGGGTTTTGTCGCGCTCGGCGCGTTCATCGAGTCCGGCGCGGACAAGGACGGCAACTACCCGACGGCCACGGCGTTCACCCCGTATGTGCGCGACGCCTCCGACGGCGACGACGATGTTGCCATCTGCGACTCCTTCACGCCGAGCAACAGCGCGTATCTCCGCGCCACCAAGCTGGCTTCCACCGGAAGTGACGGTATCACGCAGGCTTCGTCCAGCACGTATGCGGTCTCGAAGGTGGCAAGTGCAGCCAAGGTGTTTGACTCCGGCGCCATCGTCAGCGCCACCTTCGGCGTGCAGACGCACGGCTACGTGAAGCTCGGCGTGTTCGGCTTCGTGCCGGACGGCGACAGCCTCGGCAACGTGGCCACGCCTGCGCCGCGCGGCGCGTCCCGCGCTACCACGGCCGACAAGGACAACGTGGCGAAGCTCGACCCGTACTACGGGTAAGGCTGTGCGGGCCGCTCCCGCTCCGGCACGGTGCCGGGCGGGGGCGGTTCCGCGAAAAAACAAGAAAAGGAAAGCACAATGCAGTACGCAGTGAACCTGAACGACGGACGAATTGTCGCGTTCAACGACGAGGTGGCTAAGCAGACGGCATACGCGCACGTCCCAGAGGACATCGCGCAGGCCATATCGGGCGGATCTCTTGACTGGCGCAAGGTCGCGGAGCTCGTCCACAAGAAGCGCAACAACGACCCGTCGTTCTCGTGGGAGGCTTTTGACACCTTGCGTGACCACCAGAACATCCGTAAGGCGAAGTACGATCCCGTAGAGCCGGAGAACGCGAACGAGCCAGTCCCAGACTCAATCCCGCAGGTGTCCGTCTCGATGGATGAGCTGACCGGCACGGGCGCGGTCAAGAAAGTCGCGCAGGACAACGTGTCCGGCGGTGACGACAACTTCATGCAGCGGCCAGATGTAAAGTCCGCACCCGCAGTCAAGAAGGTCAACATGAAGGTCTGACGAACATGGGCGACTTCACGACAGAATGGGAGATGCCGGAGTTCGACTCCGTGCCGACGCTCGCCGAGAACATGGTGTACCTGCTTCCCGGCTGCGACGCCGTTCTGATACGGAAGTCGCTCCAATGGGCGTACCGCGAGTTCTGCCGCCGCTCCGCTGCGTTGCGGACGTGGCGGCGGATTCCAGTGGAGAACGGAGTGACGCGTTATCCTATCGCGCCTGTTCTATCCGGCGAGATAGACTGCGTAACCCGTGTCGAATGGGGGCTTCCGCGTAGAGAGGTCGGCGGCTGGCGCGTGTTCGGAGACCAGCCAGTGCTGGAGTTGTCGTGGAACCGCATACGCCACGACATTTTCGCGGGGCATCCGCCGGTCGAGTACGTACAGGATAGGGTCAACGTCGGGTCGCTCCCGGTCGAGACCGGTGAGAGGCCGCGCTTCCATCCCGCGTGGAGCATGTGGGTGGAGGCCGTCGAGATTCCGCACATCGGCGAGGAACGCGCTCCGAAGGCGTTCCTGCAACGGCACGGCGATGCGCTCGTTGACGGCGCCCTTGCAAGGCTGTTCTCCATGCAGGGCAAGCCGTGGACGGACGTGGAGCAGTTCAGGCAGCACGCGGTCGCCTACGAGAACGCGGTATCAGAGGCGAAGGACAGGTCGATGCGCGGCGGACCCGCTGCGAATGCAGGTGCCGGCTTCGCGCTGGACATGGGAGGAATGGTGTGATTTAGGGCGAACGCCCGGAAAGGAAAAGTTATGGCAACCAACCAAGAGAACATGCAGAACGGCGAGAACAGCAATCGCTCGACAAGCGGCAACGGGATGAACACATGGGAAATGCAGGGCAACGTGCAGGGAAACGGCATGTCGCCCATGATGATGTCCCGTATGCAGGGCGAAGAGTCGGAAGGCGCGAACGGCGCGTCCAAGCAGATTCGCAAGATGAAGGAGCGCAAGCGCGCCGCGCACAAGGCGAAGCGTGAGCAGTACGAAAAGGCAAAGAAGGAGGCGTGCGAGGACTTGACGCGGATTTCCGGCGGACGCAAGGTGACTGGCGACAAGGAATCCTTGAAAGAGGCTCTTGCGAACATTATGCGCACGAAGACCTACGAGGATGCCGCAGAGGCCATAATCGCCGCGATTGACTGCCGCTGGGGATGTTGCGAGAAGGAGGCGGAGGATGTCGCCCGCGAAGCCGCGCGTTCCGTGGATGATGAAGACGACATGGACTGAACTTCCGCTTCCGCATTGGAGGCGGTGAACCTAACAGAAAGGAACATAGAATGACAGAAGAGAAGACTACTGAAGGATCGACAACGATCAACCAGTATCCGAACAATCTCGGCTGGGGCTATGGCGGTCCCGGCGGCTGGGGAGGCTACGGCTATCCCGTGGCGGTTCCCGCATACGGCGGTTATGGCAACGGCTTCGGCGATTTGATGCGCGGCTTCGGCGGCAACATCAACATCGGTCGCGGAGGTGGCATGACCGGAACGGCTCTTGGGCTTGCAATCGCGGCTCTCGGGCTTCCTGTCGTCGGCGCACTTGCCGGTCGCGGCTTCGGCTGGGGCGGCTCCAACGGCCCCGGTTGCGATCTCGTCACGAAGGATTACGTCGGGATGCTTGAGAAGAACAACGCGCTTCTCGCGGAGAACGGCCAGCTCAAGGCGCAAATCTACACCGACAACAAGATTGACGGCGTTGTGAAGACGCTTGTCGAGTGGCGTCAGCGCCAGGAGCTCATCGACACGCAGACGGCTGCGGATGTCGGCGCGCTCAAGGCGGAGAACGCCAACCTCAAGGCCACTCTCGGCGGCATGCTCGGCACGTACATCACGCCGCAGGCGTTCGGCCCGTCGCAGGCCGTGTTCAACCAGATTCAGGCCAAGGCCACGGCAACGACCGGCACTGGCTCGTAAGTGGCTTTGCCCGATGGTCTGGGCCAAGCCTGTTTCTAGGGCGGGCTTGACCCAGACGTATCGGACAAAACCAAGCAGGAGGCGGAAATGACGAGAGCGGCGATAGTAAAGGGAATCGCAAGGTGGTACGGCAAGGAGGTTTGTCCTCGCCTTCCCGCGATGTCGGCCAAGAAGCTGATGAGCCTCGGAGCAGTCTATGCGGCTGAACAGAATCCCGCGCTGGCGGAGACGATGCTCGTGAACTTCAAGCCGGAGCTTGCTCCCGTCCTCGCCCCCCTGCTGAATGCCGCGCAGGACGACGCGGCATTTGACGTTTTCATCGACGGGCTTTCAAGGGCTCTTGAGAAGGAGCCGATACGCATTGACGTGATCGTGCGGCCCGAAGGCCCGAAGGACTTGCTTTTCCATTCCGCAGACCTTGCGCTCGTCGTCGGCGAGATACGCAACGCGCAGACCGAAATGGAGCGCGCGGACGTGCTGAAGGCGGCGAATGCGCCGAAGGAAGGAGCTCCAGCGGTATGACGGAACTTACGATAACACCAAAGGTTTCAGACAAGACGGCGAGGTTCAAGGGAACGATCGCCGCCGGCGAGCATGTCGCCGTCACCATAAATGGCGGCGCGGAGTGGATTGGCACGGACAATGGCGCGAACCTGACGCTGCGCGTGCTCGACCTCGTGACGGGGCGTACGCTCGCGGTGTTTCCTCGGCCGGAGGAGGCGCTGGAGGAGGACGAGGATGCAGACGCGTGGGCCCCCGCGACGGATGACGCGAACGACCTCTACTGCGAGCTGAACCTCAACACGACGCGGATGGTCGCCGCGGCGCGGCACATGCTGCGCGTGCCGGTGATGTTCGTGCTGGGCGATACCGACGACCCGAGGACGCTCTACTTCCGCGACAGATACGAGGTGGAGTATTGGCCGGAGCGCATCGGCGACACGACTCCGTACGATTTGGACAAGTGGCCGAAGAAGATTGACGACTGGACGGAGTTGGTCACGGGATGGACTGCGAAGTTGAACGGAATGAAGCTGACTGCCGTACCGTTTACCGGCAAGGTGGTTAGCGGGGTGTCGAAGAACGGCGTGACAATCACGCTGAACGACGGAGACGATACGACCGATACAGTTGTTGATTTATTTGATGGCGAAGTCTCTGCTGCGCAGATGAACGCCGCAATCTCCGCGATGGGCGCGACGAAGCAGAACGCGCTGACGTTCGACGCGATACCGACGGCAGAAAGCGACAATCCGGTGAAGAGCAGAGGCGTGAAGGCCGCGATTGACGAGGTTGCAGACGGTGTGACGGAGCATGTCGGCAACACGGGCATTCACGTCACGGCGACGCAGAAGACGGCGTGGACGGCAAAATACGACAAGCCGCAGGGCGGCATACCGAAGAGCGACCTCGCGCAAGCCGTGAAGGACAGCCTCGGCAAGGCCGACACGGCGGTGCAGGCGCATCAGGACTTGTCGGAGTACGTCAACGGCGCGGTCTACGACTCGAACGCGAAGAGCATCAAGTTCAAGCACGACACGACCGTGCTGTTCGAGATCGACGCAACGGCGTTCATCAAGGACGGAATGGTGGATTCCGTGGAAATATCCGGCGGGAATCTCGTGATTTCATTCAACACCGACGCCGGGATTGAGGACATCGAGATTCCGCTGACGAACATCTTCAACCCAGCGAACTACTACGACAAGACGGCGGCCGACGGTCGTTTCGTGCAGAAGGAGGCGGGCAAGGGGCTTGTCGCCGTGGACGCGACTCTCACGACTTCGGACGCGGCGGCTGACGCGAAGGCGGTGGGGGACGCGCTGCGCGGAGGGTTCACGGAGTGGGTCTGCGACGAGATTTCGGATGGGTGGACGTTTGTTTCGTGCGAGTGGGACACGGTGTCGGAAATCGGGACCGGATGGTTTGCCTCTCTGTCTAACGGTTTAATTTCCATTAGTGCGTTTCTGGGTGGCAATGCAGATAGCGTCAGTCTGGAGAAAGAGGCGCAGGGTAACAATCCTGGCGTTGAACTGTCACGCCACCTCATCACGCCGACGAAGACGTCGCAGTTGACGAACGACGGCGCGCCGAACGGCGGCGGTACGCCGTATGCCACGACGGCGCAGGTCGCGGCGAAGCAAGACGCGCTCACGGCGCAGCAGCTCGCGAACATCGCGGCTGTGCCGGACAAGGCCGACAAGGCCGTGCCGTCTGCCGCTGGCAACCTCGCGGCTCTCAATGCGCAGGGCAACCTCGCGGACAGCGGGGTGAAGCCGTCGGACTTTGCCACGCCGTCCGACCTCCCCTACGCGCTCGTCACGCCGGGCGAGTGGGCGTTCAGCGGTGTGTCAGCAGAGGATAATCCAAGTTTGATCTTCGAGGACGGATGCTGGATTCTGTATGTGGATGGCGTGAGTTTTTCATCTGGCAATACGTCCATTTCTGCGCTGTCTGTCGATATTGATACTGGCGGCATGTTTGGTATTGTCACCGCCATGCGCGCCTCACTCCCCGGCCACCTCTTCGACCGCGCGGTGAACGCGGTGTCGGTGACTGGCGAGACCACGCTCACGCTCCCCGCCGCCGTGCCGGGATATGCGCGCGACTTCCTCGTGCGGCTGGAGATAAGCGGCTCGACCGTGCCGACAATCACATTCGCCGCGCCCACGGGCGAGACGCTGACCTACGAGACGGACGGCACCGACTTCCCCGTTCCCGACGAGGCGGGCGTGTGGCTCTACTCGTTCACCGAAACCGATGATGGCATTTTTGATGTGTCGCTGAAGAAGGCAAACATCGTCGCGCAGGGAGGTGGCACATGAGCTTCCGACCAGCGGCGAGACAGTTCTTCGAGCGTCGCGGCGCGCCCACGCCGCCGCTGCCCTATGACGCGGAGGTGGAGTATCTGCAATCGCAAGGTTCGCAATGGATCGACACGGGATATTACGCGACGGGCGAAACAAAGATAGAGGTTATTTTTGCTGGCCTTCAGACTTCAAACAAAGCCGTCTTTGGTGCCAGCAATGGAAACTCTTTCTCCGGCGGAGAATTGGCACTGTTTTGGAACGGGAGTCTTTTTGATCCAGTATATCCAACAGGGTCAAATACCTCTAATGTTCTTTATCCACGCCCTTCGTATTCAGCGGACACGAAGTATACAGTCGCGTTTGACAAGTCGTCTATTGTAATCAATGGTTCGTCACAGTCGGTTACGGGATGGAGTACGGAGTATGCTGGAACGAGGACGATGTACATATTCGCTACGCATCGCCAGGCCGGGGCAATAGTTCCTTCTCAGATGAAGTTATACTCATTTAAAATGACAAATGCTGGAAGTGCGGTTATAGACATGATCCCCGTTCGCTTCACGAACGAACTCGGCGTGTCGGAGGGAGCGATGTACGACCGCGTTTCGGGCGCACTTTTCCGCAACGCAGGCACGGGTGCGTTCACGATTGGGCCGGACAAATAGGAGACTTCAGAATGTGCGGAACCCTAATCGACAATCAACTCCACCCCTCGCCGCGCGCAGTCCGCGTCGGCGGTGCCGTGGTGTGCAACCCCACGGACGCGCAGTACGAGCAAGCGGGCTACAAGCGCGTGGTGGACACGCCGCCTCAGACCGACGCGGCGCACTACGCCGTGCCGACTGGATGGACCGAGCAGGGCGGCGAAATCGTCCGCCAGTACGAGGTGCGCGCCTACCCGCCCGCGCCGCCGCGCAGGTGGACGCGCCTCTCCATCAAGACAGCTCTCGCGAAGGCCGGGATGCTCGCCGCCGCGCGGCAGTTCCTTTCCACCACAGAGATAGCGCAGGGCTACTCCGCGTGGGAGGCATTGACCGATTGCGACTACATCGAGGAAGGCTACGGCGGTGCGGAGGCGTGGACTGCGCTCTTGAACGGCGCGGCGCAGGCGCTCGGCAAGACCCGCGCCGAGATTGACGCGTTCCTCGCGCAGATTCCGCAGGAAGGAGGCGCGTAGCGATGTGCATGAAGAACACCGATGAGGGTTGCGTCTTGAAGGAGCAACAGGAAGGACTCCGCAAGAAGGTGGAGAATATCGACTCGCGTCTCACGCAGGTCGAGCATGACCTCGGAAAGATGCGCTCCGAGACGCAAGACGGATTCCGCCAAGGTGCGGAGACGATGCGCGCCATCAACACGTCCGTCTCAAACCTCGCGCATGACTTCGGTGAGCGCATGAATGGCATCGACCGCCGTCTCGTGGAGGAAAAGCAGAAGTGGGGCGATTGCCTCCGCTCAATCGTGACGTGGGCCGTCCGCGTAATTCTCGCGGGGTGCGCAGTCGCGATGGGAATAACCGCGTGGAGGACGTTGATCAAATGAGCCGCGACGACTACATCGACGAGGCGGGGTATGTCCTCACGGCTGGCGTCTATGGGCTTTCCGGCGCGGAGTGGCTTGCAGACCTCTCGCTCGGCAAGATTCGCGCGGCGTACAACGGCATCGGGCCCGAATGGATGGACGAGGACAAGCGGAAGAAGCTCTCCAGGTGGCTCAAGGAGTACACCATCGCATGCGTGATTCACGATTGTCGCTTCCAGTATGACAACGATGGCACGGACGCGAAGTTCCGCGCGGCGAACGACGAACTTGAGCGCAACTGCATCATCATCGCAGACGCGACCTATGCGTGGTGGAACCCCGTGCGCTATTGGGCGCGATTGAAGGGGCGCGCAATCGCGACTGCGTGCCGTATCGGCGGGCGGTCGGCGTGGCGCAAGGCGTACAAGAAGCAATTTCCGGCTGGTGCCGGGAACGCGGGCGAGACAGGCAAACCGTCCGCGTAGTTTTTCAGTTGTAAAGTTTTATTTAACAACTCAAAAAAGGAGAATGAAAAATGGGTACAATGGACTTCGGAGACGCTATTCGCGCCCTCAAAGATGGCAAGAAGGTGGCTCGTCTCGGCTGGAATGGCAAGGGGCAATTCCTGTCTCTTGGCACAGAATTCACCTATGTTGATTGCAATGGCAAGCATGATGCAGTCCATCAGACAAGCGGTCGTGCCGCTATCGTATTCCACGGTACGTTCGGCGAACAAGTTGGCTGGCTTGCGTCGCAGAGCGACATGCTTTCAGATGATTGGATGATTGTCGAATAAAAACAGAGGAGAACTAAGATGAAACAGAGAGTCATCAAATCCATCTGCGCGCTCGCGCTCGCCGCTATGACGGGTTGCGTCGCGCTCGTGTTCGTGGGCTGCCAACACCGCGTCACATGGACCAAAAATCCTGATGTCGCATTGCCCATCAAGGAGGTGCGACAGGTAAACGGCGTAGACAAGGTGATAACCATCGGATACCAGATGGCAGGTGGAGGGTTCGAGGTCACGGCCCGTTCGCCACTGTTCGCACATGGGACGCTGAACGCCTTCCGCGCGGAGACCTATACGAACGGCACATTCTCGGCGTCGGTCGGATCCTATGAGCACGACCTCTCGACGAACGCCGTGGTAATGGTTAAAACGATTTTCGATGGATCGGCGAACCTCGCCGCCGCCGTTGCGAAAGCCTACGCAACCATTCAGACTGGAGGCGCGACGGACGCCACCGGCGCGCTCGTCTCGAAGGTGGTCTCATTCTTCAAGGCGAGGGGCGGCGATGCTTCGAAAAGCACGGTTACGGCAGATCCGGCCTCCGGGAAGATCACCGTGACAGACGGCACGACATCCATCCAATGCGACGCCGACGGCAACTGCTCATACTGCCCAGGAGGCAACTGCGAGTACGCGCCATGACAAACGACTGCCGGATAGCGCGTCACGGTCGCGCTATCGCGATATCGGCCCGAGGCGAGATACGCCGCCTTCATTGACGAGAGACTCCCGCGCTCGGAGAGACCGGAAACAGGGAGGCTATTGAAAGGAACGGAAGATGACATACGACATGCTCGAAAACAAGGTGAGGACGATCGTGAACGACACGCAGGAGCAGTTCCGCTTCGCGCAGGGCACGATCTTCGGCTTTCTCGTCGACGCCGTGCGGCATCTCCGCAACATCAACCCGTCCGAGAAGTACGACGCGCGCGGCTTGCTCGACGAGGAGGTTCCGACTCCCGGCGTGGAAGTGGATGTCCGCATCGACCCGCGCCACGAGGAGGCGGTCGTGAAGTACGCCGCGCACCTAGTCTACCAGCTCGACATGACGGACACCGTGAACCTTCAGATTTCCGAAAACCTCAGGACGCGCGCGGAGGCGCTGATGCAGCTGTGAACATCAGAGTGGACAAGTTCGGCGGCATCCAGCCGCGCCTGCATCCGTCGCTCCTCGCGGACGGGATGGCGGTGCGCGCCCGCAACGTGAAGCTGAAGAGCGGGAAGCTCGTTCCGCTGCGCGAGCCGAAGAAGATGACATCGAGTCATACGGTCTACATGGAGAACGGGCTCACGAAGATCGGCCTCGCGAAGACGCTCTATCCGTGGAAGCACACAACGGACAACGGCGTCAAGGTGGACTTCCTCGCGTTTCCTGGCATCGTCTCCGTCGCGCAGGGCAATCTCGCGGCGGACGAGTACGACCGCCTGTTCGTGACGGGAGAGACTGGCGTGCCGTTCACGGACGCGGACAACAACGAGTGGCCGAACTCTCCCGCAGTCTACCTCTTCGTGCGGCAGTCCAACGCGATCCAGCGGATGACGATAAACAAGACCCCGCTCGAAGCACCTGAAGTTTCCCTGAAGTCAGGCGAGACAATCGACACGGACAAGACGATCTACTACGTCAATTTCTTCGCGTCGTGGGTTGACGCATACGGACTTGAGAGCGGCCTTTCTCCCGCAAGCGACGCGACCGGCGGCGCGGCATACGGAGACGTTTCGCCGAAGCCGCTCACGCTGAACGACGGGTCCACCGTGCAATTCGGGCAGATGACGCTTCCAACGGGCGCGGAGAAGGTGTACATCTACGCGACCGCCGCTGGCACATCCGAGTCGGCGGACGGAATCCAGTTCTTAGCCGAGGTGTCCAAGACAACCGCTACGACGGTCGGCGGTTTCCAGCTGAAGTATTACCCCGCCACCCTCGGCGAGGCGGAGCCTGGAATCGAGTCTCCCCCCGGCGACCTCTCGGGCATCGTCTATGTCGACGGCGGGTTCTACGCGGCGTTTTCGCCGTCCTCTCCTCATACTGTCATGTTTTCTGACATCGGCATCGTGACGAGCTGGCCCGTCGCGTACCGCTACGACGTCAAGGACAACATCGTCGCGCTCGCCACCACGAGCAACAGCGTGTTCGCGCTGACGGACGGGTTCCCGTGGGTGCTGTCGGGCACGGCGCCAGAGACGATGACCGCAGCGCGCCTCGCGGGGCCGGCCGCCTGCGTGTCCCCGCGCTCTGTGCTGGTGTACAAGAACGCGGCGTACTACGCGTCGAACGAGGGCTACATGGTGATCGCGAACTCTGCCGATGCGGGGACGGTGTGTGCGAACCTCACGGACAAGATCTTCACGAAGGACCAATGGCAGTCGTTCCACCCCGAGACTTGCATCGCGGGCCAGCACGACGGGTGCATCCATCTGTTCTTCGAGGGGATGAACGGGCTGCGGATAGACCTCTCGGAGAGCGTCGCGGCGGTGACGACTCACGACGAGAGGGCGTCCTGCATGTGCGTTGACGACCGCGAGGACAAGATGTACTTCGTGAGGAAGATTCGCACGGATGGAGGTGAGTAGGATGTCAAGTGCCGTTGACAGGGTTCTCGTAGAATGGTCTGGTACTCCATACCAGACATCTAGGTCCGGTAGCAAGTATTACAAGCCAACAGCCCTCACCGGAAAACGTAGCTCGCCGTGGGAAACCAGTGTTCAACAACACGCATTGGTGGCGGGGTCTCAAGACAGCTGGGCGGTTTGGGCCTATCCAACATCTTCGACTACTAAATGGTCTGATATGGTTGGAAAGACAGTCATTATATCCGAGAAAGTTAGCAGCAGCTATTACGCCACGACGAATCCGGGCGGAGCGATTTCGCTCGTTTCCGCCAACAGCTACACCAGGACGGCATCTGTCGCAAGCGGACAAAGCGCGATGGGCACGTTAGCGTGGAGCGCTACGGCTTATTCAGAATACACCACAGGCGGTGACTACATCATAGGCGTCGCTGGGACGGTCACCGCCACGCCTGCCGTCGGTTATGTGTTCGACGAGTGGAGCGGTGACACAACTGCTTCTGGCGTCACCATCAGCGGCAATACGGCAACGATAGCCAAAAATGCCGCCGCGCAGGACATCGCGCTTGTCGCAAACTTCCGCAAGAAGACCGCGTCCGACAAGTACAACGTCTACCTGCGCTGGAAGTCGACTTATTCGGTTTCCGAGGGCGCGCAGGAGGTCGAGCGGACTTTCCGCGTGGTAAAGGGCGACGCGGCAGGATCAAAGACCTTGCGCGTGTTCAAGTCCGACGCGACAACCGCGCTGTCTGCCGTGGCTCCGAACAGCGGAGTCGCCATCGAGCGCGGCAATGAGACTTCGGGAAGCTCGACGTGGTATCGTGCGAACTACTTCCCGCTGTCGGACGACGGGGACTACTGGGTCGGGCGCAACGTCGGAGCGATGCGGAGCGGAGACGAGCAGTTGGTCGGGTGGGAGCTGCGCGGATCGTCAAGCCAGGAGGAGCCGTATGCGACTCTCCCCGCTGATGGATCGACTACCATTGCGCAGATTGCGGCGATTTTCGATGATGACGAAGACTTGCCGTTCGGCAACAACAGCGACGGAGACTACCGCGTCGCATACCTTGAGGCCGTATGGGGCAATCCGCGAACCATCACGGTGTCTACGACCGGCACGAACGACGAGACGCCTACCGTCTCAGCGACGCCGAACCCCGCGTTGGAGAACGACACGGTCACGCTCACCGCGCAAGTTGACGACCTCGCGACTTGCGAGTTCTCCGAGTGGTCGGTGACCGACGGCGAAGGAGACCCCGTTCAGGTCACGGAAGGGAGTGACGAAGGCGTCGCGACGTTCACGATGCCAGACTCCAACGTGATGGCAGTTGCGGAGTACACGCCAGTAGTTTTCACGGTGCAGGTAGGTTCTGCGACTGGCGGAACGGCGTCGTATTCTGGCAAGTCTCCGTCAGATACGGAATGGGTCACGCCAGCGCCCGGCGCCACGGTGTACGGGTATCAGGTCAAGTTCTCCGCTACGCCTAGCACTGGGTATCGTTTCGGCGGCTGGTACAAAGACGGCGTAAGCACCCCGTACTCGCTCGACCAGAACTACATCGAGAATCTGACTGGCAACCTAAAGCTCACGCCGTCTTTTGTGGCCGAGTCGCAGGACACGAAGACCGTTACGGCAAGCGCGAACTACGCTGGGCGCGGCAGGGTGTTGGTGAACGGCGGCACGAACGCGGTGCAAACGACAGACGGGTCTGTCGCGTATGCAGACTTCTCCGTAGGCCAGACCGTTACCCTTGTGGCCAGCTTTGAACAGGATTATGTGTTTGACGGCTGGTACGCAAATGGTACGAAGAAGAGCGAGGCCGTGTCTTGCTCGTTCGTCCTTGCGCTGGATTCGCCCATTGAATACGAAGCGCGTTTTGGCGTGTCCGACGACGCCATCTACGAGTGGGAGGGGTCAGCTGAAAACAAGGAGATCGAGTGGACGAGCAAGGTCTACACGGCTCCGCGCCCATTCGACCCCGTGGCGGCGCGCGTGGACGCGGCTGGCTACCCCGTCGACCTTACGGTGCGGACGTATTCGTCGCCGGACGTCGCAGACGCGCTGCCGGTGCGCGACCACGAGTTGACTGGGACTACGCACATGCAGTCGCAGGACGGGCGCCGCCTCCCACGCATGAGGCCGGAGCGGTACGTGCGGTTTACGGTCAAGTCGATGCACGAGATCGACACGGTAGCGATAGGCACCAACATGGCGGAGGTGAACTGATGGCTGCAAAGGCGAACAGAAACGGACTCCCGCACGGGACCGTGCCGTTCCACCACCTGACGGACGCGCAGGTCCGCGACGTGGTTATGAAGTTGAACGAGAACATCCAGGCGCTTGCGAGGAGGATCGCCGCTCTGGAGGCGAAAGCAGGAAAGGAGAATTAGTCATGGCAACTGACTGGAACAGGGTCCGGGAACTCGAAAATGTGATCGCCGGCATTGGTTACGGCACTTCAACAGACCCAACGGAGATCGCGAGGTTCAACGCGGCGCAGAGGGAACTTGCATCATTGACCGGTGGTGGTGGTTCTGGAGGCGGAGCTAACGGATGGTTGGACGACGCGATAAGCGAATCGCGCTCACGCGCTGGCGCTGCGGTCGGTTCCGCCCAGAACGGCGTGCAGGCCATCCTCGGCGGGCGTCCTGCGGTTGACAGGGCCGTTGGAGACATGCGCGACGCCGCGAACGCAATGCTCCCGATCGCAGACACCATGCGCGGCGAGGGCGACGCGCTTTTCGACAGCGGCACTAAGGTAACTGAACAGGCGCTTGCTACGCTCGACACTGGCCTCGGGTTTATAAACATGGATTCTTCCTCGTCCCCGCTCGTCGCGCAGGCGGTCAAGCAGTTCGGCGAGTTCGACCCAGACAGGTACGTTGCGAGCGCTGCGCAGGACGCGCAGTCCCAGGGCGATGCCGCGAGGAGGCAGGGAGAAAGGAACCTCGCACGCATGGGAGTGAGCCCGACAAGCGGCGCGGCTCTCGCTCTGGACAAGCTATACGACAAGGGGCTTGCCGTGGCGCGTGCCGCCGCGATGACCCGCGCAAGGGAGCGTGGCAAGAATGACCAGATGACGGCATTCCAGAACCTCCTTGCGAACAACGCGAACACGTTCCTCCAGACAGGCGGACAGCTCGCCTCGATAGGCACGTCAGCGAGGGCGCAGGGAGTGGGCGCGCAGCAGGGCGCGGCTGGCGTTCTCGGAAACGCCGGAAATCTGTTCGGGAACGCGGGAGAGCTCGGACTGAACTACGACAAGTCGCTCATGAGCGCATACAATGCGCTTGCAGGCGTTCAGTCTGATGCCGCATGGACGGCGCTTTCAGGCGGCAAACTCCGCGTCTCGGCGAGCCGTGGAGGCGGGCCGCTCGTCAGCACCGACACAGGTCGTCATTACGGCGTCGGGGGCGAGCTCCTTGAGACCGGCGACGCGAGGACGGACGCCGACCTCCAGCGGTGGCGCGACACGAACAACCTTTACTGACGGAACGAAAAAGGAGGATGTGACCATGAGAGGAATGGACTATGCGATGCCGCAGACGATCGCGAAGATACAGGACGAGCAGATCGAGCGCGAACGCGCCCGCCGCGTCAAGGAGGCGAACTACGCGGCGTTCGACGAGGCACGCCGGGCCGAGCGCAACAGGCGCGGAGGGAGCGTGTCGCGCATATACGTCGGCCCTGACGGAGTGGTTCAGACGTTCAGCAACACGGTCATCGGGCCGGATGGCTCCGTGTCGCGCGATGGATGGGGCGCGATGTGGGACGATGCTATGGCTCAAAACAACGTGTACAGCCAATATGCAGACCTTGGAAGGCGCGCTGCCGCGGCGAAGCAGCACAACGCGCAGTTGATGTCCTCGGCGGCCAATTCGGTAATGAAAATCGCGAAGTACAACGGCGGGAGAATCCCGCGCAACGTCATCGACCAGATGAACCGAGACTTCGGATTCGACGGGAAGTCGCGTGCGATTTACGGCGGTGGCTATACGCAGGACGGAAATTTTGTGATAGAAGTCGCCGAGCAAGGGCGTAATGGCTCCATTGTCCGCAACGCGATGACGATTACGCCGGAGCAGAGGTACAACATGATGTTCAGCGCGCCCGGCGTGTGGGGGCAGAACGACGTTGACGAGCTGTACGCGTCGCTCCGCAACAACTACCGCAAGGGAACGCTTCGCGATCCCGCGCAGTTCGGAGTTATGCTCGACAAGATGCGCGGCGTGAACAAAGAGCGCCAGAGGCAGCAGGAAAACGCCGCGAAGTTGAAGTTCGTCACGAGCATCGGCACGCAGTTGATAAAGGACGCGAAGAAGTCGGGCAAGGGCGTTGACATGGACGAGCTGCGCGGAAAGTTCATACAGAGGCTATTGACGACAAACAGTTCTTTCAAGAGCATAATGCGCGGGCCTCAAAAGATGGACCCAAATACGGAGAAGATGGTAGAAACGCCTCTCGACATGAACAATCCAGACGATCTCGCGCTTATTAAAAGCCGAGTGGAGGAGTTCGTCAACATGGACCCGAGGTTTAAGAACCAACAGCAGGTCGAAGGCGCACCGTCCGTGGACCCGATCGAACAGCGGATGAAGCTCGCCGAGCGCGTTTTCAGGATGGCGTTCCCCGAACAGGCGGCTCGGACGGAGGCGCGATCCGAGCGCAACGTGACCGACGGACGCCAGCAGCAGCTCATACACTACATCGGCACCGACGGGAGGCAGTATTCGACGAACGGCTATGTCGTTGGCGGGAAGCTCTATGACAGTTACGGGAAGGAATTGAGCGGCGTTACGCCGATTAGCGACGCGGAAGTGCGCGCGCGGATTGCCGCGTCGGAGAAACTTGGGCGCGAGGTCGAAGACGAGCCGGCGAGTCCTATTGGTGTCGCTGGTGGTGGTGAGGATGTAGGTGGCGGCGAGTCCGTTGTCGGAAGTGCTTCTAGCGGAGAAGACAGGGACGTTGGACTCGCCGAAGAAGCCGAGCAGAATGAAGTCACGCCACAGGTCCGCGAAGCCCGCGCACGGTGGGGTGTGAAGTAACGACATCCCAAGGGAGGTTTTTCGATGGAGCGAATCAACCGCATGAGGGACTCTGACGGCGTAGACTACGAAGTCCCAGACTCCGAGATGGACGAGTTTCGGTCGTCCGTGCCGACCGCGAAGCCGATTATGAGGTTCCGCGACGGCGCAGGAGGCATGTACGACGTGCCGGAGGCGGACGTCGAGCAGTTCAAAGGCATGGTCCAGAACGCCGAGCCGATGTTCAGGTTCAGGGATGGCGACGGAAAAGAAGCGCACGATTTCGACCTCAGCGAGTCGCAGGGGAGGATGTTCCGAGACGCATTCTTCCAGAACACGCAAGACGATTCAGGTTTTCAGACTGACGGAGGTCAGAATGACGACTACGACGCGAACAGGGCCGCTGCGAACGAGAACCTTGCCCGTGCGTGGAAGTCGGCGGGGCTGCCCGACATGGCTCCTGACAAGGTGGCGTATTACGGCGGCCAGCTCGCGAGCGCACTATATGCGTCAGGCGTTCGCGGCACGGAGGAGTCAAGGCTTGACAGGGAGCGCGAAGAGCGCGACGCCAGAAGCAACGCCATCGCACAGGACTGGGCGCGGAAACAGGGCCTTGCCACGGAATCAAGGCTTATGGAGTCGGGTTCGTTCTCTCCAGAGGAGAAGAGCGAATACCTTTTGTCGCAAGCGCGGCAAGGTGCAGACAGCGACGATCCGCTCATGAGGAAACTCGTGAGGGATTCGTATGGGACGCCGGGGCTTGGTGACCATGGCGTCGCCCCGTCGTCTCCTCTAGACCCGCACGCACAGCCTACGGACGAAATAGGCACGATCGGACGGCTTTACATGCAGGACGTCGCGTCGAAGGGCGGAGACGAGGGCGTGATGGAGTTCCTTCTGAGGAGAGTCCCGGGAATCGGGACCACAATGAAGACGTTCGACATCCAGAAACGGCGCGCGCTCGAAGGTCTTGCAAATGGCAGTTTTAGCAACTCGGTTCAGATGGGCAACGCGGCGCATGTCATTGGCATACCAGAAGAGACTATCAGGCGCATACAGGAGGCGGCATACACCGGGGAGAAAACACAGTTCGGATTTCCAATCGTAGACCAGGAGAAGGCAAGGACGCTCTGGCAATACGAACTTGAAAAACTTGGACTGCTCGACAAGCGCATGGACACGGTAGAACGTGCGGAGCGCACGCTTAGTGGAGATGTTGAAACAGGGGCGGAAAGAATCGCCAGCGGCATGATCAGCCTTCCGTCTGACGTCGTTGAACTCACTCCGTGGGGGTTCGCCGCGACGGGAATGCAAAAGATACTCAACAAGGCCGACGACCTCGAGAGAAGAGGAGACAGCAGCGACGAAGCGCTGATGAAGGCGGCGGGCGGCACGGTGTTGGAGGCGCTGATCTGGAACAAGCTGAACAAGGTAGCGAAAATCATTCCCGGCAAGGAGGCTGCCGGCAAGAACATCAAGAGAGTGGTCGAAATTGCAAATGGCAGCGCGAAGACTGCTACGGACAAGGCTGCTGTCCTCGCCGCGAAGACCGTTGGCGGAAACGCGGCACAGTTGCTTGACATGTCCGTGAAGTCGCACCTGACCGAACTTGTGAACGACGTAGCCGGGATGGACAAGGCTTCTGGCGAGCAGCACAAGGAATTCACGGATTGGTTCAAGGATTTCGTGTCGGTTCCCGGCAACATGGAAAAGATGCTTGAATTGCTTCCAGCGCATTTGATGATGAAGGGGATACACGCCGCGAAGATTAGACCGGGCGGCAAGAAAGGAGGTTCCGAGCCGTCGTTGTCGCGTGGTACGGCAGTAGGCGAGCTCGCGAAGAGGAAGTTCCTTATTGACAGGATCGGCTCTGAGAACGTCAAGGACCTGACCGCCAGTGACGTTGAGTTCCTCAACGCCCTGCTCCATTCGCCGAATCTGACAAATGAGTCGGTCGGGAAGTTCATCGAGATGGTGGACAAGGACATGGGCAACTTGCCTCTGAAAGAAGCGCTGGAGAAGGCAAGGGGACTTTTCGAGCATCAGATAGCCGTTGGCGAAGGAAAGCCCGGCGCCAAGGACAGTCCTGCACCAGAGGGGTCTGCCAAGGAGCAGAACGACAGGGCGCGCGCCGAGAAGCGCCAGCGGAAACTTGAAGAGGAGCAGGCGAAGGAGAAGGCGAACGAACAGGCGCAGAACTTGTGGGACGAGGGCCAGCGCGAGCAGGAGCAGAAGGAAGCCGCCGGGAACGTCAGGACTCTTCCGCCGCAGGAACAGGCTGGACCGTCTGGCGATGCCGCCGCGACTGGAGAGACGGCCAGTTCTGTCTCAGACGCGTTCCAGGCGTGGTGCGATGCGGTAGGCAAGCCGAAGAAGCGCAAGAACTGGCACCGTTTCGCGCAGGTCGTTGGAATCGACACCGGGAGGTTCGATCTCGACGAGAGCGGCAACGTCATGGACAGGCAGGCGGCAGGCAACCGACTGGCGTCCGCGCAGCCGAATGACAACAAACTCCGTCCGGCAACGCCGGCGGCAGAACAGAAACCAACCGAGGAGATAACAAATGAAACAGGGAACGTCCCCAATGAAACACCAGCGCAACCCGAACAGGGAGCGGAAGCAGGACAGAAGCCGACAGAAGCGGCACGACCTGCGAATGGAGGCGCGCCGGGCGGCGAAAAAGTCGGAGTTCAGGTAGGCGAGGCCCTGTCGTCGAAGAAGCTGACGGGGTACATGCCGATCCTGAAAGGCGCCGGAGAGGAGATCGCGGAAGGCACCAAGCTGTTTGAGGGCGGCGAGAAAGGCAACCGCGGGAAATTCTACATCCAGAAGGACTTAGACCTGTACGGTCCGTTCGCGTCGCGAGAAGAGGCCGTCGGCTCCGCGCTGGGCAATTCCGCATCGTCTTCCGCCGGCCGCAGGATCGCAGACATCCCCGCATGGGAGCAGTTCAGGGTCAACGGCGTCACGTTGATGAAGAAGGGAGACGGCACGATAATCAGGAACCCGGAGCTGCGCATGCGCCCGAACAAGGGCGAAGGCGGCGGACTGGGAACCGTGTATTGGACGGGGGAGGAAGTGACGGACGGACTCCCGGAGCGCGAGGACTCTCCCAACATCGGCGCGGCGCGTAAGACCGCAAAGAATCCTGTCGCGCAGAACCCCGTGTCAAAATCTGACATGGGTGGTCAAAAATTGACAGGAGGCGCGAAGGAGGAGGCCAAGCCCGCGTTCAAGCGCGGCGACAGCGTGATGCTCAAAGGTGCGTCCGACGGCCAGCGCGTCAAGTTCCTGAAAGCCAACGCCGACGGCACGGCAGATGTGCAGGTGAGAACGCCCGGCGCGAACCGCTACGCGCCGGAGAAGGTCGAGACGCGCACCGTGCCGATGGATGACATCTCGTCGGCGGGCATGAAAGAGACGCTTACTCTCGCGGAGCGGAAGCGTTTGGCCAACGGCGTGCGATCGCAGGCTGAACCGCCCGCCGCGGAACCGCCGGAAAACGCCCCTGCAAGCGCGCCGCGCGAGGAGGGCACGGTTACGCCTCCGCAAAGCGCGGAGCCCGTGCATGGCGCGGAATCGGCGGCTGGCGGCGCGACAGGCGGCGCGGCGGAAGAGCCGAAGCCGACGCAGGGGAGCAAATTGCGTCCAGCCACAAAGCTGAATACGTCCAACGGTTTGTCAAAGCTGGAAAGGCCGATTAGAGACATCGTGTCGTTCATGGAGTCTGATGCACATTTTTTCACTACGTCTGGGAGAAGTTCTTTCCTTGAAAAAATGCGCAACACATGGCGCGACGCAATATCAAAGTTGAACGACAAGGCGCTGAAAACCTTGGCTGACAAGGTTTCGTCTGGGAGATACTACAAGGGCGCGAAAGACGAATATGTGATCAAGGCGATTGAAGAAGTTACGCGTAGCGTTGCGGACGAGAGATTCGGAACACAGACAGATTCTGAGATTCAAACCAAGCCCGCCCCGAAGCTCCGCACGCAGGCGGAGGCAGACTCCGCGCCCAAGGCCGACGCGGCTCCCAAGGCCGACGCAGCGCCCGCCGCGCCCGCGACGCAGGAGGCGACGCCCGAAGCCACCACAACCACCACTCCGACCGCAGACGAGCAGACCCAGCCCGCCTCCCAGTTCCGCGACAAGAACGGCAATATGAAAAAGACGCTGCGCGGAGCCGTCGAGCGGATTGCCTCCGCCATCGGCAACCGCACCGGCAAGGGCGCGATCACGCCCGATGAGGCCGACGCCATCGTGAACGGCATCGCCGAATCGCCGGAGGTGAAGCACAACCGCTCCGCCAGGTTCTTCACCCCGCTCGTGACGGACGCGGAGTGGCAGAACTCGCTTGGCGTCGACTCGGAGAGCGCGAAGAACCTCCGCGACGCGGTGGCGCGAGCCAAGACCGACAGCGAAATGGCGCATTTCTTCGTGCAGGTTGACAACGCCGTGAAGAAGGCGAAGGCCGGCAAGTTGTCTCCGAAGGACGCCGTGCCGCTGAACGGCAAGATTTCCGAAGGCTTGGAGAAGGCGGAGCGCGAGGGTAGGGCCGAGGCCGCGAAGCGCCTGCGCGAAGCGCTGGAAGTGATAAAGCCCGTAGTGGATGCAGTCACGCAGGAGGACGTTGACAAGTTCAACCGTTCCGCGAAAGGGAGGAAGCTCCACACGCAGCTTGACGGCTCGGACAGGCGCAGAGGGAGCAGGGGGAAGACCGTATCGCTTGACACCAAGGACGGCACGGTTGACGTCGGAGCGGACGGAAGGACGCTTGAGGACGTTGCAGACGAGATTTCAGGTAGCTCGCACGACAGGAGGACTTTGAAGCCCGGCGAGTCGTACGGCAAGGGGTTCACGAAAGAATCCGACAATGACACGACCGGCACGGAGGGGACGCGGCAGGGCTCAACGGGCAAGGGCGGGAGCCTTTCAGGCAAAAGGAAGTTTCAGATTGTGGAACGCAACGGCGACGACATAACCGTAGCCATGCGCGTTCCGAAGAAAGGCGTAATCAAGCAGACCGTCAAGTTGAGCCAGTTGAGGGAGCTCGCGGAATCAGACCCAGACATAAAGCAGGCTCTTGATTCTCTTGAAAAGGGAGAAGAAATACGCGCATCCAAGCTGGCCCCAGAGTCCTCCGCCTCCCGCGACGCCAAGTTCGCAGCCGACGCCGACTACCAGCGGTGGCTAAAGTCCCGCAAGGCAAACGACGCGGAGCCGCTGCGCCAGCGGTACGAGATGGAGCAGGCCAAGGCCCTCGGCGACGCGTTCAAGAACGCCGTGCGCGGCGTGGACGTCGAGTACGTAGGCGACAGGGACTACGACCCCGCGAAGGACAACCCGAACGGAGGCAGGGAGTTGAAGGACCGCGACACCGGTACAGTCCTCGGCATCTTCGACCGCGACACCGGCAAGCTCAAGCTCTTCCGCGGCGCGAACTGGAAGACCCTCAACCACGAGTTCGGCCACGCGACCATGCGCTACGCGGAGCAGGAGGCCGCACGCGGCAACCGCGCGCTCCTCGACAAGATCAACGAGGCGGTAGACGGCGCGATGGACACGCCGCTCGCCGACGAGGTGCGCAGCCGATACCCCGACGCGGACGAGGCCGCGCTCCGCGACGAGATATGGGCCGCGCTGCGCGAGCGCCCGTCCGAGACCATGCAGAAGTACGTCAAGACCTTGCAGGGGCGGAAGTGGTACAACCGCGCGTGGGACGCGATCAAGACCGCGTGGCGTGGAATCCTGTCCCGCATGGGCTTCAACCGCGCAGACCTTTCCGGCATCGACAAGATGACGCCGGACGAGTTCAACGAGTTCTTGGACAAGGCGATGATCGGGGGCAAGACGCTCGGGAGGCTTGAGACGCAGGGCGGGGAGGGAATCGGGAACAAGCTCCGCAAGGCGTTCATCGGTGAGCGCGGCGCCGAGGCTGGCGAGTCCTCCGTCCGCATGGCGCGCGGGCCGGCGGCGCCGGGCGCAAACTTCATGGACGACGTGGTGACCAGAGGCGAGAAGGCACGCGAACGGCTTGACGACGCACGCATCCTCCTCCGCAAAGAACTTGACCGCACTGGCGCGACGCGCGAGGTTATCGACCCGAAGACAGGCTTCCTCGACTGGCGGCAGCACAAGAACCCGGTCACGGGCAAGACGGACTGGAGCAAGACGACCGTGAACGTCGACCAGATGATGGACAAGTTGAACGGCTACGTGCAGAAGCACAACCACATCCTACAGAAAAGATATGATAAGATTTCGCGCATCATGGCGGACAACGGCATATCTGAAGAGCTTGTAGACAAGTACCTTCTCGCGTTGCACGCCGAGGAGCGCAACAGGACCATCGCCACGCGCAGGGGCGACGCGTGGACGCCGACCTACGCGGAGGGCGCCGGCGTCAGCACGGAATGGGCGGGCAAGTTCCTTGCGTCGTCGGAAGTGCGCAATAATCTGTCGGCGCTCACTTCCATCGAGAAAATCGTCCATGACGTCGTGCAGGACGACCTCCGGCAGAGGCTTGAATCCGGGCGCCTCTCGCAAGACCAGTACGACTTCTACGCGAACAGGTGGAAGCACTACGTGCCGCTGAAGACGGACGTGACGGCCGGAAACTCTCTGGAGGAGCGGTTCAATTCATCCACCGCCGGCATGAAGCGCAACGAGTTCATCACGTCCAAAGGACGCGGCGCGGACAACATCGCAGACTCGCCGCTCACGTTCGCGTTCGTTCAGGCCGGGCAGGGCATACAGGGCGCGGCCAAGAACATGACCGGCAACGTCGCAGCGAACTGGGTCGACTTTTTGGAGTCGAAGGGGCTCAACTCCGTGCAGATCACCGACCCGAAGACGAAATCGACGCGGACGGAATACCGCGTCGCGGAGATCGTCCCGGCGGAGGTCGTGAAGCACGGCGGCACGGAGTTCGCGGCCACGTTTGCAGACGGCACGAAGGCGAGAATTGGCGGCGACATGCAGCTCGCGTCGAACCAGAGCAACCTCGTCCTGTTCAAGCGGCCCGAGAGAGTCGAGCTGCTTGACAAGAAAGGAAAGCCGACCGGAAAGTTCGAGGAGCAGTCGCGCCTCTACGTAATCCGCTTCAACCCCGGCGCGAACGGCAGGGGGCTTGCCATCGCGAAGGAGATAAACGAGACGAACATGGCCAAGGTGCCGGATTGGCTGCGGTACACGTACATCCCGAAGTTCACCGGGTATTTGTCTCGGATGAACACCTCCGCGTCGCCGTCGTTCCTGTTCAGCAACGTGATAAACGACCGCAACGAGGCGTGGCGCGCATTGTCCGCGAGGTACGGTATCCGCGATGGAACTAAAATAGCGGCGAAGATGCACGCGGCCACGTTCACCGGAAGGAAGTACGTGAAGGATTGGATCGTCGACGGAAAGCTGACGCCGGGAACGCGGTTCAAGGAGTTCATCGACGCAGGCGGACAGATAAAGGGCGGCGTGCTTGCACACGGATATGCGGAGGAGAGCAAGGTTCTCAAGGACAACCTCGCCCGTTACCAACGAGAGGCAAGGTCGTTCAAGCAGAGCTTGCTCGGCACGTGGAAGCCAGAGATGACAATGCGGCTCTTCTCAAGCATCGGCAGGTTCAACTCGACGATGAACGAGATCGCGGAGCTGAACACCCGCGCCGCGATATTCAGCGCGTTGCGCGACAGCGGCGTGAGCGTGGCCGACGCGGTGCGGTTCGCACGAGAGGGAACGACGAACTTCAACAGGCGCGGGGCATACGCGCCCGTCATAGGGAGCTTGTACATGTACTACAACGCGAACGTGCAGGGCTTGAAGCGGAACTTCCAGTCGCTGCGCGACAAACACGGCATCCAGATGGCTGTGACGTTAGCGCTTGCCGCATCGCTCGCCGCGATGTACAGACATTACGTCGGCGGGAAGGACGACGACGAGAACGGGGAGAACGACGGCGGGCGCAACGCGAGGAACGCACCTGACTACTACAAGCAGACGTCGATAGGCATACCGCTCGGCAACAAGGCCGAATTGCAGCTACTGAAGATGCGCGGCCTCGACGCCGTAATACCGTACATGGCGACAAAGATCACGGAGGCTTCGCTCGGCGACACGAGCTGGGGCGACGCGACAATGGCGATTGCAGAGGCGCTTGAAGGCGAGGCGGCTGGGATCGTCGGTGGACAAAGATTCACAGGCTCCGACTGGCACAACCTCGCTCAAACATTGCTTCCGTCTGCGCTTGACACTATGGGTCAGCTTGCCACAGGCAAGAACTGGCGGGGCGAAAGACGTAGAAAGATGTCGTTCGATGACAATGCTCCTCTTGCGTACAACGGCAAGGACAGCACGTCGCCGATCGTGAAGAAGGTCGCGCAGGTCTTGAACGACGTCACTGGCGGCGACAAGTTGAAGCCCGGGCTCATCAACCTCGCACCGGAGGACATTTCGCTTCTGGTCGAGACGTTCGCAGGCGGTCTTGGCCGCGACGTCATGGGCGCAGTCAACACCGTCGGCAACGCGAAGAAGCTGTTGAGCGGCGACGTGTCCGACAGGACGTTGAGCCAGATGCCGATGGTGAAGTCCGTCGTGAAGGAATACCCTGATTCGTCGGGAAGATATTTCGACGCCATAGAGGAGTATAGGTCCGCGAAGAAGCGGTACAAGAAGCTCGGCGCAGGAGCGGACAGAAAGGCGATGAAGGAAAAGATGCCTTACCTTTCCGTTCAGCGGACGCGCCTTGACGAACTAGTGGACCAGATAGACAGGCTTCGCCACCGCGAGAACGGGATGAAGAAGAACGACAGAGGTGAGTGGGTTCAGAAGAACGTCCCGCTAACAGACGACGAGGTGAAGCAGGCGCACGAGAAACGTCTGCGATTGCAGGCGGAGGTCTTGCGGATTCTCGGGAAATAATGTATAATAGGTGCGCTGTCTTTTCGAGGCACTCGGGGATTCATCTCCGAAACCCTGGCGGAGTGGCTGCTCCGTCAGGGGATTTTTTTCGCCCCTTCCGCGCCGCGCCCAGCCCGTCCGCTTCACAATTTTTTCACAAGAAAAATCATTTTGAACTGAAAAAAATCTGTCCGTCCGAAAATGCCGCGAACGTGCCAAAACTTCAAACGAGCGACATATCGCACAAAATCCGCTTCAATATCTCGCAAACATTACGATTTGCAGAATCATTCCATTTTTGGTATACTACCATAAACTCGCCCGTTTCGGCTTGACTTCACGAAACCATTGTGCTACAATGTCCGCGTTCGCTTCTGAAAAGGTTTTCGCACGGTGCGATTTTCCGTTTCACAAGCGATTCACAAAGATGAAAAGAGGCGTGACATGGCATACCTACCCAAGAGAATGGTCGAGGAAAACATCAGGACGCGGAAGCGCAAGGGCCGCGACGGCAGGACGCACACGGACTTCGAGGCGTATCTCGGCGTGGATCCGTTCGACCGTAAGCCTGTGCGGATAACGCGCGCAGACATGGACGAACTCCTCGCCGCGCTGAAGGACTTCTACCAGCGCCACCAAGTCGGCGGCGACGCGGCGGTGCGGCTCACCGCGATGCAGGCCATCGACGCGAAGGGCGCGCTCGACGCGCTCGCGAACGCGGGAATGAACGTCACGCTTTGCGAGGCGGTCACGGCGTACATCGGCGGGCTGGCCGTCGCGAAGGCGAACTGCGAGCGCACCGTGCAGGAGGTGTACGTCGAGTACATCGAGAAGAAGTACGGCGGGTTCCCGAGGAAACTGCCGAGCGGGATTCGCGACCCGGATGACGTGAACGCCGACAGAGACAGCGCCATCGCAAAGGTCGGCAAGTGGGCGGAGACGTTCGGCGCGCGGAAGCTGGCGTCCATCACCGCGAAGGACGTGGCGGACTACCTTGAGGCGAACTACGGCAAGCGCAAGCCGAAGACCTACAACTCGCACCTGCTCTACCTCAAGGTGTTCTTCAACTGGTGCTGCAAGGACGAGCGGGAGTACCTCGTGAAAAGCCCGATCCGCTCGCTGGCGGACAAGCCTGAGCCGTGGGAGGAGCCGGAGTACATGAAGCCGGAGGACGTGGAGAAGCTGTTCCGGCTGCTCGAGGCGCACAAGTCCGACAGGCCGGAGTTCCTCGCCTACGCCATCGTCAACTTCTTCTGCGGTTGCCGCGCAGTCGAGGTTGTGCGCATGGCGAGCGACCCAGACGCGGCGAAGATCGACGTCGAGAACGCCACCGTCCGCATCGCGAAGGCGAAGGGATTTCAGCAGGGCAAGAAGCCAAGGGCATTCCACATCCACCCGACGGCCCTTGCATGGATGAAGTCGTTCGGGTTCATCGGCGCGCTTGCGAAGGTGACGCGCGACACGCAGAAGGAAATCTACGAGCTTGCGCGGGCGAACGGCGTGCCGATGTTCCAGAACTGCGGGCGGCACACGTTCATCACGTACCACGTCGCGGCGTATGGCGACCCTGCGAAGACCACGGCGATGGTGGGCACGAGCGACAAGATGCGCGCGGAGAACTACTGCGGGCTCGCGACGAAGAAGGACGGCGAGGCGTACTTCAAGATCATGCCAAGCGCGTCAGTCGCGTGAGACGCGCAAAAACGCCCCTCTAAGCCCGCTCTCGCGCAGACGCACGAAGTCCCGCTCCGAGTACGCGACGAGCGCAGACGGCGCGGAAGCCGTCTCTCCTTGCGTTCCGTCGGGCCTGTGGAAGCGCAGCCTCGCGCGAAGGAATAGAACGCCGCTTGCGTGCGGGAATATCCAGTCCTGCCACGCGGCGGTGTCCGTCCGCGCGAATATAAGCAAAATACCCCCCCCCGTCTTGTTTTCCGCCATTTTGCGGAGGAACGGCACGGCGTCGCGTCCGTATGGCGGGTTGCACCACACGCGCTTGCCCGTCCAATCCACCTTCAATCCGTCGTTCGGCCAATGCACCATCTGCGCTGCGGTGCGCCACGGCATCGTCGGCGGACAGCACGGGTCGAGGTCGAACGGGCCGAGCGCGTCGATGATTTCGGGCGGCGTGAGCCATGTCTTCTCGCCCGTGTCGATGTTCATAAACTGTGTCTTGTTCATAATGGCAACTCCTGTTGAATAAGTTCATGGCGCTCCTTCTCCCGCGCCTGTTCGATTTCTGCCTCCGCATCCGCTATCCGCCGCTTCGCGATCTCCATGTAGTCCGCGTCGCGCTCAATCCCGACGAATCGCATCCCCTCCTGCAATGCCGCGATGCCGGTCGTTCCGCTTCCCATGAACGGGTCGAGGACAAGACCGCCCCTGCGTGTGACGAGGCGGACGAGCCAGCGCATCAGGGCGACGGCTTTTATGGTCGGATGGGAATTCCCCTCGCCGCGCTCCTTCCGCGACGGCTTCGCGCAGTAGAAGAACCGAGCCGCCGAGCCGGAGTCCATGAAGCCAACGGTGTCGTACTCTTTGCCCTTGTAGCCTCCGTCGTAAACGTGCGTGCCTACGCGCTTCACGCCGCCGCCGCCCCTTGACTTGCCGGTGTTCGGGAACAGCGCGAGGACTTCGGGCGAGCCGTCGTGGACGAGGTTGGCGGGGTAGCGGCCGAGAGTTTGACCTGCGGTTTGATGGGTCTCCTGTGCGATACTGTCTCCATATATGCCCTTGCTGACGGCGGCTTCGGCAGAACGCGAATGGTTGGAGACTGATTCGTTTCCGGTCGGCACCCTGCACGCGTCCACGTTGAACGCACCCGTGCCGTGCTTCAGCACGTTGTCGATGATTGTCTTTTCGACGGGCTTCTGTGCGATGACGATGGGCTCATACGACGGTTTGAGCTGCGTGTTCCACCCGTCCCACTCCTTCGCCTCCACAGACGCGGGCGCGGTTACGTCGTACACCTTGCCGCTCCCGTCCCACCTGCCGATGCCCGTGTCGCCGGGGCCGTGGTTCTCGATCTTGACGCGGTTCGCGCCGCTGCCGTTCGTCGCCGTGCCGACCACCTCGCGCTCCGCGCCGAGTCGTTTGTCTATTGCCTTGGATATGTTCAGCCCTTTAGGGAAGCCCTGCCCGTGGATGTACATGCAACACTCCTTCACGTCCCACCCAGCGTCCTCGATCGCGCACGTCAGCCTGTGGTACGTCCTCGGCGAGCCGAAGCAGCACATGAACGCGCCCGGCTTCGCGACGCGCAGCGCCTCCGCGAAGATCGGAGTCATCGCCGCCTGGAAGTTCAGTCCCACGCGGCGCGAGTTCCTGGTGTCGCAGCGCGAGTTGCCGTAGCGCGGCGCGCCGGCGTGCGCCTCCGCGTAGTCCTCCGCTATTTGCCTGCGCTCGTCCACGGTCGCGTCGCCGCACCGCTGGCCGAACGAATCCCACTTGGAGCCCATAAAGGCGATGCCGTACGGAGGATCGCAGACAATGGAGTCCACGGAGCAGTCTTGCAGTTCGCGCATACGCTCCGCGCAGTCGCCGAGAAGCAGTGTCGGTTCGGTGTCTGTCATTCTTTCGTTCCTTTCCTTGCCCCGCGCCTTGCGGGCTTGCTCTTGAAGAAGTTGCAGAAGAACGGCGCGGCGCTCTTTGCGACGTGCATGGAGCCGTCTATGCAGCGGCCTCCGGCGAAAGCGCACTCTCCGCGCTCGTCTAGGCGTGCGCAGCGGGGGCCGCGCGGGGCGGGGCGTTTGGGTGCGGTGGCGCGGTCGGTCATGATTCACCTCCCGCGTTTACGCTAATGTATGTGTTGGCATCGCTGACAACCTTCACCGATATTACATCGCAGCCGGGATACGCCGCGACGCAGGCTTTCACGGCGTCCTCCGCGCAAGTCGCGTCGATTCGCATAGGGCACAAGCCGAACGACGTGGACATCGGGAAGTTGAACGTGACAATGAATGTTGTCATTTGCGCACCTCCGCGACTGCCCACGTATTCACCATTTGGCACCGCTCCTCCTCCAGCCCCAGCCGCGCGACGACGCGGGCGATGGCATCGCGCTTGGTCTGCGCCGCGACCTCGTGGTTGCCGAGCGTGCGGGTGTAGATTTTGAAATGTCGCGTTGCGTTGCTCATGCCTGCACCTCCGCGAACAAGTCCTGCTGCTGCGGCCTGCCGCCGAGCGGCCTACCGAGGATGAAGTCCGCGATGAAGTTGCGGGCGTAGTCTGAGCTTATCATGCTTCGCTCCTCGTCGCAAATCCCAGTTTTCGCGCGTCTGACCACCGCCTTGTCTCTTCCGGTCCTTTTGTACTGGTATGTGTGCATGAGGATATGCCTTACCTTCTCTTTCGGCGTCTTTTCGACAGACACTCCTCGTTCCGGCTCGCAGTTGAAGAACCAGTACCCAGTTGCCTTTTGGAAAAAGTCGCCTCGCATTGTCCTGTCCGTGTCTACAACATCCGGCGGCTTTATGAATCCGTTTTTCAAGTAAGTGTTCATGGAGTACGGGTTTTCGAACACCATGCGAAGCCCCCGGTCGATGCAGACGAAACAAAACTTCATCAGCAACTCCAAGAACCTCTGCCGTTCGCGTGAACGACGGAGAATGTAATCTCCAGCCCCTACAACCGTCCCATGATTCTTCTTGTAGCACTCCAGCGTCATGTTCATCTGCGAAATCCCGCAGAACATGATGCACGGGAAAAACGCCATTATCAAGTCCCCCCCCACCCCTATTTCGTCAAATACGCTCGGCTTGCCGTCGTAGCCCCGCTCAATTTCCGCGAAGATGTCAATCACGTGGTCGGTCTCCCCGAAGTTGTTTTGGATGTCGTAGTCCTCGGCGGGTATGCCGAGTTTGCGGAACTCGTTCTTGAACGTCCCCGACTGCTCGAAGAAGCAATGCACCTTTGTCGGCGTGGTCATTTCGCGCCTCCTTCCCTTTGTGGACGCCATGCCTCGCAAAGCATCCCCATGTTATTGCCGCAAGATGCGAAACATTCTTTTTTTCGCTCGTCGTATGGCTTTTCGAGGTCTGCAAGCGAACATGGCATCATGTAATGGCAATTCTTGCACGACTTGTCTTTCGAGTAAGCAATCTTAAAGCCGTCACTTATCGCGTACCACAACTCTCTTAGAAAACCCATTTCACCTGCCTCCCGTGTAGGTGACGCACGCGGTGAGCGTCGCTGCGGCACTCCAGTAGCACGCCATGCGCCACTCGCATTTCGCGGCGCAGACCACGGCGGCGCAGAGGTCGAGCGCGATCAGCACCGTCGGGAAAATCCACTCAATCCTCATGGCACAGGTCTCCCTTGCTCTCTGCTTTCGCTATGCCGAATAGCCTACTGTTGTATTCGTTATGCCATTCTATTAGCGGCTGATTATGGTAGAACATATTCACGCCGTTGAAACTTGTCTCGACAGGCATTCCGCCGAGGCGTTCCGATACGGCGGCGCAGTCATAGTAGGCAGATTTAATGTCCGTGCCGCCCATGATTTTGATTCTGATAGATGCGCTCATGCCGCGCCTCCTTCATCGTAGGGCATCTGCGCCCATATAAACTTGCAGTCACAAGCCATTAGATGTCTATTTTTTACAAGTCCGAGCCTTTTGGCTTCGGCATATACTGCACATTTGCCGCATCTAGGTATTCCGTGTCCGCAGTTGCGTTCCCACCGCTTGCCCTGCTCCTCCGCCGTGCCGACGTCGCAGTTCCTCGGCGGCTTGGCGAGGGCTTTACCAATCTTTATCTGAACGTTTGGGATTTCCTCGTTTGCCACTGACAGGATGACATCTGCTTGTAGTTCGGCCATCGCCGGGTGAGTTGGACCAGAGTTCAGCATTCTCGCAATCTTCCACAAAATCTTCTTGGACTCAACAAGCGCCTCGCGCATTTTTTTCTGATTACCTTCCATTTTCCTCTCCTTTCCGCTTCCTAGCGAAATAATGTCTCCATTCGGCCGCACGAGGGCAACGGCTTATTCCATACTCACTTTTGTTACAGTAACACCCGAATGGGTCTTGTCCGTAATCATCGGCCTTTGGTTCGTAGGATATTTTCCGATATTTACAGCCTGGGCAGATTTCGTCAAACCCGTTCATTTCGTTTCTCCTTGCCGCTCCGCCGCAGGCGCGAGGAGCCATTCGGAGAACACGAAATCTGGACACGGATGAGGATTGTTACGGAGTTTGGAGAACTCAATCGCCGCGTCTTTCACAGTCGCGAACATGTCGCAATTCCGCAAAGGGAGGGCGAGGGCGGATCTCGCTTGTTCCAATAATCCATCTACTTCTGAACCATAGACGATGCCGTCGCCATCAAATGCTTCGACGAATCCTTTTATAATCTCCCGCATCTTCTGCACGTTACTTTCCATTGCCCGCTCCGTTCTCCGTTGTTTGTTCTTCGCTAATCTCTAATTCAAACTTTGACGCACGGATTTCTAGGACTACGTCCGTAATGAGTCCATCGCCCCACCCATCGTATTTGACCGCAATCTCGCCTAGCCAGAATCGCCTTCCGTCTGGAAGTGTCAAGTACCCTTTAAGCCTGTACGGACGCCCCGTGATGCCTCCGTATTGGCATTGTCTTGATAACTCCACAAGTTCGGGCACGGTCTCGCAATAGCTGTCATGTGTCATTCCGTCGCTCCTTTCTCCGCCGACGGGGCTAAGAGCCACTTTTCCCGACATTTAATCAACGGCGACTTAGGATTATTAGGGCACTCGGCGCAAGTTTTTCCACCGTCATGCCAAGACTCACAGAATCTCTCATGTGCGGAAACAATGCCTTCATCAGTAGATAATTCTTTAAGGTCGCAATTCCTCGGCGGCGCGGCGAGCGCGGGTTCGATAAGTTCGCGCATTATTCTGCAATGAAGTTCCATGCCAAGCGCCGTCAGACCGACACCTAGCCTTACGTTATTCTCGCAAAAGGCCAGTTCTGTATTCTTCAGGCAAACCAGCGCATCGCGCATCGCCGCCGCGTTGCCCTGCGGCTTCTGCTTATGCCGTGACGACTCGACAATTCCGCCAATGGACAGGGCTTGCGCCTCGATCTCCGCGCGCTCACGCTTCCACGCCGCCTCGATGCGGTCGGCGAAATCGATCAAATCTGTCGCCCATACGCCGTCGTACCCACTCGGGGCATACGGAACGGGAAAGCCTTTGACTTTGCGCATCTCCGCAACGATGTCAGCAAGCGTCTCGCGCTTCTCCTGTCCGTTCTCACTCGCCATCTTCCACCTCATCTGCCTCAACGACATTGCCGTCTTTCAATTTGTACCACGTGTCGGGCTTGTACTTCTTGCCGTCTATGCAAATCGCTTTGACCTCCAAAATGTGCCAGTTGTCATCGCGCTCTGTAAGCACAAGCCAACTGCCAACGCAACCTCGCGCCTTGCTGTCAATCCCGGTCACTACGGCGACGGATTCCTTGCCGTGTACTTCCGCCGTCGAGCGGTCGCCGGATGTTGCCGCCGTCGAGAGGTAGCCGGATGTTGCCGCCGTCGAGAGGTCGCCGGATGTTGCCGCCGTCGAGCGGTCGCCGGATGTTGCCGCCGTCGAGCGGTCGCCGGATGTTGCCGCCGTCGAGAGGTAGCCGGATGTTGCCGCCGGAGTTTTAGATTTCTTGACTTTCGCAAAAACGAAATCAAGCCCCGCTTTGATCATCCCGGCAAGTGTCAACCGTGCGCCAATCTTGATTTTTGTTGCGGCACATTTGGTGTCGTCGTCGCCGCGCTGAATATCGCCGCCCAATTCCACCTCATGAAAAACGGAGCCTTCGGCGGGGTGGTAATAGGCGAGACAATCCAACGGGTTCTCGCAAGCGTGGAAGCCGCTGTCGCAAACCTTCGCCTCGTCCGTCTCGTACTCGCCGCCTTCATTGTACTGGAATCCTCGGCAAGTCATGTCCTTGTTAAATCCTTTGTATGCTTTCATCGTTTGTCCTCCTGTTCTTCTTCCATTTCGAGCCTGTGCCGCTCCGCGCAGTCATCGCACCGCCCGTCCTCGTCACCTTCAATCGGGCATATCCAACACCCGCAATCAGGGCATTGTACGCCGCCCATCGCGCCGCAATGGTTTGACGCCGCGCAGTCGCGGTCGCAACATGTCAATGGTCTGTACCTCTTGCTCATCGCGCAACCTCGCTTTCCTTCGGCTTGCCCAACGCCTGCCGCCCTTGCAGCACATCAACTACGCGCAGGAGGACGGCGATCGCGTCGTAGCACTCCTCGACGGCGGTGGCGGTGTCTCCGCGAGCATAAGCCTCAAGCATTTCGTAATATTCACATGCAAGGACGTGTTCTGCTTTAAGTGTCCCGTTCTTTGACATGTGTATAACCTCGTCTCTTCGCAATCTCAACTCTCCGCTATAATACTCATGTTGCCCGTTATAAGACCACTTGTGAGAGTTTTCGCTAACAAGCCCATAGATGTCTCCGCCTGTAATCCCGTCGCAGAAGTACGGGTGCTTCTCTTTCGCGTTGAGGTAGTGCCGATCTATCGCGCCTACAACTTCGCCGTCCAAGTCTGTCTCGATTCTCATTTGTCTGTCCTTCTCTTTTCTGTTGTTCAAGAAACAAGCCGCCCGCGCGCAAAGGGATAAACACCAACCCACCGCACATCCGCTATCCGGCGTGTCGGCCACGCGCGGACGGCCCCCGCACACCCGTGCAGGGAAATCCGTTTAGTTGTGCGTGCTACCTCCATGCACAACGAATTCCATCAGCGACCGTATGGCGTCAAACGCAACATGAGCTTCAAGTCCTGTCAATACTGCGTTTCTATCCATTACTAAGTCAGCCGAATACATGGACACGTTTTCGTAGTCGTCATAAGCACGTCCTTGTCTGGTGAGGCGCACGAGAAAGCACGGAAGTGCCCCACACTCTCTGTCGTCTATCATGATGTTTCTGCGCGCCACGATTGGATTTGCTGGAGGGTTTTCGCCAAACAACGAACGCTTCAATGATTCCACTTCTTCTCGGTATGCGTGTTTAAGACTGGTCTCATTGTCGCATATCTCATCCTTGAGACGAATGATCTCATTCATCTTTGCAATCGTGGCATTGAGAAACTTGTTCTTCTTCCGCGTATTCATTTCGCCACCTCCCACGCGATGAGGCAAGCGCCTATCGTGGTAAGCGAAAGCGCGGCTATCGCAAGCCACGCCCAAGTGAGCGCGCGGCGCAGGCGCACGATCTCGTCCGCCATCGCAATCTTGGTCTTTGTGAGTTCGATCATTTCTGCGTCTCCTTTTTGTTTGTCAAAATTGCTCTCGCTTCTTCGCGTACCACTCCGTGTTGTCGCGGTTGACCACCGCAAGCAGCGCGCGCGACAGCTCGCGGAGCGTGTATGTCCCGTGCGGATCGTCCTCCGCGTCGATTGGAAATCCTCGTTGGAGCATACGCACCACCGTATTGACCTCGCCGCCGTACGCAAAGCCGTCCGGCGCGTAGCAGTACGAATACACCGCGCCGCGCTCGTCCTTGCACAGCGCGTCAGCCGTGCCGACGAGCAGCATCTTCGTGTCGAACACCGGCAAGCCGACGCTGAACACCATGTGCGATTCTGCGAACTTCACCGCGTCGTCCCACGCCGTGCGGAGGATTGCGCGCTCCACGTCGTCGCTCGGCGCGACGGTCGGCGCCGTCTTTCGCAGCGATGAAATGAACACGGCGCGTGCCTTTGCGACGGTCGCGCCGCTCACGCCTCCGTCCACGACTGGAAACAGGGTGGACACCGGCTGCAACTCCACGATTGCGATTGAAGCCTCGTCTGCCTCCGCGCCGGCCCACCAGCGCGTGCCGTCCGTGCTCGCGGTCATGCCGCGGTCGTTCTTGTAAGTATGTATGATCATAGCGGCAATGCCTCCGTTGGGATTTCATTAGAGATTTGCTGTTGCGGCGCGTCCGCCTGCTCGTCGCTCCACTCTGCGTCGGCGTCCACCACGGACGTAGCCCGCGCGAACCAACCCTCGTCCGCGAGGTCGCGCATCAGTCGCTGCGACGGCTCGCTCCCGGCGATGACGACGGACTTCTCGCCAGACATGCGGAGGATTTTCACCTCTGCCGTCTCTGGAGGGATGACGTTCGGGCCGATGTACATGAACCCGCGTCCGCGAAGCGGGTGCGAACCGTGGCGCGGGAACGACTTGATAGTCCTGTGGAAGCATCTTATCTGCTTGGTGTTCACCATGTTCCACACGTCCTGTGCGTCGAGCTTGAGGTTCTTCAGCCAGAACGTCACGACGTTCGTGCGGAGGAAGACGATGCCAGTGTCTGGGTCAAAGCCTGTTATTGTCTTGCGTAGTTCGTCGCGGATGGTGTCAACCGCATCGCGGGCGATCTCGGCGTCTGAGTTTGCGCTGTCGCGCGCGGCGAGCATGGACTCCATCGCGGATGCAAACCGCTTCTCGTCACCGCACATTGGGTACACCACCTCGCGCTCGAAGTCCGGGACGCGCGTGTAGGTGCGGAGGCTCTCCGGTGCGCGGACGGAATTGCAGATGTCGTAGATGTCGCCGAGGATTTCCATGCGGCAGTCCGTGATGTGCTTGATCACGTCGCGCGTCCAGTTCTGCTTCTTGGGCGGGCGCGACAGGAACACCATGAACGCGCGACTCGCGATGTCCGAGCCGATGACGGCGGAGTTTGATGTGATGACGAAAGTCAGGTCGTTAGGCCGGAACTCCTCGCCGTGGCCGTAAGGGGCGCGGCCGGAAATCGACGGCGCGGTAACGAGGTCGGCGAACTGCGGGTCGTCGAATTTGCCCTTGAGGTTGTCGAGCAACAGAATACGTGATGCGCGGCCAGTCACTGACACTATGCGTTTCAAAAGCTCCTGCGCGTTGCGCTCAAGCTCGTTGCGGTTCGTGCAGATTGGCTTGCACCCGTACAGCTCCGCGACGCGGTTCACGAGTGTGGTCTTGCCCACGCCTCGCGCCTCGTGAGAGTCGATGATCCAGCACGGGCGCTGGAATCCGTACTTGAAGTACATTGGCGAGGCGAAGAACGCGGCGAGCAGCGCGGCGGACGCGTCGTCCTCCGGGTCGAAGAACGACAGGAGCTCCTTGAACGCGCCGTGTCCGGGCGTCGGCTTCTGGATGTTGCCAAACGTGTAGTACACGTCCTTCCGCATGGGGAAGTCGGGGATGTCGCTCGTCTTCTCGTAGCGCGGCGCGGCGCGGAGGAGGCCGGAGTAGAGTTCGCCCTTGCTCACGGCGCCGTCTATCTTCTTCCACACCACGCACCGCTTGGACTTCTGACCTATCCACGCGAAGAGCGCGTCCTTGCCGTCAAGTATCTCGATGCGCCCCGTGTCGCGGTCATGGTCGAACAGGGTGTAGTCGCCGAGGCGCTTTGGGAATCCGAGGAGGCGTGTGTGCACGTCAGCAACGAGGTCGTTGATCGGGCGCGGCTCGTCCATGCGGCGGCTGCGGCCTGACGAGCCCTCGCGAAACGCGACGACGTAGTTGGCGAACGGCGTCTCGTTGGCGAGCTTCGCGTTTGCGAGGGCGGTTGCCGTCGCGTCGTCCTCCACGGCGCGCACTGCGACGGGCAGCGTGGCCGCTGCAAGCCCCAGGAGCCTGTCCTTCGTTCCGCCTTCCTGCTCGGCCCAGTCGGTAACGTCTCCCTTCGGGAGCTTCGATACGGTCAGCACGCGGATCGACTTCGCGACGGGCGCGAGGACTTCGCGGAGGTTGTCTGCGTGCGCCTGCCCGTTCTCGTCGTTGTCGGCTAGGACCACCACGTCCTTGCCAACGAGGTACTTGTTCATGGCGGTAGGCCATTTCTTCGACCCGCCCTTGGACGCGCCGCCGGAATTGCTTGTCGCGGTAAGGCCCCACGCGCAAAGCGTCTCCACGTCCTTCTCGCCCTCCGCGATGTACACCGTGCCGGTCTCCGCCGCGACCTGCGGGAGCTTGTACAGGAGCTGTGGCGTGTCGGCATCAAGCCCCTCGTGCTCGGGCGTGCGCTGAACGAACTCCTTGCGCTTGAATCCGTCCGGGACTGGCGAGAACGGATTGCGCCACTCGTAACGGTCCACGTAGTACATCGGATTGCCGTCTACGTCGGCGTATTCGTAGGTGGTGACGAGTGAGAAGCCAGTGTCGGTCAGCATCTGACCGCGCGTGCGGACTGCTGGCTTCTGCTTCTTGTGCTTCTGCGGCACGTTGAACCGCTCGCCGAGGGCGTTCGCCGCCATCTGCGCGTCGGTGAACCCCTCCACCTCCATGCAAAGGTCTATGACTGTGCCGCCGTGGGTGGTCTTGAAATCGTGCCACAGCTCCGTGCCGTCCTTCACGCTCACGTGGACGTTCGGATGCGTGCCGCCGCGCCACGTCGCCACGCAACGGCTCGCCGCGTCTAGGCGGATGCCGCGCGATTCAAGGTAGGCGCGGCACGTCACGAGCCGCTTCACGTCGTCGCAGTTGTAGATTGCCTTGCTCACGTCACAGCTCCCCCTTGAACAGATGGCGGAGGTACGTGTTGCGGCGGCGCACGGCGCCGATGATGCGGTCTATGCCGTCGTCGGTCAGCAGGACGCACTTGCGCTTTGCGCGCGTGATCGCCGTGTAGAGCATGGAGCGGTCGAACAGGCGCGCTGCGTCGCGGCGGAGGCAGACTACGTACACGTCGCGGTACTGAGACCCCTGCGCCTTGTGGACGGTCAGGCACCACGCGGGCGTGATCGCCGCCTGCTGCTCCTTCTCGCCGAGACGTATCTCGTCGTACTCGGAATCCGCGCCGTCGGGGAGGAAGTACGGCTTGCCCGCACCGTCAACGCGCGTAATCCATCCGGTCGTGCCGTTCCAGATGTCCAGCTTCGGGAAGTTCTTGGTACACATCACGCGGTCTTCCGCAAGGAACTTCACGCCTTCCTCGTGCGGGTTCTGCAACGCCTGTATGCTCGCGTTGAGCGATTTCACCGTGGCGGCGGCGGGCTCCTCGCCCTCGCCGTTGCGCGGCGACAGCACGAGATCGTGGTCGAAGTCGATTGCGCCTGACTTCACGAGCTCGTCGATGTAGGCGTGGACGGCCTCTGGCGTGTCGAACCGCATGACGGCGAACTCCTCGTTGCGGGACTTGCCCTCGTCGGGGAGATCGCCGTTGCGCACCTGCGACGCGGCGGCGAACACGGCCTCCTTGTTGCGGTAGCAGGTGGTCAGCGTGTGAACAACTGTCGGCAACGTGTCGATAACGTCGTGGAACGGCGAGCCGATGCCGACCGGCTGGAGCTGTGCCTGGTCGCCGACGAGAATCAGCCGCTCGGGGTCGCGCTTGGTGATTTCAAAAAGGAGCGAGGACGGGACCATCGACGCCTCGTCCACGACCACCGACCAGCCATGCAGGTTCCCTGCCGTGAAACCCAAGCCTTCTCCCGAAAAGGCAAGCATGGAGTGGATGGTCGAGGCGCGGTGGCCCGTTGCCTCGCGAAGTCGTGCGGCGGCCTTGCCTGCGAACGCGCAGAGGTCTACGGAGCAGCCGCGAGATTCTAGGATGTTGCAAATAGCCTTGATGATCGTTGTCTTGCCCGCACCTGCACCGCCGTTGATTACGGTCAGCCCGACGTTGGACGTCGCCGCCGCTATTGCAATCACCTGCGAGTCGTCGAACTTCACGTCGATGTCGCGTATTGCATCGTACGGGATGAACAGTTTTGCGGGCTGGCTTGACGCATTGTCGGTAATGTACCTGTACAAGTCCCCCTCGTGCTTCACCACCTGGCTCGTCGTCACCTTGTCCATGCCGACGAACACCACGCGCCCGCTTCCGACGAGCTTCGCCATCGCAATCGACGCCACGGAGCGCGGCACGTTCAGCTCGTGGAACTGCGAGTACAGCGCGTCGCGCGACACCACTGAATCGCCGGAGGATTCCATCATGTCGCGGAGCGCGTAGTCGATCGCCGCCGTCGCGCGGCGGATGTCGGAGTCGCCGATCTTGAAATGCTTCCTGATGTCGCCGTCAACCGTTTTGAAGCCGAGGCCGGGGAGCGTTGCGAGGAGGTAAGGGTTCGCCTCTATCGTCGCGGCGGCGTTCTCGCCCCACGCCGCCCACGCCGCGTCCGCCATGCGCGGGGATCCGCCAATGGAAATCATGTACACCGTCAGCTCGGAGCGCGCCTTGTTCGCGGCGAGCGCGTCCATCGTGCGGTGCAGGGCGAGCGACACGGACGGTTTCATGTCGTCGATGCGCTCCTGCCATTCCGCGCCGTACTCCGCCCATATTCGCTCGGCTGTCTTTGGGCCGATGCCCTTTGCGATGGAGGCAACGTAGTCGAGAAGGGCCTTCGGGTCGGCTGGCGCGTCGTGCAAGGCGCGCGAGAACTTGAACTGGAGCTCTCCGTTGTACTCTCGGCGCTCGCCCGTGAGCTTGAGGCGCATCCCAGTCTCGGGGTAGAACGGCAACATGCCGGTCGCCTTCCCCGCAGACGTGAGAAGCACGCAGAAGCGAGGCTGTCCGTCAGTGAACGGCTCGCGCGGGTGGACTACGCGCGACACCGTGCAGGAGATCGTCTGTGTGGCTGTTGAAATCATTGTATCTTCGGGAGTTTCACTACGCCAGTGAGCTGGATTTGCCGCTGAAGGAGAATCTGGAAAGCGAGCGCGGCGGCGATGCCCTCGTCACGGGCGAAGAGGACGGTCGTTCGGTGGAAGATGGTGAGCTCCGCGACGCGGCGGGCGGCGAGCTGCGGCGTGAACACTTCGTCAACGCCGGCGGCAGGTTCCTCGATGCCCTCGTTCGGGAGCTCCTTGAAGCAGTAGTCCGCGAAGTCGCCTTCCACGATAACGACCTTCGCCGCGAACCCCGCCAAGTCCATGCGGAGGAGTTCGCGCTGAAAACGGTCCCAGTCACACACTACGGTGTCGCGGAAATCTCGCAGCGACTTCCGCTCGATGGAGAACCCGTTGTCTCCACGGAGAGCGTAGTCGCCCTGCCGGATCGTGCCGACGGAGGTTTCGACTCCATCGGGGAATACCCACGGCCTTTTCTCTCTAGTATCTACGACGACGTGCATGACTGGGACCAGTGCTAGGGCTCGCTAGAGCGTCAGAAAGGGTTCGCCGTGACCGGCGTGGCGGCCTGTTGCGCTGGCGCGGCCTGCGCCGCGGGCACGGGGCGTCCGGTCAGCACGGCGATGCGGCGGGCGCGCTCGGCGGCGGAAAGCGTGGCCGGGCGGTTGGAGAAGTACACTTGCCTCCGCACGTTGTTCTCGGCCTTGTTCGGGTCGGTCACGTCGACGACGCGGATCTGAACCTTCTTTCCGACGGCGGTGTCGAACACCTCCGCGACGTTCGCGCTCGCCGCGTCCGCGCCGCCGATGAGCTTGTGGCGGAAGAGGTCTTCGCGCGTGGCGTCCTTCTGCTTCTTGCCGGCAAGGGACGGCCCCCTGCACTCGCGGTCGCTGAACTCCAGTTCAAGCGACACGTTGGAAAGGCGTTCGTCGTCTGGCTTCACCGTGAACGCGATGAGAAAGCCGTTCGCGGCCTCCTCTTCGGTAAGCCCGTCGGTGAAACGGAGCTCGGTAGGCTCGACGGAGACGACGGTCGCGCCGCCCTCGTAGACTGTTTCGTACTGCTTCTTCTTCGGGGTAGGTATCACTGCACTCATTTTCTTGCTTCTTTCTTTGTTGTTGTCTTTTGCTCTCCGCGCTTTGAAGAATTTCCTCGGCGGCGAGGGGAACGCAGAGAAGAAACCGCGCCGCCGAGGAATCTGTCAGACGCGAATCTCCTTGCGGAACGCGACGCCGGGAATCTTCAGCGCGTCGATGTCGGCACCGGAGGACTTCACGGCGTTCATGTACTCGCGGATGGCCTTCTCGTCGGGGACGCAGTACGCGCGCGGCACGAGGTCGGGGCTGACGATCTCGAAAGTCCACACGGTGCGTGCGGTCACGCCCTGCACGATGGGAGTTTTCTTCTGCGGTTCCTCGTCGGGCATCTGCACGGGCACGGCGACGGCGTTTCCGGTCAGCGCGGCCTCGGCCTCTGCGGCGCGCTGCGCTTCGGCAAGTTCAGCCGCTCGCTTGGCTTCTTCGGCCTTGCGCGCCTCCTCCTCGGCCTTCGCCTTGGCGGTGACGTACTCGCCCACAAGCCCGTCAACGCGGGCAACTTCCTTGTTTGCGGCGGCGGTAAACTCGCGTTCCTGTTCCATCACTCGCTTCTTCCACGCGTCGGCCTGTCGCGTTGCGGAGAGGCGCGCCTCGGCAATGAGCTTCACGACCGCCTTCACGGCCTTGACGGCGTTCTTGGCTCGGCGCGCGTCGGCGTCGTTCTGCACGGCGGTTATCGGGGCGAGCGCGGCCGTGGTGTCTGCAAGTTCCTTTGCGACGGAAAGCTCGACCATGCTCTGCAACGTTGGTAGGTTGTCGGTGCTCATGTCAGACCTCCATTCCCTTTGCGCGGGCCGCCGCCTTCGCGCTATCGACGTGCGCGGGCGTCAGCTCGGGGTGGTTAGCCGCCGTGTCGGCAAGGAGCAGGTAGCCGAGGATGTCGGGCTCCATCTGCGAGAAGGGGACGTTGAAGAAGGGGCCCTTGATCGGACAGGTGTCGGCGGCGGACGGAGCGGACTGCGGTGCTGCTGATGCGGCAGGTGCGGCAGGTGCCGGCGTCGGCACGGGTTCCACAACCTCGGCCTCCACGATTTCTTGCTGCTGTGCTGGCGTCGGCGCCGCTGCTGGTTCGGCCTTCGCGATGCGCGAGGCGACCTCGGACTTGTCGATCTTGATGGGCTCCGGTTTCGGCGCGGGCGCGGCCGGCGCGTCGTCGAAGTCAGCGACCTCCTCCGTGGTGTAGAGCCCGTCGTCCGCTTCTGGGCATATTTTACGGATTGCGAACGAACAGCACCGAGCGTAGAGCATGTCGCCCGAGAACTTCGCCCAGTTGTCCTTCAGCGTCGCGCCGTCCTTCGCGAGCGCAACGCCGTTGTCGATGAACTCCTGCAACGTCACGGCGTAGCGGAGCTCGTTGCCGTCGTAGGAGAACGTGATGTCGCACTTCTCCTTGCCGACCTCGTGGAGCTTCATCTTGCCGCCCATGCGCTTGAACGCGCTGACGATGGCGCGCGACGTGACGGACAGGGAGTTGTTGATAATGTGGTATTTCTTTTTAAACGTCACAGGGGAAATCCTCTCCTGCAACATCGTCATGGCGATCATTTCGCCGGTTGACTGCGGGATGGTCCCGAACCAGCCGGACTTCGCGACGGCCACGCCGAGGCGGGACACGTCCTCTATGCTGTTGATTGGGATTATGTTCGCGAGGGCCGTTCCGCCCTGCGGCTGCGCCACGGCCAATGCCGTAGCCGTACTCTGTGTTTTCTCTTTCATGTGCTTCTCTCTTGTTTGCGGTTTACTTGTCTGTTACGCCCGCCTCGCGGCGGGAAATGCCTTTGCCGTTTGCTTGTATCGGTACGGCGGACCGTCCGCGACGTCGCGCGCGACGAAGCCGAGGCGGACCATCCGCATCAGCGTCCAGTATTTGAGCTGCTTCGAGCAGCACCCCTGCATGTCTATCTCGTTCGCGGCGAGCGGCCTCCCCGCCTTGCGGAGCGCGTCGGCGACCATCAGCATCCGCGCCGCGAGCGAGTAGTCCTGCGTCGGCCCGCCGCTCTCGCACGACAGTTCGCGCTCGTAGTCCGTCATTATCTCGTTGGCCCACGAGGACACGCAGTTGCGGCAAGTCTCCGCGTTGCGCCGCAAGCAGGAGGTGCAACGGTTTGCGATCGTGCGGATGAATGCGATCGCGCGGCGTTCGGTTTCCTGCGTCATGCGACCTCCTTCCTGTGCCACGCGCCATGCAGGACGGACGTTTCTGCGAGCCACGCATCGAGGAGCCCTGCGGAGAAACGCACCGTGTTCCTGTTGAGGCGGAAGTGCGGCGCGGGGTTGCGCGTGCGCCTAATCCATCTGCGGAGGTCGCGCTCTGTCACGCCGCTGTCGGCGAAGCGCGCGGCGGTCTGTTCGAGCGTGAGCAGGTCGGCTGGCAGGGAGGTCAGCGCGTCGCGGATACCGACGCGCGAGCGGTTGAGCAGCGAGAGCACGGAGTCGGAGCGGATGCGCCCCGATTCCGTGGCGGGGACGAGGCGGTATGATTGGGAGCTTGTGATTCCCAGCCGCTCGTTCACGAACTCTCGCCGCCAGTAGTACATCACATCGCGCCCCTCTCGTGCGCCTCGCGCGCCTTGCGCACCACGGCGACAACGGCCGGCGCAACGGCGTCCACCTTCGTGTAGTCGCGCACCCACGCCACCTCGTCGTCTGCCAGCAGGATGGTGTAGGGTTTGCGCTCGCTTGTCTGTTCGGTTTGGTTCATGCTTGTTAGACCTTTCAAACAATGTTATAACATTACTAGTCCAAAAATAAAACCGAAGTGTTCAGTTTCATTTTTGGCGACGTTGCGGCCTTGGCATAGGCTTCGATCACCTTTTTCACGTCAACACCTTTCCGTTCCGCGATTCGCTTCGCTGCGGCCATAGCCTGTTCAGACAGTCTCATTTGCGCTTGCCTCCACGGGTGCCACGGTTGCTCTTGTTGCCATTCACTACGCTTTCGGTAGCAAGAAGAACTGCGTCGGCGTATCGAGGAGTAGGCTTTCCGTTCTCGTCAACCACTCCGCACGACTTCGCTATGCGAAGAATGCCCTCCCAGATGATTTCCGTCTGTGTCAGAGTACGCCCCTCGCCAGCAAGAACTGCTGCGGTGACGATTGCAATGGCTTTTTTCTGCGGCTCGACCATAGCGCCTAATAAAACATTTCCTTCTTTGTGCTTTCCGTTTCTCGACTCGCTCATTTTTCATCTCCTGTTTTGGGTTGACGGCGCAAAGTTTATCAGAATGTTATAACACCGTCAAGCCCCTGTTGAAAAAAAATTGAAAAAACTTTTTCGGCATGGTTTCGCATGGCGTTGAATGGTTCAACGCGCCCGCACACACGCCTCCGCACGCCCGCGCGCGTAAAAAAAACGGGCAAGGCGACGCGCCCCGCGGATGGGACGCGCCGCCCTGCGCCGTCATGTTCGCCTATTGCTACGCCATGTCACTCCTGCGGCGGAAGCCCACCGGGGAACAGGTGGGCGTACTTCGGATTCGTCCGCAGGGCGTCGGCGATTTCCGTGAGGAACTGCACGCGCGACTTGCCCTCGGACGCGGCGCAGATGCGGAACGTGTCGTACGCGGACTGCTGCATGGCGACGGGCTTGCGCGGCTGCGGGCTTCTCTTGCGTCCGCCGCCGTGGGACTTCCTGCCTCCGAGCTTGCCGCGCGCGACTGCGAGCTCGTGCACGCGCTCCATCGGGATGCGCCACGTGTAGCCGGGCTTCGTGGGCGGCGCGGGAGGGGTTGGGGTTGTATCGTCTGTCATGTTGATTCCTTTCTCGTTGCGTCTGTTGTTGCGTTGCGGAGGTTGCGCACGTTCTCCGCAATCGTGCCGGGCTGTGCTTTCAGCCAGTTGGCATCGTCTGCGAACACTCGCACCTGGACGGTGGACTCGCGGTCCACGCCCTGCCAGCGGGAGATCGCGCCCGCCCTGCCTGCGGCGGAGCGGACGCGATGGATGTCATTTTTCGCCATCATTCTTCAACCCGTTCAGTGATGACGGAAAAGCGAATGTTTTTGCCAGTCATTCCGTTGCCGTCTGATACGCCAATGAACGCCTCGTATTCGCCGCACGTTCCGTCCTCCGTCCACGACTCCAGACGGCACGGGCCGACATGGCCGCGCCGACCATACTCGCGTCTCGCCATGACACCGGCGAAATACTCGCCAGCGTCAAAACCCTCGTCGCCGTCGCGAATCACGGAACGGCAACCGTCGCACATGAATTTCATTTTCATTTTTCATTCTCCTTCGTTGGTTGTTTGTATCTGTGTGTTCAGGCCATATAGTACGGTTCTCCTGCACGCATGACATACGCTTGAAGGTCGGCAATCTCATGGCGTTTTGCCAACGTATAACCAACCTTGATTCCCTTGCGCGTCCGGCGGAATGTGAGGAAACGCACCTCTGCCGAGTACCGCGCTCCTGCCGCCTGATTAAACGTCGCAACTTTTTGTTCGTATGACTCTTTCATTTTTCATTTCCTTTTTGGTTGTTTGTTTTGCTTCAGATCATACCGCATTTGCCACCTGTTGACAAGTGGCAAATGCGGAATTGTTTTCAGCCGCCAGCTACGCCCTTGCGAGCTTCACCTGCTGGAGAATCCAGTCGACGGACACCTCCGTTTTCTTGAACCGCTCCATCAGCTCTGCGACGAGAAGCACCTCCGCGTTGGTCAGCGTTTCGTCGAGGCGCGGGTCGCGCTCGGGCGTTGCGTGGCTGGGCCTTGCGGCGGGCTTGTCGTCTGGCGTCTTCCAAAGCACCACGGCCTTGGACATCGCGGCGAAGAACTTGTCGCCGAGGTCGCGCTTCGCGTCGGGACACATCCTGGCGAACGCGGCGAGCAAGTCGCCCTTGGACGCCAGGAAGAACGCCTCCTTCGTGGCGAACTCGCTCGACAGCCACTCGATGCGGTTGACGATCGGGAGAGACACGCCGTCCTTGTACAGCGCGGTCATAACGTCATTGAACTTCATTGGTTGCTCCTTTCTTTGGGGTTGTCTTGTTCAGCTCGTCGCCTCGCTCACGGTCCACGTCCTCGTGTACCGCTTCGCGGCGGGCGACCTGCGGAAGATTTTGAACTGGATGTTGGACTTGGCCCGGGCCGGGGTGGCGGCCTCGGTCTGCATGTCGCCGAGGTGGGTGTGCACGATGTACTTCTTCTTCATGCCGGCACCTCGCTTCCCTCTTCCGATTCTTTGTACGCCTGATAAGCGTCAATGGGCGAATAGTCCCACAGCCGCCCGTCGCTCTTGTAGTTGCTTCTCCAACTCGTAGCGACCGCTTCCGCCTTCTTCCCGCTTTCGCACATCGTGAGCGTTTTGGGGCGAACCTTCTCGAATTCTCCCAAATCGGTGGGGAAGTTCAACGTCGCCATGTCGATCAGCCCCATCAAATTGGCGCTGCCGTCAATGCAGAGCGTGACTACATGTCGCTTCCCGCCCGTTCCGGGCACCGTGTAATCCGCAACTAGATTCAGTTTCATGCTGGCACCTCGCTTTCGCTCACGCAGTAGATGTGCTCGCTCGAATCGTACGGCCCGTCCTTGTTCATCCTGTTCCAAAACTCGCCGTCGTCGTGCCTGCGCTCGACTTCGGTCACGGCTTCGGCCTCGCTCTCGGCAACCACGTCAACGACGATCTCGTAAAACTCCTCGCGCTCAAGGCGGATGGTGTACTTCTTCATTCGTGCACCTCCTCGAACACGCAGATTTCGTAGTTATCGGGGTTGTCGAACGACTGCACCGCACTCTGTGCAAGCGCAAGCGTCTTGAAAAAGCACGGCTTGCCACGGAGCAGGCAGTAGCCCTCCTTGCCTCCGCCGTTGACGCCCCACTTGATGAACGTCTGTTCGAGGACGTGGTAGATTGCGTAGATTCTCATGTTGTCTCCTTTCTGTTTGCTTACAGGACACCGTACTCCTGGATGTCCCAGTTGACCTCGATGCCGTCATGCTCGTAGTCGGCAAGCGCCTCGTCCACCCACATCTGCGCCGAGACGATCGACGAGAAGAGGCGGATGCTCAAGTCCTGGATGCCGCAAAGGTGCGGCATGATGATTGCGACGAACACTTTGTCTGCCATGTCACGCCTCCTTGAACTTCCAAGTAACGCGGCCCGATGCGGCGTGGCGTATGCTTGCGATGTAGTCCTCCGCGATGATGGCGGCGTAGTGATTTGCGCCGTGGATGGAAACATCGTACACTTCTGCGATTAGCTTTGCGAACTCCGCCCCAGTCACGTTCTTGCCTCGATAGTCGGGCGTGTTCAGGACGAACGAATACTGATACACAATGTCGGCGGCAACTTCTTTCGGTGTTTTCATTTTTTTCTTGTCCTTTCCTTTGGGGCTAGTAATACTGGATTTCGCCGTTCTCGTCGGCCTCGCCGGAGACTCGGGTTTCAGATTCCTCGGCGTCTTGGAACCCACGGTCGGCAAGGTTGTGGATGTAGGTCGCATCGTCGGCGCCGCGTCCGGCGTCGACCAGCTCGCTCTCGGCCTTCGCCTCCGCCTCCTTTTCGTCCTTCGCCTCGATCTTGTAGCACTTGCACACGGTGACGTAGACATCCACGGAGAACACCTTGTTCTTCGGGTCGTCGGGGAAGTAGCGGGTGGTCGTTTGGGTTACTATTCTCATTGGTTTTCTCCTTTCGTTAGTTGTAGAGTCTCATGTCAATCCTGACGCGCATCGGCCTGTACCGGCGACGGCAATCCTTCTCGAACTCCGAACGGATGAAGGCTTCTGCCTCCTTTCGCGTATCGAAGCGGTCCGCGGTTGCGGCGTCTCCCCACGCATCGGTCGTGCCGGTTCCAATCTGATGTGCGAATGTCGGGTTGCGGTGGCCGCCGCTGATGTTCGCCACGACATAGAACGTATCGGTTTCGATTTTCATTTGCCCGCTCCTTTCGATTTCTTGCCCTCGCCCTTGCGCAACTCGGCGAGGATCGCGCGCCGCTCGGCGCGCACCGCCTTGATGATGCCGTTCGCCCACGCCTTCACCTTGGTAGCCAGCTCCTCAAGGGTGATGACGCCTTGGCGGTATCGCTCAATCGCATTGGCGCACGGCGCTTCGTCCAAACTGCTAACGATGCCAGCGGATTCATACGGACAGTTGTCGCAGTCCGAATGGTCCATGCACTCGTTGCACGGCTTGTTCACCTGTCCGCAGTTCGGGCAGACGACGCGGCCGACCCTGTGGCGGACGAACTCGTCGTATTTGCACTCGGACTCGATCACGGCGTCGCACTTGTCGCAGTGGTTCTCCATTTCAAGTATCATTCGTTTTCTCCTTCCTTCACGAACTCAACGGCCATGCCGATGTCCTGCCGCGTCGTCATCACGAACTGAGCGTCCCATCCTCGGCCTGCGTTCAAGCACATCGCGATGTCGCAACCGCTTGACTGCGCCTCAGCCCATAGGCGTCCGATCTCGTTGCTGCTGCCCTTGTTCAAGAGCGACCAGCGCAAGTCGGACAGTGCGTGTTCGACGACGGCCGGAACGTCGTCTGCGTCAATGTCTATCGTCAGTCTTGCTTTCATGCCTCCACCCCCGTTTCCTCGTTGAATCGCCTTGCGACGGCCTTCGCCTCGGAGAGCGTCGCGTACCTGCCGCCGAACATCTTCAGGCGGTCGCCGCTCGGCGTGCGGATGTAGATGCCGATGTCGTAGAACCGCCCGAGGCGGTACGGCTTGTAGTTGAATCCCAGTTCGTTCATTGTTGCGTTCCTTTCTTGTTGGTTGTTTCGTTTGGCTTGCCATCGTCAAGCTGGAAGGTTGCCGCCCTACCCAGGACGGCGCGGACGTCCGTGGATGTCCGCGCCGTTTCGGCTACGTCATGTCTGCGTCACTCGTCGTCGCCATCGCCGTCCTCCTCTTCGTCGTCGCACTCCCAGCACTCCGTCTCGGACGCCTCGCCGCCCACGACCGTGCGCTTCCAGCTGCCCTCGTCGGGCCAAACCTCGATCGAACTGCCGTCCACGAGGCTCGGGGCGACGTCCTCGAACCACTCGGACATCACGCCGTCCCACGAATACGGCGCGTCGAAGTCGCCGCGGAAAACGGGCCAGCCGTCCTCGTAGCATACGTCCACGCTGCCATCACCGACGATGAAGTTGATGATGCCGTTGATGCCGGTCAGCTTGTCCTTGTAGTCCTGCGACCAGCCGTTCGCGAACTCCCTCGTCAGCCTCACGAACGCGTCGGCGTCCTTGAGCTTGGCCTTGAGGGTCACGCTGTAGCATTGTCCCATATCGCGCTCCTTTCAGTCCTCGATGTCGTTCTCGTCGATGTCGAAGTGGAACGCGTCCTGCCCGTCGAAGACGTAGTAGCACCGCTGCAACTCAAGTTCGTCTCGGAGGTACTCGCGCAGTCCGGCCTCGTCCTTGACGCAGTAGTACCCGTCCTCGTCGTCCCCGAAGAACTTGCCCGCATCCTCGTGGTTCTCGTCGTTCGCCATCCCCCATGCAAGGTCGTCGCGGGCGTCGAGCCGTTCGAGGATGTAGTTCACGCACTCCTCCACGGCGCGGTCGAGCGTGCGGTAGCTCCCGGCTACGCAGTGGTCGAGTCCCGCGTCGCAGTCGTCGTGCGACGACACGGTGTAGATGTGTTCAGTTGCCATCTTGGCTTCTCCTTTCGTTGGTTGTTATCCGATGATGTGCCTTTCAAGACGCTTGTCTATCGGCTTCTTTGATATGGCGAAGTATTGCACAATGCCAAGGTACGATTGCACGGCGGCATGATAACCAGCCATGACAAAATGCTTGCACACTTCAAACCCGATGTAGTCATCGTCAACGCAAGTCCTGTTTTTCCTGTGCCAATCATTTTGAGGATGGCGAATTATATCTGCATTGTCAGACTTTGACAGTTCTGCAATACACTTTTTTATCGTCTCGGCAATAACAGGGTCTGCATCCACCGAGTAGGTGTTCTTCGGTATCTCAATGTTCATCGTTGTCTCCTTTCGCTTGTTGTTTCCTGTCAGAACCACGACACGTAGGCGTACTCGCCCGTCGGCGCTTCAAGAAGCTCCTCAACGAACTCCCGAAGCTCGTCCGCGTCGATGTCCCCGTCGGCGTCGATCTCGTCGAACGCTGACTCGGGAATCTTGCGGAGGTCGGACTTCGGAATCTCCCATTCCGTCGCGTACTCCACGTTGTTCTCGTCGCTGCACACGTTCGCGTCGTGCTCGACGAGCCATCCGTACACCGCGGGCTGGTTCCACCCGAAGTAGGAGCCGCCGTACTCAATCTCGTGCTTCGTCTGCACGTGTCCGCTCATGCTCATGGGTTGCCTCCTTTCAGACCTCGATTTCCTGTACGCAATACACGTACTCGATGTCGCGCGTCGTGAACTTCACGAGGTCAACATCGTCGTACCAAAGCCCGTCTCGGACAACCTCGTCGACGTCGCCGTCCTTGATTGGATCAATGATTTCCGCGTCAACCTGCTGTTGAAGATATATCCGTGTGTCGTTGTAGATTGAATCCATGATTGCCCTGTGCGCACCTTCCGCAGTGTCAAACGTCCTGCGGAACGCGCCGCACCCGAGCTGGTCCTTATGCTCATTCACGAGGTACTCGGCCCACGCCACCACGAACTTCGTCCGCTTCTTCTTCGCTTTCGCTTTCGCTTTCATTCTCTTTGTCCTTTCTGTTTCCCGCATCCCGGAATTGGGACGTGATGCGGCGGGCGCGGCACGCTCAACACGCGCCGTGCCCGCCGTGTCACGGTCTCAAACCCTAGCCTCACAGAATCCTGTCCAGCAGCTTTATCACCTCGGCTTGCAGGCTCTCCGCGTAGTTGCCTGTCAACAGCGTAACGTGCGCCCGCTTCAACTTGCCCGTCCAATCGCCGTTGGTGTGGTCAACGACGAGGTGGCAGTCGGGATTATCCCATATCTGCTTTACGATTTCGTCGATGTACAACTTTGTTGCGTTCCCGTAGTAGCCGCACGCCTCGCCGTCGAACACAACGACGTCGATGTTGCGCTTGTTCTTCTTGCGGGTCTTGCGCCACGCGTCGACGTACGTGTGGTTGATGTTGTTGCCTCCGTGCGCCACTATCTGCCAGTCGTTCGTGCTTGCGACCGTGGCGAAGTAGTTCATCTTCACCACGTCCACGTCCAGCTTGCCGCCGCTCATCTTCATCGCGCGGTACGTCGCGGCGAGGATTTGGTTCAGCAACGGGACGCTTCGGCAGAACGACCCGCTCGTGTCCACCCACAGGGTGAGATGTACGGCGGTGTTGATTGCGTCGCCGACGTCGCTGCTCCTGCGGAAGATGCGGTCCTTGTCCTGCGCGTCTCGCCTCGGGTCGATGCGCCCGGTCAGCGCGGACCACCGACCGGCGGCCTGCGCTCCCTTCTGCTTCGCGATCCGCTGCGCGAACCTGCGGAGGACGTTCTCGATTTCGCTTGTCGGCGTCGCGAACACCTTGTCCGCGACCTCCTTCAAGTATTCCGGCGGAAGCGTCAGCACGCCGCTCACGGCGCACGCCGTCTTGCCGTCCGCATCTTCCGCATCCTCCGCGTCGATCGCATCCGCATCGTCGCCCGTCGCGTCGCCGTCTGAAGATTCATCTTCACCGGCGTCGCCGTCAACGCCGCCGTCGGCATTGTCACCGCCCGCATCGTCGGCATCGTCGCCGCCGTCGCCATCTGCTCCGCCGTCAGAATCCTCGTCGGACTCTTCGGACTCGCCTTGGTCGCCGTCGCCTTGGTCGCCGTCGCCGTCGGACTCACTTTCGCCGTCGCCGTCAGCGTCGCCGTCGCCCTCGTCGCCCTCGGAATCTTCTTCGTCGGGCTTGTCGGACTCGCCGTCGCTGCCGTCGTCGCCGTCGCCATCGCCGCCGGAGTTTTCCTCCGCTTTGGAATCATCCTCTGCGTCGGGCTTGTCATCGGACTCGCCATCGGACTTGTCGTCCTTCTGCTCGTCTTTCTGCTCGCCGTCGGGCTTCTCCTGTTCGGACTGCTCCTTCGGCGCGGGCTGTTCGGGACTGTCCTGCTTGGATTGCTCCTGCTCGGACTGCCCCTGCGACTGCGCTTGCGACCGCCCCTGCGACTGCTGCGACTGCCCGCCGCCGGACTCCTCCTTGGAATCCAGTATCTTCGCCACAAGGTCATTGACCTCTTTGGAGTACAGCCCCATGTTGTAAACGTACCTGCCATCCGGGTTGAAGCCCCACTCGTCAGTCACCGAAATGATGTACGCGAGGTTTTTGATCGCCTCGTCAACCGCATCCGACACGTCTTTCGGCGCGTCGCGGAGGCGTATCGCCCGGTATATCTTGGCGATGTCGTCCTTCCGTCCGCCGCCCTCGCCCTTGCAGACAAGCTTGACGAACTTTCTGAACTTCACCCCCATGAAATACTTAGACAATATGCGCTCAAGCCGCTCGTCCTCGAAGATGTTGAGGATCGTGTTCGACTTTTCCTCGCGGTAGCTGTTGCCGTTGGCGTTCTTGACCCTGATCACCTTGTACCACTTCGGCGTCAGGAGTAGATGCCCGATTTCGTGGTACAGCAGGCACCGCAGAAGCGTCTCGCGGTCCCATTCCGCCGCGTCAGTCGCGTCGATGTGGTCCGCCGCAGTCTGCAAGAGCCCCACGCCGATGTGGACGTCGCCTTTTATGACATCGCAGTATGCGCGGTTGTCGTCCTCCACGAACACGGGCACCTTGCGTCCAAGGTAGTACCCGATCGGCAGAGTGCGGGCGATCTCCCGCATCTCTTCCAGGTTCAGTTTCATTTCATCTAACCTCTCTTTCGTTTCCATTTCCTCCGCTCCGCAAGCCCCACGCGGGGCTTCAGCTTCGCGGGCTAGCGGACCGGCTATCCGTCGGTGCGCTAGTCCGGGGAGGCTGGCGAACCAGTCTCCCGGAACTTTCGTGACTTCCCTTGCGATGCGAGGCGTGTCAGCACAGCCCGGCGCCGACCGCGCTCTGCGCAAGCGTCGCCTTGAACTCCTTGACGACCGCCGCGCGGTCAACAAGGGGCAGGGGCAGCGGCTGCGTGCCGGCGCCGGTCTCCACGTTCATCGTGCCGAACACGAAAAACCCGTCTCGGATCGGGATTTCGGTCCCCATCACGGACACCTTGGATTTGTTGTCCAAAATGTTCTGGAGGAACATCCTCGCGTCCATCGGCAGGAGGTTGATCTCGTCCAGCACCACGCCGCGTCCGGCCAGCATCGCGTTCAGCAAGCCAGTCGGGACGTAGCCCTTCTTGTTGGTGTCGAACTCGATGAAATACGAATACAGCATGTCCGCCGCGTCCATTCCAGACGAACACGGGACGGTCTCGCACTCGCCGTCGCCGTTCATCTCCTTGCACGCCTCCACGGCGGAGTACGTCTTGCCGCCGCCCGGCGAACCGTAGAAAACGGCGAACCGCTTGTTGATGGACTTCGGCGACACGCCAAGCGAACTGAACGCGTCGCACACGGCCTCGAACTCGGGAGACTTCATCTTCTCCACGAGCTCCGGCTTGTCCTCCATCGCCGACACGGTTGCGTAAGACTCCAGCACCTCGGCTTTCGCCTTCGGCGTCTTCGCCCTTGCGAACGTGTTGACGAGGCGCATGGACACGCCGTCGCGGAAGTACGAAAACTCGCTCAAGAACTTGTTGAGCTTGTCAACCGCATCCATCGCGGCGGGCGTCGCAGTCGCCTTCCAGCTCGCGGCCTTCTCGGCAACCGCAACGCCGTCCTTCACGGCCTTCGGCTTCTGCTTGCCATCGTCCGTCTTCACGGGCGCCGCAGGCCTGCCGCCGTCCTTCGCGGACTGCACGGCCTCCGCAACCGCAACCGCCTCCGCCTTGACCTGCTCGGTCGTCGGCGTCGTCGTCTGTTTCGCCGGGATCGCGCTCTTCAGCGCGTCCAGGGCCTCGCCCAACTCGGACGTCGCAGGCGTCGCGGGAGGCGTTGCCGCCGTCGCGGGAGGCGTGGGCGTTGCAGGTGCCGGCGTCGTCGCGGGCGTCGCCGCCGGCTTCGCAATGCCGATGACCTCGGCAAAGCAGACGGGGCAGACCGTCTTGAAGACCTGCCCGCCCGGCGTGTTCAGCGACACGATGACCGCGCCGTCTCCGGCGGCGATCGCCTTGCCGCAGCACATGCACACGTGACCCGCACTCGGCATGTGCTCCACGACCTTTTGCGCCGCAAACGACTTCGCAGACACGACGCGCGCCGGGAACGTGCCGACCACGATCTGCTCCAGCTCGGCCTTGTTCGGCCTCGCCGACAGCTTCACGCCGGCCTCCCTGCACACCTTCGCGCCCTGCTCGCGCAGAATCTCGATCGCGTGCTTCTTAGTTGCTCTCATCCTTCGTTTCCTTTCTCTGCGTTTGTTCGTGTGTTGCAGAAGGGCGGACACGCCACACGCAACGTGCCCGCCCTTGCAAAGTCAACCGACCACGCTTACTTCATCAGCGCGGCGAGGAGCTTCTGCTTGTCCTCCTCGCTCATGGACGCCGCAGCAGCCGTCACCGACTCAACCGTCGGCGCGACCGTGGCCGTGGCCGACGCGGAGGCGAGCGGCTTCACGCGCTTCTCAACGAACTCGTTGAAGAAGTCCACGTCGGACTGCTCAAGCCCCTCGAGGCCGTGCACCCACACCTTGCCCTTCTGGAACCACCAGAACCCGTAAGCCTTGATGAGCGTACGGAGCTGTTCGGACGGCTTCGCGCCCTCAAAGTCCAGTTCAATGCTGTTGTGCTCTGCGTTCTTGCTAACTTTCATCTTTTGTTTCCTTTCTGTTTTTGGTTATTCGCCCCGCACAGTGCGGCGCGAACGGGCGAGCCGCCGGGCCAAACCGACCCGCAGACCCGCCCGTCCGCGGCCTCCCGCGCCCAAATGCACGGGAAGCCGCCTTAAACGCCCCTATAATCGCTCCGTGAACATAATCCATACGCCTACGCCAAACGCCCCAAGTGACGCTCCTAGGGCCGCCCACGCGCAGATTTCGCTATCCGCCCACGCCCAGCCCAATGCGAATGGCGGAACCGCCGCAAGCAGTCCCGCCCACAATTTCATCTTGCCAGTCCATCCGCCCATGCCGGCCTCACGTCAGAATGTCGTGAAGCCACATGGCCAGCAGGAACCACGCGATCGTCCCGACCACGCCGAAAACAATGTCGCTCGCTTTCATGTCGCCTCCCTGACTTCCCATCCGTCTGTCCGACCATGCCAGCCGATGCGCCACTTGACGTTGGCCACCGCCTTCGCCGCGCTTTCGGCCACGGTGTACTCCACGCTGACGTGGGTAGTAACCCACCAGCCTCGCTTGCCCGCCGCCGCGCTCATGCGAACGCCTCCGCTAAGGGCGACGGCGCGAACGCCGCGTCAATTGCACGGCTGATCCACCGTGCCGTCCGCTCGTACCAGTACATCGCAAAGTCTGCGCCTTCCCGGTCGCCCGCCTTGCGGTATTCGGTCGCGCGCCTCAACTGGCGCCGCGCAATCTTCTCAAGTCTTGTCATGTCTCTCTCCGTTTCTTTTTCCTGCATCCCGTCATGGGACACAAGACGGGCGGCAAGCCGAAACCTGCCGCCCGTCATTGTGGCTCATGCCTCTCGCCCCCGCCTTACGCGACCGCCTTCATCGCCTCCTCAAGCCCCGCCATGCTGGACACGAGCTTCGCCTTCAGCGCGTCGGTGACTTCGCCCATCTTCTCCACGACCGTGTTGAAATCCTCGTTCGCGCTCTTGATCGCCTTCGCGTTCCTTACCGCCTTTTCAATGCCCAGCGTCGCCGCCATCTCGGGATAAGCCTCGGCAAACGCCTTCTCCGCCTTCTCTTTCGCCTTCCTCGCCTTCTTCTCGGCCTTCGCCTGCGCGGCCTCGGCCTCGGCCTTTTCATACTCGGGGAGGCACGCCGCGTAATGCTCCACCACCGTCTTTTCGGCCGCCTTGAGGTCGTACTTGTCGGCAAACTGCTTTGCCAGCACGACCGCCTTGTTGTGGTTGAAGACCCCAGCGTACTTTTTAAGCTCCTTGTCACCGTCCATGCCGACCAAAAACTTTGCGAGCGTCATGTTGCCGTCTTTCGTGAAGACCGCAATCTGCCACTGATTCTTTCCGGTCGCCTCAAATTTCCCGGTGTCCTTGTTCAGACTCACCGAGGCGTTCCAAATGGTGACTTTCGTAATGTCATTCATGTTCATTTTTTTACTCCGTTTCTTGTTTTCTTGTTTACGGCAACGGCACACTGCGTGCCGTTATTCCGTTGCAAGTGGCAAGTGTTCCCATTTGCCACTTGCAACGGCGGTATGTCTAACCTCCGACATACCGCAAAGGGTAAATCGGAAAACAAGAGGAATTGAAAGATTTTTGTCTCTGTGCGGTATGTTCCTCCCGAGGTCGCTTTGTTTCCTCTTTCACCGTCCGCGCCGAGTCTATGCTAGACCCGTTCATGCGCCTCTAGCGCGTTATCACATACCGCTTGCAAGTGTTCATTTTAATTAAAGCATGAGACGGCAACGCGAACACTAAACGCGCATATCACGCCGTACATACTGCTATGCAAGTTTTTGGGTAAAACAGACAAGCCTTTACACCGCTATCGCTTGCCAAAAACGCCCTTGCCGTTTCGCCGTTGCCCGTGCCCAGGGTGCGGCACGTTCGCAACGCGGCAAGAAGTCGATTTTCAAAGATCAAATGTCCGGCGGGCTTTCGCCCATTGGCTCACAGCCGGAACACTAGTACGGCATAACTCAAAAAGAAGCCACGCAAGCCGGAGGCCATTAGAGGACGCGCGTAAGGGCTAGGTGGAATTCTAGGTAGAATTGTATTTAGATGGGGAATAGGTTTTTGCTATGGCTAGCGCGTGAATATAAAAAAAACCTATGGCAAAGCAACGGCGAAAACACAAGCGAAAGATTGCGAAAGATTGCGAAACAAAAACGATAACTCACAAAACGCGGCGAAAACACGTAAAAACAAAAGAAAAGCGACGGCGCGGACATGGTAGAATGTCAAAAACGGCGGCCGCTGCCGGGTATGGGGGACGAAGGACACCCACACGCGGGCCCGTGGG
>Ga0310690_10000751_pt1 | contig 64479 bp, 51 predicted proteins | sample AusTroGonzalo_MG_2_FD_207661 | JGI IMG/M metagenome (GOLD analysis project Ga0310690, IMG submission 207661) | Bovine rumen microbial communities from tropical cattle in Woodstock, Queensland, Australia - Gonzalo_04 (v2) (version 2) | ecosystem: Host-associated > Mammals > Digestive system >... | reverse complement strand
CGACGACCGGGCCGATTGAGAATCTGTATTTTCCCATCATACTTGGCATGAACCGTATGCGCCATTGGTCGCCGTCGCGGAAGCCCTCGGCGATGCCGTCCATCACATCGCCGCGCATGATGCAACCGTCGATTCTTTCCGGGTCACCGGGAAAGCCGGTGATCCTCACCTCGTACATGCCCCACCGCGGCACGGATGCCGGAGCCTCGACCTGAGCCTTGACATCTGCCGCGGGCTCTGTGCCGCGGGTCCAATGCGGCGCTGACGCGGCGGCATCGGTCCGAGGCGCGGCGGCCCCGCCCTGCGCGAACGCCTGTGCGGCGAAAAAAAGTCCGAAAAGCGGGAAAGCGAGGCGTCTGCGTGAAATCATGGGAAAACCGGCTCCTGATTGGCTGTTTGTTGCGAAAAGGTGTTTTGTTACTATACCCCCCGCCATGCCCGTTTTCAAGAAACATCCCTCTTTTTCCGTGAAATTGCCGACAGGGAAGCGCGGGATAAACAGGCCGTATCCGTTCTATCGGTCCTATCAAACAGGCGACGGGAATCTGGCCCCCGTTCCGTCGCGAAGCACAGCACTGTAACAGTGGAAGACTTGTCCTCCCTTGAATTTCGCGAATCCTTTGCCCGCGGGCTTGCTTTTTATGGAAAAAGGGCTAAATTATAACGCATTAGTTTTTTATTCCACTTTTTGCTGAAAGGCGGCAGACATGCGTAAACGCGAACAAGTCAAGGTACTGATCATCACCGGCGCGGGATTGAACTGCGAAAAAGAGACCGCGGCGGCTTTCGCCTCCTGCGGCGCGACCGCGGAACAGGTCCACCTGAACGACCTCCTGGCAGGGAAGCGCACGCTCGGCGAATTCCATATCCTCGCCCTCATCGGCGGGTTTTCGTTCGGCGACCACCTCGGGTCCGGCACCGTGTTCGCGAACAAGCTGAAGTTCAAACTGACGGACGACCTGAAGAAGTTTGTGGCTGACGGCAAGCTCGTGATCGGCATCTGCAATGGATTCCAGACGCTCACCCGCCTGGGGCTGGCGCCCGCGCTCGACGGCCAGTACCTGACCCAGCAGGCCGCCCTGACCGAAAACGACAGCGGCGTCTTCCGCGACGACTGGATCACGCTGAAAGCCGACCCGGAATCCCCGTGCGTCTTCACGCGCGGCATCGACGTCATCCGCATGCCCATCCGCCACGGCGAAGGCAAGTTCGTCGCCGATCCGGACGTGCTCGCCCGCATCGAATCCGCCCACCTCGCCGCAGTCCGCTACTGCTCCGCCGACGGTACCCCCGCCAAGGGGTTCCCGGAGAACCCGAACGGCTCGCTGAACGACATCGCGGGCATTTGCGACGAGAGCGGCCGCATCTTCGGCCTCATGCCGCACCCGGAAGCTTTTCTGTCCCCGTTCAACGCCCCCGACTGGCAGACGCAGAAGCTCGAAGGCAAGCTCCCCGAATGGGGCGAGGGCCGCGTGATCTTCGAGAACGCCGTGGAATTCGCGGCTTCCTGCCTCTGATCCCGCGAAATCGCCCGGACATTTCAGTCGCTCCGGTTTCTCTCCGTCGGCATCGCAAACCGCGGAAAAGGCGGAAAAACCGGCGAGAAACGGTCATTTTTCCGAAAAAAAAGGGAAAATGATTTGAAGAATCGGAAAATGGCGTTATATTAAAACGTTTATTTTTAGCCAAAAATACAAAATTCACACATACACCTCATAACCCGGAGAACGAAAAATGTACGCAGTAATCAAAACCGGCGGCAAACAGCTGAAAGTCCAGGAACAGGACATCGTCGCCGTTGAACGCATCGAAGGCGAAGTCGGCACGAAGATCACGTTTGACGAAGTCCTTGCCAAAGGCGAGGGTTCCGACCTCGTCGTGGGCGCTCCGCTCGTCGACGGCGCCAAAGTCGAAGCCGAGATCGTGGAGCAGTTCCGCGGTCCGAAGCTTATCGCATTCAAGATGAAACGCCGCAAAGGCTGCCGCAAGCGCAAAGGCCACCGCCAGGAACTCACCCAGGTGAAGATCCTGTCGATCGCGTGAAAGAGACCTTGCCTTTATGAAATATGACTCGAACGGAGCTCTGCTCGAAACCGATATACCCGAACTCCCGCCACCCCATAGGGGTAAGGTAAGAGACGTTTACGACCTCGGGGATTCCCTGCTGTTCATCGCGACCGACCGTATCAGCGCGTTTGACTGTGTGATGCCGAACGGCATCCCGGACAAGGGGCGCGTCCTGACGTCGATGTCGCTGTTCTGGTTCGATTATATTTCGTGGGCGCAGAATCATCTGCTCTGCTCCGAGGTGAGCGACTTCCCGAAAAAGCTCAGGAAGTACGACAAGGACCTCGAGGGCCGTTCGATGATCGTGCGCAAGGTCAAGCCGATCCCGATGGAGTGCATCGTACGCGGGTACCTGACGGGCAGCGCCTGGAAGGAATACAAGCGGTACGGCACCGTCGGCGGCTATGAAGTGCGCGAGGACTACCGCCTGTCCGAAAAGCTCGACAAGGCGCTCTTCACTCCCTCGACGAAAGCCGAGGAGGGTCACGACGAGAACGTGACGTTCGAAGAAGCCTGCGAGCTCATCGGCGAAGAGAAGGCGGAATGCCTTTCCGACTTCTCCCTCCGCATCTACAAGGATGCCGCCCAGCACGCGGAACGCTGCGGGATCATCCTCGCGGACACCAAGTTCGAGTTCGGCGAGCTCGACGACGGCGAGATCATCCTGATCGACGAAGTCCTGACCCCGGATTCCAGCCGTTTCTGGCCGAAGTCCGAATACGTCGTCGGCAGCAATCCCCCCAGCCTCGACAAACAGTTCGTCCGCGACTATCTCGAGTCGCTCGACTGGGACAAGACGCCCCCCGCGCCCGCGTTGCCGCAGGACGTCATCGCCAAGACACGCGAGAAGTACCTCGGCGCCCTCAAGGCGCTCAGCGGCCGCTCGTTCGCGTAAGCATCGCACCGTCTTTCCCGGAGCCGGAGTCACCTGACTGCCCGGCTCCGTTTTATCTCAAGTCAGTCGTTTTCCCCGCTCCGGCGGAGAATGGGAGTTCATCATGGCACAGGAATCCTGCAGCGGTTCGGTCGGAATCGTTCAGCCCTCCGACTATCTATTCGAGGAAGAACTCCCCCTCGACTGCGGACGCAGCCTGAAAGGCGTGGTGATCCGCTACGAGACCTACGGCAAGCTCTCCCCCGAGGCCGACAACGCCGTGCTCGTCGAGCACGCCCTTTCCGGCGACGCGCATCTTGCCGGATACCACTCGCCCGAGGACAAGAAGCCCGGCTGGTGGGACGACATGGTCGGACCCGGCAAGCCGTTCGACACGAACAAGCTCTTCGTCGTCTGCTCCAACATCATCGGCGGGTGTTCCGGTTCCACGGGCCCGCGCAGCATCGACCCGGACACAGGGCGCCGTTACGACATGGATTTCCCGATCATCACGATCGCGGACATGGTGCGCGCGCAGGAACGCCTCATGCGCCACCTCGGGATCAAAAAATGGTTCTGCGTGGCCGGCGGCTCCATGGGCGGCATGCTGGCGCTCCAGTGGGGCGTCTCCTACCCGGAGGCGGTCAACGGCACCATCGCCATCGCCACCACCGCCCGCGTTTCCTCGCAGGGCATCTCGTTCAACTGGGTCAGCCGCGAAGCCATCATGAACGACCAGCACTGGCTGGACGGCAACTACGAGGAGCAGCCCCAGCGCGGCCTCGCCACCGCCCGCATGCTCGCGCACATCACCTACCTCAGCGACGAGTCGATGAACCACAAGTTCGGACGCGCGCTCCAGGAGTCCCCGGACTCGAACTACGTTTTTGCGTTCTCGAAGGACTTCCGCATCGAAAGCTATCTGGCGCACCAGGGCTCGAAGTTCGTCGAGCGTTTCGACGCCAATTCCTACCTGTACATCACGCGTGCGATCGACTATTTCGACCTCTCCGACTGCGCCGACGGCAATCTTGCCGGCGCGCTGAAGCCGGTCGCCACGCCGTTCCTCATCGTGTCGTTCTCCAGCGACTGGCTTTTCCCCTCCTACCAGTCCAAGGAGCTCGTCCGCGCCCTGCTTGACAACGGCAACGACGTGACCTACTGCAACATTCAGTCGTCGTACGGACACGACGCTTTCCTGCTGGAGACGGAATCGCTCGGCTCCCTGATCTCCAGCTACCTGACCAACCTGCCGTGGGAGCCGCCGAAATGAACGTAAAATTCAACAATAACGAAATCCAGCTCCAGCGTTCCGACCTCGCCGCCATCCGCGACATGATCCCGGAGAACGCGCACATCCTCGACCTCGGCTGCGGGTCCGGGCGGCTCCTTTACGCCCTGAAGACCCTCAAGCACGCCAAGGTCATGGGCGTGGAGCGCGACCAGCAGAAGATCCTCGAATGCGCCGCGCGCGGCATCCCGGTCATCCACGCCAGCCTCGACACCGCCCTGACCGATTTCTGCGACGATTCCTACGACTACGTGATCCTGAGCCGCACGATCCAGTCCGTGCAGCGCCCGGACATCATCCTGAACGAGATGCTCCGCATCGGCAAGCGCGGTATCGTGTCCTACATGAACTTCGGCCACATCAACGCCCGCATCCAGCTGCTCTGCGGCCACATGCCCGTGAACCGCAACCTGCCGTTGCCGTGGTACAACACCCCGACCATACGTCCCGGCACGACCTCCGACTTCAAGGACCTCTGCAAGACGCTCGACATCAAGATCTGCAAGGAGATCCCGCTGACCAACGAGGGCGACTACCTGCGCTGGCTTGCCGACCTCTGGCCGAACCTTTTCGCTTCCAACAGCATTTTCGTCATATCCAAGTGAGGCCGCACCATGAATCCCGCTCCCGTCATCTACTGCGTCACGGTCGAGGACACCTCGGACAACCCGGAAGGCGCCGCCGAACTCTTCAACGCGCTTGAACTCGATTTCAGTTCGTGGCGAGACGAGGAGACGAAGCACGTCCGGCACACCGTCTATTTCGCCGCACAGGCCGATGCCGCCGCGTTCCGCGAACGCCTGGAGGCAGCCCTGATCCCCATGTGGCGCGAGTTCGGCGTGGTCCTGGAGGATCCCCGTACCGCCGAGATCAAGAAAGAGGACTGGGCGGAATCCTGGAAGATCCACTTCAAGACCATGGTGATCTCCCCGCGCATCGTGGTGCGTCCCTCGTGGGAAAAATACACGCCGGAACCCGGCCAGCATGTGATCGTGCTCGACCCCGGCATGAGCTTCGGCACCGGGCAGCACGCCACCACGAAATCCTGCATCGCCGCCATCGACCGTTTCGCGGCGGAGTTCCCCGCCGGCACGGCTCCGTCTTTTCTGGACGCTGGCTGCGGCTCCGGCATCCTCGCCATCGCGGCGCACGCGCTCGGCTGCGCCCCGGTCGATGCGTTCGACATTGACCCGGACGTGATCCCGATCGCCCGCGAGAATGCGCAGGTCAACGGCATCCCCGACTCCGAGCTTGCCTTGTCCGTTTCCTCCCTGCTTGACTTCAAGCCCGGCAGGACCTATGACATCGTGGCGGCGAACATCCTGTCCTCCGCGCTCATCGAAGGCCGCGAACACCTCGTTTCGCTGGTCAAGCCCGGCGGCATCCTGATCCTCGCGGGCATCCTCACCACGGAGTACCCGACCGTCCGCGACGCCTTTGTTGCGCTCGGCTGCGTCGAGCTCGGCAACTCCACCGAACGCGAATGGACCGGCGGCAGCTTCCGCACGCCCGCATCCTGATCTTCGCACCATGAACGGGAGCATCGCAGAGGACGGGCGGACGGAACCTGAGCGGGGGATCTCCCCCGAATCCTGTCCTGCGCCCGCTTCCCGCAGCTCATCCGTCTCCCGGCGCCGGCTTTCCCTGATGCTCTTTTTCACCGCGCTGCTCTTCTGCGCGTGGTTCTTCCACGTCGGGCACGTGAACCAGATCGCGCGCTACGACGCGGTGAACGCGTTCTTCGAGAACACCGGCGACGACGCGCACACGTTCCGCATCGACCGCTACCTGTACTCCGACGCGAAGCAGATGAACACCTCCGACTGGTCGGAATACGGCGGGCACTACTACTCGAACAAATCGCCCGGCACCACGTGGTTCGGCGTGGCGCTGCTCGCTCCAATCTATCCGCTGGAACGCCGCATCTGCCCGGACGGCGACGGCATTTCCCCGCGCGCGGAGATCTTCAACGCGTGGTACCTGAACTTCGTGATGGGCGTGCTGCCGACGGCATTCTCCGTGCTCGCGCTGGCCGCGATTCTGCTGAAACTCGGCGCAAGCGAGGCGCGGGCGTATCCCGGCGCGCTGCTGATCGTGCTCGGCACCGCGGTCTTTCCGTTCGCCACCACGCTGATGGCGCATTCCACCGTGGCCGCCTGCCTGGTGTACAGCCTGTGGTCGTATCTGCGCGGCGGGCGTTTCTCCTTCGCGGCAAGCGGGGCGTGGTTCGGCGCGGCGGTCCTGTTCGACTATTCCGCGGGGCTGCTCCTGCCGCTCGCGCTGGTCTTCATCGCATGCCGTGAAAAAAGCCGCATCTGGCAGTTCATCGCGGGCGGGATCCCGTTCGCCGTGCTGTACTGCGTGTACAATGCGATGTGCTTCGGAGGACCGTTCTCGTTTGCCGCGCAGTACATCAACCCGGTCTACCGCACCGAAGGCGATGCCGCGGGCGGACTGCTGGCTCTGCCGAACGCGTGGCTGATCCTGGAGCTTCTGTTCGGCGCGCGGCGCGGCGTGCTGATCGCGTCGCCGTTCCTGTTTTTTGCCGTTCCCGGCTTCCTCTTCCTCTGGCGGGAAGGCGGCCTGAAGCGCGGCCTCGCCCTGCTGGTCGCGCTGTCGTTCCTGACGCTTCTGCTGATGAACGCGTCGTTCAACGGCTGGCATGCCGGGGCGAGCTTCACGGCGCGCTACATGGTCCCCGTGTTCCCGCTCATCGGGATCCTGGCTGTGATGGCTCCGCTGAAGCCGGGCTGGCGGCGCGTTCTTTTCGGTCTGCTCGCCGCCGTCTCCCTGCTGAACATGTTTGCCGTGGCCGCATACACGGTCACGCCGACGGAACACGATCCCTCGCCGGTCTACGTGACCTCATACCGGCATCTTGCCGACCGGATCCCGCCTTCCATCCTGATGGCGCAGCTCGGGCTTCAGGCGCTCCGACCGGACGCCGCCGAACTGCGGGACGCCGCGCGGTTCTCGCTCGGGAGCCTCGCCGGACTGCCCTGCTGGGCATCGCGGCTAGTCCTTTTCCTCATCGGGCTTGCGGCATGGACGTGGCTGCTGGAAAGCAAGCTGTCCAAGGCGGCTGTGCCGGGCTTCGCTCCTGCATGGGGAACAGACGTCCGTTCTCTTCTGCTGAAACGGCAGGTCGACCTGTGGGGCGTGCTGGTGTGTTTCGCTGTCGCCGCCGCGCTGCTGCTGCCGGGCGACGTGCCGCTGACATACGGGGCGGAAATGCAAGTCCAAAAGGCCGCGATCGATGCCGTCGAGTCGCACACGTTCATGAATCCGTTTGCCAAATGGGGCATCTCTGCGCTGTTCTTCCAGTTCCTGTACCTCTTCACGAAAGACATCCTTTTCCTCGCGTTCCTGAAGACCGCCCTGTCGCTGGCTGCGTGCTGGCTGCTTCTGTCCGGCGTGGCGAAACGCGCCAGGCTTTCCGCGCCGCTCCTGTTCCTCTTCACCGCGGCTTCGCCGTATCTTCTGCTCGCGCACAAATCCCTGCGCGGCGACTCCCTGCTGCTTCCGGCGGGGGCGTTCGTGCTGTATGCGCTGGTCCGGCTCGCGGACCGGAATGATGGCGCGTCCCGCCTGAAACGCATCATCCTTCTGCTCGTTTCCCTGCTGGCATGGGGGCTCGTCTGGCTTCGGACGCCTGCGGGCCGCATCGGCATGCGCGGACCGTTCGCCGTGCTTCAGACGACGTTCGGCGGATTCGCCGACGTGTTCCACCCCGAACTCGGGAACATCGACCGGGAGGCCGCCGCCTGCCTGCTGTTCATGGCGGTGGTTTCTGTCGTGCTCATTGCCGCCCTGCTTGTGACCGGGGCCGTGCTCGTGTTCGTCCGCAAGGACCGCGCGGGACTGGTTTCCCTCGCCGTCGTCCTGCTCGCCTCGCTTTCCTTCCTGGCGCTGAATCCGTACCATCCGTTCCATTTCCTGTACGCCGCGCCGTTCGCCGCGTACCTGGAGGCGCTGGGCGCGTCGTGGTATCTGGGCGGACGGACCGCCCGCGCCGGGAAGACCGTGCTCTGCGTGTACTTCGCGCTGTGTTTCTGCGGCTGGCTGGTCTTCCTCGGCGTGATCCACCGCGATGCCGGGAACCGCGCCGACACGTTCGGCGTGTCGCTTTCCGAACAGCAGTCGGGCGCGGCGCACATCAACTCCGAACTCCGCCACTACGCGCCCGCCCCCATCGCGATCACCGCCCGCAACGACGCCGAACGCCGCACGTTCTTTTCCGTCGGCTGGCTGGCTACGCTCGACCGCATCCGCGACCCGTATGTCCAGCTGCCGAACGCCGCCCCCGCGCCCGGGTTCTTTATCGGCTACCGCGACGGCACGCGCGCCCCGACCGGCTACCTGCGCATCCTGACGCGGTTCAAGGATGACGGCGGCCTGCTGGAACGTATGCCGAAAGTCCCCGCCGGAACGGATCCCGCCGACTGACCGGAAAAAAGCGCATTCTTTTTTCCGAATCCGCTTGCATTTTGACATGCGGGATGTAAATTAAGGGACAGGCGGACGCGCGCGGCTTCGATTCCCCGCCGCTGTCTCCGCATCTCCCGCCGTTCCTGTTCACACGTCTTTCGTTTTTGGAGGTATTGATATGCATCTGGGCCCCATGGAAATTGCGCTGATCATCGTCGTCCTGGTCCTGCTTTTCGGCGCAAAGAAGATCCCGGAACTCGCCCGTTCCCTCGGGCGCGCCTCGCAGGAATACAAGAAGGCCAAGGAGGATTTCCTCGCCGAGGTCAACAAGCCCGCCGAGGACGTGAAGGACGCCATTTCGTCCGACCAGTCCGCCCCGGCGGCGAACGCGGCGCAGGAAGACAAGGACTCCGGCTCCGCCAAGTCCTGACCCGCGGCGCCCCCGCCGCCCTCGCGGAAGGAATCCGGTACGATGGCAGAATCCGAAGACAGCCACGGCGTATTGGAGCATATCGACGCCCTGCGTCGGATGCTCCTGGAGATGATCGTGACGTACGTCGCGTTCTGCGTCCCCGGCTGGTTCGTCGCCACGCCGCTCCTCGATTACCTGCTGACCCACGCCGTGCCCGGCGGCTTCACCATCCACTATTTCACGCTGCTTGAGCCGTTCTTCGCCATGGTCAAGCTCATGCTGACCCTGGCGGCGATGATGTCCCTGCCATTTTCCCTGTTCTACCTGTGGCTGTTCGTCGCGCCGGCGCTGCTGGACCATGAGAAGAAGTTCATCCGTCCGCTCCTGACGGTTTCGTTCCTGCTCTCCTGCGCGGGCGCTGCCGCTGCGTATTTCTTCCTGATGCCGTGCGTGATCGCGTTCTCCATGTCGTTCTCCGGTCCGAACATGGACCCGGTGATCGGGCTGGACAGCTTCATCTCCATGCTGCTGATCCTGGTGATCGCGGGCGCGATCGTGTTCCAGTTCCCGGTGGTCCTCTTCACGCTCCTCACGCTTGGCGTCATCGACGTGGAGTCCATGCGGAAAAAGCGCCCTGTCGTCATCATCGGCATCCTGGTGCTGGCGGGATTCGTGACTCCGCCGGACGTGGTCAGCCAGATCGCGCTGGCGCTGCCCTGCTGGCTCTTCTACGAACTCAGCATCCTGATCTTTTCGCACTACAAAAAGCCGGACCGCCCCGGCGCTGAAGCTAAACACAAGGCAACCCCATGAAGCAGAAACACCTGAAATACATCCGCATCGCCATTGCCGCGGTCATGTTCGTCTTATTTGTCGCCGTGGGAATCGGCGTCCGGCAGCTGAACGCGGTTCTGGTGACGCAGTTCGGGCCGGGGCTCATGGGGCTGGCGTCCGCCCTCTTTGTCGACACCGTCGCCGCCGTCATTTTGATCGTGGTCGCCACGCTTCTTTTCGGGCGTATTTACTGCTCGATCCTTTGCCCGCTGGGGATCCTTCAGGACGGCATCGCCTGGCTGACGCACTGGAAGAAATGGAAGTGGAACCGCTACCGTTTCCTTGACACGCGCCCGGTGAAATACGGCGTATTCCTGTTCGTGCTGATCCTGGGCGCGGCGGGCGTGATGCTGCCGTTCGTCGCACTGCTGCCGTCGTCCAATTTCTTCACCATCGTTTCGAACGTGTTCCTGCGGATATTCAGCATCGACCCGGGAACCGTGCGCGAGTTCGGCAGTGCCGAGCATGCCGCGCAGGAAACGGGCGCGCTCTTCGGGCAGTTTTCCGTGGATCCGCCCGCCGCCGCATTCGCCTTCTCGCTCGGCATCTTCCTCATCGTGGCGGCGCTGGCGGCGTGGCGCGGCAGGATTTACTGCAATACGCTGTGCCCGGTCGGAGCGGTGCTGTCCCTGCTCGGGCGGAATCCTCTGTACCGGATCACGCTGTCGCAGGAGATGTGCGTGTGCTGCGGCATGTGCGAGGTTTCGTGCAAGGGCGGAGCGATCAATTCGAAGAAGAAGAGCGTGCTTGCCGAAAACTGCGTGATGTGCTTCAACTGCATCGGAGCGTGCAAACGCGGCGGCGTGACGCTGGAAAAACGCCCGAAAATGGCTTCGTTCGACCTCTCCCGGCGCCACTTCATCGGAACCGCAAGCGGTATCGTGGCGGGAGCCGGAGCAGCCGTGCTTGCCCATAAGCTCGAAAAAACCCTGCCGCGTCCGTCCTCCGAACCCGCCATGCCGCCCGGCGCGGGCAACGCCAAACGGTTCCACTCGAAATGCGTGGGCTGCGGCATCTGCATCCGCGAATGCGAGGGAAAAGTGCTGGTCCCCGCCGTCGGGCAGTACGGACTGGCGGGCTTCATGCAGCCCGTGGTGGACTATTCGCGCGGCTCCTGTTTGTATGACTGCAATCACTGCTCGTACATCTGTCCGGCGAACGCGCTTCTGCCGCTCTCTCTGGAGGACAAACAGCTCACGCGCATCGGCATCGCGCACGTGAATATGGCTTCCTGTATCGGCTGCGCTCTCTGCTTCTCGAAATGTCCCGTGAAGGCGATCGGAATGTCCGCCGAAGACGACGGCTGGAAAGCCTCCGTAAGCGCGGACCACTGCATCGGCTGCGGCGCGTGCCAGAACGTCTGTCCGCTGCCGGACGGCCCGGCGATCACGGTTTCCGGCGTCTCCGAGCAAATCCGCGTGAAGAAGGCTGACGTGCAGAGCAAGCCCGAAATGGAAGAGGAAAAGCCCGAGAATCAGGAAACCGCGCCTGCGAAAAAAGTCGCGGTCGTGAACACGAATGAGTGCTTCAGCTGCGGCCTCTGCGCCGCAGAATGTCCCTTCTCCGCGATCGCCATGATCGACGGGCTCCCGAGCGTGAACGCCGACGCCTGCGTCGGGTGCGGGCTCTGCGCCTCGAACTGTCCGGCCGGAGCCATCGGGATCCGCGGCGGCGAAGGTCCTGTGTTCGAGCTTGGCGACGAAGAAGTCGTCGAGCAGGGCTGAGCGTATCCGCGCTTGAGCGAAGCCAAGCGCTACTTCAGTGGAGGACTTGTCTTCCTTGTGCTCAAGCGAAGCTGAGAGCACTGTATCAGTGGAGGACTTGTCCTCCCTTGCAGTATTTTCCCAGCACGTCGCGCCATGCCGCGAGTTTCTGTTCGTAGGTGTACCGCGCCGCCGCCGGGCTGGTCGAAGGCAGGCGCACAGCCGGGACCGGCAGATGCGGGAAGAACCGCCGCAGACAGTTGAACGCCGCGGAACCGTTGCAGCAGATGAGCTCGATATGCGGCTGCCGTGCCAGAAGCCCGGGGATGTCGTTCGGGTTCGGCGACCGGATGGCGGTGTCAAGGCTTCCCTCGCGTTCGCATTCGCTCAGCACGTCCCACAGCGCCACGCCCGCCTCGCGCAACCTGGCGAGGCGTTCCTCGTAGGGCGCATCGTGCGGAAAATCAAACAGCGTCCCCGCGATGCGCCAGAAGACGTTGTGCGGGAACGCGTAGTATTGCTGCCGGCGGAGCGATTCGCCGCCGGGCATGGAGCCGAGGATCAGGACGCGCGCGTCGGGCGGTTCGCTCGGCGGGAAGGAACGGCAGAGGTCGGCCACGGGGGGGGAGGGGGCTTTGGTTGTTTCGGCTTCAGCCGTTCAGCGTCTGCGTCCGAAGATGCGGAGCATGTAGAGGAAGATGTTGATGAAGTCGAGGTAGAGGCTCAGCGCGAAGATGATCGCCACTTTCCGCATGTTGTCGGACTGCGCTTCTTCGCCCGCCTCCTCGCCGATCATGCGGACTTTCTGCGTGTCCCAGGCGGTGAGCCCCACGAAGATCGCGATGCCGGCGTAGCTCAGGATGTAGTCGAGCACCTGGCTGTGCAGGAAGAAGTTCACGATCGAGGCGATGATGATGCCGATCAGCCCCATGAAGCAGAACGATCCGACCGTGTCGAGCCTCATCCCGGTCATGTAGCCGAACGTGCTGGTGACGGCGAACATGAGCGCGCAGGATCCGAACGCCAGGAAGATGCTGGCCTGCGTGTACGCCAGGAGGATCGGGCTGAGCGTGAGCCCGTTCAGGATGGAGTATGCGACGAACATCACGCCGGCGGTCGTGGCGGACATGCTCCTGATCATGGACGAAATGATGATGACGAGCACGATTTCCGCGATGGCGAGCGGGGTGAAAAGCCTGAAGACCGCGCGGAACGCCGATTCATTCATGGTGGCGCCCCACGCCGCGATGGCGGTGAGCATGAGCCCGCAGAACATCCAGTTGTAGACGCGGTTCACGAAGATGCGCGCGCCGGTCGCCTGGTCCATCGGCAGGCCGTCGTCGCGTTCGATGGTGCGGTAGTCGCCGTAACTTGTCTTGTTGTATTCGTTTCTTTCGCTTTGATTCATGGCTGCAAATCCTTTCCGTTGTAATTATATCGTTAGACAGGCCGCGCCCGCGTTTTGTTCCTCTGTCGGGGCAGGCGCGCTTACATGATCTTGAAGCGGGGCAGGTCCTGGATGTCGATCAATCCGACCACTTTGCGGTCGCCGTCCACCACGATGATGTCGTCGATGTGGCGGCGTTCCAGGATGCGCAGTGCCTCGATGGCGAGGGCGTCCTGCCGGACGCATTCCGGGTGCGGCGTCATGACCTCGCTGACCTTGCGCGTGAGGATGGACAGGTCGTTGTCGATGCGGCGGCGGAAGTCGCCGTCAGTGAAGATGCCGAGCAGGACCCTGTCCGCGTCCGCCACGATGGCGCAGCCGCAGCGGGCGGCGGTCATCTGGAGCAGGGCGGACTTCACGTCGTCGTCCGGCGAGACGACCGCCACGTGTTCCCCGGTGCGCATCAGGTCGCCAATGCGGAGCGTCACGGCGCGTCCGATGGCGCCGCCCGGGTGCCGCATGCCGTAGTCTTCCTTGGTGAAGTTCCGCGCCTCGAGCAGGACCATGGCGAGGGCGTCGCCGACTGCCAGCTGGGCGGTGGACGTGGTGGTCGGGGCCAGGTTGAACGGGCAAGCCTCGCGTTCCACGTGCGCCGTGACCACGATGTCGGAGAGCTGGGCGAGCGTGGATTCCGGCACGCCGGTGATGCACGCCACGGGCACGCCGAGCCGTTTGGCGGGCACGATGATGCGCGTGAGTTCGTTCGTTTCGCCGCTGTAGCTCAGGGCGATCATCAGGTCGCCGTCCTGGAGCACGCCCAGGTCGCCGTGCATGGCTTCCACGGGGTGCATGAAGATGGCGGGCGAACCGGTGCTGGACAGCGTGGCGGCGATCTTCTGCCCCACATGTCCGCTTTTGCCGACTCCGGTCACCACGATCTTGCCGTTGCGGTCCAGCGTCTCCATGCAGGCGGAGACCAGCCGGACGAATCCGTCGCCGAGCTGGTCGCGGACCGCCGCGAGGCCTTCGATCTCGATGCCGAACACCTGGCGCGCCTTTTCGATCACGGCGTTTGCGTTCATTTCCATAGGACGTTTCCCCGATTTGCGATTATCATCTTTTCAATATACATTCCGAACGGGAAAACGCAAGCATTGTTCCCAGTTTTTCGCAAAGTTTTTTCCGCCGTCCGGACGGAAAATCCCCCCGCAGCCGTTGCCGGATGCAGGGGGCGGTACGTTCGCGGGATAGTCCGCGGCCTTGGCTTACGCCAGGGATGCGAGGTCCTGCCAGACGGAATCGCTGTTGAACGTGTCGAGCTTGCCGAACGCGGAAGCATCCGCGAGGACATCCGTGTCGTATCCGCTGAAGCCCAGGCTGTCGACCGCATTCAGGGTGTCCGCCTCCGGCATGGCGAGCGCGGCGGAAAGCGAGTCGGCCTCGACGAAAGAATTGAGTCCGACTGTGTAGAATGTGCAGCCGCCTTTCTTCGCGTTGGTGGACTCCATGCTGAAATAGTAGGTCCCGGCGGAGAGCGAAAGCGCTTTCGTGTTCGCCTCGCCGAAGTCTTTCAGGCTCGCGGAGCACAGGGACTTCAGGGAATACGTTGTATTGCCTTTCTTGTCCGTCTTTTCGTTCAGCTGCCAGACAGTGAACTTCACCTCGTTTTCGGCGTAGATGCGGAAGCTCAGTTCCGTGCGTTTCTTCAGCGAGAACTTCTTGTAGTCGACCGCGTCGCCGTAGCCCACCCAGTCGTCCACGATGGATTCCGACATGCTGCTGTTGATCTCGCCGACGTTCTCGACCAGGCCGAACTCGCCGTCTGTCTTCATGTCCGTCCAGTCGTCGTTGTTGTTCGCCTGGGTGTAGAACTGCCCACCGCTGAGCGACACGTTGTAGGTGGCGGAGCCGCCCTTCTTCGCGTTGGTGGATTCCATGCTGAAATAATACGTTCCGGCGTCGAGGATCAGGTCCTTCGTGTCCGCGAAGTAGGATCTGTCGCCTTCCTTCTTGAGCGTGGTGGACTGGAGGGATTTCAGCGAGTAGGTGATATTTCCGTTCTTGTCCGTCTTGCTGTTCAGCTGCCAGATCGTGAACTTCGTCGCGTCGGTGGCGTCGAGATAGAAACGGAGGCATGCCGCGCTGTCGATCTTGAATTTATTATAGTCGACCGCGTCGCTGAATCCGACCCATTCGCCGGACAGGACTTCCCAAGTATCTTCCGAGAGCGTGCCGACATTGCCGACGCGGCCCATTGAGCCATGCTCTTTCATATCGTCCCAGTCGTCGTAATTATCGGCCTTCGTGTAGAACTCGGAGTGTCCGTCGAAGTCGTCGATCTGCACGGAGTAGTAGCCCGATCCGGGCTTCTTCGGATTGGAGAGCTCCATGGAGACGTAGTATTCGCCCGCCTCCAGCAGGAGCGGCTTCTTGTACGTATCCACCCAGCCGTTCTTCGCCGTGACGGTCTGGAGCGCCTTCATCGTGTACGTGTCATTGCCCTTCTTGTCCATCCCTTCCGTCAGGCTCCACACCGTGAACTTCATCGCGTCCGTTGCGGTGATCGTGAAGCTCAGTTTCGCTGCGGATTTCAGCTGGATCTTCGTGAAGTCGGCGGAATCGATCCGTCCGCTCACGTCGCTCTCTCCGATGAAGTTGTGCATGCCGCCGTTGCGGACCGTTCCGGTTTCGTCGACCACGATCTCTTTCGATTTCTCGTTGATGATCTTCGGCTTGAGTTCGTAGACGCTTTCGTTGAGCGTCTTCGCCTTCTTGTCGTACAGGGAGTCGTTCCAGCCGTCGTCGGCGGGATCGACCGGGTCCGCCGGCATGCCGACCGTGAGCGTGAGCAAGTCGCCATCCAGGTTCAGCGTGTGGCCCGCGCCGTAGATGTCGACCGTATCGCCGACCGTGAGCGTGTAATCTGTGAACCAGCCGGTGTCGTCCACGGTCATGCAATAGACCGAGCCGGAGAATCCGACCGCGCCGCCCGCGAGCGTGTACGTGCCGAATTCCTGAATCGCGGAGACGTTGAGCACGTATCGCGGCGTGCCCGTGATGACCGAGATGTTGTTGACGAACGGGAGCGGACAGTCGTTCGGCGTCAGGTCCGCGATGTCGAAGTTGACTCTCGTGTAGTTGCTCATGGAAACGACCGCGCCTGTCGCGAACGTCATGGAACCGAATAAATAGCCGTCATCCACGGTCATGCTGCCGCCGGTCTGGACCGTGACATTCATGGCGGATCCACTGACGAACATTTCGCCGCCGTTGTACACGGTGACGTTGTCCGCCATACCGCCATAGGAAACGTACAGGCTGCCGCCGGAATTGACCGTAACGCCGTATGCCGATTTGTAAACATCCATTGTCCCGTTGCTGTCGATCGTGGTGTCGGACAGGACGCCATACCCGACGGAAACGAAGCCGCCGTCGATCGTGACGCCGCTTCCGCCGCTGCTGACGATCATGCTGCCGCCGGAGTAGACCAGGGCGGTGTTCACGTAATCGGCTTTCGCGGTCCCGCCGGAGTAAACCGTGAGACCGTTCACTGTGTCGACATTCAACACGCCGGCGTTGACCGTGGCACTGTTCACGACGGTTTCATAGGAGTAGGTGCCGACGCGGCCTCCCTCGTTGACCGTGAGATTGTCGATAATCCCTTTGCTGGCGAGCGCAATCACGCCGCCGGAATTGACCGTGACGTTGGCCGCATTCCCAATCATTGCGTACCCCTGGTCGTTGACCGTGATGCCGTTCACCATTGCCCCGGAGGAAAAGATGGCGCTTCCGCCATTGACCGTGGTGTTGATGATCGCCGCGCCGGAGGAGATGTACATGCTGCCGCCGGAATTGACCTCGGTGTTGTTTGCCGTGCCGCCGGAGAAGACGTACATGCTGCCGCCGGAACTGACCGCGATTTTGTTGACCGTGCCGCCGGACATCACGTGCATCTCGTTGTTTTCGTACAGGTTCCTGCTGGCCATCGTCGCCGTGTGGGACAGCAGTTTTCCCCCCGAGCCGAAGTAGACGCCGGAATACTTGCTCGCGAAGCTCGCGGTGCCGCCGGAGGAAACGACCACTCTGCCTTCGCACGGATTCCACACGATGTTCGTGGCCTTGGCACCGCTGGAAACGGTCAGAATGCCGCCGGAAACCGTGACATGTCCCGCCGAGCCGCCGGAGAGGACACCCATACGCCCGTCGGAGATGACAGTGTCTTTCGCCAGACCATGCCATTCAATATATAAGTTTCCGTCGGAGGAAACGGTTGTGCTGTTCGCCGTGCCGTCGGAGACCCACATGCGTCCGTTGGAATTGACCGTGGTATTGTCCGCCGTGCCGCCGGAGGAGACGCACAGATATCCGTAGAAATTGACCGTGGTGTTCTCCGCCGTGCCGCCGGAGGAGACGTACAGGTTGCCGCCGGAATTGACCGTGGTGTTCTCCGCCGTGCCGTCGGTCATCACGTTCATCTCATAGCTTTGGTCCAGCGTCTTGCCGTTCATCGTTTCGGCGCTGGACAGCAGTTTCCCGCCCGAGCCGAAGTAGACGCCGGAATACTTGCTGACGAACTTCACGGTCGCTCCGCTACTGACAAAAACGTGGCCTTCGCACGGCGTCCAGTCGACATTGGTTGCCTTGCCGCCGGAGGAGACGGACAGATAGCCGCCGCTGACCTTGATCTTGTCCGCCGTGCCGCCGTTGTACACATACACATTGCATGAGGTATTCATCGTGACGCCGGTCGCCTTGCCGGCGTAGACTTGCAGAACCCCGCCCAGATTGACCGTGGCATCGTTCACTTTGCCGCCGGAGACGGACATGATGCCCATGTTGACCTTGAGCTTGTTCACGGTCGTGCCGGTGTGCGCCGTGGCGGAATTGCTTTCAAGTGTCAGGCCGTTGATCGTGTTTGCCTTGAATTTCACGCTTCCGGGACCGACGACGATCACGTATCCGCCGTTTTCCCGGATTTCCGTCGCCTTGACGTTTCCGTTGATTTGGAGGTAGCCGCCGGTATTGACCGTAACGCCGCCGGCGCTTCCGCCGTAGACGTACACGCCGCCGCCGTCGTTGACTGTGGTGTTGTTCACGGCGCCGTCCTCGAAGACTTGCAGATTGCCGCCGGAATTGACCTTGGCGTTGTTCGCCTTGCCGCCGGAGGAGACATACATGCGGCCGGCGGAGTTGATTGTGGTGTTGTTCGCAGTCGTGCCGGAGTGGACCGTCGCGGCAGCGTATTCGAGGACCACGCCGTCGAATGTATTTGCCCGGAACTTCGTTTTGGCCCCGCTTGACGCGCTGACGCACCCGCCGTTCTCGATGATCTCCGTGGCCTTCGCGCCGGAGCCGGAGACGGTCAGATAGCCGCCTGGATTGACCGTGGCGGACTGAATGGACCCGCCTGAGGAAAGAACGACGCTTCCGCCGGACTGGAGCATGACGCTGTTGACCATGCCGCCGGAGTAAACGCTCATGACCCCGCTGGACTGGACCGTGGCGCCGTTCGCCGTACCGCCTTTTTCGAGGAACATGCTGCCGCCGGAATTGAGTATGGTGTTGTTCGCGACGCCGCCCTCGGAGATGCTCAGATTGCCCCAGGAGTTGACCGTGGTGCTGTTTGCCGTGCCGCCGGAATAGACTTCGATACAGCCATAGCTGTTGATTGTGTTGTTGTTCGCGGTCGTGCCGGAGTGCACCGTCGCGGTTCCATAGCTTTCGAAGACCAGGCCGCTGAATGCGTTCGGCTTGAAGGTCACGCTTGCTCCATTTGACCAGTCGACGTATCCGCCGTTCTCGATGACCTCCGTGGCCGTGCCGCCCTCGGAGACGTACAGATAACCGCGGGAATTGACCGTGGCGCTGTTCGCCGAGCCGCCTTCGTAGACGTCCAGATGGCCGTATGAGTTGACGGTGGCCCGGGACGCCATGCCGCCCTCGGAGACGTACGTATGGCCGCCGGAATTGATCGTGGTGTCCTTCGCCAGGGCGCCCTCGTAGACCTCCAGGTAGCCGTATTCGTCGACTGTGGTGTTGCTTGCCACGCCGCCATTGGAGACGTTCATGGAATCGTGGTTCAGGGTGAGTCCGGTGCTGGTCACGCCGCTTGTGATGTCGTATGTCGCCATACTGTTCCGTCCTTTCGGATGTTGTGATATGTTATGTTATTTCGTAAGTCGCAGTATCGTGGCATTGTGAAGAGACAGTTCCCGCAGGGGGACACTGTACACATCAACAATTATCTTAAATATATCATAATCGGCTGAAATATCAAGCAGTATTTCCAAAAACTTTCCTGTTTTGTTCCGCCCGGATTCCATCATGCAGTTCGTAGCGGGCGGGCATCTTTTTTTGTTCGATTTGCTTTGGCCGGCTTGCAATTGCATCGTTTTCATGCTACATTAGTAGCATCCGTCTTTTAACCACGAGGTGTCCCATGCCTGCCGCGACGAAAAAAAACAGTTCCATTAGAGCGCGCAAATCATTTCAGCGCATGATAACTCCGCAGGAAATGCGTGTGGAAATGAAGAGAATCAACCGTACTGAGAAGGCCTCCCGCGAGTTTTTGAAAGAGATTGGCGTCGTTTTCAAAAAGAACGGGAAAATAGAGGTCAAATCAATTTGAAGTCCTTTTCTTTCCCTCAGTTTGTTTTCGGATACCATGGTTGCGACCGGGCGGTCGGTGAGGCTGTTTTATTGGGAAAAGATACCCTTCGCTTCAGCAAAAACGAGTACGACTGGCTTGGTTCCGGAATCTATTTTTTTGAAAATGCCCCTTTGCGGGCGCTGGAATGGGCAAGGGCATGTGCCGAGAATCCGAAACTGACCAAAGGTCGGATTACGGATCCGTTTGTCCTGGGGGCGATCATTGACCTCGGACATTGTCTCAATCTTACGGATATGGCGCAGATGGAGATACTCAGAACGGCCTATGAACTCGTAAAGGAATCATTTGAACGGACTGGACAGCCGCTTCCCGAAAACACGGAGGGAAACCGCAAACTGGACTGTCTTGTCATCAATGCGATCATGAATTTGAATCAGCTCCGGAAATACGGTGATTTCGATACTGTGCGTGGTGCATTTATCGAGGGAAAGATCGTTTATCCTGGAGCGCAAATCTCAGACAAGACCCATATCCAAGTTTGTGTCAGGAATCCTGACTCCATCCACGGATTCTTTTACCCGACCGATTTGTGAGGATACGGAAAGCCGGGCACGCAAAGAAAAGCGGCCGCCGGAAATCCGGCGGCCTGCGTATTTTCGGAACTTGTGATCCGCGGTCTTTCTGAACCGGGAAAAGCTCACTCGACCGGGGTGACGCGGTAGAGGCCAGCGGCATGGCACTTCAGGACGCTGGAGAACGAATCGTCGAACGTGCCGAGGTCCTTGCCCGCCCAGAGGTCGCGGACGCGTGCGCGCTTGCCGAGCCCGATGTCGGCGAAATTCACGGAGACTTCGGCTTCGTCCTTTGCCTCTGCGCCGAACGCCTCGTCGGTGAGCACGAGGAATTCAATGGTGCCGCCGCGGTTTTCGCAGTTGTCCGCGAGCACGCCGCGCGCGGTGACGGTGTCGTAGCCCTCGGGGCGTTCGTAGATGATGACGGAGACGGCGTGCGTGCCGATGCCGTCGATGCGGCGTCCGTCGGAGGTCTGTCCGACGCGCGTTTCGCCCCAGCCCTGGGTCGCGCTCTTCCATTTCAGGTCAGTGAGCTTCATGGAGCCCGCGGGGCCGGAGAGGACGGGGTTGAGCCATGCGGCGTGGTCGTAGTTCATGGAGTCGCCGCCGTCGGTGACCGCGAGCGCGAACGCCTTGGACCCGCCGATGTTCGCCTTGACCTCGGCTTCGCGTTCGCCGTCGCCGCCGATGCGGATGCTGTGGTACTTCGCCTTCAGGAAATCGACGTCGCGGGAGCCGGGCGAAGTGGCGTTGAAGAGCCCGACGTACTTGTCCTTGCTGCCGGGGATGTCGGCTGCCCAGACGATGAGGTCGCCGTTGTTCGAGATCTGGCGGTTGTTCGTGCTGTGCTGGTTGACGGCGAGGACCTCCTTGTTCGTGAGGAGCTTCACGGTCCAGTCGTCCATCTTGGTCATGTCGGCGCCGAGCATGAGCGGGGAGCGGGCGATGCACCAGAGCGACATGCAGGTGACCTGTTCGTCCTGCGTGAACCGGGTGGGACGGCGGAATTCGATGATGCCGAACGGGAGCATGTCGGCGTCGGGATACGCGCCCTCAATGCGGTACGGGGTCCATTTGTTCAGGCGTCCGAACATGCCGTAGAGCGGGGACCAGCGGTCCCAGAAGTCGTCGGAAACGCGCCACATGTTGGCGAACTGGTTCACGTGCGCGCCCTTTTCGATCGGGGTGTCGCCGGGGGAGAGGCTGAAGACGATCGGGCGGCCGGTCTTGTCGATGGCTTTGCGCATGGCCTCGATCTCGAGCTGCTGGACGCGGTCGTAGGGGCGGGAGATGTCGTCGACCTTGATGAAGTCGATGCCCCAGGAGGCGTAGAGCTCGAAGACGGAGTCGTAGTAGTCCTGCGCGCCGGGCTTGGTCATGTCAACGCCGTACATGTCGGGGTTCCAAGCGCAGACGCTGCGGGTGTTCGCGATGTCTTTCGCGTGGTAGTCCGTGCCCTTGACGGGGGTGTTCTGGTTGACGGCCTGCTTCGGGATGCCGCGCATGAGGTGGATACCGAACTTGAGGCCCTTGGCGTGGACGTAGTCGGCGAGGGGCTTGAAGCCGGCGCCGTCGACGGAGGACGGGAACTTGTTCGGGGCGGGGAGCAGGCGTCCGAACTCGTCCATGGTGAGCGTGGCGCCGGGCCTGTAGCCGTGTCCCTGGGAGGATCCTTCGTACCACTGGATGTCGACCACGAGGTACTGCCAGCCGAATTCCTTCAGGTATTTTTCCTGCGCGTCGGCCTGTGCCTTGGCGATGTCTTCCGTGATGGTCGTGCCGAAGCAGTCCCAGCTGTTCCATCCCATCGGCGGGGATTTCGCCCATTCGTGGAAGTCGGCGTAAGCCGCGGCCGCGGCGGCGAAAACGGCGCCTGCGCAGAGTGTCTTCATCATGGTGGTCATAACTAGCCTTTCTATGTTGGGATTAGCGGTAAAAAATTTAGATTCTCCTCTAATATACACGCTTTTTCCGGAATGCAAATCGCTTTTTCGAAAAAAGGATATACTTTTTGAGCAAAAAGCCCCTCCGGTCGAACGGAGAGGCTATACTTAACGTAGCGCGGTTCGTTTTTAAGCTCGCCGCGGCATATTTGATTTGTCGAATCAGAGGTTTTCGGCTGCGGCAGCTGCCAGCGGGCTGCGTTCGCTCTTGCGGAGCGTGATGTGCCCGTGGAGGTCGATCTTCTTGAACCGCTCAACGAGGTAGGAGAGGCCGTTGCTGGAGGCGTCCAGGTAGGGATTGTCGATCTGGGCGGGGTCGCCGGTCAGGATCATCTTCGAGCCCATGCCGGCGCGGCTGACGATGGTCTTCACCTCGTGCGGCGTCAGGTTCTGCGCCTCGTCGATGATGATGAACTGGCGCGGGATGCTGCGTCCGCGGATGTAGGTCAGCGCCTCAAGCTCGAGCTGGTGGTAGCGGCGCATGTCGTCGAGGCGGCGGCGGATGGTCTGCGGGTCTTTCTTGCCGCCGTTCTGCATGAGGAATTCGAGGTTGTCGTAGATGGGCTGCATCCAGACGCCGAGCTTTTCGTCCTTGCCGCCGGGCATGTATCCGATGTCCTTGCCCATCGGCACGATCGGACGGGTCACGAGGATGCGTTCGTACAGGTTGTTGTTGATCGCCTGTTCGACGGCGGCGGCGAGCGCGAGGAGAGTCTTGCCGCTGCCTGCCTGCCCGACGAGCGAGACGACCTGGATTTCCGGGTCGGTGAGCAGGATCAGCGCCATGCGCTGTTCCAGGCTGCGCGGAGAGATGCCGCCGACGTGTTCGCCAGCGCCGTTCGGGAGCACCTCGATGCGTCCGTGGCGGCACCAGCCGACCGTGGTGTGGTGGTCGTTCGCTTTGTCCGCGAACATCACGAAGCCGTTCGGGTAGATTGTGACGCCTTTCGGGATCTCGACGAATCCGGCGCGATGGAAGTCGTCCATGAAGTCCGCGTCGACGGTGACGGTCTGGAATCCGCTGTACAATTCGTCGCTGTTGACCTGTTCGCACTCGAAATCCTCGACCGGGATGTTCAGCGCGTCGGCTTTCAGGCGGAGGTTCAGGTCCTTGGTGATGAAGATGACGGGGTGCTTCTCGCGCTCCATGAGCATCTTCGCCACGTTCAGGATGCGGTTGTCCGCCACGCTCATGTCGGAGCTGCCGGAGAGGCGGCCCTCGCTGATGACCACGCGGAGGCTGCCGCATTTGCGCGGATTCGGGGAGTTGTCGAGCTTGACGCCCTTGGAGAGCGGTCCTTTCTGGCGGAGAGCGTCGATCTGGCGGATCGCCTGGCGCGTGTTGCGGCCGAGTTCATCCTGGTTGCGTTTGAACTTGTCGAGCTCTTCGATCACGGTCATGGGGATGACGACTTCATTGTCCTCGAACGCGTTGAGCGACTGTGCGCTGTGGAGGATCACGTTCGTGTCGAGCACATACGTTTTTTTCATGCGCGGAATCCTTTCTCTTTGGACGGGGAAAAAGTTCGGTTCAACATACTGTTTTCCCGTTTTGCGAAAAAGTCAAGCCGGAATACGAAAAAAACTGCAAAAAAACAGTGAAAAACGTGGACCGGGAAAGAAAGAGAGGCGGACAATGGGAAGGTGGAGCGAACAGTGATTCGGAAATGTGATAGCCAAAGACTTGGAAAAAACGAAGTATGTTTCCCTTTCACGTGCACACGCGCAAGTTTCAGTTAAAAAACGTACCTTTTAACTGAAACTTGAGATGGTAGACCAGACATTTCTTTTCCGCCGGGGTAACGCGGTGAAAGGAAAGGGGGGATTCAGCGGAAAAGCTCCGCGAATTTCCGGCAGATGCGGCCTGGCGTGACCTCGTTTTCCGCGCGGTCGCAATGAACCTCGGACTGCACGGAGATCAGCCTCGGGCAGGTGGCGAGTTTGGAGAGGATCGCGGTCCAGTCCACGGTGCCGGAGCCGGGCAGGGCGTGGGCGTCGCGGTAGCCGTCGTTGTCGTGCAGATGCGCGGTCACGACCCAGGGCGCGAGCTTGTCCAGCGCGTCCGGATATTCTACGACGTGTCCGTCCCAGACTTCTTTCATCACGGGGCAGTAAAGCTCCTGGCGTTTGCCCGGCGCGGGCGCCATCACGTTCGCGTGTCCGGCGTCGTAGCAGCAGCCGAGCGCGGGCGAGTTGAAATGCTCCAGCAGAAACAGCACGTCGTCGGGCGTGTTTGGCGGCTCGAAGCTGTTCTCGACGGCGATCACGACGCCAAGCTTCTCCGCGTGCGGGACGAGTTCGTCGAGCGTGCGGAGCGCGGCCTCGCGAATCTGTTGCACGGGCGTGCGGAACCGGTTGTACTGTCCTGCGCCGATGTGGATCGTGTAGGTGCGGCAGCCTGTTTCCGCGGCGTAATGCAGCGCGCGCCTGTGCCCGTCGATCATCGGTCCGCGCCGCCCCTCGAAAATGCACGAGAGGTCCCAGTGCGGGCCGTTCGGCGCGTGAACTTCGAAAAGCTTCATCCCGGCGTCCCGGACCATCTCCAGCAGGTCCAGATAGAACACGTGGTCCGACAGGATGCGCTCCATCCATTCCTGCACGATCACGAGGCGGTCCGCGCCGTTGTCGCGGAAATCGACCATGACGGAGCGGTAGAGTTCGCGCGAGACGAAGCGCCAGGGATAGAAGAATGAAACTGGATGGCCGGAGAACTGCATGGGACAGGATTGTTCCGTTATTTTGTTGAAAAAAAAGAGACAAAACGGGGCGCCTGACGAACAGGCGCCCCGATACGTTCGAGAGACGCGGATTATTTCCGTTTCGCCTTCTTCGCGGCCTCGGCCTTGATGGCGGCCTGTGCGGCAGCCAGACGGGCGATGGGCACGCGGTAGGTGCTGCAGGAGACGTAGGTCAGGCCGACTTCGTGGCAGAATTCCACGGACTTCGGCTCGCCGCCCTGTTCGCCGCAGATGCCGGCTTTCAGGTTCTTGCGGGTGGCGCGACCGGCCTCGACAGCATGGCGGATCATCCAGCCGACGCCGTCGCGGTCGATGGTCTGGAAGGGATCGGCGGGGATGATGTCCTTGCGGAGATATTCGCCGACGAACGATCCGATGTCGTCGCGGGAGAAGCCGAACGTCATCTGGGTGAGGTCGTTGGTGCCGAACGAGAAGAATTCGGCTTCCTCGGCCATCTTGCCGGCGAGGATGGCGGCGCGCGGGATCTCGATCATGGTGCCGACCATGTAGTCGAACTTCTTGATTTTGTTCTTCGCTGCGACCTCTGCTTCGACCTTTTCGATGATCTTTTTCTGGTCCTTGAGTTCGTTCGGATCGCAGGTCACGGGGATCATCATTTCGATGTGGCAGCGCTTCTTGTCTTTCTTCTCGATCTCGGCGGCGGCCTCGAAGATGGCGCGCGCCTGCATGGCGGTGATCTCGGGATAGGTGACGCCAAGGCGGACGCCGCGGTGACCCATCATCGGGTTGCTTTCCTTCAGGGCGTCGGCGCGCTTCAGGAACTCGGCATGGGAGATGCCGATGGACTTGGCGAGATCGAGCTGCTGTTCCTTCGTATGCGGTACGAACTCATGCAGCGGCGGATCGAGGAAGCGGATGGTCACCGGGAGGCCTTCCATGGCCTTCATGGTGGCGAGGACGTCTTTCTTGACATAGGGGAAGAGCTCGTTGAGGGCGGCGATGCGTTCTTCGGGCGTGCTGCTGAGGATCATCTTGCGGAGTGCGAAGAGCGGTTTCTCATTGCCGCCGTAGAACATGTGCTCGGTGCGGAAGAGTCCGATGCCCTCGGCTCCGAACGCGCGTGCCTTGGCGGCGTCTTCGGCGGTGTCGGCATTGGCGCGGACGCCGAGCTTTTTGTACTTGTCGACGAGCTTCATGAACTTCTTGAGCATCTGGTTTTCGCTGGAGTCGACGGTCTTCAGCGCGCCGGCGTACACGTAGCCGCGGGTGCCGTTCAGGCTGAGCTTGTCGCCTTCCTTGAACGTCTGCTTGCCGATCTTGAGGGTCTTCTTGACCTCATCGACCTGGATGTCGGCGGCGCCGACGATGCAGCACTTGCCCCAGCCGCGGCAGACGAGCGCCGCGTGGCTGGTCATGCCGCCGCGCGCGGTCAGGATGCCGGTGGCGGCGCGCATGCCGTCGACGTCTTCCGGATTGGTCTCTTCACGGACCATGATGCAGGCGATTTTCTTCTTGTGGCAGGCCATGGCGTCTTCGGAGTTGAAGACGATCCGCCCGACCGCGCCGCCGGGGCCGGCGGGGAGGCCCTTCACGAGGACCTTGGCGGCCTTTTCGGCCTTCTGGTCGAGGATCGGGTGGAGGAGTTCGTCGAGCTGGGCGGGGGCGACGCGCATGACGGCGGTCTTCTCGTCGATGAGCTTTTCGGAGAGCATGTCCATGGCCATGTTCAACGCGGCGGTGCCGGTGCGCTTGCCGACGCGGCACTGGAGCATGAAGAGCTGCTTGTCCTGGATGGTGAACTCAATATCGAGCATGTCGTGGTAGTGGCGTTCGAGCTTGTTGCGGATGCCGACGAGTTCCTTGTAGGTCTTCGGGAGCATTTCCTCCATGGATGCCAGATGCTTGTTCTGCTCGTTCTTGGTCTCCTTGTTCAGCGGGAACGGGGTGCGGGTGCCGGCGACGACGTCTTCGCCCTGGGCGTTGATGAGCCATTCGCCGTAGAACTTGTTGTCGCCGGTGGCGGGGTCGCGGGTGAACGCCACGCCGGTGGCGGAGGTGTCGCCCATGTTGCCGAAGACCATGCTCTGGACGTTGACGGCGGTGCCCCAGTCGTCCGGAATGCCCTCGATGCGGCGGTAGGAGACGGCCTTCTTGCCGTTCCAGCTCTTGAAGACGGCGCCGATCGCGCCCTGGAGCTGAAGCATGGGATCATCCGGGAATTCGCGCTTCAGGACTTTCTTGATGCGGACTTTGAAGTCCTTGCAGAGCTTCTTCAGGTCGGCGACGGAGAGGTCGGTGTCGCTCTTGTAGCCCTTGGCTTTCTTCAGGTCGTCGAGCATGGTGTCGAGCTGCTTGCGGATGGCGCAGCCCTCGGCGGGTTCGATGCCCTCGGCCTTTTCCATGACGACGTCGGAGTACATCATGATGAGGCGGCGGTAGGCGTCATAGACAAAGCGTTCGTTGCCGCCGGTGCGCTTCACGAGGCCGGGGATGGTGCTGGTCGCGAGGCCGACGTTCAGGACGGTTTCCATCATGCCGGGCATGGACTTGCGGGCGCCAGAACGGCAGGAGACGAGCAGCGGATTTTCGGGATCGCCGTAGGTCATCTTCATGACCTTTTCGACTTTGGCGAGAGCAGCCTTGATCTGGGCGTCGAGGCCGGCGGGATTCTTCTGGCCGTTCGCGAAATAATCGACGCAGCATTCGGTGGTGATGGTGAATCCGGCAGGAACGGGGAGGCCGAGTTTGGCCATTTCGGCGAGGTTGGCGCCTTTGCCGCCGAGCAGTTCATTCATGGAAGCGTCGCCGTCGCTCATGCCTTTTCCAAACAGGTAGACGTACTTTTTCGCGGAAGATTTCTTCATGCGAAATCCTTTCTAGCAGTTGTTGTTGCGTTTTTTAGCGTGTTTTTTTAGACCGATGTGGAAAATAAACTATTTACTATACTGGTTTTTCCTAAAATTTCAAGCGATTTCCCTATAGAAAATGAAAAAACGCCGGAAAATGGGAGTTCCGGCGAGGTTCCGGGCATGATTCCCGTGGTCGGCAGCAGCCGTTGCCGGGCTTCAAAACGTGGTCAGGCGACCGCTCCGCCTCCCGGTCACAGGAAGCAGATACGCGTGATGCACTGGTCGAAGTTCTCCTGTCCGCTGAGGATGTCGATCTCGATGCGGAGGAAAAGGAACGGCAGGTCGCGGCGGTCGAGGCGCGGCATGCGCACGGCGTCTTTCTCCGTGGTCAGGATGTACTGCGCTCCGGCTGCCTTGGCATTGTTCACGAAGTCGATCATCTCCTGCTGGCTGTAGCGGTGATGGTCGGCGAAATGGCGTTCCAGCACGATCACGCCGCCGTGCTGGGTCAGGAACGCGTTGAAGCTGGCGGGATTCGCGATGGCGGACAGCGAGGCGATCTTGAGTCCGTTGAGCATGGCGAGCGGGAACCGTACGCCGCGGTCGAACACGTCCTCCAGGTACTTCGGCTGGTGGCAGCACTCGATGATCTCGGCACGGCGGTTGTGGCGGCGCAGGAAGTCCTTCAGATGCCGCAGACGGGGCGAGGCATCGGATTTCGTGAGGAAGATGTAGTCGGCGCGGCGGATGTTCTTGATGGGCTCGCGGAGCAGACCGCGCGGCAGGACATGGTGGTTTCCGAACGGCGAAGTGGAATCGACCAGCAGGATGTTCAGGTGGGGACGGAGCCCGAGGTACTGGAACCCGTCGTCGAGGATGAGCGTGTCCGTGTGGAATTCCTCAATGGCGTAGAGCCCGGATTTCACACGGTCCTTGTCGACCAGCACGACCACGTCTTTCAGGTTCGTGGCGAGCATGTACGGCTCGTCGCCCGCGGAAAGCGAGTTCAACAGCAGGTTCTTGCCGTCGGAGACGACGCGCGGCGGGACGACGTTGTGGCGCGAGGCGAATTTCCGGCGGAGCTTGTCGATAAACGACCTGTCGCGGCTGCGGTATCCGCGGCTCAGGACAGCGACGCGGCGTCCTTTCCGGCTCAATGTCTTCGCGAAGATCTCCACAACGGGGGTCTTGCCTGTGCCGCCGCAGGTCAGGTTGCCGATGCTGACCACCAGGCAGCCGATGGAGTGGTTGCGGATCACACGGTTTTCGTAGAGCCAGAGGCGGAACTGGACTGCGCGTCGGTAGAAGCGGGAAGCCAGGAAAAGGAACCCGTAGGTGATGCGGTCAAAGGAACCGCGGCGTTTTTCCTGGATGATCTCGATGAAATACTGTTCAAGGTTTTCGCCGATTTCGTGCAGCGTCATAACCCGAGCCCCGGATCCTGGTCTTCCTCATCGGCCTGCCCATCCAGCAGGGGGTTGATCGCCTTTTCCTGAAGCATCGCGAAGAACTCAGGATCGGCGGGGTATTCCTGCGCCAGGAACATGGTCAGCTTGATATTATGTCCGCAGGCGAAATCCTTGAGGCGATTTGAGGTCTCTTTCGGAATGTTCGCAGTAGTGAGGACGATGGTGTCGAACTGTTTCTTCGCATACAGGCGTTCCAGGTCCCAGCTGGTGCCGAGCACGGGGAACCCGTAGACGTTCAGCCGCTGGAGCGACGGATTTTCATCCACGATGCCGAGGATCTGGAACGGGCACGAGAAGCGGTGCCTGCTGTAAAGGCTGCCGATGTACATGCGGCAGCCGAGCCCGCCGCCGTAAATGATCGTCTTGTGCTGTTCGGTTTCCGGCGAGTTCTTCAAATAATACGAGCGGATAGCGAAGGATTCGAGATAGTGAAGCAGGAAACGTTCGCCCAGGATCGCTCCGAACGAAATGAAAGTCTGGAGCAGGAAGATGATGGCGGTCATCCGCTTCGAGATGCCGGGCAGCACCCAGTTTCTCGCGTAACAGATGTTCAGAATGATGAATGAGATGCACGCGGCGAGGACCAGAAGCTTCACCAGGAAATAATGCCGCTCAATGCCGACGCGGAGCCAGTAGGTGCGGTACACGCCGGAGAAGATCAGGACCAGGAAGTACGGGATGACGAGGATCACGAACAGGCGGAAATTGTACATGTCCCGAATCAGCTTTGGTTGGATCGCGTACACGAAGAAGAACGCCGCCGTCACCATGATAAGGTCGAGCAGGGGATGCAAGGCCGTGAGCAGGAACGATTTCCTCGGGACGCGTACGCCCTGTGCCACGACGGTCATGGATGCCAGGAGCTCGATGTTCGCGAGGCGGAGCGTGAAGAACACGCCGATGATGACCAGGAGAAACGCGAGGGCGGGCATGCGCTGTCCGATGAAAGTCAGGGCGATGGCGCCCAAGGAGAAAACGACAGAAAGAGAATACATCAGCAGGACGGCGCGGCTGGTCTTGTTGTGCGATTCGCGCAGGAGCCGGTGGTGCAGGTGGTCCTGGTCGCCATTCATCACGCCGCCGTTTTCGATGGAGTTCATGATCTCGATCCTTCCGGTCGCGTCGATGCCGTGTTCCAGTTCGGTCACCACTTCGGCATTGTCCAGGTTCTCCTTGAGCATGTGGAACCCGAACTTTCTGACGCTGCGGCGCCAGATCGCCAGCATCACGTCGAAGATCGGCACGCCGATGGCGACCAGCGGCACCAGCAGGGCGGCGACCGTGACTGCAGGGCGCGAACACTGGTCCATACTTGTCATGGCGAAAAAGAGCCCGAGGAACATGCTGCCCGTGTCGCCCATGAAAATGCGCGCGGGGGAAAAGTTGAACACGAGGAACCCGAGGCAGGCTCCGCAGAAGATGAAAAGCAAGATCACCATGGGCAGGTTGCCGCCGCTGAGGAGGATCCATGTCGCGATGCAGATGGAGGAAATGGACGCGAGCCCCGCCGCGAGTCCGTCCAGCCCGTCGATCAGGTTGAATGCGTTCACGATGCCGACCGTCCAGCACACTGTCACGATCAGGGACAGGTAGACAGGCAGTTTGATGTCGAAGATCGTGTCGATGCCGCCGCCGAGGAAAAACACCGTGGCGCCCGCCCCGATCTGGAGCATGAGCTTGACAACGCTCGGCATGTCGAAGCGGTCGTCGTACAGTCCGGTGAAGAACAGGATGAACGAGCCGCCCCCCAGCGCGGGGAGAAACTGGCCGATCTGCATTCCGGAAAGCTGGTTGAAATTGCCACCGGTAAGCTTCCCGGCATAGAGCGCGATGGAAAACCAGAACGCGAGGATGAAGCCGATGCCGCCGGCGCGCGGGACGGGCTTTTTGTGGATATGCCTGCCTTTCGGCATGTCCATGTACCCGAGATGCGGCAGCACCGCGATGCAGATGCGGGTCAGGATCAGGGAGACGGCAAATGCCGCCAGCGGATAAATCGAAGTGGAAATGAGATATCTCAGAGTTTCCATATTCTAACTTTCCCTTGATAAGATGTGACGGGACAAGACGCATCCCCGCGGCATCGTGGAATAGCATGCCGGGAAAACCGCGGGCGATTTCTCTCCTCCGGCAGCTTGCGCATGAGCTTGTTTTCACTGCCACGCCGCCGTTCAGAAGAAAGAATAATCGAAAATAATATAACTCTTCTTTTTGTCTTTTTCAAGGCGATGCTTGATTTTTAATGGAAAGAGTGATATATTAATGCCCCCAATACTAAAAACGAAGGTCTTTTGTTTTATGAGATTCGCCATCCGCCTCGCTTCTCTGCTGTTGTCGTGTATCCTGATCGCGTTCTTCTCCGCATGCGACGACGCCTCCGAACATTCCCGCAAGATCGGCCGTCTCGACGTGGTCTATGGCGCCGACCAGTGCACGATTCCGGGGGAGGAGTTCCAGCGCGACATCCGCGTGGAGGTGCGCGGCGTGGCGGACGACGAGTCCACGTCCGTCAAGAAGCTCCCGCTTCTTTCCGGGGAGCCTGTCAAATTTATGGCTGCCGATGGTTCGGATCTGGAGATCACGCAGCTTTCGGACGAGACGGACGTCGTCGGCGTGGTCCGCGCGAAGATCAAGGCAGGCCACAAGGTCGGCGACAATTACGTCAAGATCATCCCGCTGAACGATCCGGACAAGGCCGTCCTCGTGCGCATGACAGTCGGGGCGAAAATTGAAAATGACGAACGGCAGGGGATGACGAACGAAGTCCTGGGCGATCCTCTGGTGATAAAAGTCGTCGATGCAGACGGGAAGCCCGTTGAGAACGCACCCGTTTTCTTCAGCGTCAAGTCCGCCCCGCGCAGCAAATCCGCTCCGAAAGTTCTTACGCCTGAAGTCCGGACCGATCAGAACGGACTGGCGCAGACGTTTGTCAAGCTCGGCGGCGAGACCGGCGAATACCATTTTTCGATCGAGGTGGCGGACCCGGCGCACGGCATCTACATCCGCGCCCTTGACGCGCGCCTGCTCGGCATCGATATGTTTTCCGTTGCCATGAGCATGGTCGGCGGCATCGCGTTCCTGATCTTCGGCATGCTGCGCCTCAGCCGCGGCCTCCAGAACATCGCAGGCGAGAAGATGCAGCAGGTGCTTCAGTTCTTTTCGAAAAACGCGTTTCTGGGCGTGATTGCCGGCGCATTTGTCACCGCGGTCATCCAGTCCAGTGCCGCCACGACCATCATGGTGCTCGGCTTCATCAATGCCGGCTTGCTGAATCTGGTGCAGGCCATCGGCATCATCTTCGGCGCGAACATCGGTACGACCATGACGGCGCAGCTGATTTCGTTCAATCTCAGTGGACTTGCTCTGCCCGCCGTGGCGCTCGGCTTTGTGCTGATGACGTTTACGAAGAAACGCAATCTGCAGGGCTGGGGCAATGCCATCTTCGGGTTCGGCATGCTCTTCTTCGGGATGAGCATGATGAGCACGCAGATGAGCATCCTCGGCACGTTCCCGTCGTTCCTCCACCTCTTCTCCCTGATCGACTGCGCGCCAAAGACGCCCGACGGGTTCATGCCGCTGCTGCCGATCCTCGGCGCGATCGGGATCGGCATGGTCGCGGTCTTCCTGGTCAGCGCCAGCGCCGCGGTCATCGGCATCATCCTGGCGCTCTCCGCCGCCGGACTCGTCAACTTCTACACCGCCGTCCCTCTCCTGATCGGCACGAACATCGGCACCACGATCAATGCCTGCCTCGCTTCGATCACGGCCAACCGTGTGGCGAAACAGGCTGCGCTCGCGCATTTCCTCTTCAATTTCTTCGGCGCGGTCCTGATGGTCGTGCTGCTCTATATTCCCATCGGCGCACACAGAACGCCGTTCTTCCTTTACATCGTGAACGCCATCACGCCGGGCGATGCTTTCGCCGCGGTCCCGCAGAACCTGGAACGCCACATCGCCATGGCGCACACGATCTTCAACGTTCTCACCGTCCTTGCCATCATGCCGGTGCTGAAGCCTTTCGCGCACCTCTGCGAAACGATCATCCCCGGCGACAAGACCAAGCCGGTCAGCACGCGCACGCTGGAACCCCTGCTGCTCCGCACGCCCGCCATGGCTATCGAACAGTCCATCATCGAAATCCGCAAGATGGTCGAGCTCTCCTGGAGCATGATCGACCGCGCGGTCAACCACCATTTCCGCGCCGCCCACGTCGACGAAAAGGAATTCGAGCAGCTCGAGGCGGACGAACAGCAGGTCGACAAGATGCAGTCCGACATCACGAACTACCTGGTCCAGATCACGCGGCAGCACCTTTCCAACCCCCAGTCCAACCTGATCCCGCTCCTCATGCACTGCACCAACGACGCCGAACGCATTGCGGACCATACCGCCAACATCATGCGCCTCACGAAACGCCTTTCCAAGGTCGACACGAAGCTCTCCGACGTGGCGCAGGACAACCTCAATTCCCTCTGGGAGCTCCTGTCTTCCCAGGCGGAAAACGTCAAGCTCGCGCTCTCCCACAAGGACAGCGAAAACGGGATCCGTTCCGCGCTGGAGGGCGAACGCAAGCTGAACAAGCTCGCCCACAAGTACGAGAAAAACTTCAAGGCAATGATGGCGGAGCAGGCACGCGAACAGCAGGCGGCGGACAACGTCGCCAGCGACGCCGAGGCCAACGAACGCGAGATCAACGAACTTGCCAAGCAGTATGAGCAGGTCCACGTGGAGCGCCGCAACAAGGGCGAATGCGCCGTCGACGCCAGCGTGATCTTCATCGAAATGCTCTGGGAGCTCGAACGCATCGGCGACCACCTCGTGAACATCGCCCAGCGCGCCCCCGAAATGCAGAAGTTCTATATCAATATTTGATATCGAAAAGGATTCGCGGAAAATGAGCGCCGGGCAGTGGTTCAAAAAGAAGTGGAGGAAGTTCTACCTGAAGATCGTCCGGGAGAAGGCTTCGCCCGAGTACATTGCGCGCGGCTGGAGCATCGGCATGTTCTTCGGCTGCCTCATTCCCATCGGCGGCCAGCTCTTCTGCTCCATTCCGACGGCGTTCCTGCTGAAAGGCAGCAAGATCGGCGCTGTGCTCGGCACGTTCATCACCAACCAGATCACGGTGTTTTTCATCTATCCGGTGCAGTGCTATGCCGGGGCAAAGCTGATCGGCCTTGATCTTTCCTATGGAGACATCAAGGAAAAACTTAAGGACATTGTGGATGCGTCGAGTTTTTCCGAGTTTGTCGATGCTACAAAGGGGCTTGCGGGCGACCTGACGGTTGCGTTCTTTGTCGGCGGCGCGGTCATGGCGGTCGTCCTGACGCCGATCACCTATATCTTGGTGAAGAGGATGGTCGTGGCGTACCGCATCCGCGTCGAAAAACGCCGCAGGAAACGCCACGCGGCGCTCCGTGCCCGTGTCCAGGCGAAACATCAGGGCGCTCTGCGGAAGCCCGATGAAGCATAAAAAACCGGAAAAATCGGAAAAAAACGCGTTTCCCGCTTGAAATATTCCCACGGCATGCTATTTTAAATGCATGCTTTTTTCCGATGATGCGTCCCTATCGTCTAGAGGCCTAGGACACCAGGTTTTCATCCTGGTAACACGGGTTCGAATCCCGTTGGGGATGCCATTTTTGTATCCGGACGCCAGGTTTTGGAGGATGACGTGAAGTATTTCGATGTCCATTGCCATGTGTTTCCCGACAGTGTCGCGCCGAAAGTCGTCGCATCCCTCGAATCCCATTACCACGAGCCGTGGCGGCGGACGGGCACGATCGCGGACCTGCACGCCTCGCTGGAGGACGCCCATGTCGACAAGGCGGTGTTCCTCTCTTCCGCCACGCGTCCCGACCAGGTGCGCCACATCAACGACTATCTCGCCTCCCTGCTCGGCCCGAAAGTGATCTGCCTCGGTTCGCTCCATCCCGATTACACGGACTGCAAGGGCGAACTCGAACGCATGAAAGACCTCGGGCTCACCGGGCTCAAGTTCCACCCGGATTTCCAGCGGCTTTACATCGACGAGCCGAAGATGATGCGGATGTACGAGCTGATCCCCCCCGACATGCCAATTCTGTTCCACGTCGGCGATGTCAAGTACGATTATTCCTCCCCGAAACGCCTCGCGAACGTCCTGGACCATTTCCCCTATTTCAAGAACATCATCGCCGCGCACATGGGCGGCTACAGTGTCTGGGACGAATCATGGAAATGCCTGGTCGGCCGCGACGTCTGGTTCGACACCTCCAGCACGTTCTTCAAGCTGCCGCCGCACGAGGTCAAGCGCATGATCCTGGCGCACGGCGTCGACCGCATCCTCTGGGCGACCGATTATCCCGCGCTCTCTCACCGCGACGGCATCGCCGAGGTCCGCACGCTCGACTTGAACGAAGAGCAGTTCGAGAAGATCTTCTACAAGAATGCGGAACGCCTGTTCGGCGTGACCCTTTAAGGCAGGGGGAGGGGGCGCGGCATGGAAACGGAAGTCCAAAAGCTCTCCAGGGCCAGGCGTCTCCTGCTGCTCTACTGTTCCTTTTTCCGCATTACCGCGCTGGTGGTCGGCGGCGGACTCGCCATGCTCCCCGTGATCGAGGAGATCTTCGTCGTGAAGCACAAGCTGCTGACCCGCGAGGAACTGCTCGACATGACCGCGCTCACGCAGACGGTCCCCGGCATCATCGCCATCAATTCCGCTGTGTACATCGGCATGAAGATCGGAGGCGTGCCCGGCGCGCTCGCCGCGGCGTTCGGAGCCGTCACGCCGCCGTTCACCGTGATCCTGATCATCGCATCGCTCTTCCCGCACCTCGACCCGAAGAACCGCTATCTCCTCGGCGTTTTCGCCGGGATTCGCGCGGCCGTGACGGGCATGATCCTCGTCACCGGGTGCAGGATGTTCCGCCGGACCGTGAAAAACCCGCTCGAATGCACCGTCGTTTTCATCTTCTTTATTCTGGCGGTTATGAAGGTCAGTCCCGCTCTCCTGATCCTCGCGGCGGTCCCGTTCGGCTGGTGCTACGTGTGGTGGCAGACGCGGCGCCTGGCGCAGGCGGAACAGACCGCTTCCCCCGGAGAAAAGCCGGATGAAACATCCGAAGACGGAGGGACTGCCAAATGAACCACTGCCTCATGCTGTTTTTGCAGTTCTGCAAGTTCTCCGTGCTGTGCTTCGGCGGCGGCTATATGCTGATCCCGCTCCTTACGGCTGAGTTTGTCGACCGGGAGCAGGTGCTCACGATGAGCGAATTCGGCAACCTGCTGTCCGTGGCGCAGGTCACGCCCGGCCCGGTCGGGCTGAACACCGCCACCTATGTCGGGTACGTGAACGCCGGTTTCTTCGGTTCGCTGGCGGCTTCGCTCGGTTTGATCGTGCCGACCATCCTGATCGGATGTTCCGCCGCGGCGGGCATCAACCGCTGGAAAGACACGTTCCTCGTGAAAGGTATGCTGAAAGGGACGCGCCTGGCTGCGGTCGCGCTCATCATGTTTGCCGTGACGATCTTCTTCGGGATGTCGGTCTTCACGCAGACGATCCCGTGGGAGGCGCTGGGCGCGCTCTTCAAGCTCGAGCGCCCGGTCCTGCCGGACGGCTTTGCAGTCTCCGTGCCGGGGATCGTCATCTGCGGCACGGTCATCGTGCTGATGCTGAAAACGAAGCTGCCGACCACGGCAATTCTGCTCGGATCCGCCGCCGCGGGCGCCCTTTTTGCGATATGGTTCTGACCGGAAAGCGGTCCGAAATGCGTAAAAAAACGCAAAAAAGGCTGAAAGAAAATGGTTTTTGGTTTGAAAAAAGCGGAAACCGGCTGTATATTAATTGACTTTTATGCTGCATTGAGTCACGCGCAGTGCTGCAGGCGAACAAGGCGTGAGCGTCGAACGACGCAGTCGAACCACTGGTAAAGACAAAGGAAAAACCGTTATGGTAAAGATCAGACTGAAACGAACTGGCGGGAAGAACTGGATCAGCTTCCGTATCGTTGTCTGCGACATCCGCAGCCAGCGCGATGGCCGCATGCTGGAAGAACTCGGCTACTACGATCCCCGCCGCAGCGACGAGAAGCTTGACGTCGCCCGCCTGGAGTACTGGGTCGGAAACGGCGCCATCATGAGCGAGACCGTGAAAGACATCTATGATCGCGCGAAAGCCGGCAAGTCCAAGCAGTATGGCCAGCCCGATCCCTACACGAAGAAAAAGACGTTCAAGAAGGGCGAGGACAAGGCGTAAGTCTGACCTTCGCCCGCGCAACACGGGAGATTGGCCGTGTCTATCTTTGATTTTTTCGGCAAATTATTCGGCGGGAAGGAAGAGAACGCCTCCTCCTCCGCGCCGTCAGCCAGAACTGCCGCTGATCCGTCTTCGCAGCAGAACCTCGAAGAATTTGTGCTGTATGTCTCGAAGAAGCTCGTGGACTATCCCGACGAAGTGAAGGTCCGCACCGCTTCCGCCGAAAACGGCAACGTGATCCAGATCACCTGCCGTCCCGGCGACCGGGGCAAGATCATCGGCAAGAACGGCAAAACGATCATGGCGCTTCGCGCCCTCGTCTCCGGCGCCGCCGGACGCACGAAAGGCCGCGTGAGCGTCGAGGTCCTGGACGATGAGGTCGAGGCGGCAGGAGCCTGACGTGGCGCTGCGAATCGACATCATCACTCTGTTTCCCGAGATATTCTTCGGCCCGCTGGCGAGCAGCATCACCGGCCGGGCGATGCGGGAAAACAAGGTCGAAATCCGTGCGGTCGACCTTCGCGATTTTACGCACGACCGGAGAAAGACCGTCGACGACAGACCGTTCGGCGGCGGACCCGGGATGCTGATGAAAGTTGAACCGCTTTTCGAAGCGGTGAGCTCTTTGAAACAAGACGGGACGAAGGTCATCCTGACCGGACCCGCGGGCGGGCGCTTCACGCAGAAGACAGCCCACGCGCTCTCCGGCGAACGGCACCTGATCTTCATCTGCGGGCACTACGAAGGCGTGGACCAGCGCGTCCGCGACCTGCTGGTCGACATGGAGCTGTCCATCGGGGACTACATCCTCACGAACGGCAACCTGGCAGCCATGGTCATGGTCGACGCGATCGTCCGGCTTCTGCCGGGCGTCCTCGGCGACGACGAATCCGCCGTGCAGGAGTCGTTCGAGAACGGCCTTCTGGAGTATCCGCAGTACACCCAGCCCGTCGAATTCCACGGCATGAGGGTCCCGGACGTGCTTCTGTCCGGGAACCATGCCAGAATCGGACAATGGCGCCGCGCCGAATCCACGAACACGACGCTCCTTGTCCGTCCGGACCTGATCAACGACAAAAATTAACATAATGGAGGTACACACCATGAGCATCATTGACAAGATCGAAAAGGCGCAGTGCAAGGCTTCTGTGCCCGACTTCAATATCGGGGACACCGTCAAGGTTTCCACCAAGATCATTGAAGGCACCACCGAACGCATCCAGAATTTCACCGGCGTCGTCATCGCCCGCAAGAATTCCGGTCTCCGCGAAACGTTCACCGTCCGCCGTTTCCAGAACGGCTACGGCGTGGAACGCGTGTTCCCGATCCACAGCCCGCGCATCGACGCGATCACCGTGGAACGTCACGGCCATGTCCGCCGCGCGAAGCTCTACTATCTGCGCAGCAAGATCGGCAAAGCCGCACGCGTCAAAGAGAAAAAGTACTTCGGTCCTGCGGCGTCCGCCGATTCCGCGAAGTAATCCGGATGGATTTCCTTCCCGGAAATTCCGAACTCCTCGCCTACGAACTCAAGTGGGGCGGGGAGTTTTCTTTTGTCGCCGGGGTCGACGAGGCCGGGCGCGGCTGCTGTGCCGGACCTGTCTGCGCCGCCGCGGTCGTCTTCACCGACCGGAGCCGGATCCCCGCCGGGGTCAACGATTCCAAGCAGCTCACGCACAAGCAGCGCATGGAGCTGCGGGAACTGATCCTCGCCGAGCCCTCCGCGCTCACGGGCGTGGCGATGGTCGACCAGGACGAGATCGACCGCACGGACATCCTTCGCGCCACCTGGCTGGCGATGCGGAACGCCGTGCTGGCGCTGCCCCGTCCCGCCGATTTCGTGCTCGTCGACGGCAATCCGGTCAAAGGTCTGCCCGTTCCCTCGGAAAACATCGTAAAGGGCGACGCGAAGTCCGTCAGCATCGCGGCTGCCAGCATCCTCGCGAAGACCTCCCGCGACCTCTTCATGCTTGAGGCGGCGAAGCAGTATCCGCAGTATCAATTCGAGGTCCACAAGGGTTACTGCACCAAGCTTCATACGGACCTCATCCGCAAGTACGGACCGTGCCCGCTGCACCGCAAGACGTTCGAGCCCGTCCGCTCCATCCTGAACCCGCCCGACACCGTTCAGGGCGAATTCCAGTTCTGAGGCGAATCATGGATTTGAACGAACTGAAACAAGATTGTGCCCTGAAGCAGAAGAAGGGCCTGCCCTTCATCATGGCGTCCGTGCTCATCTGGACCGCCATCCTGTGCGTCCACCTGACGAATCTCAATCCCCTCGCGAAAAACCTGCTCACGTTCTGCTGCACCGGCCCGCTGCTGCCGCTCGCGTTCGGCATCTCGAAGCTGATCGGCGTAGATTTCCAGGGCAAGGGCAACCCGCTGACGAAGCTCGGCATGATTTTCACGTTGAACCAGATCCTGTACCTCCTGATCGCCATGTGGGTCTATGCCGCCGTGCCGGAGAAGATGCTCATGGTCTTCTCCATGATCTTCGGCGCGCATTTCCTGCCCTACGGCTGGCTGTACGATTCCAAAAGCTATTTCGTCATGGCGGTCGCCATCCCGTTCCTGTCCCTGGGGCTCGGGCTGTTTTTCCCGCCGTTCGTGCTTGCGGCGGTCATGATCGGCGTGGAGATCCTGTTCAGCATCCTGCTCTGGCTCGAAGTCCGCGCGCTGAATCAATAAAATTGGACATATAGGTCCTAGGTCACATACGACGTTAATTCCCTCTGGCTTTCCCGAAAAAGCCCGGCATTCCGCTCATTCCCGGGGGCGTTCGGCTTGCATTCCCGTATTTTTGTGATATAGTATGGGCAGGCAATTCCGCCTGTAATACCATGTTGCAAGGAGTCCGAACCATGAATAAGCCCCGTCGTTTGTTTCCCGTTTTCGCCGGATGTATCATCTTTCTGCTGGTTGGGGCGTTCTTTGCCCTCACCGATACCGGGAAAGAACTCATCGAAAGGGCACGGACCATTCACAAGCATGCGGCGATGAATGCAAAGTTTCAAGCACAGATTGATGCGCAGACCGATACGCTGATCGCGGCGGAAGCCGACCCGAACGACGCGAAATCGATCTACGAGCTCGGCGTCCGATATGAGAAAGAGGGGGGCGGCATATTGGCTGCCATCGAATTATATCGCAGGGCCGCCGAAATGGGTAATGCCGACGCTCAGTACGCATACGGCATGGCGTACCTGGAACATCTTCACGAGATCATCTCACCCCGCGCCGCAGCGAAGGCGGAAGGCGTCAAATGGCTGCGGAAAGCTGCCGAACAGGGGCATCCCGAAGCGCAAATCGAACTCGCTAAGTGTTATTTGCGGGGCGAAGGTGTGAAAAGCGATCCGAACGAGGCGTACAAGTGGGGAAAGATGGCCGCGGAGTCCGGCAATGCGCGGGCGATGTTCGAATACTATCGACACCTGTTCGGCGGCGAGGAATGGCTCCGCAAGGCTGCGGAAGAAGGCTATGCCGAGGCGCAGAGGACGCTGGGGGTCAATTATCACTACGCCTCAAAAGGCTATCCCCTGGACCTCAAGGAAGCGGTCAAATGGTACACGCTGGCAGCGGCGCAGGGCGATCGCGAAGCGAAAAAGTCTCTCGATAAGCTGAAGGACATTGTCTCCGCGCAGGAAGAGGCGGCGCAGGGCGGCCCCGAAACGCAGTACCAAATGGCTTTGCAGATCCGCGACAACCCGGAGCTCGGAGGCTTTTCCAACGAGGCGCGCATGAACGAAGCGCTGAAATGGTATCGAATGGCCGCGGAGAACGGTCATAAGGTCGCGATGCTTGATTTGGCGGAGGGCTTTGCCTTTGGCGCATGGTTCGCGCCGGGACTTGATTTCGAAGAGGCCGCCAAGTGGTACCGGAAGCTGGCGGAACAGGGCGATCCCATGGGACAGGGAATGCTCGGCTGGCTTTATGCGACCGGACGCGGCGTGGAAAAGGACCGGAAGACGGCGGTCGAATGGTTCCGCAAGGGCGCGGAGCAGGGCAATGCCGAGGCGCAGTACGGCATGGGCGTCAGCATCGAGGAAAGCTGGCAGGAGTCTTTCTATCTGCATGAACCCGAGAACTGGAAGACCGTCGTGGACTGGTACATCAAGGCGGCGAACAGCGGACTGAAGCATCATCTGCAGAGGCTCTATCTTGACGCCAAAGCCCCGGACTCCTACAGAAGTCTGCCGTTCAAAATCGGCAGTATGTACGACGACAGATACTGCTCCATCATTAATCCGAACGGACGGATTTTGAACGAGCCCGCGGACCAGTACCTCTCCGAGGCCGTGAAATGGTACCTGAAAGCTGTTGAGGCGGATGATCTCTTTGGCGTTTTCCGTCTTCGCGACCTTGCCGACATGCGGGACAGCGAAGAGGCGAAGGAAGCTCTCCGCAAGCTCGCGAAGAACGGACATGAACATGCGAAAGCTTACCTGCTGGATTTCGGCTGGGCCGCCCCCGAAGATGTGGAACCCCTGCTGCGCTGGAGGGTGGAAGAAAAAGGGAACAACGAAGCGCAGTATACGCTGGCACGCATCCTCATCGAACGGAATAACGGCGTCACCCCCGAGGCGATGGAATTGCTTTTCAAGGCCGCGAAGGGCGATTATAATCCGGCGCTCCGCGAACTTGTCGAACTTGCCGCAAACGGTAACAAAGACGCGGAAGACGCGATCCGTACAGTCGCGGAGAATGAGTCGGCTTATGATTGGAACCGGAGCAGCGAAAAAGCGCAGAAACTCATAGAAGACCACAGCCGGAGCGGACAGTGGCGCTGGCCGTCGGACTGGGACGATCCGCCGAAGAAAGCGGGGGAGGACTGAGAACAGGAGGACAAGTCCTCCTCTGAAGTTGTGCTTGGCTCCGCTCAAGCACGGAGAGACGGAGCTGTCCTCCGAAAACAGAAGCGGCACGCATCGCTCATTTGCGGTACGTGCCGTTCGTTTGCGCTTCCGGCTGAGGGAAACTCTTATGCGCGGCGGGTGCTGCCCCCGCTCAGGACGCCCCGTTTGGCGGAACGCACGAATTCGACGAATTCCTTGACTTCCGGGATTTGGGGCAGAGTGGTTTCGATCTCTTCCAGCGCGTTCTTCATGTTGAGGCCGCGGCGGAATGCGATGTCGTACATCTTGTGGACAGTGCGGATGTCCTCTTTCGAATAGCCCGCGCGTTCCAGCGCCACCTTGTTGAAGCTGCGGACGCCGCCGTTTCTGCCGTCGCCGATCATGAAAGGCGGCAGGTCCATGGAAATGGCGGAACCGCCGGAGAGCATGGCGTAACGGCCCACGCGGACGAACTGGTGGATGCAGGTGTTGCCGGAGATGAACGCGTGGGCGCCGATCTGGACATAGCCGGCGGCAAGCGCGTTGAGCGCCATGATGACATAGTCGCCGATGACGCAGTTGTGCGCCATGTGGGAGTTGCCCATGAGGAAGCAGTGGCTTCCGACGATCGTTTCCGTGCCGGGATGCGCGCCCCTGTGGATGGAGCAGCCCTCGCGGATGATGTTGGCGTCGCCGATTCGGGTGAAAGAATCGCCCTGGGACGGGTCGTAGCTGAGGTCGTTGGGCACACCGCCGAGCGTTGCGTACGGGAAAATGGTGTTGTCCGCGCCGATCGTGGTGTTGGAATAGATGTGGCACTGCGCGATCAGGCGCGTGTTCGCGCCGATCTTCACGTGGTCGTCGATGATGCAGTACGGGCCGACGAAAACGGAATCGTCGAGCTCGACGTCATTCCCGATAATGGCGGTCTGGTGGATCTGCGCCATTGCTGTATATCCCGATGCGGATTATTTCTTCTTGGCGGCCTTGATCGCCTCTTTGACGCGGAGTTTGACGCGCTTGAGGTACTGTTTGCGGCGGGCCTGTTTCTCGTGCTTGTTATACTGTCTTCCCATTGTCGGAATCTCCATGTGTTGGATTTGGTTCAGGTTCAAAAATATATCCATAAAAGATAGCACGATTTCACGTTTTTTCAAATGTAAAACCGAAAAAACATGCCGAAAACATGCTTTTTCCGTGCCGCTCCTTGACTTTTGCCCGTTCCGGCTCTATTTTATTGCAAAATCCTGAACATGATGAACCGGACAAAGACAATGACCGAACCCGACTTCTCGAAAATCGAAACCGCCGGATGTCCCGCGGGCGACGCCGGACGCGACATGATCCTGCGCATGAACCGCGAACACGGCCCGCTCAGGACGTGGGGATTCGCGCACATCGCCGTCGGACGCTCCGTGCTGGACGTGGGATGCGGCGGAGGCGCGGCGTTGTCCGAGCTGGCGGATCGTTTCCCCGCGGCGAAGCTCGCCGGGTGCGACGTCTCCCCGCTCGCCATCGAGACCGCGACGGCGCTGAACGAAGCGCATGTGAAGTCAGGGAGAATGACGTTCCACCTGTGCGGCGTACCGGACCTTCCGTTCGCGGACAGTGCGTTCGACACGGTGTTTTCGGTCGAGAGCCTGTATTTCTGGCCGGACGCCCTGGCGGGATTGCGCGAAATCCGCCGCGTGCTCGCCCCGGGCGGCGTATTCATGACCGCCCTGGAGATGGTCGGCGGCATGATGGACGAACGCCAGCTTGCGATCGTGCAGCATCTGAAGATGTTCTGCCCGACGCGGGACGAACTGGCGGATTTGATGGCGGCGGCGGGATTTGCGGACGTGGACGTCGACTTCGAGCCGAACCGCCTCTGGCTGTGCGCCGTCGGGCGCAAGTAAGCCCGGGCGTCAGTAGATGTCAAGGAAGACGAGGCGGAATCCGCAGATGACCGTCGCGAAAATGACCGGCCCGAGCGGGAAGAACAGGCTCACGGCGAATACACCCAGCGAGGCCGCCACGCCCAGAATGAACGCCAGCGGGATCGCGGGTCCGATCTGAACAGGTTCGTCCATGCGGGCGCGCACCAGCAGCGACGCGCAAGTCAGGCCGCAGAGAGCGAAGAGTTCCGTCCGGAAGCCGGGAGTCAGGAAGAACGCCAGCCCGAAGAGCAGCGCAGCCAGCAGCGCGATCAGGATGCGTCCGAATGGATTTTTCAGCGCCGAACCGACCCTGAACCAGTCCCAGTGTTTTCCCACATCTTCAAAAAAGATGAATGCGATGATGATGAGATAAAGCGCCAGCTGGAGTTCGTAAGCTGGCATCATTTCATGCGTGAACATCAGGAAGAGCGACAGCGCGCCCGTGAGGTAGAACATGTCCTCGAACGCGCGGAACGCCTGCTTGTGCACGGGTTTCCAGGAGATGAAGTACCGCAGGAACGGATAGACGGCGAGGAGAACGCCCAGGATCCACGCGCAGGTCGTCCGAACCGGAAATCCGTCCGGCAGGAACCGTTTCAGGCGCGGCGCGAGCTCCGTCCGGGCGAAGACGGCGCAGAACGGGGTGAAAACGCGGCGGACCTTGACCTTGTCGGCGGCTTCCAGAAGTTCGGCGGGGATCGAGTTGGAATAATCCTCTTCCAGGACCAGTCCGATGGCGTTGTCCGGCACGCCTCCGGCGTTGGAGTAGTACCCGGCAAGCTCCGCCGTCGTGTTCAGCTTGTCCAGGTCGAAATTCGGCTCGGCGTTCAGGCCGGATGCGAGGATCACGCGGTCTCCGAAGCGGAACGCCCCCGCGTTGCCGAACGAATGCCGCAGAAACGCGAGGATGCAGGCGGAATCCTCCGGCCGGTCCGGCGGCAGCACGACCGCGAAGACGCCGCCGGTGTTCATGAGCCCGTCTTTCACCCGGTCGAAGAACAGCGGGGAAAAGAGCCGGAGTTTTTTGGAAAGAAAGCGTTCCGGGAACGCGCAGTCCAGCAGGACAATGTCGAACGCAATGTTCAGATGGAAGCCGCCGAGGGAGTCAGTAAGTTCCTGCCGGAACGTCTTCTCCGATTTCGTGTCGCGATGCCATTTGGGATACAGCATACGGAACCGGGAAAAGCTTTTCCACGGACCGCCGAGGCCCCAGCCCGGAACGGATGCCGGGTCGAAGACATGAAGACCGTACTGGCGGAACCGGAGCGCCGGATCGTCCTGGGGCGGACCGTACTGGAAGAACTGGAATTCGGGATAGATGCCGTCCTTCTTCCGGTAGAAATCCGGTCGGTCGGTCAGGATCAGCACGCGCGGCGCCATCTTCCCTGAGGAGAAAGCGACGGCGGCGGTTTGCAGGCGGATCCTGGCGTCCAGACTGTCTCCTGCTCCGTCCGCCGCGGATGGCGGCGCATCGTTCCGCATGAGCATGCACCCGGCGAGGGAGAACGCCAGCACGAGGAGCACGGCGAAAGCGATCCGCCAGCGCGCCGGGACGCTTGATCGTGTCTGAAGTTCAACCATGGATCAGCCTTAAAAAAAGCGACCCGCAAAAAGCTTTTGCGGATCGCATGTTCGCGATATTTTCGCTTAGAAAAGCGGCATCTTCACCGCGGTGCCGGCGGGGATCTTCTGTCCGGGCTTGAACTCGGGGTTCAGGCGGATCAGGTCCTCGAGGTTGCGGTCGTGGATGTTCGCGACTTCCTCAAGCGTGGACTCGGAGTCGATCGGGACGGCGATTACGTCCGTATCCGGGATCGCCGAGACGGGATCGAGCGCGGGAAGCGAGCTGGAAGCGGGCTGGGTCGCGGACTTCGAAGTGGCGGCGGAGGTGACGCCGGCGGAGGAACCGCCGATGGGCTCGACGACTCCGCCCGTGCCCTCGCCGGCCTTGGTCGTCGTGGTGGTCGCGGACTTCGTGGTCGTGGTGGCGGCGGGCTCGGTCTTGGTCGTCGTGGCGGTCGCGGGCTTCGTCGTCGTGTTCGCGGCGGTGGTGGTCGCGGGCTTTGTCGTTGTGGTGGAGGAAGCGGTGGTCGTCTTGCCTGCGGCGGGGATCACGAGCGTCTGGCCGATGCGGAGAATTGCGTTCGGATCGAGCTTGTTTGCCGCGACGAGGTCGGCGAGCTTCACGTGGTGACGCTGCGCGATGACGCTGAGGCTGTCGCCTTTCTTCACCACATAGAGCGTCTCGCCGTCTTTCGCGACGGGCTGCGCTTTCGCGGTCGAGGATGCGGGCTTTGTCGTGGTCGTCGCGGGCTTCGTGGTGGTTGCCTTGGTCTCATCGGCTTTCTTCTGCGGGATGGGCTTGCCGACGGCGTTCTTGGCGTCCGGCGGGATCATGAGGACCTGGCCGATCTTCAGCGGGGCCTTTTCGTCGATGCCGTTGATCTCGGCGAGACGTGCCACGGAGACGCCGTAGACCATGCCGATGCCCCACAGTGTGTCGCCCTTCACGACCTTGTATTCCACGGAGCCTTCGGGAGCGTTCGACTTCTGGACGGGCTGGAGTTCCTGGTCTGTGACGCCAGGTTTGCCGCCCTGCTGACCGCCTTGGACCGGACCGACCGGCACGTCGTTTTCAATATAAATGACCTCGGTTTCGAAAGCGCCGCTGCCGCCGGGCTGACTGGTCTGGGTGCCAGAGGCAGTTTCATCCGTATAAATAATCTCGGCTGCGAGCGTGCCGTCGCCGTTGGACTGGATGGTCTGGGTGCGCGAGGTGGTTTCTCCGGAGTATGGATCCTCGACGAACGAGCCGCCGGGGATGCGGACGGGCTTGTCTGCGCAGGCAGTGAGGAGAAGAACGGCGACCGCGGATGCTGCCGCGGGGGTGACGATGCGGTACATGGCTTTCATGACGGGTGGGACCTCCGGAAATGTTATTTGAATTTCAGAATACGCAGGATGAGCGGCGTTCCGGAAAGAAAAAAGAACGCCACCATATATTTTAAGACGAAAAGCCGATAATTCAAATGAAGTCACGCATTTTTTGTGACTTTTTTTGTGTTTTTTTTCGCATCGGGTGCGCAGAGCAGGGAAAAAGCCCCGCGTCAGCGCTTTTTCCCGGCTTTTTTCGCATCGGGAACACCGTTCGCGAATGCGATCAGCGTGGACGGCTTCACGCCTTTCAGGTCGCGTTTCAGGCGGCGGTTCAGCTCCGCCCGCGTGAGCTTGTCGAGCTGTTCGCGGCGGGTCCATGGCTGAAGCGCATCCCCGGTCAGGTAGTGTTCGAGCGCGGCCTGTTTCGCCAGGGAGCCGGAGGGAGCGGCGTCGAACGCGTATTTGCGGGATGCGAGCGCGGCGTCGAACTCGTCCTTGTCGAGTCCGCCTGTAGCGAGGCGCCGGAATTCATCGAGGAGCAGTCCCCGGACCTGCTGCGCGTTTTCGTCCGATGTCGAGGCGGCGAACGCGGAGACGCCCGCGCCGAATCCGTACATGCGAACGAATCCGGTCCAGTACGCCAGTCCCTTTTCGCCGCGCACGGTCTTGAAGAGCTTCGACGACATGCCGTTTTCCGCGTTCAGCGCCAGGTCCCAGACCAGGTCGGCGGCCTCCACGCCGCACGAACGGAATCCGCAGGTCACGACCGCCTGCTTGCGCTGTTCGAGCGAGAACGCGAGGTCGGCGGGGCGGACGGGCTTCGGCGGCGCGGGGCGCTCCGGCACGGGGGCTGTCCAGTGGCCCGCGGAGAATATCTCCTGTGCGGCGTCGCGGGCTTGTTTGAGAGAAATCGCGCCGGAGAACGCCAGGCATGCCGCCTGCGCGGACAGGACGCGGTCCCGGTAGTAGGCTCCCAGCTTCGCGGCGGAAGCTTTTTTCAATGCGGCGAGCGAGGTCTCGGGGCTGCGTCCGTAGGGATGGTCCGCGCCGAAGAGGTGCTCTTTCAGGCGGGCGAACGCGACCGTGTCCGGCTGGAGCAGCGAGCTTTCGAACTCGCGGATCAGGTTCAGCCTCTCACGTTCGACGGTCTCGGCGGGGAACGTCGGCTCTCCGGCGAGGAGAGCGGCGAGCCTGACCGCGCGGCGGAAGCTCTTGAGCGGGAATTGAAGCGACAGGAACATGGAGTTGTTGCCGGCAGTGCAGTCGGCGGCGATCGCGCCGTCGGCGAGCTGTTCCGCCAGCGCCGACTCGTCGTATTTGCCCGCGCCGCAGAAGACGGTCTCGGAAACGAGGCGGGAGAACATGCTTTCTGCTGCGGTCTCGAACGCAGCGGCGCAGGGCAGCACGAGCGTGATCTCCGCCATGGTCCGCGACGGGTCCTCCAGCAGCAGGACGGTCTGCCCGGTCTTCGCCGTTTCGACCACGGGACGCGGCAGGGCGGGCGCGGCTTTCTTTCTGGCGGACTTCTTCTTGGAAATGTCCTCGGGAGCCATGCGGACGCATGTCACGTCGTCGGGGGACAGCATGGTTCGGAGAATCTCCGTCACGTCGTCCGGGGTGACGGCATCAAGGTCGCGGAGCATGGCATGGAGGTCGCAGCTGCCATTGATGCGGACCGCGCCGGAGACAAGCCCGGCGAATTCGCCCGGCGTCTCGAACCTGCTCAGGATCTCCGCTTCGACGGCGGCGCGTGCGCGTGCGATCTCGCGTTTCGTGACCGGGCGCCCGAGGAAGTCGCGGAGCACGTCCCGGAATCCCGCCTGCATGGCGTCAAGTTTCGCAGGGTCGCCCTCGAATGCCGTGAAGAAAAAGCCCTGGCCGTCCTGGAACATCAGGTAGTCCGCCCAGGAGCCCGAGATCAGCTCGTTTTCGATGTGCATGGAGCGGTAGACGCGCCCGGATTCGTCGTCGAACAGGAACGCGAGCACGCGGAGCGCGGCGTTCGAGCGGGAATCGAGGTCGTGCAGCTGCCATCCGAACGCCAGATACGCCAAAGAATCCTTCCATGTCAGCTCGACGGTGTGGCGTCCGGTCCGCCTGAACGGACGGGCGGGCGGCTCCTCGTGGAAGCTGTCCGGCTGCCAGTCCTCCAGCTTCGCGCGGAGTTCGGCGAGCACGGCATCCGCGTCGAACCGCCCCGCGATGTAGAACGACATGCGTTCGGGCGTGTAGCGCCGCCTGTGGTATGCCATCATCTGTTCGCGCGTCACGGCTCCGAGCAGATGGTCGTATCCGATGATCGGCACGCGGTACGGGCTGCCGCGGAAAAGCTCGCCGAGCATGTTCTCGTAGACGCCGAGGCGCGGATTGTCCAGCCGCATGTGGCTCTCGTTCAGGATGACGTCCTTTTCGCGGGCGAACTCGTCCTCGGGGAAAAGCGGCTCGCGCATCATGGACGCGAGCATGCGCGCGCCCTCGACGGCGTCCGCGGCGGGCAGGTTGATGTAGTAGAATGTCTGGTCCTGGCTGGTGAATGCGTTCAGATTGCCGCCGCATGCGTTCACGCGGTCGGCGATCTCCGTGTGCCCCGGGAAGCTCTTCGTGCCGCTGAACATCATGTGCTCGAGGAAGTGCGACAGGCCGCTCCCGAGGTCCGCTCCCTCGTTCGCGCTGCCCGTGTTCACGCAGACATTGCAGCTGACAGTGCGGACGCCCGGCATGGGGCAGAGGAAAATGCGGATGCCGTTTTTCAGGCGGTGTTCACGGATGAGGTCGAGCAGGGGCAGGGCGGTTTCAGGCATGGAGAAGTTCTCCCGGTTCCGAGGCGGGGCGTGCCAAGCTGGCGTTCAGGCGTCGATGACCGGAAGCGGGCCGGGGTCTCCGGCTGGTTCCGGACGGTTCCCGAAACTTCGGCGGACGATCTCCTGCGCCACGTAGATCAGGTCCGGCACGCAGTCGAAATCCTCGATGCGGTCGCCCGGTCCGGCGGAGAGCACGCCCTCCTCGATGAGGTTGTAGACGATGTTGCCGGCGTCGCGTCCGCTGAGGAGATTCCAGTGGCGGAGCATGTCCGGGGCAAGAAACATGTAGGTGCTGACCGCGTATTCAAGCATGCCCTGGATCAGCTGGCCGCCCGACACGTGACGTGTGCCGAGCGGGCGTCCCTGCTTCGAGAGCTTGTTCACGGTGTAGGAGACGGCGTTGTTCATGAAAATGTACGCGCGGGCATCGTACCGCGGATCCTTTTCGAGGATGCGGACGAGCGAGTCTTTCCATTCGAGGTCTTCCATGCCGGTCTCCTGCAGCGGTCGGTGGGGTTGCGGTCAGGCGGTCAGCGGTAGCGGACGGACTGCTGGACGCGGGGCATCTTAGGCTCCTCCAGCATGAGCGCGTACCAGGCTTCGGCGAGCGGGGCGTTCGAGAACTGCTTGACCTTGCCGTTCAGGAGGAGTTCGCGGTTCTTTTCCAGCGTCTCGTTGGAAGTCTGCTTGCGGGCTTCCGTGAGCGCGGCGATGGCGTCCTCGACGCGGTCCTGCTTCACCAGGATCCAGGAGTATGCGGCGTACGGGATCACGGCGTTGTCGCCCTTGAAGCGGCGGCAGCGGGCCTTGAAGAACTTGTCGAGCTTCGGGTCGTTGTTCTTGTACATGCGGACGAGGCGGATGGTGACGCTCTGGGCATCGAAGAACAAGCAGTGCGGGATCAGCTTGTCCACCTCGTCGAACTTCTTCTGCTGGAAGAGGAACGCCATGCGCATGGTGTTCACCTGGCGTTTCAGGAGGAAGCTCCATTTGTAGAGCGGCTTGAAGAGGTCCAAAGCCTCGATCATGCGGTCGAGCCCTGCCTGCTGTTCGCGTTCCAAGATCTGCATCATCTGCTTCGGGCTGCCCATGGGGCGGTGCATCATGCGGTTCTGCATCCCCTGGATCTTCTGCTGGATTTCCAGCATCATCGTCTGGAGCTTCGTGTTGATCTTCTTCGACTGCGCCCGCAGGACCAGGGAAATGGCGAGGTGGACGAGGAAGAAGACCACGATCATCATGGCGACGACGGCGGACGTCGGGAGACCGCGGTAGGATGCGGCGTCGGCGAGCAAAGCGGCGATCAGGGAAATCAGGAGAGTCAGCATGTTCAATACCTTTCAGGTGGAAAATTCATTATAAACAAATAAAATACACCGCAAACGGGAAAAAGGCAACCCCGGAACGGAAAAAAGGCGGCATCCGCGGCGGATTTTTCAATGGAAAAACATGAAGTGCGATACAATGACGAGAGGACAAGGTAATTAAGGAAAAGCGCTGTTCTCTCCGCCGGGATTGCATTTTGACGATTTGGCTGTATATTGTGTGAGTATTTTTTTATATGCAACCAACCCGACCCGGACCCGAAGCAGAACCATGAGCCGCGCAGACCTCACAGCATTCGTCCCGATGACCCGCGAGGAGATGCAGGCGCGTGGCTGGGACGCCATCGACATCCTGATCGTGACCGGCGATGCCTACGTGGACCATCCGACGTTCGGGCCGCCGCTCATCGCGCGGGTGCTGCTGGACGCCGGCTACCGCGTGGGGATCGTGGCGCAGCCGGACTGGAAGGACCCGGACAGCGTTAAGACGTTCGGCAGGCCCCTGCTCGGGTGCGGCGTGGCGAGCGGCAACATGGACTCCATGGTGAAACTTTACACCGCGGGCCGTCGCCTCCGGCACGAGGACATGTATTCGCCGGGCGGAAAGACCGGGCTTTGCCCGCCCCATGCGTCGGTTGTCTACAGCCAGCTCGTGCGGCAGGCGTTCCCCGGGCTCCCCGTGATCCTCGGCGGCGTCGAAGCCAGCCTGCGGCGCGTGGCACATTACGATTACTGGCAGGACAAGATGCGCCCGTCCGTGCTGGTGGACGCGAAAGCCGACCTGCTGTGCTACGGCATGGGCGAACTCACCATGCTGGAGATATTCGACCGCATCAAACGGAATCTGCCGCTCGACGGCATCCGCGGCACATGCCGTTACCTCGGCGGCCGCGAGAGCGCGGCTTTCACGCCGGACGATTCCTGCGTGCTGCTGCCCTCCTGCGAGGACCTTTCCGCCGACAAGGACGCCATCATGCGCCAGACGAAGATCGTCGAAGCGGAGATGAACCCGTGGAACGGACGCCGCCTGGTCCAGTGGACGCGCGGACGCATCCTGCTTGTGGAACCGCCGCGCCCGCCGATGACCACCGCCGAGTTCGACCACGTCTGCGAACTGCCGTTCACCGGACTGCCGCACTGGAGCTACACCGAGCGCATCCCGGCGTGGGATGTGATCCGCGACTCGATCCCCGTGGTGCGCGGATGCCCCGGCGGCTGCGCGTTCTGCGGACTTGTGTCGCACCAGAATCACCACCTCGTTTCCCGTTCGCCGGAAAGCGTCGTCCGCAGCATCGAAAAGCTCGCGGCGCAGCCCTTCTTCCACGGCACGATCAGCGACATCGGCGGCGCGGCGGGCAATATCTACGGGCATGGCCCATTCGAACCGGAAAAATGCAGAAAATGCCGCCGCATCTCGTGCCTGTTCCCCTCGATCTGCCCGAACTACCATGCGGACGAAAAACCGCTCATGGACCTGCTCGACCGCATCAAACGGATCCCCGGCGTGAAGCACGTCTTCATCAACTCCGGCATCCGGCTCGACCTCGCGCTGCTTCAGCCGCGCCAGACCGAAAAGATCATCCGCGACCATGTCGGCGGCCAGCTCAGCGTCGCGCCGGAACACCTCGACGGCGAGGTCCTGCGCCTGATGCGCAAGGGGCAGGCGGGCGTGTTCGACAAGTTCAAGGACATTTTCGACCGCGTGAATGCCGCGACCGTGAAAAAGCAGTTCATGATCCCGTACTTCATCTCGAACTTCCCCGGCTGCACGGAACGCCACATGCGCGTGGTCGATTCCTACCTCGCGAAATTCCACTGGAGCCCGAAGCAGGTCCAGGACTTCATCCCGCTCGCCATGACCATGGGCTGCGCCATGTACTGCTCCGAAACCACGCCAGACGGACAGCCGATCCAGGTCAACAAGGGTCTCGCCGAACGCCGTGGCCAGCGCGACATGCTCCGCCGTGACCGCGATGCCGGACCCGCGCACGGCAACAAAACCGAGGGAAAACGTCCGCAGAATGGACGCAATTCGCATTCCCGAAATCCCCGCGGCGGACACCGGGGCAAGCCCCGCAGGAAATAAGCCCGGTTCTGTTCGAACATGAAAAAGCCGGAAGCATCCTGGATTTGGAAGCTCCCGGCGCGATTGAATTTTTAATATTGATAAGTTTTATTCCGGAATCCGTTTGCCCCTGTACGGCGCGATCACGTATTGGAGCGTGAAGTTGGGATTGTCGACCTTGTACTGCGGCAGGGGTTCCGGGCCGCAACTGGCGCCGCCGAGACCGGACACGACCGAATCCAGGTGCAGCACGGTCTTGCTGCCGGGCACGGGCAGGCGGTCGCGGGTCTTCGCCGCGGCGATCTCGCCCTCGGTCCACGGAGAAACGGAGAATTCCATGCCGGGGAGCTCCTCGAGTGCGCCATTTTCATTTTTGAGCAGGGTGAACGAGACGGCGGGGAGTTTTTTGTCGTCTCCGTACAGGATCACGTTCTTCGTACCGATGCGGTTGCCGTAGCTCTGGGACTTCACATATGGCTCGATCATGCCGAGCACGGTGGTGTCGAAGCGGTCGAACCACGCGGCGTGGCGGCGGTCGCGGTAGTTCTCGTGCGGGCCGAAGCCGAGGTAGGAGACGCGGTTGTACGCGCCGTCGAGGACGAACGAGAAGCCGTTGCGGTAGAGGTTGAACGGCATTTGCTGGGAATTGCAGACCATTGCCCTGACGGTGATCGCGCCGTCGCGCGCGATGTCCCAGGTCGTGCTGACTGCGGCTGTGACAGAGGGTTTCCCGATTGCCAGGAAGGACTTATGCGTGGTGACCCTGACGCCGCCGTCATCGTTTCTTTCCCAGGAAAGCCTCACTTCCGCCTCGACCCGATTCGACTGTTCCGGGATGACCTCGGCGGTCAGGCTCTTGCCGGGCTCCTTGTCGAAGATCCACTTGTCGTTGTCGACCGGCGCGCGGTAGACTTCAGGCTGTGGGCCCGCTTCCAGGACTTCCCTGCCGTCGTAGGCCAGAGAAACAAGGTTGCCTTCGCGGAATACGACCTCGAAGCCGTTGCCTGTCACGGTGATGGCATTTTCGCCGTCCTCGTTCACATCCGGCAGGCTGAGGACCTTGCCGGATTTCTTTTTCTCCGGGATCTGCGGCTCGTTGGCGGCGCCGTTCACGGAATACGTCGCGACCGCGGCGTCGAGGAAATCCTCAAGCCTGCCTGCGTCGAGCAGGTCGATCGGGTCAGGCTCCGCGAGGAAGTTGAACTGCGTGAGCATCCGTGCGGTCCCGAGGCGGATGGGCTCGGGGAAGACCAGCAGGAGCATCGCCGGGGGTTCGTCCATGCCCGCCGCCTGAGGCGGATAGCCGCACAGAATCTCGACGGACTGGCCGGGGGCGAGCGCGGGGATCGGATGTGCGCTCCAGATGCGTTTGCCGTCCTCTCCGGCGCGGAGTCCGCCCGCGTACAGGATCACGAGCGTGTGGCGCACGAGGTCTTTGTGAAAATAGCCGTTCGTGAGCCTGATGGTGAACATCCGGGAATCGTTCGGGGCGGGCGTGTCGACGTCGAACTTGACATACTGATACACGCGTTTCACTTCGCGGAGCTTCGCGCTCTTCGTGCGGTCGGCGAAGATCACGCCGTTGTCGCAGAAGTTGCCGTCGCCGGGGTTGTCCCCGAACATGCCGCCGAACGCCAGCGCGCTCCCGGTGAACGGCGCGGCCTTGTATTTGCCGTCTTCCTGGCGTTCCGCGCGGACATCCTGGTCGACCCAGTCCCAGATGCAGCCGCCGATGAGGTTCGGATATTTCTCATAGAGGTCGACGTATTCCTTGAAGTTGCCGAGGGCGTTGCCCATGCTGTGCGCGAACTCGCAGACGAAGAACGGTCCGGTCTTCGCGCGGGTCTTCTCCGGCGCGGCCCAGTTCCAGTTCGCGTGTTCCTGGTCGCTTCCGATCTTCTCCACGGTTTCGACCGAGGGGTACATGGTGCTGCCCATGTCGGTGAGGCCGGGGCGGTAGCCGAGTTCGCATGCGTGGATGAGGCGGGAGGTGTCGACTCCCCGGACCGCCTGCGCGGCAGCGACGAGGTTGGCGCACTCGCCCCAGCCGTTTTCGTTGCCGAGGCTCCAGATGATGACGGACGGATTGTTCCTGAGACGGAACACGTTGTTCAGGTTGCGCTTGATATATGCCTGCATCCATTTCGGGTCTTCGGTGAGTGCCTGGTGCGCGTGGCATTCGATGTTCGCCTCCGCCACGACGTACAGCCCGTACTTGTTGCACAGCTCGTACCAGTACGGGTCGTTCGGGTAGTGCGAAGTGCGGACGGTGTTGATGTTGTTCTCTTTCATGAGCTTCACGTCCTGCTCCATGACCTCGTGCGTGAGGGCGCGTCCGAGGTCCGGATGCGTCTCGTGGCGGTTCACGCCTTTCAGGATGACTTCGCGCCCGTTCACCAGCAGCTGGTCATCCGGGCCGATCTCCACGGTGCGGAATCCCAGGTCGGCGGTCAGGATCTGGGCTGGGGGTTCCGTGTCCTTGCGGACTCCAAGCTCAAGACGGTACAGGTTCGGCGTTTCGGCGGTCCACTCTTTCACGCCGGGGAACCGGATGGCGTTCAGGGAAACGGTCTTTTTCTGTCCGGGGCTGAGGTGGAATGGCAGAGAGAAGCGGTAGGCTTCTTCCCCGTCCGGGGCGCGCAGGATGGCGAACAGGCGCCGGTCGATATCGTGTGTGCCGTAGTTTTTGAGGAAGATCTCGCCATCGAGGATGCCGGTCTTGTAGTCGGAGGTGTCGAGCGAGGGGCGCATAAAGAAGTCGCGTATGGCGGTGTCGGGCGTGCGGAAGAGGACCACGTCGCGGAAGATGCCGGAGAAACGGAAGAAATCCTGGTCTTCGAGGTAGGAACCGTCGCAGAACCGGTAGACTTCGACTGCGATGGTGTTCGTGCCGGGATTCAGGTATTTCGTGATGTTGAACTCGTCCGGGCTGAACGAATCCTCCGCGTATCCGACTTTCTCGCCGTTGATCCACAGGTAGAACGCCGACGCCACGCCGTTCAGGCGCACGAAGACCTGGCTTTCTTTCAGCCAGCCGTCCGGCAGCTCGAATTCGCGCACATACGAGCCCACCGGGTTGCGTTCAAGGAAAGATGTCTTTTCCCGCGCAGGCTCTTTCGTCACGAACGGCGGATCGACCTTGAACGGGTATTCCCAGGCGGAGTAGAGTGGCGTGCCGTAGCCCCGAAGCTCCCACGTGGAGGGGACCGCGATGGTGTCCCAGCCCGAAACGTCGTAGCCCGGCTTGAAGAAATCGGCGGGGCGCGTCTCCGGCGAGAGGGAGAAATGGAACTTCCAGTCGCCGTTCAGGAGCATCATGGCGTCGGGCGTGTCCGGCACGGCGCAGTCGGCGCGCACGGGTTCGACGTTCACGTAGTTGACGCTCTGGTCTTCCCATTCGCGGGTTTCCGCGGGATCTGCGGCGTTGAGGATGGCGGCGGAGAGCAGCAGGGCTGCTGCTGCGGCGAAGAGTCTGTGATTCATGGCTGTCTTGTCCTGCGTTGTCGGTTCAGTCCATGTGAAATACGGGGATGAGCGGGCGGGAGCACGGCTCGTTGTCGGGCCGGCACTCCATGAGATCGGCGTTGTAGTCCCACCATTTGCGGATGCACGCTTCTTCTTTCAGGGAATCGGCGGTCTGGTCCGCGGTCAGGCGGCGCACGGCGAAAAGCGTGAGCGTTTCCGGGTCATAGAAGATGGAATAATCGCGGATGCCGGCGAGGGTATGCGCTTTCAGGACGTCGGGCCAGATCTCGTCATGGCGGCGTTTGTATTCGTCGAATGCGCCGGGTTTCAGTTTCATCACGAATGCGGATTGTTCCATGGGGTCTCCTTGAAACGGCTGGAATTTCCTGTTTTTAAGAATACATGCGCATAAAATACCCCTTTTCGCCGGAAATGTCAAATCAAAATAATGGAAAACATGCGAAAAGGCTGTGCGGACAGGGGTGTTTTCGGTCAGCCGGCGCTTCCGTGAAAACGTGGACCGCAGATGCGGGAACGGTTCTACGGGCGCGCGGAAGCGTGCGTTTTTTTATTAAATCAGCTGTTTTTTCCCTGTTTCGGCTTGCTTTTTCGCATTTCGGCTGTATAATACTCCATGAAGACGTTCGGCGACGTGCCGGCGTCCGGTGCGGCGCGTCCGCACCGCCACCCGCCCAAAAACAATGAACTCCAGCCAAAGAAAGACCGATACCATGAATGTGAAACTTGTCTTGAAATCGGCAGCCGTCTCCCTGGCTCTCGCATTTGTCTCAATTCCCGCAGTTATGGCGGACGATTCCGATACCGAAGAAGAAGAGGATGCCGCCATCGAATCCGAAGAAACCGAAGAGGACGCCGCCGCGGAAGATGCGGCCGACGGCGAAGGCGCAGGGGAAGCTGCCGCTTCCATGGAGGAAGTGGACTTCGAAGCCATGGTCCCGCTCGAGGAAACGCCCGACCCGGATGAGGAGGGCATCGACGATGAGGAACGCGAGAAGCGCATCCAGATGCGCGAGGAGGCCATCGCGCGCCGTGAGGAGCAGATCGCCCAGCTTCGCGCCGAGTACGAGGCAGGCGCCGCTGCCCGCGAGGAGGAAAGGCGCCGCGCCGCGCTCAGCAAGGAGATGTTCGAGTTTCTCCGGGACAACGACTGGGACCGGGCGTTCGAGAAGATCGAAGAGGGCGCCGACGTCAATGCGAAAGACGAGAAGGGGCGCACGCCCGCGTTCTACTGCGTCGAGAACGGCAACTTCACCATCCTGAACAACCTGGACAAGGCAGGGAAGAACAAGGTCGACCCGAACGCCCAGGACAATTCCGGCATGTCGCTCCTGCACTGCGCCGTCCTCAAGAAACAGGACGCCATCGTCACCTACCTGCTGAAAGTGCGGGCGTGCTCCCCGCGCACCCAGATCGAGAAAAGCGGCGCTTCCCCGCTCTACGACGCCGCACGCATCGGTACGTACGATGTCGTGAAGAACCTCGTGACTTACGGTGCGGACCCGACCGTCGCCACGAACGCCGGGCTGACTCCGCTTCATCAGGCGGCGGCACGCGGCAATCTGGACATGGTGAAAGACCTCGTTCAGGCGGGCGCTGACGTGAACGCCATCGCGAAGAACGGGCGCACCCCGATCTTCTACGCCGCCGCGCGCGGCAAGGCTTCCACCGTGAACTTCCTGCTTGAGAAGAAAGCCGAAGTCAACATCGTCGACAATGACGGGCTGACCCCGCTGCACTGCGCCGCCGCCAGCGGCAACACCGCTCTGGTGAAGTATCTCGTCGTGAACAAGAAAGCCAATTTCGCGGCCACCGCGAACGACGGCACCACGGTCCTCATTTCCGGCGCGAAGTACCCGGAGATCGTGAAGTTCCTTGCCGACAAGCTGCCGAACGTGAACGGCGTTGACAAGGACGGCAACTCCGTCATGCACCTCTGCGCCGAGACAGCCGACGAGGAGACTGTCCGCAAGCTCCTGTACCGCAGCGCGAAAGAAGACCTCCCGAACAAGAAGGGCGAGACTCCGCTCCAGCTCGCCGCGCGTGCCGGAAACATCGACATGGTGAAGCGCCTGCTGAACATGAACGTGAAAGTCACGCCGGAAATCGTCAAGGAAGCCAAGACGCAGGAGATCAAGGACCTGCTTTCCGCCAAGCTGAAAAAGTGAGCGGGAAAGCGCTGAAAACAAAAACGAATCCGTTTTTTCGGGCCGCCCTTACCGGCGGCCTTTTTTGCGTCACCCGCAGTCTTTCTTTTTTTTGTTGCGCGCCGTAAACCTTTTCCTTCGTTGCATCAGGACCTGATCTTGACGAACGGGATATGCTTCGCTTCGAGGACCTTCAAGTCCTTCTTCGTCGCCTCGCAGACGATGAACGGCGATTCCTTGATGCAGTTCACAAACTCCTGTGGGTAGCCGTTACCATACAGAAACGTCTTTTTCCTGCTTCGTTTCAGGAAGATGAAGTACGTCCTCAGCAGGCTGGATTCGCGGTAGCGGCGGGTCACGAAATAGATGCGTTCGACGCTGCCGTAGGGGTCCGAAAGGAGTTTCCGGATATCCCTTCGCATCTCCGGGAACTTCCTGCACGGCTCCAGGAGGTCGTCCATGCCGAGCCTCGGGGAAAGCGTTTTCTTTTTCGCTTTCAGTGCCGTTTCCCTGACCTCGAGCAGGTGCCCGACCAGCTCGGAATCGCCTCGATGCACGGCGTATTCGAGCAGTTCCTCTTCGAATGTCAGCGCGAGCATCGGATCCTGTTCCGTGATGCGCATGAGCTTCCCGGCGGCTTCGGATTCTTCCTGTGCGGTCTCGGCGTGCCTCATGTGCCAGCAGAGCAGCGACCCCCGGAGCGAAAGGTCGTGCGGGAACTTCTTCACGGCTTTTTCCAGGATGTCCCGCAGACGGTCCTCGTGGAGGAGGTTTGCGGCGGCCGTGATTGCATCGAGCCATGCTTCCTGGTCGTCGCACGATTCGTCGATCTTTTCGTCCTTCTGCAACCGGCGGAACTGTTCATCTCCCTCTTTCGCTTCGCGGTCGTCCGGCTTGCGGTACCGGGCGTGTTCGAAATCCTCGTCGATGAGGCTTTCGTCGTAAATCTCCTCGTCGTCGAGGTAATGGGGTTCGTAGAGGTCGGCACGCAGATACCAGTCGAGCTTCGCCCGGAATCCGGCCTGGGCGAACAGGAGCTTTTCGACGGCGTCCGGCGTGCGATCCAGGTACGGCAGCAACTCGGCGGGATTGTTCGTGCCGACACGTTCCCGGAACGGCGGAAGCGTCTCCATGACCGGCTCGGACGAACGGAGCATGCGGGCCAGAAGGCGTTTTGTTTCCGACTCCGTCTCGGCCTTGCGGATTTCATTGAGAATGGCCTCGGCGGGATGGTCGACCGCGCCGTCCACGGTGAACTTCATGAGCAGGAGCGCCTGCGGGTTGAACTTCTCGCAGCGGTACAGCGCCTGCGTCACACTTGCGGCGTAATCCTTTGCGTCGAACTTGTCGCGGCAGTATGACTCGCCGTCCCGCTCCTCCTTCGCCCGAAGCGGGAAAAACGACACGTTGAACCACGGCGGAAGCTTCTTTTTCTCCGCCTTGCCCGTGTCGGGATTGTACATCACCGGCGGGAGCGCCCAGATGCGTTCGATCCATTTCAGCAGGGGGTCGCGGGCGTGGGGCGTCTCGTGCCAGAGCACCTGCGTCAGGAGGATTCGGAACGATTTGGCGTCCAGCGCACACATCAGCGGATAGCCGATGACGAGCACGTCGCGTTTCACGAGCGGCTGCCGTCTGAACCGGGGAACGACAGCGATGTTTGTGCCCATGTCGAGGCGGATTTCCCGGATGGGCGGGATGTTCAGCTCGCTGCAGACGTCGTTGACCTCGTCGAAAAGCGGTCCGGGTTTGATGTCCAGCCCGTCCGGGATGTCGCGGACGCGCATGTAGCAGTCGGCCCGGATGACCGCGATCACTGCCACGACCAGCAAAAATACCCAGATGATCGTATCTCCGCTTGTCAAAGCCCAGATGATCAGCCAGAGTAAACCGCCAAGAAGAAGTAGCGCTACGAGCAGGAGAAAGTTGCTTGCCATGCCATAAAGGAGGATCAGGACCAGCCGCAGACGGTATTGCCCCGGATCGCGTTCATAAAGCTCCCGGACTTTCTCGTAACGCCGCCAGGTTTTCAGGTCGATGTTGTTCAAGTCCATAGCGATATTTCCTCAAGCATTACTTCTGCTCGTTTTCATGTCCGACATGGTTTCAGGCTTTCATTTTTTTCATCAGCGGGAGACCTTGAAAAGGCCGAGGAACAACATCATGATCGCAATGAGATTCAGCAACTTCAGGTATTTGTTGTCCTCATGGATCAGCAGGACGATCATGCAGACTGGGATCAGGACCAGACAGAACCAGGACAGGGTGTCGATCATGAACAGAATATAACAAAGATCAAGGAACAGGAGCGCAGTTGAGTCGATCAGCGCTTTTCCGGACTTTGTAAATATGGTTTCCAGCAGCAGATAAAGGGGGAGGCTGCAGGGCGTCCAATATCTCCAGTTCCAGTAGAGGCCCTGCCGCGCCATGTCCATGGCGTCCATTGTGCAGCGGAACGCCTCGAACCCCAGCAGAAGCGCGGCGAAAACCCACAGGCACGGTCTCATTTTTTTCAGCGTTGCGTCGGTCATAGTTTCTTGCGCTGCCTTCCAGTGGTCTTTCCATTTTTATCATAACTGTACATTATCACGTTTTCGGCGAAAATGCAAACGGCAGATTAAGAAAAAACTGCGAGAAAAACGAGATCGGCGAAGATGCCGCCAGTTAGATGCAGTAATTGCTTTCGGCAGTGTGGGGGGCTGCTAGTGCGCGAGCGAAGCCGGGCTCAGCTCGACAATACCGTGTGTGCTCAAGCGAAGCTGAGAGCACTATATCAGTGGAGGCTCTGCCTCCCGCCGAAGATGGCGGTGCCGATGCGGACGATGGTCGCGCCCTCGGCGATGGCTTCGCGGAAGTCGCCGCTCATGCCCATGGAGAGTTCGGGCAGCTTCACGCCGAATTCCCGTTCGAGCGCGTCGCGGCGGGTGCGGAGCGCGGCGAACACGCGATGAAGCGTGGATTCGTCGGAGCCGAGCGGAGCCATGGTCATGAGCCCACGGACGGCGATGCCGGGGAGCGCGAGCGCGGCTTCCAGCGAGGCGCGGAGCTCATCGACGGAACGGAACCCGGTCTTGTTCTCCTCGCCGGAGTTGACCTCGAACAGGATGTTGACGGTCTTGCCAAGCGAATCGGCGGCGGCGGAGATCTTCCGCACGAGCTTTTCGGAATCGACGGAGTGGATCCAGCTCGCGAGCGCGGCGGCTTTCGCGGCCTTGTTCGACTGGAGCGAGCCGATCAGATGCCATTCGATCTCAGCGGGCAGGACGGGGACCTTCGAGGCGAGTTCCTGCACGCGGTTTTCGCCGAAACAGGCCTGGCCGCAGGCGAACGCCTCGGCGACGTCTTCGGCGGGGAACGTCTTGGAGACGGCGAGGAGACGGACGGAGCCCGCGGGGCGTCCCGCGGCGGCTTCCGCAGCGGCGATCTGCGCCCGGACGGATTCGAGGTGGTCGCGAATGGTTTCCATGGTCAGAAATCGAACTCCAATTGATCGGATGCGGGTTTCTCCGGCGCTTTTTCAGCCGGCTTTTCCGCTTTTTCCTGCGGCGGCGGTTCCGGCGCGGCGAACAGGTCGTCGGGATCGTTGTCAAACGCCGTTTCCGGCGCGATCTTGTCGATGTCGCGGAGGATGCTGTTCAAATCGAGCGCGGCGGCGATTTCGCGGATGCGGCGGAAATCGGGCTCGCGGCGCACCAGCATGGCGTCGGACCAGCTTGCACCCGCCGGAGGTTCGCTGAGCAGACGGACCAGCGCCTGGTTTTTGCGCAGTTTCTCCGCGCCGTCGACGAGCTTGGTGCGGAGCGTTTCGCTGGCGACGGCCGCCGGATTCGCGAGGATGGCGTCGATGGATCCGAGCGTGGAAATGAGCTTGGCGGCGGTTTTCGGCCCGACGCCTTCGATGCCGGGGATGTTGTCCGCGGCGTCACCCACGAGCGCGAGGTAGTCGATGATGCCGGACGGCGGCACGCCGAACTTCTCCACCACGGCGGCCTCGTCGCGCAGCTCGAAACCCGCCCCCGTGTGGGACGGGATCAGCATCGTGACGCGGTCGTTGACGAGCTGGGCGAGGTCCTTGTCCGCCGAAACGATGCGGATTTCGCGGCCGGAAAACGCGTTCGCGAGCGCGGAGATCAGGTCGTCCGCCTCCCACGCCTGCTGCTCGAAGAGCGGCCAGCCGAACGCCCCGATCAGGTCGCGGACGATCGGAATCTGCGCGGTGAGGTCGGGCGGCGCGGGCGGACGGTTCGCCTTGTAGTCCGGGGCGAGCGCCAGCCGGTGCGCCGGTTTCCCGCAGTCGAAGACGAACGCGCCGTCGAATGTGTCCGCCGGGTAGTCGGCATGGAGCTTCAGCAGGAACTTCGCCATCGCGAAGACGGCGTTGGTCGGCGTGCCGTCGTGGGACGTGAGCACGCGGACCGCGAAGTAGCCGCGGAAGATCTGCGCGAAAGAGTCGATCAGGATGAGGGAGCGCATGGGGGGAAACGCCGGAAAAGAAGCTGCTTCGGGGAAGAGAATGAAACCGGAGCGGAGGCGGGACAGGAAACTGCTGTGTCCGCTCCGGATTATTGCAAGGTTTTATTTGAGGTTGATGATGGCCTTGTCGTAGTCCGCGGGCGGGAAGTAGCCGAGCAGGGTCATGCAGGTGCCGGTGATGGAGCTGATGCCGAGGCCGGTGTTCAGCGTGGTGTCGTACTCGCCCTGGTATTCGGGGTCGAAGAGGATCGCCGGGACCGGGTTGAGCGAGTGGCTGGTCTTGCGTTTCGGGTTGCCGTTGGCGTCGAGCTTCACGGAGCCGTCCTTGGCGTGCTCGTACATGTCGTCGGCGTTGCCGTGGTCTGCCGTGACGAGCATGATGCCGCCGGCGGCTTTCACGCTGTTGTAGATGCGCTCCAGGCAGATGTCGAGCGCGCCCATGGAGGTCTGGACCGCCTGGTAGACGCCGGTGTGGCCGACCATGTCGCCGTTCGGGAAGTTGAGGCGGATGAACTGGAACTCGTTGTTGTCGATGGCCTGGCAGACGCGGTCGGTGATGAGCGCGCACTGCATCCACGGGCGCTGTTCGAACGGGACGATGTCGGACGGGATCTCGATGTAGGTCTCGAGCGCTTCGTCGAACTTGCCGGTGCGGTTGCCGTTGAAAAAGTAGGTCACGTGGCCGTATTTCTGCGTTTCGCTGATGGCGAGCGACTTGATGCCGGTGGCGCAGAGGTATTCGCTGAGGGTGCGGTCGATCTCCGGCGGGTTCACGAGGAAGTGGTTCGGCACGTGCAGGTCGCCGTCGTACTCCATCATGCCGGCGTAGTAGACATTCGGACGCGGACCGCGGCCGAACTCGGAGAGCGTCTCGGCATCGAACGCCTTGCTGATCTCGAGCGCGCGGTCGCCGCGGAAGTTGAAGAAGACCACGGCGTCGCCGTCGACGACCGGGCCGACCGGGGTGGCGCCGTCATCGGAGATCACGAACGGCGGGAGATCCTGGTCGATGGCGCCGGTTTCGGCGCGGAGCGTTTCGACGGCTTCGTGGGCGGACTTGAAGTAGCGGCCCTTGCCGAGGACGTGCGTTTCCCAGCCCTTGCGGACCATGTCCCAGTTGGCGTTGTAGCGGTCCATGGTGATGACCATGCGTCCGCCGCCGGAGGCGATGCGGCAGTCCATG
>Ga0310690_10000750_pt1 | contig 64546 bp, 56 predicted proteins | sample AusTroGonzalo_MG_2_FD_207661 | JGI IMG/M metagenome (GOLD analysis project Ga0310690, IMG submission 207661) | Bovine rumen microbial communities from tropical cattle in Woodstock, Queensland, Australia - Gonzalo_04 (v2) (version 2) | ecosystem: Host-associated > Mammals > Digestive system >... | reverse complement strand
TTTTTGCATTTGGCAATTCAACAACCCAAATCAATTGACTGCTGGCAGAAAAATACATACGGAAAACATTATTATCCAAATCGTATTCAATTTTTGTATTTGGCAATTCGTCATTATACCATTTTAAACCCGATTGGCTATACAGATATGGAACCACATTTTCTAACCATGCGAATTCAGTTATAGTTGTTGAACATTTTTTAGCGTTCACGATGAATTGTGAATTCGGTACCTTTGTGCACGCTTTTTCAAAATCTGAAGAATCAATTTTTGGTTGTATATTTTTTGTTGAAATTATATCGGATGGCGAAATTAACTGTCCATCTGCATAACATCCTTTGTCACCAACGGTTGTTGGGGCCATGGTGATTGTTGACGCATTGTCAACAATATTGTTTGGGGTAAAACAACTGACTGTCGGAATGCCTTTGGCATAAATTGTCATCAATCTTTGTTTTGTTGTAAAATCTGTCGGACTGCCTTGGTTTAATTTTTCAATTTTCTTGTAATACACGATATCACTTGGCGGGGGAAAGTTATATGAGAGTAAGTCCCTAACCAGAAACGGCAGATTATCAATCCACAACCCGTCCCCCCCCGGGGCGATATCGTTTGGTCCGATATTGCATTCATCCTCTATACACAGGTTTCCTTTGGTATCAATTCTTTCTTTTTCGGTAAGAGAACCATAACATTGCGACCTATTCTGGTTGTGCATATCATCTATGCGCCCCTGAATTTCTTCCTGTGACAAGTTTGCCATTTTTTCGGATTTGATAATAATATCTTCAGGGGCGCATTCAGTTGTATCGTAATCTACGCAAGTTGATAAATATTGACTCCAGAAATAATTTTTCTCACATTTATATTGGCATTGCGTCGTGCTTGGTTCTTCGCCGTAACTGGATGTCAGCGTAGGAATCCACATCTGATCCCAATCCCAAGTCTGAGTTATTTCGGAAACGGTGTTCCACTCAGCATGTTCCAGAAGTCCTGTGCAGCTTGCCTTCCGTGTTAGATTTTCTCTTCTGACACAGCGGGCGTCGAAAGTTTCGTCAACATTTTTCGTTTGAGTTGCTCCATCATAGAAAAATACGCCCTGCCCCTGGGTTGATGACCAGAAAAAAACGATATCGCCGAATTTGCTGCATTCGCCGTCGCTGTAACCGCTGCTTTCGCATTGTTTGACAAGTGTTTCTAAGACAGCAATACTCGGAAGTCGCCAGTCGTTGTATCCGCCTGCTTTCTGGTTTTTGCAATAATCGACTGCATCGATCCAACGGATTCTCTCCGCCGATTTGCCTGACCATATCAAGCCGGTTTCGGAATCAATGCACGGAGTCGCGCTTGTCGGACTGCATTCCGGAAGGTTGTCCGGATTTTCATTTACAGGCTCTTCATTGTCTGAATCCGGTGCTGAATCTCCGGAATCGGCATCGTTGTCGGGAGTTGAGTCACCATTATCCGGCACTGAATCTCCGGCATCCGGAGCCGTGTCGGGATTGTCTGAATCGGGGTTGTCCGTTGAACCGTTGTCGCCGGTGTCATTGTCAGTCGTTGTGTCACCGGTGTCGGTGTTGTCACCGGTTTTCGAACTGCTGCCGCAGCTTACAACAAAAATCAAAGCTGCGAAAATCGCAAAAACAACCAAAATTTTCTTCATTTTTTTCTCCGCAAAAAACAATCGTTTCAAAAAAACGTAGAATTATAGGTGGTTTCAATGGCAAGGCAAGTTTTTGGTGTGACCAAGCTCAGCAACTGATGATACCCGCCCTCGTAGTTATGAGCCGTGTCAGGTCACGGCTCTACAATGAAATCCCTTCGCCACAATGGAGAAGGGTTGGGATGAGGTCAGTATTTTCTCCTGCGTTCCGGCAAAACCCGAATAAATCGGTTGAAAATATTTGATTTTGTGATATAATCAGCAGTTTTTTAAGTAGGTTTTTCCGATGAAACGCTTAAAAATATATCTTGACAACTGTTGTTATAACAGACCTTATGACGATCAATCCCAGCTTTCCATCAATCTGGAGGCTTTGGCTAAGCTGTCGATACAGCAGGATATTAGGGATAATAAGGTCGATCTGGTGACATCCTATATTCTTGTTGCAGAAAACGGCGCAAACCGTTTTGAAGCAAAACGGAAAGATATTCAGGCGTTTATTGACAAACAGACCCACACATTTGTGAGCGAAACAAGCAGTAGCAAAGTTAAGGAAATTGCAAAAGAAATTATGAATTCCGGTGTAAAACTCATGGACGCTTGCCACATAGCTTGTGCGATTATCGCGGGATGCGATTATTTCATTTCAACTGACAAACGCCTGCTGAAATATCATTCCGATAAAATAAAAATAGTAAATCCAACAACTTATGTTTTGGAAATGGAGGATTTAAAATGAATTTAAGCACGGTTGAAATTATAGACAGAGGTTTGAAATGCCTTTCCGACAATTTGGGGGCAGGGGAAACTGAAATATTTATCACTACGATTTTAAAAGAACGCTTCGACTACACGAAATGGAGACATTCTCTTGTCGATAGTATCGAGACATTCGATGAACTGGATGCTTTTGTGGAAAAATCCAAAGAAAAAGCTCAGTTTCAAGGCAAGGCCAATGAAATTCTTTAAAAATTCGTAAGTGTTTTAAATCAAAGAAAAATTCTAAGATTCTTCGTTTCACTCAGAATGGCTATGCAAAAAAAAACGGGGGCCGAAGCCCCCGCTTTAAGAAGATTTCCTCAAGGGCTCCCCTGAAGTAGGGGAGCTGCCGTAAGCGGCTGAGGGGTCAATTAAAGTATATCGTTGTCGTTGAGCTTTTTGAGTCTCTCGTAACGATCTTTGAGGTCAGCCTTGAGCATAGCGTGAAGTTTAGCTGCTTCGTTCGGGAAGAGTTTGGTGAGCGATTTGAAGCGGACTTCTCTGTCAAGGAGTTCCTGCGGATCGCGGGTCGGCTCTTTGCTGTCAAGCTGGAACGGATTCTTTCCTTCCTTTCTGAGTTCCGGATTGAATCTGTAAAGTGGCCAGTAACCAGCTTCTACCGCGAGTTTCTCTTCGTTCTGGCTGTGCGACATGTCGATACCGTGGTTGATGCACGGAGCGTAAGCGATGATGAGTGACGGTCCGTTGTATTTCTCAGCTTCGGTCATAGCCTTTACAAGCTGGTCGTGGTTTGCGCCCATTGCGACGCTTGCAACGTAGATGTAGCCGTAAGTCATCGAGATCATTCCGAGATCTTTCTTTCTTACTTTCTTTCCGCTGGTAGCGAACTTAGCCGTCTGACCGAACTGTGATGCCTTGGAAGCCTGACCGCCGGTGTTGGAGTAAACTTCGGTGTCGAGAACGAGGATGTTTACATTCTCGCCGCTTGCAAGGACGTGGTCAAGAATGCTTTTTGTGAAACCTTCTGGGAGCGCAGGCGGGGCGGCTCGCCTGAAATCAACCCCTTGTTTTGTGAAACTGTGCTTTCTGACACAGTAGAGGATGACCGGACCTATTTGACCTAAATCATTAAAAAAATGTTCAAAAACCTCTTGACTTTTAAAGGACGTGCCTATTGATTAAGAATGTTTCCAAGAAAAAGATATTAGGGATGAAACAACAGAATAGATTATTGTTATTAAAGAGAAAAATGACTATGACAAATCAAAAAACTAATTTCAACCACAACTCTGATCCAGAGGAACTTTTTGAAAAATGGGAAAAAAACATGACGCAAGCTTCATCGCCCAAAGAAGAATTTCTTGCACTGACTCATCACAAAGAGATCAAAAATGGAGTTGTTGAATATGTCAGTTATCTTGTTGACGCACCTAAAAAAACAAGCGAAGATTCAAATAAAGACGAGAATTTTATTACTCGGGAACACGAAAATCTTCTTTTAGTACATTCTATGGTACATAGCAAAATAATAGATAGAATCTTCATTCATTCCGAAGACTTGCATCGATACATAGTATCCGTAAAAAATGTAATTTCTTCTATCAATAAAATTGTTAAAAATGATGAAAAATCATCGGAAATCTTTGACTTTTTGACTGAGAATTTGGAGTATCTCCAAAAAAATCAGAACTGTCCTTATATCGTCATTCATTCAATGTGTTATACTATGGAAATTCTTATTTTCGCATTAATTGAGAAGTTTTTGCGAATAATTTGCACTGATAAAAGTATCGAGACGCCTAAAGAAAATAGCGATAATGTAAAGAAAAAGGAAAAAAAGAGAAAAAAAGACTTAAGCCAAATGTCTCTCGGAGACTTGCTTTGGGATAAAAGGATAGAAGAAATTTTTACACAGACTCATTTAACAAATCTACGATACTTTCTCTCTACATGTAGCAAGGCAGGACTCGACCTTCGAAATGATTTTATTCATTGTAAGGATTTTGACATAGATAAGCTGATACCGGACTTTGTTTATCATCTGCTTTACCTTTTCACAGATGTGCTAAACACTACCCATTTGTATTTCCTGTCAAAACAAGAACAACAACAATGACCCCGCCAAGCGACAAAATGTGAACAGCTCATATCATGGTGCCTTCATCAATTTTTTGTTTATTTTTTTGAAGGTTAAAGAGATAAAGGGATTTTTCTATCCGGTTTTCATGCGGGGCTATACTATTTTTTTTCTTTTTGCTCGCTTATATGAAGCAGTTTTGCAGCTTCCCCATCTTGAAAAGTATATTTTTCGATATCAGATTGAGCTTTCTTAAAACTTTTATCGTCAGTCCCCGGATATTTTTTGTTAATTTGACTAATATGCTCAGTAAGCTCGTCTCTTTTTTTTCTGATTTGATCGACATTTAAATCATCAAAATCAACAAGTATGGATTTGTATGTCTCTCTAACATCCCACAATTCATTTGCTGCATCAGTATGGCTCTTGATGTTATCTGGCAGATTAAAATTCAGCATATATAAATTAAAACCAAGCGATATGGCGGATGTCAAACCACCTAGCCAAGCAAGATTAGGCATGTTGGCAATTATAGAAGCTACAAAACCACAAGCCGACATAGCAGTAAGTCCAATCTGGAGAATTTTTATTAACGTGTAGTGAAATTTCAATCTCGCAACGATATTCCAATGAGCAGAAAAAGTATAAAAAACATTTCCTGCCGAATCCGTTATTTGTTGTTTCAACAATTCTTTTGCATCCATTTTTTACACCATCTTCATAAGAACTTTGCCTAAAACTTCCAGATCGTCCATAGATACTCTAGTGAAACTGCCTGGAGCAGGAATTGCATCCCGATATAGCATAGTATTATAACATTTTAGCAGAGCATATTCATATTCTCTAATAAAATCCACATCGTATTTACTATCACACGGCCAACAACAATCTCGTATCGCCGCATAAACAAAAGAATCAATCAAGATTCCAGAAAGATGATAGCTGGAAAAATGTTCTGATCTTATAAATCGAATATGTCTACAAGTATCAAATAGTAACCCATTAGATTTTTTGTTCTTCGTTGACATCGCATCTTGCTCAGCTTTGGGATCTGTTGACAACCATCTCCCGCCCATGTGCGTATCTGGATATTTATAATCTCCTACGACAGGAGATTCCCTAAAGGGATTTTTATTTTTACGTTGAAATGCAGGAAGAATCTCAAATTTCATATCATCTGAAAAATTGACCACCACGACTTGACCATCAGCTTTAACATCCGTTCGAGGATATGTAGCAGTTACAGCGTTTTTAACAACCTGCAAAAGCCTAGACTGACCATTTCCCTTCAAAGATTCAAAATGGTCATATTCCGAATCTGGCAACTCAACCAAGATATCCAAATCGCTTGTATCTATCGCGGTTCCACGACCATAAGACCCGACATAAATGCTATGAGCAGTATCCGATATTGAATCCCAAAAATCTCTGTTTACAGCTTTTGTAATAGTTTTATAGCGTTTAGAAATTAGAGATCTTACATCCTGCGCTATCGGATGATTTCCTCGCTTTATATGCAAATTCATTATTGCCTCCAAGCATACAAAACCCAACTTTCACTATCTACCCAACATCCCTAAAAACCTCCCATGCAACACCTGCCGGAATTGCCGTTTCTTATAGACAGATTTTCCCAGTTTCAAGGGGTAAATTGAAAAAAATGCATTTGTTTTCCGACTATTTTTCCGCTACGAATCCTCTAAATATTTCCTCAGTTCTTTCTCAAGGATATGAACACTTGTTCTGGTAGCATGTTTAGACGGCTTATCTTCTTCCGGTAAAGTCATTCACCTGTTTTCATAGAAAATTCTTTCATCACTTTTCCTATTTATGAATTCATTTGTCTATTAGTGGATGTTTGAGGCCGGATCAAGAGGATTTGACCCATAAGTAATTTCATCCCAATCGCTGTCGCCATCACCGTCGGTGTCTTTACTGCATGGATCTGTGCCGTGTAGCCTTTCTTCTTTGTCTGAAAGGCCGTCATTGTCGCTGTCTAAGTCAAGAAAATCAGGAGTTCCATCGCCATCAGTATCTTTGCAGGGTTCTTCTGGACATTCATGATAATCTAAAAATCCGTCACCATCATGATCTTTTGCAGTTTCTGGAGTTACATCCGCACCATCACAATCTTGATCTATTCCGTCATTGTATATTTCGTTTTGCGGAAGGACTTGATTATAGCATTCTCCCCAGTCTGTTCCATCATCAAGACAAGTAGCAGTTCCAGCTTTACATATTCCAACACCTTCAGTCCCAATAGGACCATTGTAACATTGATGTGTCTCGCCAGGAGTACAGATATAAATGGATTCGCACTTGAAATTTTTCCACTCATATTCTGTTTTGCATTTAAAATGACACTCATTCGATGCGCTATCTTCGTTAAAAGTCCCTTTATTTGACGGTAACCATTCTGTTCCGTTCCAAGTCTGCGTTATACTTGAAACGCTGTTCCATTCAGCATTTTCCGGTAAATTTATACAATTCACATTTCTTGTTTGACCGATTTCAAGGCTGCATTGCCCACTTTTATCATTGCAAGTTTCATCTTCGGGGCATTCTTCGTAATGTTTCCAATATCCGTCTTGGCAAATATATGAAACAAAAGGAGAATGGCATTTAAAATCACCTTCTTCAGCACACTCGGAATCTTTATCATTGTTTTCATCCGGCAAGTTATCTTTGTCAGAATCGTCGTTATCATCAATTTCATTCGATTTTAAGTCGCATTTTCCAGTTTCTTCGTTGCATACTTTGTCATCCGTGCATTTCTGAACATTCTGCCATTTTTCCTCATCGCATTTTTGGACCATGTTCCCCTTGCATCTGTAAGAGCCGTTTATGCAATCATTACCTTCTTCTTGGCTGTCCGAATCCGAAATATCTGCATTTTGATCATTTGGATTGTTAGATTTGTTTCCAGAACCGCACGAAAACAAAACTGATGACAAAATTGTTATTAAAATCAGTATGTTGAATCTCATATCTTTGCTCCTTTAGTTATCTTACACAATATACGCTAAATTTGTTGTCCACTGCTGACTGTGAAATGCTACTATTCTCATAGTCGTTATAAATAATCCATCTTTCATCATCTCTGTCAGTAACAAGCGATGATGACCAAAATTTGCTGCTTCCGTTGGAATCGTGGCAATAATAATAACAATCACTGTCTGACCAGCACTCAGAGTAAGAGAGACAGGAATCCGTAACACCGCAAGATTCTCCGCTTCTGCTTCCTTCACAATCTTGTAAAAATAATGATCTGAGTTCGCTGATTGTTGGCAGATGCCAGTCTGAATAACCGCCAAGAGAAAGTTCTTCGCAATAATCGACAGCACTTTGCCAAAACATATTTGTCGGTGCGATTGAAGACCAAGTCAAGCCGGTTTCTGAATCTTTCCAAGGTTTGCACTGATTTTTTGAACTGTCGCAACCACCTTTGCATTCAGTGAATTTTTTTCTTCCATTTTCACATACGGCAAGCTTATCTCCGCTGCAGAATGTTTCTCCTTCTTCCTCTTCTTCGCAGTATTTGCTGTTTTTGCATTTTCCTGTCGAAGAGTTACATCCGCTTTCATCGCAATATTCATATTCTCCGAAAGATCCATTGCTCTGACATTTAAAAGCTGTATTTTCAGAGCATGCAAAAGAACCTTCATCGCAAAGTTGACATCTTCCCGTGGCACTATTGCAGCCAGTTGGACAAAATCCCTCATTTTTCCAATACGGATGATATTCACCATTACTGTCTTTGTCTCCGCGGTTGCATTTAAAAGAATAGTTATCTTTGCACTCATAAATTCCAGCATTAGCCTCTTCAATAGAACATTCAGCTTTCTCGCATTTCCCAGTCGAGGAATCGCAACCGCTTTTGCAAATTGCATTTCTTACCCAATGATATTTTTCGCATTTATCGGATTCATCTTCGTATCCTTCGCAATCACACAAATATGATTGTCCATTGATACATTTGTTAATTTTGTAATAAGCTTCGTCTCGAGTACAAGAACCGCCTGAAACTATTGATTCTGATTCGACTTTGTTACCAGAATCGCCTCCGCAACTAATCATTAGAATCATCGTTGCAATTGCTACAAAACCCCAAAGTGTGATAAGTGAAAACTTCTTCATCTTTTTCCTCCTAAAACCAAAAAACCTTGTTTTTATAGCCGGAAGGTTACAAAAATCAATTTTTATATCCAATAGGTTATAAGAAAATTGCCTCTTATCGTCTAAAAATACTAAGTTTTTTACGGAGTCGCCTTTGGATCTCAAAACAGCATTCGCCTTGACCATAAAAGAAATCAGGAAAGAAAAGAAACTTTCTCAGGAACAGGTCGCGAATCGCTGTTTTTGCCAGACCGTGATCATCGGACGGCTGGAAACCGCCCAGAGAGAACCCAAAATCTCAACAGTTTTCAAAATCGCCAGCGCTTTGGAAGTCTCCCCCGACTATTTAGTGAAAAAAGTGGAAGAAAAACTGAACGAAGCAGGACAGGGGTAGGGTTAAGGCAGGTTTTTGCTTCGACTCCTTCGACAAGCTCAGCAACCAAGATTGGTTTTGCCTCTTGTTTTATTGGGTTTTCTGGAATTTTGTGAAAATTGCGTTGAGAACTTATATGATTTTTTCAGCTTTCAGATATTCTTCGACAGCTTTTACAACTTTTTCCGCGTTTTGTATTTGAATCAAAGTTGCGCTTTTGGAAACGATATACATATCTTCGTAGTCTGACAGATTCCTTATTTCGAAAGTATCTCCGATCATATCGGAAACCGAGCTTTCAAAGATTTGGGTTTTTACATAACGCTTTCTGAATTCGCTAATAATTCCGCTATGTTTTTTGGAATCGTATTCATCAAGTGCCAAAACAGCTCTCAAAGCGTGAAAAACCGCATAATACGCCCGATTGTTTGCTGTTCGGAATTCTCCTGAATCGTAGGTGTTGTGTGCTGATTCAAGATCTTCTTTTGCTCTTTCAAATCTGTAAGCGGATAAATCCTTTGCTGTTTGCGGAACATTACGCATATCTTACTCCGTCAGCCCGGACATTTTTATAGAACGGTGTTACATCGAACCAATGGTTGAATACGCTGTAACTTTGAACTATCGGGGCAAAAAGAAGTTCGTAATCATATTTTTTATCAATATCGTGTATCGCCGGATTAAGCTTGCGCAACTCGTCATTGACTTCTTCAAGCGGCACATCAATGAGGATCATTATATCGACATCGCTGTCGTCCTGGAAATCGCCGCGTGCGCAGGAGCCGAAAAGAATCACTTCTTTCAGCTTGTCTCCGTATATGTTTTTTGCTTCAGCCGCAATGTCTTTCATTGCACTGTCGATCATCTGCTTGTTCATCGCGTTACACCAGACATTGAACAATCAAAAACCGCAATATTTTAAGGAATTTTAAGAAAAATGCAAGAGTTTAGCAGGAGAGTTGCCTGCGCTCCGGCAAAAAAAACGGGGAGCCGAAGCTCCCCGCTTAAACCGAGAATTCCTCTCTTAGGCTCCCCTGCAGTAGGGGAGCTGCCGTAAGGCTGAGAGGTCTAACGACTAAAGAATATCGTTGTCGTTGAGTTTTTTGAGTCTCTCGTAACGGTCTTTGAGGTCTGCCTTGAGCATAGCGTGAAGTTTCGCAGCTTCGTTCGGGAAGAGTTTGGTGAGTGATTTGAAGCGTACTTCTCTGTCAAGGAGTTCCTGCGGATCGCGGGTCGGCTCTTTGCTGTCAAGCTGGAACGGATTCTTTCCTTCCTTTCTGAGTTCCGGATTGAATCTGTAAAGTGGCCAGTAGCCTGCTTCGACTGCGAGTTTCTCTTCGTTCTGGCTGTGCGACATGTCGATACCGTGGTTGATGCACGGAGCGTAAGCGATGATGAGCGACGGTCCGTTGTATTTCTCAGCTTCTGTCATAGCTTTGACGAGCTGGTCGTGGTTTGCGCCCATTGCAACGCTTGCAACGTAGATGTAGCCGTAAGTCATGGAAATCATTCCGAGATCTTTCTTTCTTACTTTCTTTCCGCTTGTCGCGAATTTCGCAGTCTGGCCGAACTGGGATGCCTTTGAAGCCTGGCCGCCCGTGTTGGAGTAGACTTCTGTGTCAAGAACGAGGATGTTGACGTTTTCGCCGCTTGCGAGAACGTGGTCAAGACCGCCGTAACCGATATCGTAAGCCCATCCGTCGCCGCCCAAGATCCAGATCGATTTCTTAACGATGTAGTCGCTGAGATCGTAGATCCTGTCGAGCGTTTCGCAGCACGGATCGCCGTTTGCGAGGACGTTCATGATCTTCGGGTAGAGCTCTTTCGTCTTTTCTGCGTCTTCTTTGTTGTCGATCCATTCCTGGAAGAGTTTTTTAGCTTCTTCGCAGAGTGTGTCGCCGCATTCGCAGGTCGGATTTTCGATAGCTTTCTTCATGAGAGCTTCGAGAGTGTTTCTTTTCTGTTTTACAGCGAGAGCGATACCGAAGCCGTGCTCAGCGTTGTCTTCGAAAAGGCTGTTTGCCCATGCCGGACCCATGCCGTTTTTGTTCTTGCAGTAAGGAATCGTCGGAGCAGTTCCGCCGTAGATCGAGGAGCAGCCCGTTGCGTTGGAAACTATCATTCTGTCGCCGAAAAGCTGAGTGATGAGTTTGACGTACGGAGTTTCGCCGCAGCCTTCGCATGCGCCGCTGAACTCGAAGAGAGGCTGCTGGAGCTGGCTGCCTTTTACGGTGTTCTTCGGAAGAAGGTCGTCTTTTACCGGAACCGTGATCGAGAAGTCGTTGTTTGCAGCTTCTTCGTCAACGATCTCGCCGAAGTGAACCATCTCGAGAGCTTTGTTCTTCGCGATGCAGATGTCTGCGCAGTTTCCGCAGCCGAGGCAATCCATCGGATAGACCTGCATTCTGAATTTGAGACCTTCGAGACCTTTGCCGATAGCTTTTACGGTCTTGAAAGTTTCGGGAGCGTCAGCCATTTCTTCTTCGGTAAGAAGGACAGGTCTGATCGCAGCGTGCGGGCAGACGAACGAGCATTTGTTGCACTGGATGCAGTTTTCCGGGATCCATTTCGGAAGTTTTATAGCTACGCCGCGTTTTTCGAATTTCGTCGTGCCGGTCGGGAACGAGCCGTCGGGGCCGGGAAGTTCGCCGTGAACGTCGTTAGCGAATCTGCTGACAGGAAGGTCATCGCCGTTCTGACGAGCGATCGGGTTGATGATCTCTTCGACCATATACTGCTCGAGGTCGCTTGAGTATGCTTCGTGAACTTTGTGGATGTCGATCTCTACTTCCTTTGAATCGAGCCAAGCTTCTTTTTTGTATTTGATCTCCTTGATTTCCGTGCCTGCCGCGTCAACTGCAGCGTTGTTCATGTCGACGATGTTCTGACCTTTCTTGCCGTAGGACTTCTGGTTTGCGTTCTTGAGGCTTGCAACTGCCTGCTCGAACGGAATAACTTCGGAAAGTTTGAAGAATGCGGTGAGCATTATCATGTTGATTCTCTTTCCGAGTCCGAGACCTTCGGCGATCTTGACTGCGTCGATTATGAAAACTCTGCCGTTCTTCTTCGCGATGTCCTTCTTGAGTGAAGCCGGAAGATTTTCTTCTGTCTCTTTTTCGTTCCAGTTGGTGTTGAGGACGAAGATACCGCCGTCTTTCAGGTTCTTGCTGAGGTCGTACATGTTTACGTAAGCCTGGTTGTGGCATGCGATGTAGTCAGCAGTCGTGATGAGGTACGGAGATTTGATCTTCTCGTGGCCGAATCTGAGGTGGCTGACAGTGAGACCGCCCGATTTCTTCGAGTCGTATGAGAAGTAGCCCTGTGCGTACTGCTCTGTTTCGTCGCCGATGATCTTGATCGCGTTTTTCGAAGCGCCGACCGTACCGTCAGAACCGAGACCGTAAAGCATGCACTGAACGGTTCCCTTCGGAACTGTGTCGAGGATTCCGTATTTGAGCGATCTGTAGGTGACGTCGTCTTCGATACCGACTGTGAAGTGGTTCTTCGGCTCTCTCGATTTGAGGTTGTCAAAAACAGCCTTGACCATGCCGGGCGTAAATTCCTTCGAGGAAAGGCCGTAGATTCCGCCGACAACTTTGATCGATTCGTTTCTGTTGTAGAGAACGGTCGAAACGTCTTTAAAAAGCGGCTCGCCTTCGCTGCCCGGCTCTTTTGTTCTGTCGAGAACGGCGATAGCTTTAACCGATGCGGGGATTGCTCTCATAAGATGTTCCGCGCTGAACGGTCTGAAAAGACGTACTTTTACAAGACCGACTTTCTCGCCCTGTTTGAGCAGGTAGTCGATGGTCTCTTCGATCGTGTCGCATGCGCTGCCCATAGCGATGATGACTCTCTCAGCTTCCGGATCGCCATAGTAGTCGAAAAGGTGGTAGCTTCTGCCCGTGAGCTTCGAAACTGCGTCAAAAGCTTCCTGAACGATCATGGGAGCCTGATCGTAGTAGGTGTTGCAGGCTTCTCTTGCCTGGAAGAAAATGTCGGGGTTCTGAGCCGAGCCCTTGAGAACCGGTCTTTCGGGGCGGAGAGCTCTTTCTTTGAAGTCAGCGATAGCGTCGTAAGGAACTATCGTTTTGATATCTTCGTCATCAAGTATCTCGATCTTTGAGATTTCGTGGCTTGTTCTGAAGCCGTCGAAGAAGTGGATGAAAGGAAGTCTTGCCTTGAGCGCCGAAACGTGTGTTGCAAGCGCGAGGTCGTAAGCTTCCTGGACCGATGTACTGGAAATCATGCAGACGCCTGTCTGACGGCATGCCATAACGTCGGTGTGGTCGCCGAAAATCGAAAGCGCGTGGCTTGCGATCGCTCTTGCGGTGACGTGGAAAACGCCCGGAAGAAGCTCGCCGGCGATTTTGTAAAGGTTGGGGATCATGAGAAGAAGACCCTGGGAAGCGGTGTAAGTCGTGGTGAGAGCACCGCCGCTGAGTGAGCCGTGAACTGCGCCGCTCGCGCCGCCTTCGGACTGAAGCTCAGCTACGATAAGGTCGTTTCCGAAAATGTTTTTCTTGCCGTTTGCGCTCCATTCGTCGGTAACTTCGGCCATCGGCGAGCTCGGAGTGATAGGATAGATCGCCGCAACTTCGGTCATCGGGAAACTTGCGTAAGCGACCGCCGTGTTTCCGTCAACACATTTCATAGTTTTTTTTGCCATAAAATCCTCCGTATAGAAAAGTTAGTTGATATAAGTCTTCCCGTTGAAAGCCTCGAGAACCGTTCTCCTGTCGAGAACATCGGGTGCCGCACCGGCCGGAAGCCCTCTCGCTATGCGGGAAAGTTTAACGTCACAGTTTTCAAGCGAATCCTTGATGTAGAGCGTAGTTGCGTCGCCTTCGATCGAGAAGGGGAGAGCGAGCAGGATTTCCTTCCCCGGATTTGCGAGAACACGCTCCTTGAGTTCCGCGATCCTTAAGTCTTCGGGAAGAATATGTTCGAGCGGCTCGATAAGACCGCCCAGAATGTGGAAAGAGCCTTTGAAGCAGCCGTTGCGCTCGATCGCCGACATGTCGCCGTAAGTCGCTACGACGCAGATCACATCGGAATCATCGGCGCAGTTGGCGCACTTTTCACCGGCAGGCTTGAAAGTTCCGCACTTTTCGCAGATCTCCACATTTTCCGAAATATCGATTATGTTTTTCAGAATTTCCTTGAACCTCGGTTCGCAAAGGACGGAATAGGAGAGTTTCTGCGCCGCTTTAAGCGAGATCCCCGGCAGTTTTTTGAACTCTTCGACGAGTTTTCTCATCGACTGGGTCGCCGGCGAAGTGAGTGTCCTCTCCTGAAAATCCATCTCTACCGCTTAGAAAAGTCCCGGGAAACCGTTGATTTTATTGCCTACAAGCTTCGAAAGCCTGTTTTCTTTCTCTTTTCTGACCGTTTCGATGCTCTGGTTTACAGCCGCGGTGAAAAGATCGGTGAGCATTTCGGGGTCGTCGCTTAAAAGATCCTTCGAAAATTCGATGTTCGTGATCTTCATATCGCCCGTCATCGTGACTTTGACAGCGCCGCCGCCCGCTTCGGTATTGAAAGTTTCGTTTTTGAATTCAGCTTCTAAAGCCGCCATTCTTTTCTGCATTTTCTGAGCCTGCTGCATAAGCCCCTGAATGTTCATTCTTCCCTCTTTAAAGAAGTTAATAACAAAAAACGCTACAACATAATAATTAAGAGCTAAAAGGCAAGAATTTTTTTCCCTTAATTTATTTTATTGTAATACGCGTTCAATTGAGTAAAATCTCCGGTCCTTGGAGGTGAAATGAGCCGCTTTTTTTGTGTTTTTGCAACAGTTTTAGTGCTTTTGGCGTCCTGCGGAAAGTTTAAGGACGATTCAATAGTATATGTTTTTAAAGGCGATGTCGTCTCCGTCTCCGATTTCAAGCTGAAGTACAACCTCTGGCTGCGGCAGAACAATATGCCGGATACCGAAGAGATGCGGAAAAATTATCTTTTCCGTGAGCTTTCGGAAAAATTCCTCTACGAAATGGGAAAGAGCGAAGGTGTCGGCGATATTCCTGAAATCAAGAATAAAATCGAGGATTTCAGGAGAAAAACCATCGTCGAGTACATGAGCAGGCGCACAAAACACGAGGTCTATGCGATAGATGACGAGACGGTGCGGCAGTATTATATCGAAAACAAGGACAAATTCCTCCGCAACAAGCTCTACCGTCTTTATGCCGTCAGGGTTACGAGCAAAAAAAAGGCCGATGATATCGCGCAGCAGCTCAGATCAGGGGCGAACATCAGAATACTTTCGGCCAGTCTTTCAGCCGATGAGATTCTTGCACGGAACAACGGCGACTGGGGGCTTTTCAGTGCCGATGTCATGGGGGAAACGTGGAAAAATGACGTGCTGGCAAGTTTTCCGGGCGAAATACTCGGTCCTTATCTTGACAGCGAGAACTTTTATACAATAATCGAGATCGCCGGTTTCGCCTATAAGAGACACTTGAGTTTCAATCTGGCTTATCCGCTGATCGTTGAAGAGCTGATTGCGAAATACGGCACTGAAAAGTGGGACGGGTACCGCGACAGGATGATGACTGAATACGGCGCGAAGATAAATGTTGAAAATCTAAGGTGGGAATAATGCCGCTGACTTCTAAGGATCTGGAACAGAAACTTGCCGAACTTGAGCAGAAATCGAAGATTTTCTTTGAATCGCTTGCCATAAATTCAAAAAGAGAGCGTCTTGACGAGCTCAAAAAGCAGCTTGATCTGCCCGAAATCTGGTCGGATACCGCGAAAATGGCGGTTCTGAACAAAGAAAAACGGGTTCTTGAAAGCAATCTGGAACTTTATTCAAAGCTGGAATCGGATATCGAGGAACTGGCTCTTGCGAAAGAGTTGCTTGAAGAAGATCCTTCGATCGAAGGTGAGGCTGAGGCGATGCTTGCGAAAATCGACGAGCTTGTCGGAAAAATCGAATTTCAGAAGATGCTCGGCGGAAAAACAGACCTTATGAACGCGATCGTCAGCATCAACGCGGGCGCCGGCGGCAGAGAGTCTCAGGACTGGGCGGTAATGCTTTCGAGAATGTACGCGAGATGGTGCGAGCGCAAAGGCTACGGACTCGAAGTCATCGACAAGAACACAGGCGACGACGCAAACGCTATAAAAAACATCACTTTCATTGCTGAAGGCGACTACGCATACGGCTATCTCAAAGCCGAAATCGGCATTCACAGGCTTGTCAGGATAAGCCCGTTCGATGCAAACAAACGGCGTCACACATCGTTTGCGAGCGTTTTCGTCACTCCGGAAATCGACGATTCGATCGAAATCGAAATCGACGAAAAAGATCTGAAAATCGACACCTACCGTTCGGGCGGCGCCGGCGGCCAGCACGTCAACAAAACCGATTCGGCGATAAGGATAACCCACATCCCGACAGGTATCGTCGTCCAGTGCCAGAACGACAGAAGCCAGCATAAAAACAAGGCTACGGCGATGAAAATCCTTAAATCGCGCCTTTACGAATTCGAGCTTCAGAAAAAACAGGAAGAATCATCCGAAATCGAAAAACAGAAAATGGGAATCGACTTCGGAAGCCAGATAAGAAGTTATGTTCTGCATCCCTACAAAATGGTCAAGGATCACAGGACCGATTTCGAAACCGGAAACGCCGATGCGGTGCTTGACGGTGAACCTATTTTAGACAAATTCATGGAAGATTACTTACTTAAAGAAGGGGAAACTAATGAAAACAGTTAACAAGATCGCCTGCATGCTTTCGGCATTGATTTTTGCCGTACTGCTTACTTCGTGCTCGGAATTTATGTTGATTCCGATTTCGATCGACTATCCTTTTGACGAGAAGAACAGCGAGGCAAGTCCTTCGACCTACAAAATCAATATCACCGAAGGTCTGAACGGTGTCGAAAAGATTTTCAACGACGAGGTTATGCTCGTTACGAACACGCTTTTCAACGAACTGAACATTCCGGATGCGCAGATTATGAATTATCCGAAATTCGTAACTGACGATATCCTTGACCTTATTGCCGGAAAAATTGTCGAGAAAGAGATCGACTACAGAGTTCCGATGATTGAGGATCTTCAGCACGAAACAATGAGGTTTTCTATATGCGATTTCGAAACGGCTGATTTCAACGATAAGGATGAAACGACAAACACCTACATGACGATTGCCAACATTTCTGATTTCTGCGCTATGTCTGAAGCCGACAGAAATGCCGAAATCGACAGATGCAAGCTCCATGCTGATGAAACCTGCATCCATCTTGCCGTTCATCAGGAAAACGAATCGATGAAAATCAAAATGGCTGAGCAGAAAGACCTCAAAAAATACAAAAAATACCTGAACAAAATCTACTCTGCAACGTTGAACGAACTTACTTTCACAATCAAGAATCCGCCGAACAACGTTGCCGGAAACAACGCGTTCAGACTTAAAACCGAACTTTACGCACAGGCTATCGACCCGTTCAGAGCCGACGGCGTATCGCCCTGCAAAGACGGCGACGATCTCAAGCAGTGCATTTACCTCGGCGTTGATGAAGACGGAAAACCGGAGGATTACTTCTCGGCTACGATAACTGATGACTCTGCGACTGACGGTACGTTGTCAGAAAAGAAAAAATATCTTATCGGTGTATTTGAAACCGACGACGATACTTATTCTTCGGAACAGGTAATGAATCTGATCTACACTTACGAAGGCAAGGATACTCTTCAGCACGCGATAAAACATCTTGATTTCCAGCTCGGAATAAAGAGTTATTATGTTTTTTTCCCGCAGGCTGCAAAGCCGGAAGGAACTCTTGAAGCCGGGATCAAGGCAAAACTGCTTTTCAATGTCGAGCCTCTTAACTAATTGATCTGACTGGAGTTTTTCCTAATGAACAATTATATAGTCTGGGATGTTGATCCTGTGATAACAGTCATCGGTCCTTTACAGCTCAGATACTACGGGATTCTCTTTGCCTCGGCGATTCTTATCGGCTTTTATCTGGCCCGCAGAATTTACCGGAAATTCGGTTTCCCTGACAAAATTGCCGACGATCTTCTGATCTGGGGCGTTGTCGCGACTGTCATCGGTGCGCGTCTTGTCCACTGCTTTTTTTACGAGCCGGTATACTATCTGAGCAATCCGCTCGAGATCCTCAAGGTTTACAAAGGCGGTATCGCAAGCCACGGAGCGACGGTAGGGCTCATCGTCGCAGTCCTCTGCATTGCGAAAAAATACAAGGTTACATTCACAGATCTTGCCGACGGCGTTGTTTTCCCGGGTATCATGGGTGCGACTTTCGTCCGTCTCGGCAACTTTTTCAACAGCGAGATAGTCGGCAAAATAACGACTGTTCCGTGGGGATTCAAGTTCCTGAGAAATCCCGACGATATGAAACTTGCGATAAATGCGGCGACCGGTCACTGCGATATTTACAAAATGGAGTGTCTGAGAGACTTCTGGCCTGTCCGCCATCCTTCGCAGCTTTACGAGGCGTTCGGAGCATTCACGATACTCATTATCATGCTTGTCGTTTCGTGTCTCCGCAAAGACCACAGAAAATCGGGACTTTACACCGCGATGTTTCTGATCCTTTACTTCTCATTCCGCTTCTGCATCGAATTTATCAAGGAATATCAGGTGTTTGAAGAAGGACTCACGATGGGACAGTATCTGAGTATTCCGTTTATTATTTTCGGATTTTTCGTTCTTTACCGTTTTCACAAAAAAGAGCCGAGACCAGAGGCAAATGCAGATGGAAAGTCTAAAAAAACAAAGAAATAGCCTTTTTTCTTTCGCCGGAACCGCGGTTCTTGCCGTTGTTCTTCTGCTTTTTTCCGATCTCGGAGCGAAGCCGTTTATTCTGAAAAGCGTCGACGGTTCATGGCTTCCGATGATCGCTCAGTCATGGGTGGCAAAAAACGGCGGGGTTCTCGTCAAAGTTGCTGACGGAATAAAGCCGAACGAACTGAGAAAAGAGATGCTTTCAAAGATTCCGGATCTTAGCATCGAAATTTTAAAATCAAGCAACGATCTCTATTTTCCGACAACGAATATCGACGGTCTTTTCGAGGTGTTGAAAAATATTGATATCGATGTCTCCGGAATCACTGCAAAACAGCAGAATAATTACGACAACTCCGATATGTTCGTTAAAAAAAGCGCAGAGAACACCGTTCCGAAGGATGAATACACTGAAGCGGTGGTTGAAAATGTCGTTTTTGACGAAAAAAGCGAGAAGATAGTTCTTACGGTGAAAATTCAGCAGCGTGCAAAAAGCGGAATGTTTCCGAGGCTTTACGGGATTTACAGAATAGAGCATGTCTACAAGATGAAAAACGATATCGTTGACCCGGCGGATTCGAAAAATATGGTTTTTCTGCCGCTTATCACGGCTAAAAAAGGAAGTAAAATCACTTTTATTCCAGAAAAACTCGATTCGAGGATCCTGACGATAACGCCCGATTTTAAAATCAAATAGTTTTTTAACAATAATTTCAGAGGTAAAAAGATGAAAGCTGCACTAATCGGTCTGCCGTTTTCAGGGAAGAGCACGGTTTTCCAGGCTCTGACCGGAATCGAAAGCGGTAAAAAGGAAGAAACTGTCGGAACGATCAAGGTTCCCGACGAGAGAATCGACAAACTGGCGGATATCTACAACCCGAAAAAGAAGACTTACAGCGAGTTCGTTCTCAGCGACTACACGGTTCCGCCGTCAAAAGAGAGTGCCCTTCCTGCCAAAGTCAAAAATATGATCCAGAAATCGGATCTCCTTATTCTGACTCTCAGGAACTTCGATTCGCTTATGACTTCCGATCCTGCCGATCCGACTGCGGAATACAAAAAAATCAAGGAAGATATGATACTTACAGATTTCGTAGTTATCGAAAAACGTCTCGAGCGCGAGATGAAGGAAAAGAAAAATCCGCCCGAACTCAAAGTGCTCCAGAGGCTTCGTGATCTTTTTGAAAACGGCGAATTTCCCGCTGCCGATACCGTTTCGCCCGAGGAAGCGGAACTTATTGCGAACTATAACTTCCTTTCGCTGAAAAAGATGATCGTTCTCGTCAATCAGCCGGAAGGGGAACAGGCTGTTCCCGAAGGTCTTGCAAAACAGCTTGAAGCTGACGGAATTTCGTGTTTCTGCGTCAGTGCGCCGCTCGAAGTCGAACTTTCGGAACTTGCTCCGGAAGAACAGATCGAATTTTTGAAAGATTACGGTCTTTCGGAAAGCGCATCCGTCCGCTTCATAAAAAGCGCATACTCGGCACTCGGTCTGATATCCTTCCTTACTGCGGGAAGCGACGAAGTCCGCGCATGGCCCATCAAAAACGGCACTCCGGCTCTTTATGCCGCGGGAAAGATCCACTCCGACATCCAGCGCGGTTTTATCCGTGCCGAAGTAGTTCACTTTGACGATTTCATCAAGTACGGAAGCGAAGCCGAGTGCAAAAAAGCGGCGGCTTACAGGCTTGAAGGAAAGGAATATGTCGTAAAAGACGGCGATATTATCAATTTCAGATTCAATGTTTAGGGAGTTACAATGACGCTTCTGCATATTTCGACTGTCGGTGACAAAATTCTGCGCGAAAAGGCAAAACCTGTCACAGAATTTAATGAAGAACTCAAAGAACTTGCCAAAAATATGGCAGACACAATGCGTGCGGCTGACGGTCTTGGCATAGCAGGGCCTCAGGTCGGCGTTTCGCTTCGGATTTTCGTTATAGATTTCGGATATTTGGATTTCGTAAAAGCTGAAGAAAACGGCGAAAAGCCCAAAAGCGCGGAATTCCGTCCGATTGCCTTCATAAATCCGGAAATTACGGAAAAAGAAGGAAAAATCGTCTATGGCGAAGGGTGTCTCAGCGTTCCGAGATACAATGCCGATGTCGAGCGTGCCGAAACGATCGTCTGCAAGTATTATGATGTCGACGGAAAACCGCAGGAAATCAGGGTGAGCGGGCTTCCGGCAGTCGCTATACAGCATGAAAACGACCATCTTGACGGAGTTCTTTTTATCGACAAGATCAGTTCTCTCAAACGCGGGATCGCTCTCAAAAAAGTCAAAAAATTTCTCGGTGCGGTGCGTGAAAACGGCTCAAAAACTGAAACCGCGCTTTACGGAAAGCAGTAAAAACAAGAGGTTCTTTTGAAAAATTTATATAAGAAATTCATTGGTTTTTCAGGGCGTCACACATATTTTATGGTGATATGCCTCGTTGTAGTTATGGCGTGCGAGCTTTTTTATCTCAAGCACAATCTCAAAATCGACACCGATCTGCGGGCTCTTTTCAAAGGTCAGAACGAGACTGTTATCGAGCTCGAAAAAATGGAAAATATCGTCGGAAGCTATTCAACGGTCCTTGTTGTCGCAAAGTCAGACGACAGAGAGAAAAACATCGAAGCGCTGCGTCAGATAAAGGCGAAAATCGAAGGAAATCCGCTTGTCAGGTTCATCGAATTCGACCGCGATGTCGAATATCTTGAGAAAAACGCCCTTCTTTTCGCCAGTGTCGAAGAACTTCAGAAGATAAAGGACGAAATCAACGGCGAGATCGCGAAAGCTGTCAAAAGAGAACTTGCTTTCGGTGAAAACAAGGGGGAATCTGAGGAAAATAGAGAAAAAAATGCCGGAAAAGCCGGGGAATCAAGCGATCTTACCTCAAAAATGGACGAAGTCATGAAAAGGGCGGAAGACTACCGCTCAAAATATAAAATGGACAAGTTCTTCGAAGCGGAGAAGGGAACTTACGTGGCTATGAAAGTTCGTCCTGCAGGCGGTGAAACCAATGTCTCGGACAGCAAGAAAATCGTTGATCTGCTTGAAAAGGCGATAGCCGAAGTTCAGCCGGAAAAACTTGGTGTCGAAGTCGAGGCCGGCGGGCTTTTCCGTAACAAACTGCGCGAAATGACTGCGATTTACAACGATGTTTTTTCGACTCTGGCAATCTGCATAATACTGCTTTCGCTCACGATAATCTTCTATTTCAGGTCGATAAAAGCGCTTTTTATCGTATTTTTTCCGCTTTCAGTCGGAGTTCTGAGCGCGATTTCGGCGATGCAGTTCTTTGTCGGCGGATTCAACATCATTTCGGCTTTCTCGTTCACGATTTTATATGGTCTGGGAATCGACTTTTCGATCCATCTTCTGGGACGTTTCAGCGAACAGGCTGAGAAAACCGGAGACACAGGAGAGGCTCTCAAACTTTCGCTGCCGAACACGATGCCTTCGATTTTTTCAGGCGCGATAACGACTGTTGCGGCGTTTTTCTCGCTCATAATGATCGATTTCAAAGGTTTTTCCGACTTCGGTCTGGCGGCGGCTCTCGGCGTTTCGACCTCTTTTCTCGCAATCATGATATTTTTTCCGGCAGTCGTTTTTCTCTTCGACAGGTTCGGCAAATTGAAAATCAAGGCGAGAACGACCGATTTTCTGGCTTCGGTTTTTGTCCGTTTTTCCAAAAAGCCGGCACTTGTCACCGTGATTTTCCTTGTGATAACGGTTGTTGCGGCGGTTTCGGTCAAATTCGGAAGTGTAGAATATAATTTCGACAATCTCAGTTTCCCAGGAAAATATGCCGATACGATAACGAATCACTATGTTGCGGCTCAGAAAAAGGAGAAAACCGACGTTCTCTCTACAGGACTTCCTTCCTTCATCGTGACTGCTTCCGCCGAAGAAACCGAGGATGCGACAAGGGTCCTCACCAAAATGAAAAAGGAGAAATCAACTTCGATCGAATTGAAAGATCTGATTTCGATCTATACTTTCCTGCCTGAAGATCAGGAGGAGAAAATCAAAATAATCAAAAGCATAAAAAGGCTGATAGAGCGTAAAATAAACCTCTTCAGCGAGGCGGAAATAGAGAAATTCAATAAAGAATTCAAACCTTATCTCGAAGTTGACTCTGTTATGGAGCGTGAGAAACTTCCGGACTGGATAACAGACAAACTTTCACTCAAGGACGGTTCTTCCGACCGCTTCATCATGGTCGCTCTGGGCGGAAACAAATCGAATGTCGAAGATGTTATGCGCATAAAGAACGAATTCGGCACGATTCGTGGAAACATTAACGATTACAAACTGTTAGGTTCTTATATGCTTCTTGGTGAAATCGAAAAAGTCATTGATATCCATGTTCCGCTCGCCATAGTTTTTGCATTCTGCTCGGTATTTATAGTGCTTCTTCTGCTTTACCGCTCGTTCGTCAACGCTTTTGTCGTTTTCCTTCCGCTTGCCGCCGGCATTCTCTGGATGATCCTCGTTGCGGTATGCTTCGGCATAAAGTTCAATGTTTTCAATATGATAATTATTCCTACAGTCATCGGTACCGGCATAGATTCGGCGATTCACATTTACTACCGCTACCGCTCGTCGTCAGATTCAATGATCGAGAATCTCAAAAATACAGGCGGATCAGTATTTTATTCGTCACTTACGACTCTTGTCGGCTTCGGCAGCGTCGCTCTGGCAAAGCATAAAGGCCTGCAATCCATCGGAATCATGGCTTCGATCGGAATAGTCATGGTCACTCTGGTAAATCTCGTTTTCTTCCCCGTCATCATCAAGTGGATCGAAGATCTCAGAAAGAAAAAAGCGTAATTCTTTTCTTATAGTGGTAAACAAAGACTGGACAGAGGTTTAAGTCAGCATGGACGGCAAAGGCCGCGCTTTGGATAACATTTACTGCGAAAGGCTGTGGAGAACTGTTAAGTATGAAGAAATATTCCTGAAAATCTACGATTCAGTGCCGCATTTAAGAAACGAACTTGATAAATATTTCAGGTTTTATGACTACAAAAGAGGTCATTCGGCTCACGGTTACAAGACTCCGTGGGAAGTTTACAGTGAAAATTCTACATTTTGGAAAACAGGAGCGACGGCATGATGTTACGCATAGATACTCATGCTATGGCAAAAAACACTTTCGGTGAGAATTTTTCTGTCCAGAAATGCTTGACCATTATGCTGGATTGCCGTCCGGTATTATCCCTCAACTTTTCTCAAAATGGAGTAGGGAACGAAATCACCTTCAAGCAGGATAAATTTCGAGTGGTTCGCCGCTTTCGCCTGCGTTCCGTCGGTGAAAGTGAGTATTTCCGGCAGCTTGTAAGTTCTTGTGTGTCCGCTTGGCTCTAAGATCTCGACTGTTTCACCGCCTTCCATGTGGTTTCTGATCTCTGCAACACAGCAGCCGTTCTCTTTGTCTTCGGTTATATTTGCTACGAATTCGGCTTCGGAGTTCGAGCCGTCGCCGCCCAGCTGGTAGTCGTCTGGAGTGACGCCGCCTTTCATGAAGCCGGTGGAATATCCTCTGTTTTTGACGCGGTTGAGAAGTGTTTCGATCTCTTCACGCGGAATGTTTTCGCCGTCAAGAAGCCTTCTGTAAAGCGAAATGACCGATGCGACATAGTGGATTGACTTCATTCTTCCTTCGATTTTGAAGGAATCTACGCCGAGTTCCTTGAGCGGAGCGATGTAGTCGAAAAGGGCTAGTTCCTTCGGGTTGAAGATGTAAGTCCCGCGTCCGTCCTCACCGACCGGCATATATTCGCCTTCGCGTTTTTCTTCGACTACGGCGTATTTCCAGCGGCATGGATGAGTGCATTCGCCGCGGTTAGCCTTTCTGCCGGTGAGCCAGTCGCTTATCGCGCATCTGCCCGACATGCTGAAACAGACTGCGCCGTGGACGAAAACCTCGATTTCCGCTTCTTTGTATTTGTTTTGAGCGATTTCCTTAATTTTTTCAAACGAAAGTTCACGTGCAAGATTAACTCTTTTCGCTCCGTAATCGTAATATGCGTTCACGGTTTCCCAGGAAACGGTGTTTGCCTGCGTCGAAATGTGAAGCGGAACTTTGAGACCCGCTTTTTTGAGTGCCGTGATTACGCCGAAATCGCTTACGATGAACGCGTCGGCTTTGCATTCGGCAAGCTGTCCTGCCGTTTCGACTAGGTCTTTGTATTCGCCGGAATATGGATAGATATTGAGCGTCACATAGCCTTTTTTGCCGTTTTGGTGAAGCCTTTCAAGTGCTTTCGCGGCATCGTCGAGAGTGAAATTTCCGGCAAAAGAGCGAAGTGAAAACCTGTCAACACCGAAATATATCGCGTCGGCGCCGTAAATATCGGCCCAGACTAATTTTTCAGGATTTCCTGCGGGAGCGAGAAGTTCAGCCATTATACACCTCTAAAAAAACTGCTGAATTAACACGGGAAAAGCGCTTTGTGTCAAGTTTTCTACCTGTCAAAAATATTTGTCGAAGCGATATGTTCCCTGATTTCGTCAATGTGGGAGATTCTTACAATTTCGGTTTTGCCGGGATATTTTTTTTCTTTGTTGCTGCGCTCTACCGGCGCGAAGATCTTGCTCAGACCGAGCCTTGCTCCCTCTTTCAGCATGATTTCCAGCCCTGGAACTTCACGCACCTCGCCGCCCAATCCGATCTCTCCGACAAACGCCCAGTCAACCGGAAGCGAAAGGTTTAAAACCGACGAGAAAAGCGAGGCCGCAAGGGGCATATCAACGCACGGAGTCTTGATTTTAAGGCCGCCGACAACGTTTACGAAAATATCGAAATTCGAGAAGTATATGTCGCATCTTTTTTCGAGAATAGCGCAGATCATGGCGAGTCTTCCGCTGTCGATTCCTGTTACGACGCGGCGCGGCTGCGGCAGATTCGAGTTCGTGACGAGCGACTGGACTTCGATCAGAAACGGGCGTGTCCCTTCGAGAACAAGCGCTCTCGCCGAGCCAGAGATCGAGCCGATGTTGTCGGAAAGAAAAAACTGGCTTGGATTTTCGACTTCGGTAAGTCCGTTCGATGTCATCGTGAAAATTCCGATTTCGTCTGTCGCGCCGAAACGGTTTTTCGAGCAGCGCAGAACCCTGTATCCGAGCGACGGGTCACCTTCGAAAATAAGCACCGAATCGACCATGTGCTCAAGCAGCATCGGGCCTGCGATCTCGCCGTTTTTGGTGACATGGCCGACTACGAAAACCGTGATGTTCTTTCTTTTTGCAGTCTCCAGAAGTCTGACGGCGCACTCTTTGATCTGGCTCACAGAACCGGGGATCCCCAGGACTGACGGCGAATAGACCGACTGGATCGAGTCGCAGAAAAGTATATCGAAATCCTCTTCCTCAAGTTTTGCGCGGAGTTTGTCAAGGTTGCTTTCGTTGGAAAGAAAAAGGCTTCCGCAACCCTTTTTTCCGGCAAGCCTTTCAAAGCGGATCTTGACCTGCGAAACGCTCTCTTCCGCCGAAAGATAGAGCACTTTGCACTGCTTCGAAAGTTCGAGCGCAGTCTGGAGCATGAGTGTCGATTTTCCGACTCCCGGGTGACCGCTGATAAGGTTGTAACTTCCTTTTACAACGCCGCCGCCCAGGATCCTGTCGAGCTCCTTGTATCCGGTTTTGACTCTTTCGTTGTCAACGCTTTTGACCTCGGAAATGTGGGTATATACCGCGTCGGGAGAAGTCGCGAAAAGCCTGTGGTTCTCTTCCGGAGCGACAGTTTCGTCCTTTTCAACCAAGGAATTCCACTCTCCGCATTCGGGGCATCTTCCCATCCATTTCGGAGTCGTGTATGAGCAGTTCGTGCATACGAAAGAAGTTCTTTTCTTTACCATTTTGACCTCGTTTTTTAGTCTCAAAAAACGGCGGAGTATAGCAGAAAAAGAGTTCAAAACAAGGTCAGGGCAAAAACTTGTCAGCGCCCCTTGATGTCGGTGAGATTGAAATGTTTAATTCCCGGAAAATTTCAATCAGTAAAATTTAATTTTTCCAGTTCAAGCAGCAGAGTTTTGTTTTTGATTCCGCCTCCGTATCCTGTGAGTTCTCCGTCTGCGCCGATGACACGGTGACACGGGATTATTATACAAAGCGGGTTCCGGCCGAGAGCTCCGCCGACTGCCTGTGCCGACATTTTTGCTACGCGGCGGCGGCTCGTGATTCTTTGCGCTATTTTGCCGTAAGAGGTTGTCTTTCCAAAAGGAATCTTCGATGTTTCTTCCAAAACTTCTCTTCTAAAGGCGGATGTAAATTCGATTTTATATTTGGGCAGCCAGTCCGGCTGGCGGCCGCTGAAATAGGTGTCGAGCCAGCGGCAGGTTTCGGCGAAAACCGGCAGATTTTCTGTCTCGTCAAATTCGCTTTTGCATTGTTCGAACTTAAGTCCGGTGAGAAACTTTCCGTCCGATTCCATCACGATGTCATCGAAACCGTCCGGTGTAATGTATTTTGATTTGAATATCATCGCTAACCCGGGAACAATATGCGTTTACAGCACTTTTTCTGTGAAATCTTCTATTTCTTTGATGAAATCAGATATCTGTTCGACTGATGAAGGCGGTTTGAGACCGCTGAATTTAGCGGTTGCGGCTTCCACTGCCTGATGTATTCCTCTGATTTTGATCTTGCCTTTGAGGAACTTTTCAACTGCGGTTTCATCAGAGATCGCGAATGCGACCATACCGGAAAAATCACGATTTTTCAGGAGTTCGAAAGCGGTTTTGAGAAGCGGATATTTTACAAGGTCGGGCGGCATGAAAGTCATCGTTTTGCCCGTAAATTCAAAGTTCATTTCTGGAAATTTCTCGGCGACATCGAGCATTCCGGGGTAGGAGAGTGCCGCCGCGATCGGGACAAGCATGTTTCCTACGGCATTCTGCGAAATTGCCGAGCCGTCCTTGAAAAGAAGCGCCGCGTGAACGTTTACGCTTGGGTGGACAAGGACATCGAGTTTTTTCGGATCGAGATCGAAAAGCCAGAAAGCTTCGAAAAGTTCCAGTCCTTTGTTGAGCATTGTTGCGCTGTCGATCGTCACTTTCTGACCCATGCTCCAGACCGGGTGCTTGAGTGCCGCAGCCGCATCTGCGTTTTCCATTTCTGATGCGCTCATATCTCGCAAAGCTCCGCCCGAAGCGGTGATGTAGACTTTAGCCAAAGTTTCGCGGTCGCATTTTTCAAGAAGCTGCATGAGGGCTGCGTGCTCGCTGTCGATCGGGATTATTTTGGTTCTGTCGGAAGTGACTTTTTGACCGAGATAGTATCCTGCGATCACTAATGATTCTTTGTTCGCAAGACAGACGGGAATTCCGCGTTTTATCGCTTCGATCGTGATCTTCCAGCCAGATTTTCCGGGAAGAGCCATCACGATCTTGTCGGGAGCGAGGTCGAGAAGGCGCATGATCCCTTCTTCGCCGGAATATACTTTGCCGCCGAATTCTACTTTTTCTGCATCTGCCGCATTTGAAACGGCCACAGCCTTCAACGATTGGTGACGCGGAATCATTTCGTTTAGAAGCGTGACGTTTTTGCCTGCCGAGCAGCCGATGATTTCAAATTTGTCGCTGTAAGCTCTGACAAGGCGCTCGGTGTTCGTACCGATCGAGCCTGTGATCCCGAAAATTACGATTCTATCCGACATAGCTTTTTAAAAGAAGGGAAACGAAAACTATAACTGCCGAGACGAGAAGGGAATCTGTTCTGTCAAAGAGGCCGCCGTGGCCGGGAATCAGGTTGCTTGAATCCTTGACGCCGGCGCCGCGTTTGATAAGCGATTCTATAAGGTCTCCGAACTGTGCGAAAATGCCGTCAAGAAGCGCGACGACGAGAACGAACCAGATATTTTCGTTTTTAAGAAGGGTGAGAGCAAAGACAAGTCCGGCAATAACCGAAAAAATCATGCCGGAAACTGCTCCTTCCCAGGTTTTTTTGGGGCTTATCGCCGGAGCAAATTTGTGCTTGCCGAGCGCCTTGCCGCCGAAGTATGCCGCACTGTCGCAGACCCACGGAATCACGAGCATGAAAAGAAACCAGTGTGCGTTGGAGTAGGGAAACTTTTCAAACAGCGGTTCAAGTCCGGAAGTGTAGCTTTTAATCAGCGGGAAGAGTCCGAAAATTATGCCGAAATAGAAAAATCCGAAGAAATAGACGTTCATTCTTCTGAATTTCACTGCAATTTCGTCTTTGCCGGTGAGTGCGATCATCGGAATGAGTGCGACACCTGCAAAAAGCACTGTAAGAAACTGCTTGAGAGGCATATAAAGTTTCCAGAATGCTTCGCCGCTTTTTGCCATTTCAGTAATATTTGCAGTTGCCGGATCCGCCGCTGCAAGGAAAAGTGCGTCCATCCGCATGATGGAATTTGCCATCGAAAGCATGAGTATCGCCGCGATGATGAAAAGCGGATGATTTCTCTCTTTGAACATCGAAAGATATTCGGCGAAAGTAAAAAATGCGACTGCGATTATGAGATAGTTGAAAATTGCGGGCGGCAGGAAGTAGATCATTCCGACTACCGCGGCAATTCCGATTACAGCTGTTATGATACGTGTTTTCATAAAAACCCCGTTAAAATCAGATAGTTGCTTGATTAGTCTCCGCTGATTTTCCAGCCTGCGTTTCTGAGAGCCGCAAAAACTTTCTGCTGAGTTTCTTTCATCTCGTCGATCGTGAGAGTGCGCTCTTTCGCGTTGAGGACGACTCTCATCGTGATGCTTGCAAAACCCGGAAGGATCGGGAAACCGGTGAACTTGTCGACAAGTTTGGTCTCGATGAAAATTTTCGGATCGACCGCTTTTTTGACAACATTCAGAAGCTGCGAGCTTTCGGTTCTTTCTGGAACGATCGCCGAAACGTCGAAACTCGTTGAGGGGAATTTGAGGAGCTGTGCGAACTTCGTGTTTCTTTCGGGCAGGTCAAAAAGCATCGTCTGCTCGATTTCGATGTATGCAACAGGAACGTTGATGTCGCATTTTTTGAGGATTCCGGGGTGAACTTCGCCGAAAATCGCAATCGGATCTTTGCCGGCGAGGACGACTGCCGATTTGTTCGGGTGAAGGAATTCCGTTCCGCAGAGGGCGTTTCCTGTGATTCTTTCGAAACGCAGAGGCGGCGTGCTGAGCTCTTTTGCGATCGAAACCATAATTCTCTTAGTATATTCAAAGAGTTCCGGTGTTCCGACGGCGATTATGCCGATTCTCTTTCTCTCGTCGTCAACCGTAAAGATACGGCCGAATTCAAAGAGAGTAAACTGCTTGAAATTCTTGAGATTTTCGTGAACGTTTTTGACCAAACCCTGGAAAAGCGAGTATCTGAGGTAAGGTGTATCTCTTTCGTCAACCGTTTCGACGATTTTTTCTTTCGGGAACGGAACGAGCTCAAGGTCGCTTGCGCCGTAGAACGAGTAGTTCATAACTTCGTTCGCGCCGAATCCTTTTGCAAGAAGGTTCTTCAGGATCTCGGTTTTTTCCATATCTTTGTTTCGTGCCGGACGCTCGACTTCAAAGTAGGGGCTCTGCGGCTTGATGTTGTTGAAGCCGTAAAGTCTGCCGACTTCTTCCACGATATCTTCGGCAATCGAAACGTCTTTGCTTCTTCTGTGAGCCGGAACTTCGATCGTGAGTTTTCCGCCCTCGTTTTTTACGCCGAAATCGAGGTAGGTGAGCATCGAAACGATTTTTTCATCGCTGAGATCTTCTGCCGGAATGCCGAGAAGAGAGCGGATTCTGTCAGTCGTGATGACGATGTTTCCTTTGAAGCCGTAGCCTTCGCTGTTATCGGCTGTTGCAAGTTCCGAAGTGATTATTGCGCCCGGAATTATCTCTTTGATGAGAGTTACGATGCGCTCCATCGCAAGGTAGCAGTTTTCGACCCAGAGCGACTTTTCGTATCTGTTGACCGCATCTGTCCTGAGGTCGAGCCTGTTTGCCGTTCTGCGGACGCTTGCCGGTGAGAAAAGAGCCGATTCGATGAAGATTTCGGTCGTATCGTCCTTGATTTCGCTGTTGAGACCGCCCATGACACCTGCGATTGCAAGACTTCTCGTCTCGTCCGCGATGACTGCGTCTGTATTTTTGAGAACTCTCGGAACATTGTCTAAAGTCGTGAAGTTTTCACCTTCGAATGCGTCTCTGATCACGATTTTGTTTCCTGCGATATCGCGTCTGTCGAAGGTGTGAAGCGGATGACCGACTTCATACATGACGTAGTTTGCGATATCGACGATGTTGTTTATCGGACGGAGCCCGACATTTTCAAGTCTCGCTTTCATCCAGTCAGGCGAAGGAGCGGTTTTCAGGTTAGAGACTTTGAGGCCGAGATAGTGAAGGCAGCGCGGAGTTTTGATTTCGATTTCAAATTTTTCGTCAACTCTGTCGGCTTTGATGCCTGTATATTTGAGTTCACGCTTCCACGGAAGTTCGAAGATCGCCCTGATTTCACGCGCGATTCCGTAGTGACCCCAGAGGTCAGGCCTGTGGTTTATCGTCTTGTTTTCGATTTCAATCACGAAATCCTGTCTGTTGAAGATTTTTTTGAGGGGAACGCCGATTTCGGTTGACGGATCGAGAACCATAATGCCTGTGTGGTCTGTGCCGAGGCCGAGTTCGTCTTCTGCGCAGATCATGCCGCAGCTTTCAACTCCGCGGATCTTTGCCGGTTTAATTTCGAAATTGCCGGGAAGAACTGTTCCCAGCGGAGCAAACGCGACAGTCTGGCCTTCAGCGATATTCGGTGCACCGCAGACAACGGTCTGCTCTTTTGTTCCGTCAAAAACGGTCGCAAGATGAAGGTGATCCGAATTCGGATGGTTCTCGACTTTCATTACTTTCGCAGTTATGACTTGATCAAAGTGCTTGAAAAGCCATTCATAATCCTCGACTTCCGCAGATTTCATCGTCAGCTGTTTCGCGATCTCTTCCGCGGCGATACCGCTGAGATCAATATAGTCGCTAAGCCAGTTCAAAGATAATTTCATAATCTCTCTCCTAAAAGTTATAAAAATTCATTTGTTATAGCACAAAAAACGGGAGTTTTATAGTCAAGCGATAGTTAAATGCAAGAAATTGTCTTGAACTTCCTTAAATTCCCTAAACTCCTTAGAGTCCTTAGATTCCCTAAATTCACTATTTTCATTTTTTGCTCTTTTGATTGTTTTCACTATAATCTCTCGTTTTTTGATTTTTAGGGAGGAATCGCGTGAAACCTATCGAACTCAAAAATGTCAGGAAGGTTTTCAGCCATCCGATGAAAGTCTGGACGAAGATCGAGTCGGTCAAAGACCTTTCTTTCTCAATGGAGCAGGGTGAAATAATCGGATTCGTCGGCCACAACGGCGCCGGAAAGACGACGACAATCAAAATGATAATGGGCTTCATCAAGCCTACAAGCGGCGAAATTTCTGTTTTCGGCAAAAAGCCGGGAGAGCGCGAAGTTAAGAGCAAAATCGGCTTCCTGCCTGAGAGACCTTACTTTTATTCCGAACTTACCGCGATGGAAGTTTTGAAATATTTCGGAAAACTTTCGGGAATAAGCGGCAGGATCCTGGCAGACAAGGCTGAAAACGTGCTGAAAAAAGTAGGTCTTTATGAAGATAGAAACCGCAAACTTGCGAGTTATTCAAAAGGTATGCTTCAGAGAATCGGTCTGGCTCAGGCGATAATTCACGATCCGGAACTTGTCATTATGGACGAACCAATGAGCGGCCTTGATCCGATCGGCAGAAAAGAGGTCAAAGACATCATCCGCAGCCTCAAGAGAGACGGAAAAAGCGTCATTTTTTCAAGTCACATCCTGAGCGATATCGAAAACCTTTCCGACAGAGTTCTTATCATCGAACACGGAAAGCTCAAAAGTTTCGGTTCTCTGCATGAGATTATCCGCCCCGAAGACGTCAGATATTCGATCGAATTTTCGTGCGACAAGAGCATGAAAGACGCCGTTTTCTCGCTTTTCGACGGTGTCAGGATCGTTTCTGACAGATTCGTTCTCGACTGTGCAGATATCCGTGATTTCAACATGAAACTGGCTGAAGTTGTCGGCAAAGGATACACGGTTTTGAATGCGAACGGTTCATATCCTTCGCTGGAAGAGATAGTTTTCAAGGAGGTTAAGGAGGAAGAAAATGGACAGCATTAAAAGAATTGCAAATGTTTCGTTCTACACTTTTCTCGAAATGGTCCGCAGCAAAGTGCTCTACATCCTTCTTTTCTTCGCACTTTTCATCTTTGCGCTCGGCATCGGAATCACGCAGATGACGATAGGCAACGTGCAGGATATCATCAGCGATATCGGGCTTGGAACGATCGAAATTTTCTCGACTGTTCTTTCGATTTTCCTCGGCATTTCGCTTGTCCACAAGGAACTTTCATTAAAAACTCTGCATCCGCTTTTAGCTCGTCCTATCGCGCGTCCCGAATATATTCTGGGTAAATTTTTCGGCATGGTTCTCCTTATTATTGTTGAAATTGTCGTAATGTGCATAATTTTTGCGATACTTCTTACAGTTTTCGGCGGATTTTCGCGCTTTTTCGGCTATCTTCCGGCGGTTTACACGATCTTTTTGCAGACATGTACCATTATTTCGGTCGCGGTTCTGTGCTCGACTCTTACCGAACCGGCGGTCGCTGCGATGCTCACGATTTCGTTTTATCTGATCGGCGCGACTTCGTACAACCTGGTTTACGCGATAACGAGCAGAACTTCCGAATTCGTTGCAAATTTAGTCACGACTCTGCGCTATGTTCTTCCCGATTTTTCTCATTTCAATATCAAGGACAATCTGGTTTACGGGCGCGGTCTCGAAGGCTTGAGCCTCGGTTTTGCCTCGGTTTACGCGCTTCTTATAATTGTAATCGTTCTTTCGCTCGCAGTTATGTTTTTCAACAATAAAGAGATTTCATAGGAGGCGGAAATGCTGAAAAAAGGTGACATCGCTCCCGAATTCAAACTTCAGGATTCGCACGGAACTGAAATAAAACTTTCCGATTTTACGGGCTACAACGTCGTTCTTTACTTTTATCCGCGCGACAACACTTCGGGCTGCACGACAGAGGCAAAGGAATTTTCCGAACTCGCGGACAAATTCAAGGAAAAACACGCTGTCATCATCGGAATAAGCCCCGATTCGGTCGAATCTCACCGCAAATTCGAGGAAAAACACGGTCTCAGAGTCCTTCTTCTTTCCGATCCTGACAAGGAAGTTTTGCAGAAATACGGCGCATGGCAGCTCAAAAAACTTTACGGCAAAGAGTCGATGGGCGTTGTCAGAACGACTTATCTCATCGGTTCGGACGGAAAAATCGCCGAAGTCTTCGAAAAAGTCAAAGCGGCAGGCCATGCCGAAAAAGTTTTTTGCTCGCTTTAAAATTATTGTCGTTACGACGTTACGACGCAACGACGTAACGTTATTTCTTGAATTTCTTATCCCGGTTTTTGAAATCCTCGCCGTAACCGCCGCGTTTTTTATCTTTGCGGTCTTTGTGATCTTTGTGGTCTTTGCGGTGAAAGTCGTTTGATTTCCGAGACTTGTGTTTTTCATCGGAATGGTCGTGACGGCGGTTCGTTCTGCCGCGTCCTCGGTGGGTTTTCGAGAATTTGTCATCCTCTTTTTTTAGAAGCTGGCGGATCCTTTTTTCGGTGAATCCGATCTGGTCTGGTTCTTCGGTTTCGCTTTCCTCTTCTTCAAGGAGCATCGAAGCTAAAATCATTGCAATAGATCGCGGATCAAGCTCGTGCTCAAGCCCTTCGACAAATTCTATCCCCGCTTTGTTCGGCGTGTATTCAAGTGCTTCTGCGGCAAGGCGTTTGATACGCTCGCTTCTGATATCGTGCAGAGTCGGAATGACTTTGACTTCTATCGACGAGCCGACATTTTTCTCGATCCTGCGGATATTTCTGAATTCCGACGGCGTTACCAGAGTTATTGCGATCCCTTTGTTTCCGGCACGTCCTGTCCTTCCGACGCGGTGGATATAGCTTTTCGCGTTGAAGGGGATGTGGTAGTTGAAAACGTGGCTTACATCGGCGATATCGAGTCCGCGTGCCGCGACATCGGTTGCGACTAAAATGTCGATCATACCTTTGCGGAAAGATGACATGACCTGATTTCTCTGCGACTGGTCAAGGTCTCCGTGAAGCGCCTTCGCGTTGAAACCGCGAGCCACCAGAAATGTGCTTAGCTCATCGACTTCAAGTTTTGTTCGGCAGAAGACAATCGCTTTTTCAGGGTTCTGCTCTTCGATAAGGCGCGTCAGAGCCGGCTTTTTCTCCTCTTCTTCGACGATGTAGTATGACTGCTCGATATCGGTGTTTGTCGATTCCTCGACTGTTTCCGCCTTTATCGAAACAGGGTCTTTGAGGATCGATTCGGCGAGTTTTCTGATTTCCTCGGGCATTGTCGCCGAGAAAAGGAGTGTCTGACGGTTTTTCGGCATGAAATCGAATATCGCCATGATGTCGTCGTAAAAACCCATGTCCAGCATTTCGTCTGCTTCGTCAAGAACGACCGTTATCGGTTCGATTATCTCGATTTTTCCCGATTTCAGCATATCGAGAAGCCTTCCCGGGGTTGCCGCAAGAACCTGAGTTCCGCTTTCAAGAAGTTTGAGCTGTCTTGAATATGAGTGCCCGCCTAAAATCGAGCATGTGCGGATTCCGGCGAATTTGCCAAGTCGGTAAAGCTCGTCGCTTATCTGCGCCGCAAGCTCTCGGGTAGGGGAAATCACGATAAGTTCTATCCCGACGTTCCGCAGCATGTTATTCATTACCGGAAGACCGAAAGCGGCAGTTTTGCCTGTTCCGGTGTGAGACTGCGCGATAACGTCTTTTCCCTGTAAAATCAAAGGAATTGCGTCAGCCTGGATCGGACTCGGGATCTTGAAGCCGGCCTCTTTTATCCCTTCCATTATGTCGCTTTTGAAGCCGAAAGCCTCGAAAGTGGTGTCTGTTGCCATTTCGGCGAATTTTTCAGTCATTGTGCCTCAAAATACACTTCTGCTGTTGATAAATTTTTGAAAAAACTGAAATTTTTTGGATTAAGAAAAGGAAAAACAATTAAACTTAGAATCTGTAAGCTGCTTCAGCCATGAAGTAGTCGTGGCTGTTGTGGAAGTATTTGTCTCCGCCTGCGTTGCCGCCGAAACCGGCTTTGAGACCCCAGTTGCCTTTGAAATTAAGCTGTGCACCGAGTCCCCAAGCGAAACTTGCTGCGAATTCGCCTTTTGTTTTATCTCCGTTGTCCCATGTGAAAACGTTGAGACCGACACCCATAGAGATCCAGGGACCTACTGCTTCAAGAGGACCAGCACCTTTCATTTGGGTTGTGTTGAAAAGATACATGAAATTTCCCTGAACAGGGATCATGATCATGTGACGTTTGAAACCGTCAGCATGTCTTGTAGGAATCCACCACTGAGCTGCAAGATCAAGACCAGCATACATTTTACCGCTGCCGTCATGAGCGCGTGTTGTAGCTTTTTCCCAAACGTTCCAGTCAATGTCTGCACCGACTGTTAAGCCAAGTTCATTCCAGCTTTCATTGTCAAGGTCAGCAGCACCGAGACCGAAAGTGAGCTGTATAAGCTCAGGTGTGGGATCGCCGAATTTTGCGAAAAGACCGAATGTGCAGCAGAGAACAGCTGCGAGAACCAAAAATTTTTTCATAACTTCCTCCAAAATAAAATAACAAAAATTGGTTAACCCAAACAAAAAAACCGAAGGATATTATTTGTGAAAATCAAGAAGTCAAAAAAAAATGCTGTTTACTGCTTTTTGAAGCTCAACACTCTGAATTTACTTGAGAAATCGAAGCTATTTTCTGACGTAGTGCGGCATGTCGAACGGGATCACCATAGAAATTTCGACAAGACCGCCGATAACACCGTTTTCCTTATACCACGGAGCCTGGTAGATCATCTTTTTTCTGCCGTTTTTTTCTATGGTGTAGATGTTCGGATGGTCGTTTTTCATCATGTCGTGCATTTTGTCGATCGATGCCTGATGGTGGCACTTCATCAGATTTTCTCCGATCATGTTTCTGCCGCCCGAAAGCGCCTGCATCGCTGCTTCGTTCATATCAAGAATGTTTCCTTCGGTGTCCATGACGGTTATTGCCGCACCGAATTTGTCAACCCAGTCTCTGAACATTTTTTCCTCCTTTTTTAATGTTGCATTTCCCGCTCGCAGAACCTCTCCGCAAACAACGCCGATAATAGCCGGTTTTTTGCACAAATAAAATAAATGATTATATTCGTCCGGAAATTTTTTGTTTGAAGGGGCGATGATTTATCTCGATCTTTTTTTAGGTTTTCTTAAAGTCGGCTGTTTTGCTTTCGGCGGTGCTTACGCTGCGATCCCTCTGATCCGCGATGTGGTTTTGTCATACGGCTGGGTGAGCGATGAAACTCTGACATACATGATTGCTGTGAGCGAAATGACGCCCGGGCCTGTCATGGTGAATCTCGCGACTTATGTCGGACGCAGTCAGGCCGGCTTTCCCGGTGCTTTCATTGCAACTTTTGCCGTAGTTTTTCCTGCATTTTTAATCATGCTCCTCTGCATGTTCATTTTTAATTCTCTTATGAAAAACAAGTGTTTCAACTCGGTTATAGGCACTTTGAAACCCTGTGTTGTCGGGCTTATTTTAGCGGTAGGACTTTTTATGACGGCTGAAGCGTTCATTGATCTGAAAGGCTCGTTCAGTATTGATTTCAAGGCGCTGGCAATAACAGCGATTCTTCTTCTGGCTGCGTTTCTGCCGCCTGTCTTTCATAAAAAGAAAATTTCGCCCATAACTCTCATCATTTTCAGCGCAGTTTTGGGAATTGTTTTCTGCGGCGTGTGAGCATTTTTTCACTCGCATTTTTCAAAAAATTGAGTATAATACAGCGGTTTTGATCTTTTGCCCTCTCCGTCACCTGCGTGACACCTCCCCCTGGGTGGGAGGCAAGACTTGGCTCGTTTTTCTCGGCTCCCACTTTGGGGGAGCTGTCGCAAAGCGACTGAGAGGGGTTAAAGGTGAGGTTTTTTCGGAGGTTCCCATGTTAAAACGATTGCCGATCGGTCAGCAGGATTTTGCAAGTATCATTGAAGACAACGGTGTTTATGCCGACAAAACAAAAAATATTTATGATTTGTTGCAAACGGCTCAGTTTTTTTTCTTGTCGCGTCCTCGCAGATTCGGAAAATCGCTGTTGATTTCAACACTTAAATATCTGTTTGAAGGAAGAAAAGAACTATTTGCAGGGCTCTGGATCGAAGACAAAATCGAGTGGAAAAAGATTCCGGTTATCAGGATCGACTTCACTGCCGGTGAAGATGACTCAATTGTCGGACTTGCAAAAGCGATAGAATCAATAATTGACGACGAGGCGAAAAGAAATAAAGTCACGCTGTCGAAAGAGACACATTCCGGTAAATTTGCTGAACTTATAAACACTCTTTACGAGACAACTGGCGAAAAAGTCGTTGTTCTGGTCGATGAATATGACAAACCGCTTATCGAACACATCAACAATCCTGAAAAAGCTGAGGAAAACCGTTTGATTTTGCGTAAATTCTACGGCGTTCTGAAACCGTGCAGCGATAAGCTTAGAATGGTTTTTCTCACCGGCATTTCAAGATTCTCAAAACTCTCGATTTTTTCTGAGCTCAACAATTTAAACGATATTTCAATGGATAAAAAATTTGCTTCGCTCTGCGGTTTCACAAAAGATGACTTGAACAAATATTTTAGTGAATACAAAGATTCGGCCTGTGAAGAACTTGAACTCTCGGAAGAACAGCTCGATGACAAAATTACATATTGGTATGACGGTTACAAGTTTGACGGCGAGACACACATTTACAATCCTTTTTCAATGCTTAATTTCTTTTCCAAACAGAAGTTCAAAAACTACTGGTTTGACAGCGGCCTCCCTAAACTTCTGGTGGATTTCATCCGTAAAAACGGGATAAACGCAGAAGAGCTTGAAAACACGGTGCTTTCTGAAGCAACTCTCAATAACTTCGACATTTCGAAAATAAACATAAAGGCGCTGATGTTCCAGACAGGTTATCTCACGATTGTCGGGAAAACCGAGTCGGGAAAATATGTTCTAGACTATCCGAACGAGGAGGTCAGACGGTCGTTTGCTGCATATATGCTCGATAATTTCACAGATCAGGTAATTGAAGATAAGGATGAATTCATGCTTGACGCGCTTAAAGCCGGAGATGTTGACAGATTCATTACCGGCGCGAACTCGCTTTTATCTTCAATTCCGTACAAAATCATCGAAGCGGAAAACGAGAACTATTTTTCGTCTCTAATGCATGTTCTTCTCAGGACTTTGGGTTATACGGCGACAAGTGAACTGATGTCCTACCGCGGGAGAGCAGACGCGATAATCAAAACCAGAAATTTTATTTACGCTTTTGAGTACAAAATTGCTCCGCACACGGCGGCAGAAGGAATGGAGCAGATAAAATCACGCGGCTACACCGACGAATTTGCAGCTGATCCGCGCAAAAAAATCGCCGTTTCGCTCGTAATCGACAAGGAAAAACGGCAGATAACAGGATATCTCAAGGAAGAGTTGTAGAACATGAGCGTTTTCAAATGCAAAATGTGCGGCGGCTCAATCGAGTTCGAGCAAGGTGAAACAGTCGGAACCTGCGACAGCTGCGGAACGAAGCAGACTTTGCCGAAGCTTGACGACGAAAGAAAAGCCGATCTTTACGACAGGGCAAACCACTTCCGCCGGAACAACGACTTCGACAAGGCGACGGGAATATATGAAACAATTCTCAACGAAGACAAAACCGATGCCGAGGCGGTCGATAGTTCTCTGCAAATACGGCATTGAATATGTTGAAGATCCCGCAACACACAAACGGATTCCTACCGTAAACAGAACGCAGTTTGCCTCTGTTTTAGCGGATGAAGACTACAAATCGGCACTGCAATATGCGACGATCGAGCAGAAAATCATTTATGAATCGGAAGCTAAGTCGATAGACAAAATCCAGGAAGGAATTTTGAAAATTTCCAACAAGGAAGAGCCTTTTGATGTTTTTATCTGCTACAAGGAAAGCGATGAATCGGGGAGAAGAACGCGGGATTCGGTTCTTGCCAACGAGCTTTATCACGAACTGACAAAGGAAGGTTTTAAAGTTTTTTTCAGCCGCATAACCCTTGAAGACAAGCTGGGAATTGAATACGAGCCATACATTTTTGCTGCACTCAACAGCGCGAAAGTGATGGTTGTAATCGGCACGAAGCCGGAATATTTCAAGGCAGTCTGGGTCAAAAACGAGTGGTCGAGATATCTTGCACTTATTAAAAACGGAGCAAAAAAAGTTCTGATCCCGGCATAAAGAAGCTGGCCGATCCGGACAACACTTTGAAACTCCAGGCTCAGCATATTTTAAAAATGCAGAAAGAAGAAAAAGAGAAACTTAAAAAGGAAATACGCCTCGAGATTGAACGTGAAGAAGCGAGAAAGAGAGCTGCGGAAGAGGAAAGGAAACGCCGCGAGGCGGCTGACGAGAGAGCGCGGCAGCAGAAAAAAGTGACGGAAATACAACTTTTTGGATCGACGAGTATGAAGCAAACAAAAAGCAGGATCGGAAAGAGATAAAAGAAGTATGTTTAGGATGTTTTACGGTGATTCTTATTTTCTTTCTTTTAGGCTGGGCATGTTCTAAAATTATTGAACCTTCAGAAGCAGAAAAGGCTGCAAAAGAGGCTGAACGTATAGAACAAGCCAGAAAATATGAGGAGCAGCGTAAACAGGACGAGGAACGCCGGCAGGCGGAGGAAGCCCGGAAAAAAGAGGAGGAGCGGCTCCGCCTTGAAGAAGCGGAACGGAAAAAAGCTGAACTGCTTGCCGCTGCCAAAAAAAGCACAGGACTTCAGTGGTCAAATATACCGGAAAAATTGATGAATTGGAAAGAAGCAGCCGATTACTGCAAGAATCTGGAAGAAAACGGCCTCAAAAAATGGAGGCTCCCGAATATCGACGAATTGAGAAAGCTTATACAGAACTGTCCGAGAACAAAGCCGGGCGGCAAATGCAAAGTAAGCAAGAAAAGCGGATGCCTCGGTTTGAAGTGTTACAATTCAGACGGATGTGCCTGCGAAAATAAAAAATATTCCAGTGATTACAGTATTTGGAAGATAAATATATTGAGCTTTGGTCTTCATCGGTCAGGTCGGACGATTCTTACGAGGTTTGGTATGTAGATTTTGCCGACGGCGGAATTTATCACCAGAATATCGACAAAAACGCCGAAGTCCGCTGTGTGAGGTAACACAATTCAGTGCTTGATTTTTTCTTCGATAGCCTCTTTTACGGCTGAAGCCAGTTCTTCACGGGTTTTTCCGGAAGGACTAATCGGCGGAAGATAGGTTACGTTGATTCTTTTGAAAGGGTGGGGGAACTTTCTGTTACGGGGAAACGCTTCGAAAGCGCCGTCGATCGCGACTGGAACGACAGGCACGCTGATTTCACATGCAAGGAGCGTGAAAGTCTGCTTGAAATCACCCAAACCGCCGTCGCGGCTGCGTGTTCCTTCAGGGAAAATCAGGACATTACGCCCTTTTTTGAGTACTGAGGCCATCCGTTTTATTGAATCGACGATCTCTTCGTCTTCACGCATGATTATGATGTTGTTGCGTTTTGCAAGATAGCTGCGCCACCACTGCTTGAAGTGCTTTTCCTTGGCGAAGCAGTAGGTGCGTTTGAACTCTTTTGCCGGAATTTTTGCAAGGACGAAAAGAGCATCGACTACGCTCTGATGGTTTGCGGCGAAGATGACCGATCCTTCGGGAATATTTTCAGTTCCGAAGAAGCGGACTTTGAAGAAAGTTCTGACCGCGCTTACAAGAGAAAATCTGAGAAGTCTGTGGTAAAACGCGCTTCTCGGGAGCTCTATTTTGTCGAGGTTTTCCCTGAGAACTGTTTTCCAGTCCTGTTTTGTGCTGCTGCTTTTTTTGCTTTCGCGCTCAGCCGTAAAACCGGCGATTTTGCGTACTGTAGCGAGATTCTGAATATCGGTTTCGCTGATTTTTATGCCGAATTCCGAATTGATGAACGATGCAAGCTCGATTTTGTCGAGCGAGTCAAGGCCCAGGTCGATTTCGATGTGGTCATCGGGAAAAACCTTTTTTTCACTTGTTTTCTCAATGTATTCAGCGATTTTAGTGTATTCTTTCGAGTCGGGAATCTCGCAGCCGGCTCTTTTTTCGTCCTTGTTTTTGAGGAACTCCTCAAGTTTGAAACGCTGTATTTTGTCTAGCCTCGTCCGCGGAAGCGGCTGGTTCGTAAGCGTGAAATCGAGTATTTTTTTGTGGTGGGAAGCCGTTGAATTGTATCTGTCGATGATTTCCCAGCGGATATATTCTTCCAGATTCGGGATCTGCCGTTCAGCAAGTACTTTTTCGTCTGGCCTGATTATGGCGCAGAGAACGCCGTTTTTCGCGATTACTGCGATTTCTTTGATCAAAGTGTCGCTTCTTTCAATATCCTGCTCGATTTCGGAGGGATTTACGTTTTTGCCGTTGCCTAAAATGATGATTTCTTTCTTTCTGCCGGTTATGCAGAGGTTTCCGTCTTTGTCGAAATGGCCGAGATCGCCTGTGTAGAGCCAGCCGTCACGCAGAACTTCGGCAGTTTCTTCGGGTCGGTTGTAGTAACCTTTCATTATGTTTTTTCCGGTTGCAACGATTTCACCGTCAACGATTTTTACCGTTCCTTTTGCGAGTTCGGTTCCGACGCATCCTGCTTTGCCTTTGCCGGGGCGCGGGAATGTTATCATCGGGCTCGCTTCGGTCATTCCGTAGCCGTCTCCGATCGAAAAACCGAGCACTTTGAAGCAGTTCCAGACCTCGGGATCGAGCTTGGCGCCGCCGCAGATGAAGTGTTTCAGGCTGCCGCCGAATTTTTTTGCTACCGATTTGAAGATTATTTTTGAAAAAGCTGTGCTGTTCGCGATTTTTGCGATTCTGAATATAGCTTTTGTGAGAAATCCAGAGTTTATTTTCTGCATGATCCCTTTCATCATCATTTCGTAGAATCTGGGGACTGCAAGGATCATCGTGGGGTGGCTTTTTTCCATCATTTTTGCAATATCCGAAGCCTGGAGCGACGGGCATATCACGGCTTTTCCTCCGCCTAAAAGCGGTGCAACGACCGTTCCAAGAAGCGGAAAGATATGGTGCAGCGGAAGGATCATCAGAACGACGTCGCTGCTTGAGTAGTAGCCGCATTCCTGTAGCGCGTCCATGTTTGCCATGATGTTGCGGCATGAAAGCATGACACCTTTCGGAGAGCCGGTCGTGCCGGAAGTGTAGATTATAAGTGACGTTTTTTCCTTGTCTTCGACATCGAAATCTGCGGCTTCGTATTTGGAAATGTCGCCGCTTATTTCCTCGAAAACGAGCGTTCTTATCTCAGTTTTACCGGCAATTTCTATCGCTTTGCCGACGTTTTCACGCACCTTTTCCGAAAAGAATATCACGTCCGGCGAACAGTCATTGATTATATATGCGATTTCTTCGGGCGTGCTCATAAAATCGACAGGAACGACTATCCCGTCAGATTTCCAGATGCCGTAGAACGAATAAATGTATTCCGGCCTGTTTTCGCTTATGATGAGGACTCTTTTTCCGCCGAGATTTCCGAGAATATCAGAAAAAAACGCGACTGTTTTGAGCAGGTCAGAGTATGTGATTTCCGAATTTTCTGTAACTATCGCGATGCTGCTGCTGTTTTTCAGGAACATAGCTGTCGCCTCCGGCAAAAAACAGCCGCATATTAGTTGTTTCGGCATGAAAAGTAAAGATAGTGCAGGTTTTTATGCAGGAATTGTGAAAAAATCAAAAAACATTATAATGCACCGCTTTTTGATTTATTGACTGTCGGTGATTTATGAAACTTTCGCTTCTTATTCCGGTTTACAACGAAGAAAAAACACTCGATCTTATTTTTTCAAGGGTTTTCGAGCTTGAGAAATCACCTCTTGTCGATGAACTCGAAGTTATTGCAGTTGATGACTGTTCAAAGGATAACTCGTTGAATTTGTTGAAGAAATATGAGGGAAACGGCAAGGTAAGGCTGTTCCGTCACGAAAAAAATCAGGGCAAAGGGGCTGCGGTAAGAACGGCTATGGCAAATGCTACTGGTGATTATGTCGTTTTTCAGGACGCAGATCTGGAATACGACCCGCAGGATCTGCTGAAAATGCTCGATTATGCCGTCAAAAACAATGTCGATGTCCTTTACGGCAGCCGTTTTCTGGGGAAAAAGACGAGCCCGCTCGGGAAATTTCACTATTTCGTGAACGCAGGACTCACGACTTTCTCAAATCTTTTCACCGGTTTGAATCTTACCGACATGGAAACATGCTACAAAATGTTCAAAGGCGGAGTTTTGAAAGAAATAAACATCGAAGAAGACCGCTTCGGTCTCGAACCTGAAATCACGGCAAAAGCGGCAAAAATCTGTACCGCAAAAAATCTTACGATAAAGGAAATTCCGATCAGCTACAACCCTCGCAAATCGGATGAAGGCAAAAAAATCGGAGCCAAAGACGGTCTTCGTGCAGTCTATATCATTCTGAAATACGGGCTTTTCGGATAAGTCGATTAAGTTCGCTCTTTTCGACGCCGCCAGTCTTTTTCGTTATAACGTTATTTCGATATAACGATATGTCGAGGCGGCGAATCGTTATGAACGATAATAACGATAATCCCGTTATTCCGAAGCCTCTTCGTTGAACGAGTCGAGCATTGCCTTGATGGTTTCGGGCGGAAGCCTGAAGTGAAGTCCTTTCGGGATTTCGAGAAGTTCGTGCGGATAAAAGGTTTCAACACCGACAAAATTCATGTTTTTGTCCAGGATTGCCGCTTTTCCTTTTCTTCCGGTCGTTCTGAAAACGTCAAGCGAGCATGCAAGCTGTTTTTTGCCGATGACGCGCAGCACCGTTCCCGGAGGGAAGATTCCGAGCGCGCTGAACAGCGCTTTGACAGTGACTTTTGCAAGGCAGCGCATATCTGCCATTTTGAAAAGCTGCTCAATTGCTTCGGGTCGTTTCATCGGCATTGTTTTGCGTGCAGGCCACCAGCGTGTCGCAAGATCGTAGTAGTCGCAGACTTTTATGAGTTCGCCCAAAGGAGTCGACATTATCGGTTTTTCCGGCGGGATCGGTTTGCAGTCGAAAGTATACGTCGTATGATGAAGCCCTGCCGTGATTGCCGCTTCCATCATCGCGAAGTTGAGCGAGTTGAGCCTGCTCAAAACCGCGAATCCGTTCTGACAGTGTTCTATTACTTCGCCGCGCGAGTCTTCAGGAAGGTCGATGTCATGGAAGTATGCGGCGGTGCCGATTCGTGTGAGCATGGAACGGTCAATGCCGAGCTGAACCCCGGCCGCGATGCTGAGTATTGCAGTGTTTGTGAGGTGAGTTGCAATCATTTTGCCGCGTAGGCTGTTGATCGAAGCCAGAACCATAAGGTGCGATTCCTGCGAATCGGTTGAGCCGTCGCAGATCATGTCGATAGTGTTCTGGATGTTTCTCATCGCTTTTTTGAGCGGCATCGGACGGTTTTCGCTGATTTTTGTTTTGAACATCGAATGGTCAAGTATCATGTTGCGGTAGGTCAGACGCGCAAGCTGGCTTTTGTCCAGAATGTTGAAAAGATCGTCTCCGCTTGAGCTGTCGCGCTGTGTTATCTGAATCTTTATTCCTTTGTTTTTAAGCCTTTGTTCAAATTGCTCGAAACGTGTGTCGAGCTTGGAGTTGGATTTTATGATCTCCTGACCGATAAGCATGAATTCGACAATCTGGCTGATTCCGCATGCTTTATGGAATATGATCGTCGCGACCTGAAGTTCGATGTAGAAATTTTCCAATTCCTCGAAAGAGATGTTCATTCCCCTTTTTCGTCTGATCCTCACATCGTTGAGCAGGAAGTCGTTGCCGTTGAAGGTGAAGTCGAAAAAAGATTCCGTCGAGAAGAAAAATTTTATGGCTTCATTAAGTTTTTCGGTGTTTTTTTCGACGGTGCTGTTTCCGGGGCCGTAAAGTCTCAGCGCTTTCAGCAGTGCATTGACAGCGACCATGAAATCATACATTTTCTCCCTTTCGATACGGTCGGAGTTTTCGAAAAATTCCGAGGAGATAACATTGCTGTGGAGTTCTTCGCTCATAAGTATTTATCCTTGATTTTATTAACTATTTTTACTGTTTCCTTATTGCCTGAAGAGAGCGATTTTTCGATGAATTTTCTCGTTTCAGGATCATTCCTGTAATAAAAAATCGCCTTGTAAAACTCTACCTTTGCATTTGTAACCGATTTGTTGAAAAGGCTTCCGGAAGCGGTGAACATACCTGTCGAGGCCTTAAAAAGTTCTTCGAAAATTTCCGGTTTCAAAAGGCGGCAGAATTCATGGAGTTCGTCAGGTTTCATCTTTGCAAGCGAGTTTATATCGGCTGTGCGCACGATGAATTTCGAAAAATGGGTCATTGTCGTCGCCTTCTGTATTGCCTGGATCGCTTTCAGTCTTATGTCATAATCTTCAAGCAGCAGCTGCTGTCCCAAAAGGTCGAAAAGATCATAGCGGCGCATTGAAATTATCATCTGGAACAGGTTGTCGATTTCATCGCTTTCAAGTTTTTTAAGGTTGTTTATCTGAAGCAGACGGTTGATTATAGGCCTTGTTACGATATTATCCTTGAGTTCGAGAATTTTTTCTATTGCAGTGCTTCTGACATCGCGTGCCGAAGAGAAAACAGCTCTTTCGAGTGCCGGAAGAGCCTCTTCGATAGAAAATTCCATTAGAAGAGCCAGCGCTTCGATTCGTGCCTGTTTCTGCGGATGAGAAAGTGCAGCCCTTATTGCGGGAAGAATCCGCGGATCTTTTTTATCTTTCATCATCGCGAAGGCGTTACGGACGATTTTCCAGTCGGAATTTCTTGTCAAAGCAAGAAGATCATCCGTTACCGGCAGGTGCTCGGCGCAGCTTTTTATAATTGCGATTCTCGTGTCTTTTGATTCGATGTCGTTGACTTTTGATAGGAGAAAAGCCATTTTTTTAGAAGGAATCATCGCAAAAAGTTTACCGAGTACGGCGATTTCCTCTGCAGGAATGTCTTCGACCGTAAAGAAGAAGTCGCTCAAAAACTCCTCGTTTTCAAGGTCGGCGAAAGTATCCCTTATTTTTTTTGAGTATTCCGGCTGCGTATTTTGAAGCTGTTCGGCAATATTTTTCAGTGTTTGTATGAAAAGGATCGCACCGCTGACAGAACCGAAGAGAAGCAGCTTTTCCCAGAGTGAAACGGCTGTATCAAGGAGTTCCTTTCCTGCTTTTGTTCCCTGACTGTTTGTAAGACGAGACGAAAGCTCTTTCAGAAAGCGGTTGACGACAAAAGAGTCGCTGTTTCTTTTCAGGGCTTCATCGAATTTGAACATCTCCATTTTGCCGACAATGTAATTCGAAAGCCGCTGGTTGAGAAGTTCTTTTCTTTCGTTGAAATCGATCTGAATATCTTCCTTCAGAATAAGTTCCGAATATTTTTCGAAGTCCGCTGTCTCGAAATTAGGTGTTTTCGCCATGTCGTATGTCGAATTTCCATTGCCGTCCATACCTTCTTCGCGGTCGACTTCTCCCATGCCGTCAAAGCCCGGACCATAGGAAAGCTCTTCGACGAGAAAAGGTGAAAATGAGTTGTCGGAATCGTTCGCAATAGAAATATTCTGTTTTATAAGTTCGTCTTCCGTAATGTAGCCGATATTTGTGAAATTGTGATCCCAGAGAAGAGTCGAAAGGTCGTAGTCTTCGTTTGCGAACAGCGTGCACTGTGCAAGAATATCGAAGAGCTGGTTGATTTCATCTATTGTGGTTCCTTTCTGGAAAAAGATTTCGCGCAGCCCGTCGTTGTAAAGGAAAAATACAACTTCGCGGTCTCTGTCTCCCGTATCGAGAAGATGGTTGCCGATCATAAAGCCGTTTGTCGAGATTCTCAGGGAAATCGAAGGGATATCCGTAAGGATTTCATCCAGTTTCTTTTTGAAGTAATTCGCAAATCTCGAAAACGCCGGATTTGAGCGGGGGTAAAGCCTGTAGCCGCGGATGACTTTGTTGAAAAGCCCGACAAGTTCCTTTGCCAGCTTGACCAGCTCGTGGTCGTCGAACAATTTGTCCGCATTATCCTTAAAAAAATCGAAAATTTCCCTTTTCTTGTCGCTTGCCTTTGCCATTTTTCAAAACCTCAAAAATTTCCGCGCATTTTAGCGTGCAATATTAAAATTACAATTTTTTAATTCATTGTTACGCCGTCACTCCGTTACGATGACATGGCGCGTCGGGAAAAAGCATTGGCTTTTTCCTGGAACTGTGTTATAAAACACGGCTTTTGTTGATTTGTTGGAGAATGTAATGTCTGAAGGAATGCTGAGAAGAGACCCTCTCAATAAAATCTGGGTGATTTTTGCTCCTGAAAAGGTAAAAACGATTATTTCGGGAAGTTCTGAAAACGAGGCCAGGTTCGATGTCGATCCTTTTGTGCCGGGGCTTGAGTCGGCGACAGGACCCGATATTCTGAGGCACAACGACCAGCTTTACGCAGTCGGAGGCTGGTCTTCGCGCGTTTTTCCCGCGAAAAATCCTGTTCTCAGGGTCGAAAACGACAAAAACGGAAAAGGTCACGGGCTTTACGATTCGATGTCGAGGCTCGGAGCGCACGAAGTAGTAGTCGAAACGCCTAAAAGCGGCATCGGTCTCGACCAGCTTTCGGTCGAAGAGATCGCCGACGGAATAAAAATCATTTTCGACCGTATTTCGGATCTCAGAAAAGACACCCGTTTCCGCTATATTTCGGTGATAAAAAGCCGCGGCGCCGCAGCCGGAGGAACGATCAACCACAACTATTCCGAAATAAAGGCCTATCCTTTCATTCCTCCGTTCGTCCGCAACAAACTCGACAACTGCCTTGAATACTACCGCGTGAAGGAACGCTGCCTGCTCTGCGATATCATTGACCAGGAGCTTTCAGACAGGAAAAGAATCGTTGAAGAGCATGATAATTTTGTCGCAATATGTCCTTATGCGAGCCGCTTTCCGTTTGAAATTATGGTTCTTCCGAAAAAACACGGCAGGATCCTGAGCGACAATCCCGTTTCGGCGATAAACGATTTCGCGAAAATTCTGAGAAGTGTCGCCGTAAAACTTAAAAACGGGCTCAATTCGCCGGCTTACAACATGGTTTTCAACTATCTTCCGGTTAACAGCGGCAGCGATGCCGAAGCGGAAAGTCTCGCATATCACTGGCATCTTGAGATAATTCCCCGCATTTCCGTGATAACAGCCGACAGTTTTGAAAACGGCATTTTTGTAAATCCGACTCTGCCGGAAGATGCGGCAGAGTTTTTGAGAAACATCAGGGAGTAAAACATGAAGTATTCGATTATTCCGGCGGCAGGGCTCGCGACCCGTTTCCTGCCTGCGTCAAAGTGCATTCCTAAGGAGCTTTTTCCGGTTCTCGACAAACCTGTAATCCAGTATATCGTCGAAGAGTCGATCGAGGCGGGAGCGACGAACGTCGTTTTTGTTTCCGGCAGCGGAAAAGAGGCGATCCTTGACCATTTTGACAGAATCAATCCGAAATTTTCGGCAAAGAATCTCAAAGAAGAAGTCCGTGAGAAGGTTGAAACGCTTGACGACATGATCGAAGTAATCTCTGTACGCCAGAAATCTCCGCAAGGGCTTGGGCACGCCGTTATGAAGGGGACTTTCGTAGTTCCGCACGAAGAATCCTTTGCCGTAATGCTTCCCGACATGCTTATTTTTTCAGAAGGTGAAAGCACGGTTATGCAGGAAATGAGCCGTCTTCATGAAAAATACGGCTGCTCCGTCATCGCCCTCATGGAAGTTCCGGCAGAATCGCGCGGAATGTACGGCATTGCTGAAGGTGCAAAAGTTGAAAACGGTGTCATCGATATAAAAAAACTTATCGAAAAACCGTCTGCAGGAGAGACAGAATCGAATCTTGCCATTTTGGGAAGATACATTTTCACGCCGAGGATCGCCAAAATTCTGAGAACCGTCAAACCCGGCAGAGGCGGGGAGATCCAGCTTACCGACGCGATGGTTTCACTCCTTGCCGAAGAGCGGATCTTGGGTTACGTCATTGATTCCAAAACACGCGTTTTCGACACAGGAAACATGGAAGGTTTCGCCCTTGCCAACGCTTACGCAGCGCTCCGCAGAGTGCCAGATTTCGACAAAAAAATCGCTGAATTGATCAAGAAATAAATCGTCACGGCGTTACGTCGTGTCGCCGTCACGTTTTTTCTGCCGCCATGTCGATATATCGGAATATCGAAATTTCGAAATATCGACGAGATCTGGCGGCGGCGATTATTTCTTGACCAGTTTGAATTTCCCGTTCTCGACTGTGATGACGGCTTTTGTCTTGGGCGGCAGGTTGCCTTTTAAGATCTCGGTCGCAAGAAGCGTTTCGACATTCTTTTCAAGGTAACGTCTGACCGGTCTTGCGCCGTATTCAGTGTTGAAGGATTCGTCGATGACTTTCTGCATTGCCAAATCATCAAGGTCGAGGTGAAGCTCCTTGTCCTCAAGAATTTTGTTGATGTTCCTGAGAAGAAGGGCGGTTATCTCCTTCAGGTTGTCGGTCGAAAGCGGGTTGAAGACCACGATATCGTCGATACGGTTGATAAATTCAGGTTTGAACCTTCCTTTTATCGTCTGCATTACGGCATCGAGCTCTGCTTCACTGAGTTTTCCGTCCTTTCCTTCGATCATGTCGCTTCCGAGGTTTGAAGTCATGATTATTATTGTGTTTTTGAAGGAAACAGTCCTTCCCTGGTTATCAGTCAGCCTGCCGTCTTCAAGTATCTGCAGCAGAATGTTGAAGACATCCTCGTGCGCCTTCTCGATCTCGTCAAGCAGGACGATGGAGTAGGGTTTTCTTCTGACTGCTTCGGTGAGCTGTCCGCCTTCGTCGTAGCCGACATATCCTGGAGGCGCACCGATAAGACGCGAAACGGAGAATTTCTCCATGTATTCGCTCATATCGATTCTTACCATATTGTCAGCCGTATCGAAAAGCTGTTCAGCCAGTTTTTTGGCAAGTTCTGTTTTGCCGACACCGGTGGGGCCTACGAAAATGAAGGAACCGAGCGGCCTGTTCGGGTTGGTAAGGCCTGCACGCGATCTCAGAATTGCTCTCGTGATACTTTCTATCGCCTCCGACTGGCCGATGATCTCTTCTTTTAACCTGCTGGAAAGATTGAGGATCCTCTCTTTTTCGGTCTGAGTCATGCTCGAAACAGGAATGCCTGTCCATTTGCTTACGACTTCGGCGATCTGCTTTTCGGTGAGGACTTCGGTGACCATGACGTTTTCGTTTTTGGTGATCTCCTGAGCCTCTTTCAGTTTGGCTTCAAGAGTTCTCAGTCTGCCGTACTGCAGTTCGCCGACTTTGTTGAAATCGCCTTCGCTCTGGGCTCTTTCGATCATGGTCTTGACCTCGTCGATCTCCTTTTTGAGCTTTTTGACCTCTTCGATCGAAGCCTTTTCCTTCTGCCAGATCTTGTACTGTTTGTCGTATTCGTCCGTCGTCTCTTTCAGACGTTCCTCGACGTTTCTGATCTCCTCTTTTGTAGCGCCGGAATCCTTTCTGCGGAAGCCTTCAAACTCGATCTGGAGCTGAAGTTTCTTACGCTTGAGGTCGTCAAGCTCTGCCGGCATGCTGTCGTTGTCGGTTCGGAGCATTGCGCACGCTTCATCGATAAGGTCGATCGCCTTGTCGGGCTGGAAACGGTCTGAAATGTAACGGTTCGAAAGTTTTACCGCCGCCACGATCGCGCCTTCAGAAATCGTGATACCGTGGTGGATCTCGAAACGTTCACGCAGACCACGCAGGATAGAGATCGTCTCGTCTTCATCCGGCGGCTGGACGATAAGAGGCTGGAACCTTCTTTCAAGGGCGGCATCCTTTTCGATGTACTTTCTGTATTCGTCGAGAGTCGTAGCTCCGATGCAGTGCAGTTCTCCTCGTGCCAGCATAGGTTTCAGCATATTCGCCGCATCCATGCTGCCGTCGGTTTTTCCCGCTCCGACGATTGTGTGAAGCTCATCGATGAAAAGGATGATTTTTCCTTCCGATTCCTTGACCGCTTTCAGGACATCTTTCAGCCTTTCCTCAAATTCGCCGCGGTATTTCGCTCCCGATATAAGCGCACCCATATCGAGCTCGAAAATCTCTTTGTTCTGAAGGCTTACAGGCACGTCGCCGCGGACGATTCGGCGCGCCAGACCTTCAACGATAGCCGTCTTGCCGACACCGGGCTGACCGATGATGACCGGGTTGTTTTTGGTTCTTCTCGAAAGAATCCTGATGATTCTTCTGATTTCGCCGTCACGTCCGATCACAGGGTCGAGTTTCCCCGCCTTTGCAAGATCGACAATGTTTCTTCCGTAGTTTTTCCACGAATCTTTGTTCGTTTCATTCTCGTTCACATTGTAATCCATAGCAACCTCCATTTAAAATCCGGCATCTGTTATAAACAACTTTTCGCGGTTTCAAGGGGGAAAAATCACAGTAGCGGAAAAAAATCGAAATAAGCGGGCGGGGAATTCGGTGAAAATTGAGCTTGTTTTTTTAAGATTTTCTTCTAAAATACTGCGTTTTTTTGAATGATTCGTTTTTTGTGGAGGGAAAAATGAAGAAAATTTTTGCAGTTTTCACGCTTTTCGCAGCGTTGGTTTTTGTTGTAAGCTGCGGCGGCAGCTCGAAGCCTGCTGACGGCGGTGACACGGCTGATTCAGAGCCGATAGACGATTCTGAACCAAGTGACACTGAACCTGGCAACCACGATAATCCCGACACAACGCCGGACAACGGCGATACAGGTAATTCGGACACCTCGGAAGGTCTTTATGTAGGTATAATCGGGTTCAACAAAAATCTGCCTCTGAACACACTGGAACTGGGAAAGCTGGACGGCTCGTCAGTTTCAGATTACAGGAATTTCATTGACACTCTCTATCCGGATGAAGGAACTTCGCTCTACTTTGCCGACTACAGTGCATTGGAGATGATAAGCAGCCACAAAAAGCCCACAAATTTGAAGCATGTCGCGCTTGTCACCTTCACCGACGGCCTTGACAATTTGGCGATGAACCCGAACTACAATCCTGAAAAATACGAAAGCAGAGACAAATACCTTGAAGCCATTCACAAGAAGATTGTTGACGAAAAAGGGATTCACGATAACAAAGTTGAAGCCTACGCAATCGGCTTGAACGGCAAGGAAAAAGGCATTGATACCGACGAGTTCGAGGATACGCTGAAAAATCTGTCAAGCTGCAAAGACCTCAGCGGTAGCTGCGACGACAATGTTTCTATGGCTTCCAACATGGAAAGTGCGAAGGAGAGTTTCCGCAAAATCGCCGAAAGTCTCTACTATGCGACAAAAACGGTAAATCTTGATGTGAAAGTTCCTGACGGATACGACGACGGTCAGCCTCTGCGCTTCACGTTTGACGGTCAGGGCGAAGATTCAGAGCTTTACATTGAGGCAAAATTTCACCGTTCAGACGATGCCAGAACTCTTGAAGAAATCAGCTATCACGGCTTGGTAAAGGGCAAGACAAAAATTTCAGGTACATTGGATTCTGACGGTGCATATTACCATTTTATGTTTGAAGATTTGAAATACGAAAGCGACAAAACCCCGCTTTCTGACAGCGACATCAACAAAATCCAACTTTGGGTTCAGAACAAAAACAAGGAGACCTGGAAAACGGATTCTGAGTTCGGTCGTCAGAATTCTGTCAATGTCGAGGAGCACAGGAGCAGCGCGCTGATAATGCTTGTTCTTGACTGTACGACCTCACTCGGCAGTGATTTCGGAACGATGCAGCAGGCCGGCAAAGAGTTCATAAACACACTTGTCAACGGCAACAACAATGGCAGCAGCGGCGGAAGCATAACGGAATGTTCATCCGGTCAATATACATGCACTGATTCTTATTCCTATTATTGTGCCGGAGGATACTGGGATTCCGGAACTTACTGCTCCAATGGCTGCAATTCTTCAACTGGTAAATGCAACAGCAGTTCCGGCGGCGGCTCGTCACTTCCTGAATGCAGCGCGTCGTCAGGCACACCGTGCAAGGATTCGTCAAGCGGCTTAACTTGGTCGGCAAGGGCGTCAACGAGCTATCCCTGGCAGAATGCGGTTGACTACTGCAACAGCTACTCAGAAGGTGGTTTAAGCGGCTGGCATCTGCCTACAATCAGCGAACTTCGCACACTGATAAAAAATTGCAGCGGCACGGTTACAGGCGGCAGCTGCGGTGTTACGGACAGTTGTTTGTCAAGCAGTTGTCAAGATGGAAGCTGTTATTCCTGTGATAATTACGAAGACGGCAGATACAGCAAATTCGGGGAAATCGGATGGTTCTGGTCTTCCTCTACTGTTTCAGATTATACAGATCTCGCATGGTTCGTGGGTTTCTACGGCGGTTACGTGAGCGGCGACTCTAAGACTTACGACGACCGCAGCGGTGTCCGTTGTGTGAGGTAGGCCTTGCAGACCGCATTTTACGCATTCCCCTGTAGAGACGTGACCTGACACGTCTCAAAAAACGTTTACATAATCAATTATAATAAAACAAATCTAATTTTGACATTGATTTAATTTTAAATCCAATTAGAATTATGTTGGCTTTGCGGTAGAGACATGACCTGACATGTTTCACAGATGAAAACCGAGGTTCTTTTTCTGAACCATTTCATGTGCATGAGATGTTTCAGTGATATGAGACGTGTCAGGTCACAAAGGAGACGTGTCAGGTCACGTCTCTACGGGGGAAATGCAATATTTTCAATGAGTAAAGACAGATTTCAAGATAAATATCGCATAGATTCGGCACGGGCAAAATGGCACGATTACGACGACGGTTTTTATTTTGTGACCATTTGCACAAAAAACCGGGAATATTTTTTCGGAACAATTCAAAACTGCGAAATGATTTTGTCCCCGATAGGAACATACGTTAAGCAGCAATTACAGATAATCAACGAACGTTATTTATATGCAGAAATCATGTTATGGACGATAATGCCAAATCATATTCACCTTATTCTGTCTATAGACAGCAGCAAGATACCGCACAAAAAACGGGATATTCCTGTTGTAGGAAATGATATCATACACAAAACAGGAGACGTGTCAGGTCACAAAACAGGAGACGTGTCAGGTCACGTCTCTACAGCGATAGAATGTGCGGTGCAAGGACAATCGTGGTTATCCAATGTGATATGCCAGTTCAAACAGTCAATAAAACGGTTTGCAAACCAGCATGAAATTGAATTTGCCTGGCAAACCCGTTTCCATGATCACATCATAAGAAATCAGAAAGAAATGGATCTTATTGCCGAATACATCGAGAACAATGTGAGAAAATGGGAAGAAGATTGTTTCTATTGTTAAAAAAATCGCCCCTGTCCGTTGTGTGGGGTAGTGCTTCGACAGGCTCAGCAACCGAACCCTCTCCGGCACTTTGTGCCACCTCTCCCTGAGTGAGAGGCAAGTTCACAAATTCCGCATGATTTCTTGAATCCACGATGAATCTTTTATGGATTTACAGCTCATCCATCAAAACAAAATCTTTGAACTTTATGTGGCGGACGGTGCTTGTTGAATAGTCGATATCGTCATTTGTAATCACTATTTTCTGGCATGTGTTGTCAAGTTTGGCAAATGCGGAAAACTCCCGTTCGTAAGCCTTTTCCTCGGCAACGCTGTATGCCACCTGGATATAGTACTGTTTGTTGCCTTTATTGGCCACAAAGTCGATTTCGTGCCTGCTGTCCGAATAAACCTGAAGAGTGTAACCCATGTAAACAAGTTCGTTGTAAACAATGTTTTCGAAGTTGTGCGTAAGGTCGTATCTGTTGTTCATCACGCGGATCGAATTCAAGGAGACATCTTCGTTGTAGAGTTTTGAATAATACTCCAGCTCGCGTTTTGATTTCGTGGAATATTGTTTTATTGTAGCTATCGCGTAGGCTTCCTCAAGATATCCGATATATTTTGCTATTGTCGTGACAGAACACGGCAAATCAACTCCTTTCATATATTTCGCCACGGAGCGGACTGAGAAAATCCTGCTGTTTGAGAGAAAAATAAAATTTGCAAGCCGCTTGAAAATTTCGGTTTTTCTGATGTTGTAACGGTTTATTATGTCGTTCAGAATGATGGTTTCGTTCAATTCGTTGAGATATATCCGCTGACCGCTTTCGCCGCTGTATTCGATCCGTTTCGGGAATCCGCCCCAGACAATATAGTCCGTCAGCGGAATTTCTTTCCCGAGTTCACGCCCGTATTCCGCAAGTTCCTTGTATACGAAAGGATGGATTCTGAACGAGACATAGCGGCCTGAAAGTTCTTTCGTAAATTCGCGAGAGAGAAGTTTGGAGTTTGAACCGCTGATGAAAAGGGAACAGTTCCGGATTCTGAGAGTCCTGCAGGCCCCTGCCCAACCCTGAACACGTTGCACTTCATCGAGAAAAACGTAACATAACGAATCTTTGCGGTTGTTTTCTATATATGAAATCAGAGCTGTTTCATCCGGTATAGCCGAAAGAACAGCCGTGTCTTCAAAATCCAGATAAATCGTGTTGTCGGATTTCTCCTTTATCTCGTCATGAATTTCACCGAGAATAACCGATTTTCCGCAACGCCTGATTCCTGTTATTATTTTTATCAGATCGCTGTCATAAAATTCGCGTATTGCCTGAATGTATTTTTCTCTTTTAATCATTTTACCCTCCCCAAAAAAGAACTCCTACTGGACAATTTACTGCAAATCAACGTTTTTGTCCACTTCTACTGGACAGTTTTCTTAAAAAAATGAAAAGTGTCCAGTATTGATCGTAATTTTACTTTCGATGTCGAGTTTTGTATGTTCTTTGCAGACAATTACAATTTCTTTTTTCATATTTCAACAAATAAAACAAAAATAAAACGGTGTTTAAGATATAATTTTTAGAATTTAAGTCAATAAAAATTTTATACTTTAATAAAAACACGGGCGTGGAAGATATCTAAGATCGGCACTTCGAAAACAACCGCAGTTCCCGGTTTTACGAAAAAAAGCGGTTAAAATTTTTCAGATTCCGAAAATACTTGCTTTCCCTAAATTATAAGTCTACATTAGCCCGTTGTTTGTTTTATTAACCTATTCCTTGGAGGAAACTATGTATTCAAATCTTGACAATTACTTTTCAGACATGTCCAAAAGGGCAAAAAAATCGGCTATCAGAGAACTTCTCAAACTCACAAAGGAACCCGGAATCATTTCTTTCGCAGGCGGTCTTCCGGCTCCGGAAACTTTCCCGGTAGAGGAACTTCGCGAAGTTACTGACGAAGTTTTGAAGAAAGAAGCAGCTTTCTCACTTCAGTACGGCACGACCGAAGGTGACGACCTTCTGAGAGAACAGCTTGTAAAACGCTATCAGGAAATGGGCCTCAAAATCACGAAGGAAAACCTCGTAATCACAACCGCAAGCCAGCAGTCACTTGACTTCCTGGGCAGAGTTTTCATCAACAAAGGCGACAAAGTCATCGTTGAGTTCCCGAGCTACTTGGGTGCACTCCAGGCTTTCAACGCTTTCGGCGCAGAACCGGTCGGCATTCCTTCCGATGATCACGGTATGGATCCGAAACTTCTCGAAGCAAAACTTGCAGAGCTTCAGGCGAAAGGCGAGCAGGTCAAATTTATGTACATCATTCCTGATTTCCAGAACCCGTCAGGCGTTACGATGCCGGAATTCAGAAGAAAAGAGATCATCGAGATCGCTCACAAATATCACGTTCTCATCGTTGAGGACAGCCCCTACAGAGAACTTCGTTTTGAAGGCGAAGCTCAGCCAACGATCTATCAGCTTGACGATCAGGGAACGACAATCACACTCGGAACTTTCTCGAAGATTTTCGTTCCGGGATTCAGAATCGGCTGGGTAATCGCAGATCCGAAGATCATCGACAAGTTCGTAACCACGAAACAGTCGGTCGACCTCTGCACACCTCCTTTCGTTCAGAGAATCGCTGGCAGATACATGGAAAGAGGCCTTTTCGCAACGAAACTCGGCGACATCATCAAACTTTACAAGCACAAAAAAGACCTCATGATGGACTGCTTCGAAAAATACCTTCCGGAAGGGGTAAAATGGACGAACCCCGAAGGCGGACTCTTCCTTTTCGTTTACCTTCCTGAGCACATGGATGCTGAGAAACTCTTCAAGATCGCGATCGCAAACAAGGTTGCATTCGTTCTCGGAACAGTTTTCTACTGCGACGGCAGCGGCAAGAACACTCTCAGAATCAACTTCTCCTACTGCTCGGACGAACAGATCGTAGAAGGCGTAAAGAGACTCGGCCAGGCTATCAGAGAGTACAAAGACTAATAAAATCAATTAGTTCTTGGTTTTATCGGGCTTCCTTAGGGAAGCCTTTTTTTTATTGAAAACCTGTAAAAATGGCAAAAACTTTGTCCTTAAGTAAAATTCTTCGTTTTTATTGGCGGAGGGGATATGAAAAAAACGGTTTTTCTTTTTTTAGTTTCTTTTTTTCTTGCAGTTTCATGTGAAAACCACATTGCGTCAGAGTGTTCGCAGGCAAGCGTGAACAGGCGCGCATTCGCCTATCTCAAGGACTGGTATCTCTGGTACGAGCATCTTCCGGCGGTAAATCCGGCTGATTTTGAATCGCTCGACAAGATGATTGCGGCTGTGAAATACCGCGAAGGCGATGTTCTGGTAGACCGTTTTTCCTACGCCGTCAAAAAGACGGAGCACGACAACTACTATGCCGGAAAGCGTTACGGCATGGGAATGTCGGTGCAGCGCGCCGAGAATGATGCCATTTATATCTCGTTAGTTTATCCCGGAAGTCCGGCAGGCGAGGCCGGGCTGAAACGCGGTCAGCAGCTTCTTGCTATGAACGGCGTGACCGTCGAAGAACTTGACGAAAACGGCACTTACAACAAAGAACAGCGCGGAGACCCCGATTTTGAGGAAAAAACGGACTGGAACAACGTCTACAACGCTGAAAACAAAGGCGAGGCGGTTCAATTCAAAGTTCTTGATGAAGGCGAGGAGATTGAAACGACTGTCGTTCTTGATGACTACATCGGAAAATCGGTTCTTGCATACAAAGTTCTGGATCATGACGGCGTTAAAACGGGATACATCCACTTCAAATCGTTCATAACCTCTTCGGAAGACGAGTTGAACGAGGTTTTTGCGCACTTTAAAGAAGAAAATGTCGAACAGCTTGTCCTTGATCTGCGCTACAACGGCGGAGGGCTTGTGAAGATCGCGCATCAGCTCGTAAACCTTATCTCCGGTGACAAAGCGAAAGGTGACGAGGTAATCAAGCTTATCTACAATAACAAGCATTCCGAGCAGAACTATTCATATAAGGGAGAGGTACTTAAAAATTCGCTTTCCGCTATCAGAAAAGTTGCGGTCATTGTTTCATCGGGAACGGCAAGCGCTTCCGAAATGGTGATAAATTCGCTGACACCTTATACGGAAGTCGTTCTTGTCGGCGAAACGACTTACGGAAAGCCTGTCGGAATGAATTCGAAGGATATCTGCGACCAGACAATTGTTCCGATCACTTTCAAATACGCAAACTCGCAGGATTACGGCGATTTCTTTTTGGGTATGGATGCCGACTGCGCTGCAGAAGACGATATCAAACACGATTTCGGAGATGTTAGGGAAGAGGAGTTTGCTGTTGCGCTTTACCGCCTTTCAAACGGAAAATGCCCGTCGGATGCGACTGTTAAGAGTTCGCAAAAGAGAAAAACCGTCGAAGAGCGCATTCCGCTTCAGCTCAAGGGAATGGGCAAAATCGATTATACGTTCTGATTTTTTGTGTGCCGCCACTGATTCAGGGGAGGTGGCGCAGGCGCCGGAGGGGTTTCAGGTTTATTTCAGATCAGGATTTGTCTTTAAAACCTCAGGATCGACTTCGTAAATATAGAAATAAGGAGTCTTGTGCTTCAAAGTCATTCCTTTAGGCGGGTTGGTTCTCATTTTTTTGAGGTCGGCCTTTGATATTTTGAAGCGCGACGCACTGGAATTAAAGCTGTTCTGAATCAGGAAGACTCCGGGTTTGTTGATTTGTTTCAGCGAAGATATGTGCCTGTAGTTTTTGTTCTTGTAGCCCGAATAGTAGTCTATGCGGTAATAGATGTTCCTGTCAGCAAGGAATATCGTTGTGTTCGGGTAATTTTTGAGAAGCACCGACATCGCCTCTTTCTGGTTGCTTCTGGCTTTTTTGTAAAAGTTGCTGTTGTCGATCGAGAAATAGATATTGCTTATGAAAATGGTGAGAAAAATCACCAGAGCCGTAATCTTGGCAGCGATTTTTTTGGTTTTGACCAAATCTAAAAGGAGAATTGCACACATGGTGCAGACAGGCAGAACGAAAATTACAGTGTAGCGGTTGTTTCTTATAAGAGTGGTGTATGGGTTCAGGCTTGTCGGTGCGAACGACATGAAAAGGAAGTAGGAGAGGAACCAGATGAAAAACGGGACTTCTCTGCCGCATTTTTTCATGCACATTTTCACGATGCAGGCAAGAAGTGCCGCTGCGGTGAAGTATCCGCCGAATCCGAATGTTCTCCAGCGGGCGAAGTTTCCGGATGTGAAAACTGTTCTGATGTAGAAAAAAAGGTCTTTCGGATCGACGTCGGTCATTCTGTTCTGATATTCAACAACTTTTTTGCTGAGATCAAACGTGTGAAAGAAATCGTTGTGGATTTTGAGATATACAAAACCCTGGAATATTGCGGGAACAAGTGAAACAAGTGCCGCGCAGGCGATCCAGAGAACGGTTTTTTTGTTGAATCCTTTTTTGTACCACACGTAAATCGAGACGAGCGGCGCGATGAAAAGCCCTGTCGTTCTTGCGAAGAATATCCAGCCGATAGCGAAGCCTCCGAGAATGAACCATCCGGTTTTTCCGGTGTTTGCACCTCTCTGGAATGAATAAACGGTGAGAAGTGTGAAAAATTCGAGCGGAGCGGCAACCTGGAGAAAGTTCGTAAAGATAGCGACGATCGGATATGTAATGTATAAAAGTGTCGTGATGATTGCAGTAAATCTGTCGGTTTCGGTTTCTATGATTTTGTACGCCAGCCATACGCTTGAAACGCCGTAAACCATCGTTGGAAGCAGCGATGTGAAGTCGCTTACCCCGAACAGTTTGTAAAGAAGCGCAGCAGGAGCGAAAACGACCCATCTGGTATCGAAAATGAAGCCTGCTGAAAAGTTGCCGCTGGCGAATCTGTTTGCCAGAGAACTGTACGGGAAATCGTCACCCTGGGCTATTCCCATGAAGTTGATCATCCTGAATATGAATGAGAAAATCATAAGAAGATATACCGGTTCGATTGGAAATTCTTCAACTTTGTTACGGATTTTGTGTAAATTCATTTTTCACCTCTAAAAAAAACCGGGGAAGTCTACTTTTTATTTTGAAGATTGCAAATGCAGTCGGAAATCAGCTGTTTTTAAATGTAGTATGACATAAGATCTGTGCGATAGAAAACTGCTAGGAAAAGTATTTGATTTTTTTACAAATTTTCATTTTTTTTCTTCTTGACCCCAATTCAATAAAAAGTAAACTTCCTAACAGGATTTTAAATAATTATTCCTTGGAGGTTTAAATGCAGACCTTTTTTAAGTGTTTTGGGGTTGTTTTATCGGTCTTTTTTCTGTTTTCCTGTTCATCGTCAAAATCCCAAAACGACTCGGATGCCGATTCTGATTGCCACACGGATTCCGATGACCTGACGGTCATCGAAGATGCAGGAAATGATTTGCAAGATTCTGATTTTATTGATGATTCTGATGAAAAACCAGATGTTGATGCGGATTCAGACAACGATTCAGATTCAGAAGAGGATGACTGGCAGCGCGACATTGACATTCCGGAGATGAGCGACGACCCTTATTTTGAGGCTTACGGCGATGCAGACTACAATGTTGCTTACTATTATTACGGCGATGATCCGACACCAGCGAATGATCCTGAAAATGTCAAGGCACTCTGGTCAAAGATGTGCGGTTCGAAAAAATGCTACGAGTGCGAGCCGAAACCTTACGATCTATGTGCTGAAAATTATCCGTTTGAACCTCAAATCGTTGATGATTCAAAAAATTATGCAACCCAGAAAGCAACAACAGCAGGAAAATTCCAATGTGATGCATTGCTTACTCCAGGATTCTGGCAAACATCAGACTTGGCAATATCGATGCAATTTAATGAGTTTGACGGTAAAATATTTTTTCGTTTATCGCACGATGTTCTTTCATGGCAGGCAGGCGGTGCTTATGTCTACGATTTGAATACTCACAAAGTTGAAAGATTGGGCAGAGGTTATATGGATGGTTGGCAAAACAAAAAATATTATTTTGTTTCAACTGTTGATGACAGGGTGGAAGTATTTGATAAAAATAGTCCTTACTATGGAAGAAACGAAAGGCATCTTTTGTATTACGACAAAGAAACAAACACTTACGGCAGAGCATTCAAGATGCCTGAAAATACAACAAATATCGTGGATATCCGAGCGAATGAAAATTATATTTTTATGAGTGCCCATTTTGCGAAAGACGGAAGCGATATGCGGATTTTATATACCAAAATCGGAGAATGGGACAAGTGGAAAGAGTTAACGTATAAAAAAGAGACTCTCTATGGAAATAACCGCCGAGCTGGCTATCCGTCAATGTTCAAAAACCTTGTAACCTATTTTGATTATGACATTCAAGTTCAAGTCTGCGATCTGGATGTCGGAGATTCAAGTTGTTTTCAGGTTTCAAGAGCTGATGAATACGGCAGGTATCCGATTTTCAGGGATAAAAGTACAATAATTTATAGTAGTGAAAAAATAAATGGAAGCGGCAATTATATTATTTCCGCAGATATTTCTGACAAAAAAAATATAAAATATTCAGAAATTTATAACGGCGGCAGTACGGCAATCGCTCCGTATGCTATAGATAATGAAAGAAAATATTTGTTGATAAAAAGAAAATATTCTAACCCTGAAAATTCAGAAAAATCAATTCATGACTACTGTTTATATCATTTTTCTGACAAGACAACAGTTTGCTTTGATGAAGGCTTTGATCTCGAAATTGATAAGAGTGAGGGGGTTATTTATCAGAATAAACTTGTTTTCCGCAGTGTCCAAGACTTAGTTGTCCGCGATTTGGAATGTTATTGTGATTTTTATCCTAACAAATGTCCGCTGATTGACTATACGCCGAATCCTGAGAATCCTAAGAAACCATGGGGATTTGACTGGAAGCCGGGGAGTTTGAATCCTTGAATGCAAACACACTCCTCAGTCGCTTCAGCGACAACTCCTCTAACTTAGGGGCGAGTCTTTAAGATGTTTCGCTTATGCTCAACATGACGATGCGGGCGAGCCGCCAGCACACCGACAAAAGTCCCTCGCCATTATGGAGAGGGATTCAGGGTGAGGTCTGCTAAGAGTTTTCAAAAAGAAATTTGTCGGAAAACAGATCCTTTCCGTATCCCGAGAAGTTGTTTTTTAGGAAAGTGAGCCCTTTATCGACGCTTTCAAGCTGCGAGGCGCGGTGAAGGTCAGTCCCGAGATTGTCGATGATCTCCTTTTCCAGAAAGCGGATGACCTGCTTTTTCTTTATGTGGAATGAAGCTTTGGCTAAAGTCCGCACTGAAGACTGGAAGAAAACTTTGTATTTTTTCTTCAGTTCAAGCCAGAATTCGTCATCCTTCAGATACCTTTCGATATGCGCAAGAAGCGGGATGAAACCGCCTGCATTGAGTGAAAAAACGGAGGTTTCTATCTCTTTTTTGCTGACAAACGGCGAGAACTCGACCATGATTATTTTGTAGCCGTTTTTTGTCCTCGAAAATTCGCGGTGATCAGAAAGTGCCTTTATTTTCGGGATATTGCACATATATTCGAAACTGAAACGCCTGACCATTGTTTTGTTGAGGGCTGAAATGCGCCCCATGACGATGTTCGGATCAGGATTGAAAAGGGCGTGGAATTTATGCGGTGTCGGGACGATCTCGATGTAGCCGAAAGAAGACATTTCCTTAATAATTTCAAGTGTTTCAGAAACTTCTTCGGGGCCGTCGTCCAGCCCCGGAAGAAGATGAGAGTGAAGATCGATCATTGATTTGAAGAACTACTTTTTCGAATTTTTCTCGGCAAATTCCCAGCCTGCATTGATAGCTGCGAGGTTTGCTTTGACTATTTCTTCGCCTTTGCTTCCGAAAATGACCTCGACGCCTTTTCTGATGACGTTGATGTCAAGACCGGTGAAAAGGCTTGCAGCGCCTGCGATGACCATGTTCATGCCGCGTGCGTTGTTGACTTCCTTCGCGATGCCGTCTCCGTCGATCGCGATGCAGCGGGGCTGCTTTTTGAGCTCAGCCATAAGTTCGTCAACGTTCGGATAGTTGTCGATATTGATGAAAGGATTCGTGTTTGTAACGATCCAGCCTGTTTCGGGGTTGAGCCACGGAAGGTAGCGGAGAGATTCCATCGGTTCTACGCTGATGATTATGTCAGCTTTTCCCATCGGAACGAGGTCGCTCCAGATCGGTTTGTCGGAAATTCTGAAGTGGCTCTGAACGTCGCCGCCGCGCTGGCTCATGCCGTGAACTTCGGCCTGTTTGAGATAAAGACCGCTTTCAACTGCGGCATAACCGAAGATCTGCGCGATCGAAAGAATGCCCT
>Ga0310690_10000749_pt1 | contig 64714 bp, 66 predicted proteins | sample AusTroGonzalo_MG_2_FD_207661 | JGI IMG/M metagenome (GOLD analysis project Ga0310690, IMG submission 207661) | Bovine rumen microbial communities from tropical cattle in Woodstock, Queensland, Australia - Gonzalo_04 (v2) (version 2) | ecosystem: Host-associated > Mammals > Digestive system >... | reverse complement strand
CACTCGATGCTATGAATGAATATGACACACAACATAGTACAGAACAAAAGAAATATTGTTGGTGTCAAGCAACAGGTTATAAAGCAGCGAACAGCAGTACGATACAAAGGCCTTTGTCGTCCCTTGCCCAGGTGTTCGACTACGACTCCGGGTCCGCGTCCGATTGCGCGGCCTACTGTGCGACGAACTGCGCGCACCGCGTCCGCTGGAATTCGGCCTTTCGCGCCGCCGTTTTTGCGGGGTCTGGCAGCTAAGAATACCTAGTCCCGAAATAAACCAAGTATAAAACAGAAAAAACGTGCCGGCAGGCACAGCCAGGCAGTATTGCTCTGCCTGCCCCCCAGCGAAGCGGCGAAGGGGGGCAGGCCGCCGCTCTGGCCGCCTCTAAGGCGGCCCCGATTTTTTTTAAGCACAAACCCCACAACACCTGAGAGCAAAATTCTCCCCCCAGGGGGGAGTACCCCGGAACGGGGGGAGGGGGGTGGCGAAAAAACGGAGTTCGTTGTTTGACCCCCCTCACCACTACGTGGTTCCCTCCCCCAGTGGGGGGAGAATTACTGCAACTTTTTACGAAATTTGTCGCGTCTTTAACCCCCCTCCGGCTGCGCCGCACTCCCCCGATGGGGGAGAATTACTCCGCGACACTTGAGAGCAAAATTCTCCCCCTTGGGGGGAGTACCCCGGAACGGGGGGAGGGGGGTGGCGAAAAAAAACCGCCCGTGGGCGGTTTTTTTTTATTTCTTTCTTTGTTCGTATTCTTCTTGTTCTTCGATTGTCATGGTCGCAAGTGGACGCGCCAACATACGTTGCAACCCGATTTTTTCGCCGGATATAACGCTGTACCCAAATGTGCCGTTTTCAATCCTTTCCAATGCAGCATTTATTTTTTGTAATAAATTAGAATTGCGTTCAGACATACGCAAATTCATCGTGATTTCTTGTTCAGCAGATGCCTGGTCCTGTTCGTCGCCAACCCCCGCTGTTTCGTTCTTTTCGCCCATGCGAACATCACTTAATACAGAATCACGGTCTTGTAAAATTTCATCACGTTGGGTATTCAATATTTGATAAAAGTACGCCAACTGTTCATCACACATATATGGTTCGCTTTTCTTTGGTGTGTATTTTGGCGATAATTCAATTTCTTTGTAATTTTTTCCCATCTTTATGCCCCTTGAAGTTCTTTAATCCATTCGGTTAATGTTTCACCATCCATAAGGCCGGTGCGTGCCTCTTTCAATTCGCCGTTCTTGAACGCCAATACGCTTGGGATGCTGCGTATGCCGAATTTGGCAGGTGTGCGACGATTCGTTTCGTCAATTTCAAATTTAACAAAGTTCACATTTTTGACACTTTCTGAAACTTCTTCGAAAATTGGACCAAACATTTGGCATGGACCACACCAAGATGCCCAAAAATCAACCAAAGTTAAATTGCCCTGGACCATTGTATCAAAATTTTCATCATTAGCGTGTTGTATTGCCATCTTTTTCTCCTTAAAAATTCCTTTGATAATGTTTGTTGATATTTGACTTGAGTTTATTATAATCATGACAAAAAGCAAGAGAAAAACGACATGAAAAAAATCGTTTATATGGATGCCGCTGCAAGTTGGCTTAAACCCAAGACGCTAATTCGCGCCCAGGCTGATTTTTTACAAAATCTTTATGCTAATGCGGGGCGGGGCGTTTGCGCCCGCGCTGGTCATGTTGATGAAATGGTCGCTGATGCAAGGCGCGTCGTGGCTGAATTTATCGGCGCAAAGCCTGAAAATATCGTTTGGGTTTCGGGAACTACTGATGCCATGAACAGAATCGTTTCGATTGTTTCAAATTCTTGGAATAAGAAATGTCCCGTGGTTGCGGTGTCTGATTTGGATCATCACAGCGCACGCTTGCCATGGGAAATGTGTGCGAAAAGTGGTGTATGTAAAATATCTGTGATGCCACTTAATCCCAAATTCGATATCGATGATAAAAAATTACCACGTGCTGATGTGATGGTGATAACTGCGATGTCTAATGTATTGGGGCGGCAACAAAATTTACGCAAGATTATAAAGGCGGCGCGATTACAAAATCCAAATGTTATTACAATCGTGGATGCGGCGCAATCTGTCGTACACAGCAATTTAGATGTTAAAAAAATTGATTGTGATTTCTTGTGCTTTTCAGGACATAAAATCGGGGCTGATACAGGCGTTGGTGTAATGTATGTCAAAGATATAAATAAATGGTCGCCCGATAAATTCGGCGGTGGTATGGTTAAAAAAATTACTGAATCAGGAATCGTTTTCGCTGAAAATAATGAAAAGTTCGAAGCGGGAACTTTGCCGCTGACCCAAATTGTCGGTATGCCGTATGCGATTGAATATCTAAAATCGTGGGGCGGTGGTGGTCAAGAACTGATTCATTACATGTATGATGAATTATCAAAGATAAATCGTGTAAAAATATTAACCACGCGCGATGCTTTTGTTCTTTCTTTCGTTGTTCGCGATATGCATGTTCTTGATTTCGGGGCGATGATTGGTGCGAATAATATTTGTATTCGTGTCGGGAATATGTGTGCAACCTGGATTCATAATAAATTGGGTGTCGATGGTTCAATTCGTATATCTGTCGGTCCGTGGAATACGGCACAAGACGCTGTATACGTCGTGAACACTATTAAAAAATTGGTGAAATAAATGGCAATAAATCGCGAAGATATTATTAATGAAATTAAAAAAGTTTTTGACCCTGAAATACCTGTGAACATTTGGGATTTGGGGTTGATTTATGATATCGCGATAAATCCAGACGCTGTCGTTATCGAAATGACTTTTACAAGTCCAACTTGCCCGATGATGGAAGATATTGTGAATCAGGTTAAAACAAATGTCGAAACTGTGACGGGGGGGCGTCCCGTAGATGTAAAATTAGTCTGGGACCCGGCGTGGGATTTATCAAGAATGAGTGATGCCGCGCGAATCGAACTTGATCTAACTGACCAGGGGTGGTAGGGCATGAAATTTGACGATATAAAAAAATCTTTGGCGATGATTGAAAATCCAATCGATAAATTGGAATTCGTTATGGATTTGGGAAAATCTTTGAAAGATGTTCCGGACGACGCAAAATGTACAGAAATTGTCGGCTGTACTTCGTTCGTTCAAATATGTAAAAAAGGTAATCGATTTTTCGGCCGTGCCGATTCGTTGATGGTGCGTGGTATCGTCGCAATTATGTTGGCACTGGTGGATGGAAAAACTATCAGCGAAATAAAAAAAATCAATATGGATGCCGAATTCAAAAGCCTGAATTTGAATTTTGGCGCGGCAAGATTAAACGGTGTGCAATCTATGATTAATTTTTTTAAGAATTTGTGATAATATACATATATCTGTGTTGAAAAAAGGAAAGGGGTTGTAAATGCAAGATGATGAAAAAATGCTGAATATAGGCAAAACGATGATGTTTGCTGTTATTTGCCTTACTGCGTTTTTACAAGTGTGCAACCGCGTTCAAGAAAATAATTTAAAGTCCGTGCGACGCAGTCTTGAAGATACCAAGCAAGAATATGATATCGCTGGAACAAAATTTTCAGCACTGTCGTCTGCTGGATTGCTTCGCGCGTCTGTGGCAGAAATAAATCCAAAAATGGAAACTGTATCGTTCAGTAAGACTGTACACATAGACAATATACCAATGGTGGAACAAGATGCGCTTTGATATCGGTAAAGATATTTTGCCACATGAATACAAAGGTGAAATTTATCATCGTGAAAGCGCTACGCGGTTGCGTTGGGTATTTGTCGCTTTTGCCACGATGTTCGCAATCTTTGTCGCAAGAACTTTGCAACTTGGACTGCAAAGTAATGATATTAAAAAATACAGCCTTACCGGAAATGAAATAGAGGCTCGTGCTGATATCGTCGACAGAAATGGTGTCGTGCTTGCCAAAAGTGTAAGGTCTGGAAATATAAAGTTATATCCACAAAAAGTCGATGCCAAAGATATTAACAAGGTCGCAGATGTTATTCATGAAATCGCACCAATGGATTACAGTGTTAATGATGCTTTGCAACTTATTCGGTCTGATAAACGCGGTGTGTATATTAAGAAAAACGCAACCGAAGCACAAATAAAAACTATTAACGAAGCACACAGAAAATATAATTGTTTTGAAGTTGAACAGTTTACACAACGGCGATACCCACAACGAAATGTGTTCGCTCATGTCGTTGGATTCGCTGGCAAAGATGCTGGGTTGGAAGGTGTTGAATACATATATGATAAATATTTGCGCGAAAATAAAGACCCATTAAAACTTTCTATTGATTCGCGTGTGCAAAACATTTTCTATGAACAACTTAATATCGCGATGAATAAATATCACGCCAAAGGCGCGATGGGTATGCTGATGAATTCAAGTACTGGCGAAATGATTGCTATGGTTCAATTGCCGGACTTTGACCCCAATAATTACAAGGCAAGCCCTGTTAATGTGCGTAAATTTAGAATATTGCGTGATAATTTTGAAATGGGATCTATATTCAAAATATTTAATACTGCACTTGCATACAAATACGGATTACAGAATAAAGATTACAAGGTCAGTGAACCACTTATGATATACGATAAATATGGGCGGCCTGCATTGCGTAAGCCGATTGATGATGTGTCTTCGTTCAAACGCGATGTGGTTAAAAAAATGGGAAAAAGGACATTGAAAGCGCCGGAAATAATGTTGCATTCTTGTAATGTGGGAAGTGCGCGAATTGCGCTGGATTTGCCTGATGGGGCCCAGAAAGAATTTTTCGAAACTTTGCAATTTAATAAAGCTTTGAATCTTGAATTTGGTAAAACTGAAACAGCATTGACTTATAGGACTTGGGGACCAACAGAAAGGGCAACTGCGTCTTTTGGGCATGGTATCACTGTGACGCCGATGCATTTGTTGTTGGCTGTGAATTCAATGACTAATGGTGGAATTTATATCTATCCAACTTTGTTAAAAAGAAATATTGGTGCTGTGCGCGGGGAACGCGTTTTGGATGCTGATATATCTGCTACTTTGCGTAAAATTATGTTCCATATCGCCGAAGAAACTACTGCGAAAAAAGCGCGTGTTAAGGGTATAGAAATCGGTGGAAAAACAGGTACTGCGGAAAAGCGCGGTGCAGATAGACGTTCTGATAAAAACAGAAATACAACTGTGTTCACAGGAATTTTCCCGGTGTCCGCACCACAGTATATCATTATGATTATGCTTGATGAACCCCAGGGTACAAAAGAATCTGGCGGATGGAAAACTGCTGCTTGGAATGCTGTGCCCACAGCCGGTGCGATATTAGATGGAATCATCCCATTGCTATTTGAATAAATTTGTATTATAATTATATCGACAATAAAAAAAGAGTAATAGCGTGCGTAATATAGTAGAAAAGTCCTTGCTTGGCAAAGTGTGGACTGTGTCGGGTGATTATAATCTAAATAAAGATTTCAACGATACAGAAAATTTAATTAAAAATATTTTAACTTCGCGGGGGGTGGTTGGTGATGTCGCAATCGCGCGTTTCTTGCATCCTTCTATCAAAGAATATATGCCTGACCCGTCTGTATTAAAAGATATGGATAAGGCGACAACGATAATTGCTGATGCGATTTGTAATAATGAAAAAATCGCAATATATGGCGATTACGATGTTGATGGAATAACTTCAACCGCGATTTTTGTAAAGTATTTGCGCGAAATCGGTATCGATGTATCGTGGCATCTTCCAACCCGCGAAGGCGAAGGTTATGGACTTAATACATTTGCGGTGGAACAAATCGCAAACAGCGGTGTTCAATTAATGATAACTGTTGACTGTGGTATAAGCGGCAATAGAGAGGTTGAACGTGCAAAAGAACTTGGGTTGAAAGTCGTTATCACAGACCATCATTCACCTGATAATGTTTTGCCAAATGCCGATGCTGTTATAAATCCAAAGCGCACTGATGATACTTCGGGATTGGATTTTTTGGCGGGGGTAGGGGTCGCGTTTCTAACACTTGTTTCATTAAATCGTGAATTAAAAAAGCGCGGATTTTTTAATGACGGTACAAAAAATCAAATTAATTTATTGAACTATATGGATATGGTCGCACTTGGAACAATTTGCGACACTATGCCATTGGTGGAATTAAATCGTGCTTTTGTTGCAACTGGCTTGAAAGTTTTGGGATTACGTCAAAATCTTGGTCTTTGTACTTTGATGGATTTGGCAGGAATCAAAAAACCGTCTGTGTATGCGGCCGGGTTTGCGCTGGGACCGCGTCTTAATGCTGCTGGACGATTGGATTCAGCGGCGCCGGCACTTGAATTGCTGTTAACAGATAATCCTCTTGTTGCCAATGATTTGGCAAATAAGTTGCATCATATGAACCAGGAAAGAATAGATATTCAAAACGCTATTATGTTGGATGCAACAGATATGGCAAATAAATGTTGTCAGGACGGAAAGTGCAGTTTGTTTGTCTGCGGCGATAATTGGCATGGTGGCGTTATGGGAATTATCGCAGGCAGATTGAAAGATAAATATAATTTACCAACATGCGTCGCAACAAGAATAGACGGTGTAATTAATGGGTCTGGTCGTTCAATTCCGGAAATTGATTTGGGAAAAATAATTCATGATGCTTTGGCCAAAGGTATTTTGTCCGAAGGTGGCGGGCATGCTGCGGCTGCGGGATTTTCGTTAAATGCGGAACACGAACAAGAATTTTGCCAATTCTTGGAAAGTGCTGTGATTGAACAATTACAGGGTGAAAAACCAAAGGCAGAAATTATTGTGGATGCTGAAATTGACGCAAGTGGCGCAAATATGAAATTAGTTGAAAGATTGGCAGATTTGGCACCTTTTGGACAATCTAATCCAGAACCTACGTTGGTTTTGCATGGTGGGGTATTAAAGTTCGCAACGGTTATGGGAAATGGTTCGCACCTGCGCGGGGTTATCAAAACAAGTAATGGCTCACAACTGTCTTTCGTTGGCTTTAATTTGGTTGGAACACGTGTTGGTGATTTTTTACTGGACGACGCGAATACAAATACTAAAATACTAATGTTGGGAAAGTTGAAAGAAAACGAATATAATGGTCGCGTCAGTGCGCAATTTATACTGGAAGACATAGCGTTATGAATAAAAAAATAGAAATATTGATAGAAAAAATAAAAAAAGCAAAAAATATCGCAATATCTGGACATAAAAATCCAGATGGTGATTCTTTGTGTTCTGCGCTGGCTTTGATGAAAATCATAGAATTGAATTTCAAAAAAACACCGGTTGTTATTTACGATGGAAATATCCCCAAAGAACTTGATAATGTGCCGTTACGTAAAGATGCGTGTTTTCATACACATATCCCAGATGATGCAAAATACGATTTGTATATATTGGTTGATTATGGAACAAGAAAGAATCTTGGCGGTGTTGAAAAGATAGTGAATAGGGCTGATTTTGTAATCGAATTCGATCATCATTACAATGATGACGTTGTCGGGAAATTATGTTTTGATGATGAAGAAAAGGCCGCTACATCACAGATTATTTATCGCGTGGCACGTGCTGCGAAGTTGGAATTTAATCAAGATGTTATTGATCTTTTGACTTTGGCGATAATCACAGATACCGGTAATTTTAAGTTTGTTAGACACAGTGATGTGTTAAAAGATGCTGCTGCGTTGGTGGATGCTGGTGCCGATATGACAAGCCTTGTGAATTTGTTGAATAATAAAGATAAAAAAACTGTATTAGTAGAAGCCAAAGCTGTTGAAAATGCCGAATTTTTAATGAAAGGTCAATTGGCAATCGCAATTATAAATCATAATGATTATAAAAAATTAGATGGTCGCGGCGAATTGGTTTTGCGCTTGCTTGGGCAAATTCATGGTGTGGAATATGTCGCGCTGTTAAAAGAACAAAAAGAAAATCAAATTGGAATATCTTTGCGCAGTCGTAAAACACCAATTAATAAAATTGCCGAATCTTTCGGTGGCGGTGGACACTTGTGTGCCGCTGGTGCTGTTGTGGTGGACAGTTTGGAAAATGTTCGTGAAAAAATAATAAACGCGTTCAAGGGAATGTAAAATGAAAAAAATAATATCTTTGTTGTTGGGTGTGTTGATAAGTTTTTCTGCTAATGCTGCTGTGGATAAAAAATTGGTGGCAAATGCCGAAAAATATCTTAACTCTATTACCGGATTACAGGGTGATTTTTATCAAACAGCAAATGGAAAAACAGAAAAGGGGACTTTTTCTATGTTGCGTCCTGGTCGTGTAAGACTTGATTACAAAAACGCGCCAATTCAATTAATTGCTGATGGCAAAGATTTGTATTTTTATGATAAATCACTTGATCAAATTACTACTGTCCCGTTGACAAGTACGCCAGCAGGTATTTTGGTCAGAAAAAAGATAGATTTACAAAACGCTGATATTACCGTGACAGATACATATGTTAGCGATAATACTTTTTCGTTGAAAATGCATTTGCGCGATCAAGAAGGTCTTGGGTATATGGTTGTCGTCTTTGATAAAAGCCCGGTAAAATTGAATTCTTGGTCTGTGGTCGATGCCACATCAAACAAGACTGATGTCGCATTCAAAAATTTGAAACAAAAAACAGATTTTGGAAAAAATTATTTCCAATTGTCGCGTCATAAAACTGTTTCTACAAGCGGTGGCGACGATTTTTATGATTAAGGCTTAAAGTATATGTTTGGTATCAGTTGGACTGAATTTTTAGTAATTTTATTGGTGGCGATATGTGTTGTGCCAGCAAAGTATTGGCCTGATGTTGCGCGCTTTTTCGCGCGTGTTGTAAAGTACATAAGGAATATTATTTGGAAGATAACCGATTTTTCAGAAGCGATTCAGCAACGTATAGACCTTGAAAAACCAATTGATGATTTGATTCAAAATGCAACTGATGATATGTTCGGCGAAAAAATTAAAAAAACGAAAAAGACCCGTATAAAAGGTACACGTAAAAAATGAAAATGACTTTGATGCAACATTTTACTGAATTGCGTCGCAGAATATTATGGTGTGCGGCTGTTTTCTTGGCTGCTTTTTGTATGGGGTGGATTATATCGCCATATATTGAATTATTTTTGACGCGTCCGTTGTTAGGGGTTTGGGAAGATGCCGCATTGTTGTATACGGGGATTTCTGATGGATTGATGATTCAGTTCTCACTTGCAACACTGTTCGCATTGCTTATAACTATACCGGTTTTAATGTGGCATATTTGGGCATACATAGCGCCTGGATTACATAAAAATGAAAAAAGTTTTTTGATACCTATATTTTTGTTGTCGCCAATATTGTTTATTATGGGGGCGGCGTTTGCTTTTTATGTTTTGTTCCCCATAGTCTTTGAATTCTTTTTGGAATTAAATAATTCAGCACGTGTTCCAACAGTATTTTTACCTGCTGTCACAGGATATTTGGCATTTTCAATCGGTATGTTAAAAGTTTTCGGTATTGCTTTTCAATTACCGCTTGTCCTTGTTGGACTTAATCGGGTTGGTATATTATCCAAAGAATCTGTGATAAAAAGCCGCCGATATGTGATAATTGGAATCTTTATTTTGTCTGCTATGTTAACACCGCCTGACATCGTTTCCCAGGTTTTGTTAGCCATACCAATGTTGTTGCTGTTTGAAATCAGTATATTATTTATGCGACGCGATGCGGTATAAATTCTTTGTTTTAACACTGTTTTGTGATATAATTTACAACGTGAAAATAAGCAGTTTATGTTTGTATGTGCTGAATTTAGGCGCACTTGTTTTGTGTGCGTGTGATTTACAACCAAAAATTTCTTCTATACCAGATAGTGTCGGCATGTTTATCGAAGATAGATATCCGGCTTTGTTGGCCGATCCACAAAGTCAGCCTGAAATATATAATTCTGCTGTCACAGATTATGGGGTGTATGCATCGCCTGAATTGTATGGTTCTTCGAACATAGATGATTATGTTTTGTATGCAAGTGTCGATGATTATGTCTTGGTTCCTGAAAAAGAAGAAAGTATCGAAAACGAATCGGAAACAACAATAACTTATGATGCCGGTTTTGTCGAACAAGATACATCAATCGCGGATGCGGAAGAAGATGATAAAGAAGACGAAGATATAAACGAATATTTGGTTGTGCCTGTATACGGTGGAAATACTGTGATTGACGAAATTGAAACAGAAGCGTTAAATCCGCAAAAACCAACTGAAACGGTCGCTGTCAAAGAACAAGAAACAGTGGTAGACCAACCAAAAACAACAGATGAAATTATTGTTCATCGTGGTGATACGGTGTATTCATTGGCGCGTAAAAATAATATGACAATGGCAGAGTTCGCGAAAATAAATAATTTACAAGAACCATATACTTTACGCATAGGGCAAAAATTAACAACACGCACGGCTGCGCCTGAAAAATCTGTTGCGACAAAAGTTGCGGAAAAACCTGTGCCAAATGCAGAACCAACCAAGACATCAGCAAAGCCAGTGCCAAATGTTATTTCCGAAGAAAAGGTAAAACAGATAAAGGCCAATCGCGCCGCGGCCAAGGAAAGTATAAAGCCAACTTCTACAAAACGTGTCGATTTACAAGAAATCACAGTGTCCAAGGGCGATACTTTGTATTCTTTGTCGCGTAAATATCAAATCCCGGTTAATGATTTGGCTGTAATGAATAAATTGACTGCGCCGTTTAATTTAAGTGTTGGGCAAAAGTTAAAAGTTCCGAAATTAGACGCTGTTCAAACACGCCCGGCGACTGTGGCAAAGACAGTGAAAAAATCAAGTGCGGCGAAAAACGAATCGGTTAAAGATAATTCTAAAAACATATTAAAAGATAAAGCAGTAAAGAATAATACTATCAAAAGCGCATCAAAGAAAACCGAAGCATCGGTTCAACAAAAGCAGACAAAAACGCCAATACAAAAAGAACAAAAAACACAAACTGTGGCACCAAAGAAAAGTACTGCATCGAAAATTGTGGCGCGTTCCAGTTCAAAGTTCACTTGGCCGGTTCGTGGGGCGATTTTGTCGGGTTATGGGCCAAAAAATAATGGGCTTGTTAATGACGGAATTAATATATCGGCATCTTTGGGAACAGTTGTCAAAGCCGCAGAAAATGGGGTTGTTGCGTATGCTGGGAATGAAGTTAAAGGTATGGGTAATTTGATTATTATTCAACATAGTGATGGTTGGATGACAGTGTATGCCCACCTTGATTCTATGAGTGTTCGTCGTGGTGCCCAGGTTAGTGTTGGTCAGCCAATTGGTAAGATTGGCAAGACTGGAAAAGTGGACAAACCACAATTACATTTCGAAATTCGTAAAGGAACAAAATCTTATAACCCGACACTGTATTTGAAAAAATAGGGCAGAAACCCCTTGCATTTGGCGGAAAAAGATATATAATCGTTTGCGATAAAGTTCTGGATGCATAGCTCAGTTGGTAGAGCAACTGACTCTTAATCAGTGGGTCCAGGGTTCGAGTCCCTGTGCGTCCACCACAAATAAACAACCACCGCAAGGTGGTTTTTTATTTGGGGATGACGCACATTAGGACGAGAATCCCTTAGCAACGCAAGTTGCTGGTTCGAAAAAAAGTAGATTTTGGAAGCGAAGCGCACCGAAATCGTCACGTTTTGCGCGCAGCCACACATTTTTAATGTGTGAGCGAGCGAGTCCCTGTGCGTCCACCACAATAAACAACCACCGCAAGGTGGTTTTTTTGTTTGGGAATGACAGACTGTATTTTCTCTTAATTGCCAGGGCATAGGGTTTGTGATAAAATATGTCTGTAAAAAAATTAAAGGGATTGATGATGAAAATTATCGGGCTTAATTCTGCGCAGGTCGCACAAAGTAAAAAGAAATACGGAACTAATACTGTGCCGGGCGTAAAGCGCAAAACCGCATGGCAATTTTTTATGGAAACTTTTAATGACAAAATAAATTTAATTTTGTTTGGGATGTTGTTGTTGTTCTTTGTGTTGGCTGTATTCGGTTTGGGCGGATACATAGAACCAATTGGGGTCGCACTTGTTCTTGTTTGTGTTGGCGCTATTGGCACGATTACTAAATTAAAAGCACAAAAATATTCCATAGATTTGAAAAATAAAACTGCGTTGCGTTATGCGATGGTTTTGCGTAATGGGAAATTCAAGACGATTAAAACAGAAGACATAGTCGTTGGGGATGTTGTGTTTTTACAGTCTGGGGAAACTGTGCCGGCAGATGGTTATATCATTGATGGGAAAATAAATGTTAATAATTCTGTATTAAATGGTGAATCTGCAGAATGCCTTAAACAACCGATTCCCGGTTTTAAGTATAATCGCAAGGCACCAATCACTGCCGATGATTATGTCAGTAAAAATTTACTGTTTTCCGGGACAACTGTGCAAAGCGGTGAATGCTTTATGGTTGTTGGTAATATTGGGGTTCATACTGAAAATGCCAAGACTTTGTTGTCAATGCGAAATATAGACGAAGTAAAAACAGATTTGGACATAAAACTTGATAAACTTGCGTTGAAAATAGGGCGGTTTGGTTATATAGGTGGTGCGATTGTCGCCGTAGTTTTATTCGCTGATGTGATTATCAAGGCGGGTGGCATAGATGCTTTTTTGGCGTCAGGTATATTAAATATATCACAACATTTTTTATCAGTTCTTATTGTGGCGTTAACTATTGTTGCTGCTGCTGTACCCGAAGGATTGCCGTTTATCATTACTATCATAATTTCGCAGAATGCACGTAATATGATAAAGCATAATGTGTTGGCAAAAAATACACATAAAATTCCAGAAGCTGGTAATATACAAATCCTGTGTACGGATAAAACCGGGACATTGACGTATGGCAACCTTGTTCCAATTACAAATTATCTTGGTGATGGCAGTCAGGTTGATTTTAATTCTGATTTGCCAGTGTCGCATTTTATCGCCGCAGATATTTTGTTCAATACAGGTGCGGCGTTTGACGATAATGGAAAAATCGTTGGTGGAACAAGTACGCAACGTGCATTACTGTCCGCTTTGGATGTAAAATCAAAATTATTCAAATCTGTACAAAAAGAAATAAAAACTTTGGACAAGATTCCGTTCGATAGCGCGAATAAATTTTCGGCTGTGCGTGTAATGCGAAAACAAGATGAAAAACAATTCGTGCTTTATACCGGCGCGCCTGAAATTATCCTTGAACATACGACAAAGTATATTGATGTAAACGGTAAATCGCACACGATAAATAAAAATAAAATGTTGAAAATTATTCGCGATAATGCCAAACAGGCAAAACGGGTCTTGGCTTTGGCTTTTGATACTGGTAAAAGTTTAAGTGCCAAGTTGCCAAATAATTTAACACTAATTTCTCTTGTCAGTATTCGCGATGATGTAAGACGTGAAGTGCCAAGTGCTGTGGCGCGTATGAAAAATGCCGGAATTCATGTGATTATGATGACTGGTGATATTCTTGATACTGCGCGCGCAATCGGTGTTGATACGGGTATTATCAGCAGTGATGAAGATTTGGTTTTGACGGCACGTGAACTTGATGAAATGAGTGATGCCAAAATTAAACAGAATTTATATAGGTTGAAAGTCGTTGCGCGTGCTGTACCAAAAACCAAGTTGCGTCTTGTTAAAATTGCCCAAGAAATGAACCTTTGTATCGGTATGTGTGGCGATGGAACAAATGATGCCCCGGCGTTAAAACGTGCTGATGTTGGATTTGCCATGGGCAGTGGAACTGATGTTTGTAAAGAAGCCGGTGACATAATTATTACTGACGATAATTTTGTTTCTATTGCCGATGCTGTTTTGTTTGGACGGACATTTTTGAATAATGTGAAAAAGTTTTTGGCATTTCAAATACCAATTAATATTGCATTGATAGTATTAAGTGTGATGTATCCGGTGATTTTCTTGGTCCCTGCGTTTTTGGCTGTACAAATTTTGGTTATAAATATTTGTGAAGACAGTTTGAATTCTTTGGCATTTGGGGCCGAACCTGCCAAGGCTGAATATATGAATACGCCGCCACAACCCAAAGGTGCTTCGTTGTTTTCTGGGGGGACTTTGACAAATGTTATAGCCGGCAGTATAGAAATTTTAATAGTTTTTGCTTTGCTGTTTACACCGCCTATAAGGCAGATTTTCGGCGACAGCGAATCTTTGAATTTAACAGCGCGTTTTGCATTATTAATGTTGGCAGCTGCGTTTAATGGATTTAATGTGCGAACAGATGGCGTGCGTTTGTTATACGGTATTGAAAAAAATCCACTGTTTTTAATAGTCGCTTTGACTATATTTGTTGGAACTGTGGCAATCGTAAGTTTGGGTGGCGATTTGTTCCAAGTTGTGCCTATGTCGCATAGACAATGGGGCGTGATTTTTGTCCTTGCATTTTTGGTAATACCGATTGATTTAATACGAAAATTTTTAAGCGGAAAAAGATAGAAAAAACATATGCTTATCAAGAATCAAAAGTTGCTTTTTTGAAAAATGTTAGTATAATTAAAACTGAAAGGTGTTTTTGTTCAACCATTAAACAAAAGGAAAGAAAATGAAAAAATATTTAATCTTGACATCTGTAATGGTTTTGGCAGCCTGCAGTTTTGGTAATTCTAATAGTGGTGGTACCGCCCCTGTTAATGCGCCACGTGCGGCAACATTGATAAACAGTTCGGCAAGTGATAACAGTGAAATTACATCTATGGCTTCTGCGGTAATTGTCAAAAACGATGGAAGTTATAGTGATGTCGCACGTTCGGCATCAGCACCAAATGCTACTTTGTTTGATGGGTACACGGTTTATAAATTAGATAATGTTGATTTTAAATTAATTGAAGATACTGATTCTGCTTTTAATTTTAGTGTCGATGAAAATGGTCGTATTACAAGTGTGACGGCAAAATTGGGTGGTGTCGAAGGTACGGCAGCACGCGATACAGAAAATACAAAAAGATTTAATGGTAAAATCTTTCAGTTTGTTGACGGTAATTCCGACAGGGAAATTATAACAATCGTGGATAATGGTTCTATGACCCAGGAAGATTTGGATGCCGTAAAGACAAGTGCTGTGGAATCCGGAAAGATTACATCTGCCCAAGCGGCGTCGGGTCATTGGAACCATTTGGATCAATATTGGGAATTTGAACATTCTAATAGCGCCGATGGTTTAACATATTCTGATTTTGGTTATATGAAAACAACCAATATCTTGAAACAAAAAGACATAACTATCGACGAAGATGGCCAAATAGTTGTTAATGGAGAAACTAGTGACAGGGCCAATGAATCAAGACTTGTATTTGCTGGGGGATATGATGTTCCAAATGCGCCAACAGATGGCATGGAATTTACCGGCAAGGCTGTAGGGGTTCTTGCTTCATCTGTGTTGACCAACGGACCACATTATAAGCAAGTATATGAACATTCTTATAACACAAATGGCGATTATTATAATCCAGACGAAATGATTGCGCTTACCACTGATGCGGCACATTTAACTTTCCACGAAGGAAATGAAGTTCTTGTGTTGCCGTTCGGTTCTTCGGGAACAGCGACAGATGTTGAAAGTGGTGATGGTGTGGACTGGTATGATGTCACAGTGACCAAGACCGCCTCAGGTACGACTTTTGCTTTTGATTCGGGTGATAGGGATATACCAACAAGATTCCGACAAGATACAGGTACAATAACACCAAACATAAGTCAATCATCAATGGGATATTATGGTGTTAATACCCCAACCGAAGCGACAGGAACAGTGGAATATATGTACAAAAAAGAATTGACTCATGAAGACCCTGATGAGGCGGGTGTTCGTGAATTCCATTTCCAATCAGGTTATGGTTTAAAGGCTGATTAAGTGTATTTAAGTTCCCCGAAGAATTTCGGGGAACTTTTTTTATGGTAATAAATTTCTAAATTGCTATGCTATGCGTGATAGAAATTTATAAATGAAAAAAATAGTTTTAACTTTGTTTTTGCCTATTGCTTTTGCATGCGCCACAGGACAAAAATCCTTTGGGGTGGATGCTGAACAGACGCCATTGTTAATAGAAACTTCTTATGCGGATTCTGTTAAACCAGCACCCGAACAAAAATCAAATACCAAGAAAACCGACAAAAAGAAAACAGGCGTGACAAAAACAGTGTCTGTGTCGGCATTAGATGCGGTAAAGTTGGCAGGTCGATTGGTTGAAGTTGGCGATTATAAACATGCACAAGATATATTGATAAAAATGCCACAAACTAATAGTTTGCCTGTTGAATTGGAACGTTGGTATTTGCTTGCCCAGATTGAACAAAAGAAAGGCAATGTTGATGAGGCAATAAGAATTTATCGCAAAATATTGGACGATCAACCAGATTTGGTCAAAATTCGTTATGAATTGGCAATATGCTATATGATGAAACACCAATGGTACAGGGCGGATTATAATTTGCGTCTTGCGATGGCCGGAAAAAATATTCCTGATGATATCAAAAAGCGTATGATGTATTTGCGTTATGTCGCGCGCCAGAATAAAAATTGGAATGTTTGGTTTAATGTCGGGGCTGCCCCGGATACTAATGTTAATCAGGCGACAGGTGGTAAAGAATGTGTTATTACTTCTTGGGGTGAATTTTGTCGCGATTTGCCAGAACCAGAACAAGTTATTGGAACTAATTTAACACTTGGCGGAAATTACGAATTCAAATTATCAGAACATCATTGGCGTTGGAAAAGTGATGCAACTTTGTACACTAATATTTATAACAAACATAAATATGATGATTTGTATTTGTCTGCTTCGACAGGACCACGTTATATATGGGAAAAGGGCGATGTTTGGTTGGCTGGTATTTTGAATCGTCGTTGGTACGGCTGGGACAGATACAGTTGGGCGTATGGGGCAAAATTGGATACTAATTATGATTTTACGCGTAAATTATCGGGTGGAATATCTTTGCGCGCGTTGGAAAATAATTATGATGAATATGGTGTTTATATGGATGGGATGCAATATTCTTTGAATCCGCATATTTCATATTCTTTTGGGCCAAGTATGTATGCTGTGTTGCGTGGCGGACTTGAACGCGAAACAGCAAAAATGGACGCTTATGCGAATTGGCGATACAGTACAAGTGTTGGTTTTGGGGCTGAATTAATGTATGGTTTTCGTGTGTATATAGAACCTTATTTCGCATGGTTGAATTATGATGGGGAAAAATGGGTCGTCAAAGATAGTGTTTACCAGCCAATCAAAGAAAGCGATTTTATGCAACGGTATTCTTTGTCTGTTTCTAATAATAAATTAGAAGTTTGGGGATTTGTTCCAACTATTACATGTTCTTATACAAAGAAAGATTCTAATATTCATTCGCGGGAATATGAAAAATGGACCGCTGAATTCACTTTTCAGCAACGTTTTTAACAGTTGCTTGAAAAATGTTCTTTTTATGCTTTAATATCTTGTATGAAGATAATAGATGCACATACTCATATCGATTTTATTTCGCCAAATGTAGATGGGGCGATTTGTTGTGCCACCAAAGAATCTGATTGGCAAAAAATCATCGGTTTAACAAAGACTGATAATCGTGTGTACGGTGCGTTTGGTGTTCATCCATGGTTTATAGATAATATACAAAACGATTTTGAATCGCGACTGGAAGAATTGTTGAATGTTGATGCCAAATATATGGTTGGTGAAATAGGGTTGGATAAATATAAACCTGATATGGATAAACAAATAAATATTTTTATTAAACAATTTAATATCGCGATAAAATTAAAACGAATCGTTTGTTTGCATTGCGTTGGGGCGTGGGACAAAATTTTACATATACTTAAAACATATAAAAAGTCTTTGTTGCCAACAATCATAGTGCATGCTTTTGATGAAAATGAAGATATTTTACAAAAATTATTGAAATATGAAAATATAGTTTTTTCGATTTCTAAAAACGCTGTATACGACAGAAATTACCGTATAGCGCGAATTCCAAATGATAAAATACTGGTTGAAACAGATGGTGATAAAAATGTTTCTTTGGAATGTGTTATTAATGAAATATCGAAAATAAAAAACGAATCGAATATGTGGGAAATCATATACAATAATACAAAACGGGTTTTACAAAATGGATAGATTGCACAGAATAACTTTGTTAATTGGACAAGATTCAGTTAAAAAATTACAGCAATCAACAGTGATGGTGGTCGGCTGTGGTGCTGTGGGTTCTTTTGCCATAGAAGCGTTGGCACGAAGTGGTGTTGGGCATTTAATTTTAATCGATTTTGATAACGTCGAAGAATCAAATATAAATCGTCAATTGTTCGCACTTGATTCTAGTGTTGGAAAGCCCAAGGTTGATGTTGCCTCAAAACGAATTGCTGATATCAATCCAAATATAAAAGTTGATGCGATAAATATGTTTTTTGATGAAAATACAAAATTAAATATTAAGCCTGATTTTGTTATTGATGCTATTGATATTGTGCCTTCGAAAATCGCGCTTTATAAATGGTGTTTTGATAATGAAATTCCTTTTGTGTCTTCGATGGGGGCGGCGCGTAAAACAGATTTATCAAAAATAAAAATCGGGAAAATATCAAAAACGACTGTGTGTCCATTGGCGGCTAAGATTCGCCGCATAGTTCGCGAATCAAAAATGAAAGATTTTCCAGTTGTGTATTCAACAGAAAGTGCCGCGCCGCAATTAAGCGGTGGACGTGAGTTTGGTTCAATAATTACTGTGACCGGTGCTTTTGGTTTAACTTTGGCAGATTTTGTTGTGAAAAAATTAATCTTGTAAAAACGCTGTATACGGTGCGTTTTGTGATGTTTGTGAAATATATCCTATGGATAAGTGCCTATGTAATTGTCATATATTGTTTGATAAAATATAAGGTGTTGAGATTAATCAGCAACAAAAGGAGAAACTTATGAAAAAACTTATTGCCTCTTCATTGGCAGTATTAGTCGCCGCACCAGCCTTGGCGGGTGGGCAGATGTACGAACAACAGCCAACAAATTTTTTGGGCTGGGAAATTTTGCCTTATGTCGCTTTGCGCGGTGGTGCTACATATGGGAATTTGAATTACAGTTTTAATAATGAAAAACAAAGTGTGACACAAAACTTATATCAATTGCGTGCCGCTTTGGGTTTGTCAATGTATGATACAGCACGTCTTGAACTTGAAGGTTCTTTCTTTACAAAAGGCAAAGAAACAAAATCTTTCGGGGATATTGCTAATGTAGAAGTGTCAACAGAAAATATAGAATTGATGGCTAATTTTTATATGAACATAGGTCATTTTAGATATATTCAACCTTTTGCAGGCTTGGGTGCTGGTTTGGCATTTATCCAAGATTCAAGAAATTATACAGATTATTCTTATAGTAATGATAATACAAGATTTTCTGGTCAAGTTTCTTTGGGGTTGGCGATGCCATTCGGCTGTTATGCTGTTGATGTGGCAGCACGTTATAATTATATTGATGTCGCTTCTGGAATGCATAATTTTAGCGGTGATATCGGCATTCGCTATATGTTTTAATCTTTCCTCGTTTCGTTTTGAAATCCCGTTTTATAACGGGATTTTTTTGTTGTTAGGTGTTTTGTTTTTGTGTTATGATAATAATGTTATGAAAAGATACCTAATATCTATTTGTACGTTTTTCGTTTCTTATGGCGCAATCGCCGAAGTTTTTGTCCCCGGTGGTGATTATTCCGCTCTTACTTCTTTTGATGGGTATTACGAAGATAATTCAGTTGTTCATGTGGTAAATGGTGTCGATATATCTGCTAATAATAATACGATAGTGTTGGACAGGATGACCTATCTTTATAATAATGGTACTATATACGGAAATATAGATATTAATGGGAAAAATTTAATGGTTTATAATACTGGAACAATCGGCGGTATTGTAAATTCAAGTGAAGATAGTGCTATTGTGACCCAGGTTATTCAGTCCGCTGATAATATCAATAACATTAATGCCAATGTGGATAATTTTTCAATCTTGGTATCAAACTTTGACGGTCTTAATTTTAACAGTATAAAAGATATGCCGTCTACATCATTTAAAATAGAAAATTCTTCTGTAATCATAGATGATTTTACAAGTTGGCAAAATTGGGACAAAGGATCTGTAGTTTTAGATGGCGATGTTCTTTTTATTATTAAACATGCTGATACAGTGACTTCGGGCCAGGTTGTTCGTTTTACTTCTGATGAAACGCCGATAAGGGTCGAAATAGAAGATTTAGACAATATGTACAAGGTAGAGCGTAGATATGAAAATGGTGGTATTGCATTATATATCGTTCGCAACACTAATTATGAAGATGTGTTTGGCAATGATGGCGATGTGCCAATCGCGGAAAATACTGCTTTGGAAACAATTCGCGCAAGACATCCTGATGATAAATTTTTGATGGCTTTAGATGCTGCTCAAAATTTAGATGAACTTAATACCTTAAAAGGTCGGTCGTATCGTTTCAATCATGCTTTGTTGTTGAATCCAGTGAAAACGATGAGCAAAGTTGCTTTGAATAATTTTATAACTGATGAAGATATTGCTGGGGTTGGTATAACACCTTACTATATATTATCTAATGATTTGGTTAATGTTGGTGGGCGTGTGTATGCCGGATACGATTTTGATGATTTGTATTTCAAATTGGGGTTAAGTTTGAATCGTTTTAATTATTCCAATGATTTGAATGAATTTTCCGGGATGTCTTATGGACTTGATATAAAATCTAAACAATATTTTGATAAGTTTTGGTTAAGTGAAATCATAGGTTTGTCTTTGACTGATTTTACTGCAGATTATATTTGTAAAGATGGTTCAGTCAAAGATAATCCATCGGCATGGTCTTGGTATGGTGATGTCAGCATGGGTTATGATTTCGAAGTTGTCCAAGATGTATTCCTTAGTCCTATTGTCGGTATAACATATATGCCGTATAAGGTTGCTGATGTTTCTGAAACAGAATCTTATTTACATGGTGGTGCGGATGTTAAGTATTCTTTCGTAGTTGATGGAATCAAATATGAATATGGATTGTCTTTGGCAGCTGGAACAAATGCTGATATATTCGCTAATGCCAAGGTTGGATTTGTGTCTGTGACTGATAATGCTGGTATATCATTAGATATGGGCGTCTTAAAAGACGAATTTGACTATAATTACAGATTTTCGTTAAACGCAAAATTACTTTTCTGATTTAATTATTTCGCCGCGCAAGGATGCCTTGTTCGCATCAGTTATTTTGATTGTTTGAAGTGGGGTAATTTCTGTATCTGTTTTTTCAACAATGCATTGTTGCATATATGGTGTGCGGAAAACCAAATGACGACCTGTTTTATCTGTGCCTTCACATAAACAAAGCATTTCTTTACCAATACAAGACATATTAAATTCGCGTTGGTTTTCGTTCAAAACACTGTCCAGTTGTTGTAATCTTACCGATTTTATTTGTTCACTGATTTGGTTCGGCATGATGGCCGCCGCTGTATGTGGTCGCGGGGAATATTTGAACGAATAAGAATTTATGTATTTAATTTCGCGCGCTATGTTAACAGTGTCATTAAAATCTTCGTCTGTTTCATCAGGAAACCCAACGATAAAATCAGATGATATTTGAATGTCAGGTCGAACATCTTTTAACTTTTTTACAATGTTTTTATAAGCGTCCAAATCATCAGGTCTGTTCATCTTTTTTAATATGCGTCGCGAACCACTTTGAACAGGCATATTAAGAAAAGGTAATAACTTTGGTTCTTGGCCAAACATTTGAATAAGGTCATCACTCATTTCTGTGGGATAACTGGAAGTAAAGCGTATACGGCGGATTTCAGGCAGTTTGGCTGCTTCCTGTATCAGGTTAGAAAGTTTATAAAGTTTGCCATTTCCATCTGTATATTTATATCCATTTACATTTTGTCCAAGAAAGCAAATTTCAATCGCACCTGTTTTTGCGGCGTTTACAGTATCTTTGACAATATCATTAAATGGGCGCGACAATTCACGGCCGCGTGTAAATGGGACAATGCAATATGTACAACAATGATTACAACCTTCTTGAATTGGGATATAGGCAACAACCGGTGATTGTGTCATTTGTGGTAATTCATCGAATTTTTCAAGACCACCCAAATCTATGTTTAATAATTTAATGTCAGGGTTTTTGATGATTCCTGGTAATTTATGATAACTTTGTGGCCCCAAAACAAAGTTTAATTCTGGTATGCGTTTGAATGCGTCCGCGCCCGATTCGCGCGCGACACATCCAACGATTCCAAATATAGCAGATTTTTTCTTATCACGCCTTATGCGACCAAGCGCGGAATAAACTTTGTTGGTTGCTTTTTCCCGAACAGAGCAGGTGTTAAGGATGATTATATCGGCATCCTTAATATCGTCCGTTTGGGACATTCCGTGTTTGGTAAGCATGGCGGCAATTCTTTGTCCGTCATACACATTCATTTGGCAACCAAAAGTTTGTATAAAAAATTTCTGCATAGTCTTTGATTTTTTATTAACGTGAATAAACTTCAAAATTTTGTAAAACTGCTTTTTGTAAACGTTTGTTTTTCAAACATTTTGTATGTTCCACATCACGAACCCTGCGTAAATATTTAACAATACTGCTTTCAAATCTGTAAACAGGTACATCAGTCGTTGTTGTTTGATTAGTATTAACAGGACATTCAGAAATAATTTGTTTTGATTTTTTATTTTTTGCATTTACATCAGCGCGAATGTTAGAATGCTTTTTTGTTTTTTTATTTGCTTTTGGTAATGAAACAGTATTTTTGTCTTGCAATTGCGCTTTTTGCACATTGCTTTTTACTTCGATTGTGCTGTAATTTACACCAGTTATAGGATTGTATTTCATAACTATCACTTTCATTTTTTACTCCTTTTTACTTATGTTTTGTTCTGTTAAAAAAATTCTGTCTGTATGTTTGTTTAATGCGGTTGTATTTTTGATTTATTTGTATGTATGACTTTGTGCGTGGCATTGGTTGTGTTTCTGGTATATCTATTATTGTTGGTGCTTTTTCAAGCAGTTTGTAAATTATAGCATCTGTATCGTGTATTGTTTTTTCAACAATTGCCATTGCCATTTCTTGGATTGTCATATTTTTTTCATTTGTTTGTGGTTGGATAATAACAGTAGCAAGTTGTATGTTATCTGTTGTCGCAATATTGTGTATACGAAGCATTTCTGCGATTTTTTTGGATTGTTCAGGTGTCAACCCAGAACCAACAAAAGCGACAATGTTATCCATACTTAACCCAACTTTTGTTTCAACAAATCACTTACCATTGCTGGATTCGCCTGACCCTTGGTCGCCTTCATAACATTACCAACAAAGAAGCCAAGTAATCCAACCTTGCCAGATTTATATTGTTCAACCTGGGCCGGATTGTTTTTAATTACTTCGTCCACAGCCGATTCGATTGCCGAAGAGTCTGTAATTTGTTTCATGCCATATTTGTCGGCGATTTCGTGAATCGTGCCACGTTCACCGTCCAACATTTTTATAAAGATTTCTTTGGCCTGTTTACCATTGATTTCGGCTGTACTAATCATATCAACCAATTCAGCAATGTTTTCGGGCGTAATAATGCGTGGTGCATCTGGATCAGTGTTTTCTTTAATCTTGTTTTCCATGTCCCAATTTTCAGGATGGGCGAACAATTCACTTATCAACCAGTTCGCAACAGGTTTTGCGCGTTCTTTTTTACCATTGACCGCTGCATCATACCATTTTGAAATATCAGTTGTTTCAGTTAAACGCGTTGCGTCATATTCTGGTAATCCATATTCATTGATATATCTTGTACGTGTGGCAGTTGGTAATTCAGGCATAGTTTTGCGTATGCGTTCGATTTCTTCGTCTGTTATTTCCAATTCCAATAAATCTGGGTCTGGGAAATAGCGGTAATCAAGCGCGTTTTCTTTGCTGCGTAATACAGATGTTGTGCCTTCGCTTTGATTATAGCGCATTGTGTCTTGTGAAACAGTGCCGCCGTTTTCAAGAATTTCAACCTGACGTTTTGCTTCGTATTCGATTGCGTTTTTAATAAATTTGAAAGACACCATGTTTTTTGTTTCTGTACGTGTGCCAAAAGTTTTTGAACCCACAGGACGTACAGATACATTGACGTCGGCACGCATTGAACCTTCTTCCATATTCGCCTTTGACACACCAAGTGCGCGTGCGATTTCACGAATTTGACGCAAATATCTTTCTGCTTCATCAGGCGATGTTATATAAGAATTGTTTTCAGGATTTTTAGTATCCAAGAAAGTCACGATTTCAAGCAAGGCAACGCCAGTACGATTATAGTCTGCGAAAGATTTTGTTGGATGTGCATCGTGTTTTAATTTTCCAGCGTCTTGTTCCAAGTGTGCACGTTCAATCAAAATCTTTTTTGGATTGCCATCATCCGACAAAATTTCAATCCAGCCACGACCAACAACAGGCGGTTCTTCGGCAGGTTGGGAAATTTGATATCCCTGGGGAAGGTCAGGGTAAAAATACTGTTTACGGGCAAATCTGGAATGTCTGGATATTTCAGCATTTATGCCAAGTCCGAATTTAATCGCCTGTTCAACACAGTATTTATTCAATACCGGCAACATACCAGGCATAGCGGTATCAACCATACAGGCCTGGGTATTCGGGGCGATTGTTGGATTGTAATCGGCAGACGCGCCGCTGAAAATCTTGCTGTTGGACAAGACCTCTATATGTGTTTCAAGACCAATAACTACTTCCCAATCTGTTGTTTTGCCTTTTATCGTAAACATTTTTATTTTTCCTTGCTTTTTGGTTTTTTATACTTTAAGATACCACTCACGGATGGCCAGATAGCTCAGTTGGTAGAGCAAGGGACTGAAAATCCCTGTGTCAGAGGTTCGATTCCTCTTCTGGCCACCATTTTTTTATTGCTATCTTTTTTTAACACCGTTTATTCCCCCATTATCGTTGTTGGACGATTGTCAATGGCTGCGGCAGTTTCAATGTGCTTTGCCAATTGCAAAACGCGCATATCGTCAAAGCGTTTGCCCACAACCTGCATTCCCAATGGCAGACCGTTTGATGCCAATCCGCATGGAACAGATACAGCCGGCACCCCGGCCAGATTCATCGCGACTGTGAACAAATCAAGTGCGTAATATTCAAGCGGGCTTAAATCTGAATCAAGTGGCATCGCAGTAGATGCACCTGATGGACATATGATTAAATCGCATTGTTCAAATGCGCGATTAAATGCGTCTGCGATTAAACGACGAACGCGCGCAGCCTGCATAAAATATACTTCATAAGATTCGCTTGATAACACTGCTGTTCCAATCAACATACGACGTTGAACTTCTTCACCAAAGCCGGCAGCACGTGTCTTTTTGTATGTGTCTTCCAAATCAACACCTTCAACGCGCAGACCGTATCGCATGCCGTCATATCGTGCAAGATTTGAAGATGCTTCGGCCGGGGCAATAATGTAATATGCGGCCAATGCGTCCAAAATATTTGGAATCGAAACTTCGACAATTTCAGCACCCAAAGATTTCAAATCATTAACGCGTTTTTCAAACAAAGTTTTCATATCGTTAGAGATTTGAACATCATTAAATTCTTTGATAATACCAACGCGTAATTTTTTACCGTCGCCCAAAATTGGTTGTAAATTTCCGTGTGCTTCAAAATGAGCGTTTGGTGCGCTGGTTGAATCTTTATTATCATGACCCGCCATAATTGACAAGAGCAGGGCGGCATCATCTACGGTACGCGCAATTGGCCCCGGTGTATCAAGACTTGAAGCAAAAGCAACACAACCCCATCTTGAACACAAACCGTATGTTGGTTTCATACCAACCAAACCTGTGATTGCACAAGGGAAACGAATTGAACCACCTGTGTCTGTACCAGTCGCACCAATTGCCAATCCACCGGCAACCGCACTTGTAGAGCCACCCGAAGAACCGCCCGCTGTTAAATGTTTTTCAATTTGCCATGGGTTAACCGGCGCACCAAAGTAAGATGTTTTGGAAAAAGTTCCCATCGCGAATTCGTCCAAATTGGCTTTACCTAACAATACCGTGCCCGCATCAATAAATTTTTGTGAAATTGTAGATTCGTATTCTGGCACAAAGTTTTCAAGCATGTGCGATGCTGCTGTTGTGCGAATTCCGCGTGTTGCGAATAAATCTTTCATCGCGATTGGCATACCGTCCAAAACGCGCGCATCGCCGTTCGCATAACGTTCATCAGCCGCAGCCGCATCGCTTAATGCGCGTTCAGGCGTTTTTGTAATATAGCAATTTAATTTATCACCATATTTTTCAATGCGATTTAGATAAGCACGTGTTAATTCAGTCGCGCTGATTTCGCGTGATTTCAATTTCTTTAATGCTTCAACAATGGTCAGGTTTATCATCTTTCTATTCCTTTTAGGTAATTTTGATATTCTTGTGTATACATTCCTGGACGAAATTTTTTGCCAATCAGTTCTATGATTAATGGATGTTTGCATTTACCATGAACAATAGTCAGGGGGCAATCAGAAGGATAACATGCATATTGGCATTTATTAGAGTGTATATCAGGATATAGACGTAAATTTAATTCAAGATTATTATCATCTTTTTTTGTAATAGTCGGTTCAACCAAACGCATACAATAACAACCGTCGGTAAAATCCGTGTCTTCTATCGTTTTTTTGTATTTTAATATTTCATCATTCAATAAATGTCCCATCGGTGTGGTTTCTTCAATTTTATCTTTGACCCTTAAAAATACGTTTATTCTTTCCATGTGTTAAACCGTTATTTTTAAAATGTACGATTGTTTGAAATAGCGTTCAAGTATGCGTTCTTGATAACATTGTTCAAAGTAAGCGTGCTGTTTAATTCAACACGTGGAACAGTGCTGATTTGTTGTCCCACAGAATAAGAAAATTTACCAGTGAAAGATGTAATCGCAAAAGCTTCTTCGGTATCAGTGCTGTATTTTTCCAATTGAAACAAAGCCGCTTCGCGAGAGCATGGATTAAAATGTGAATCTAATGAAGTAAAGTATAATCCTTGTTTAATAGTTGACATAATATTATCCCTTTTTGTTTTTTATCTTTCTTTATTTTTGTATGAGTGAGGATATAACAATTGTGCGATAAGATATGGGCATTTCCCTTTGCGCATATTATTGGCACAAAAACACATTTTTTCAAAAGCACTTATATCACGTGATTCTGGTTTTTGTAAATCTTGGTCGCATTCAAATTTCACGTCATCAAATATAAATCTTATTTGGTTTGTGCCGTTTCCATAATAAATATTGGTGCGTAAATTAGATAAACAAGGAACGTCCATAACTTTTTCTGTCAATAAACCTTTTGCCTTATTAATGGAAAGTTTCAACGGATTTTGTTGTTGTGTAAAGGGATTCCCATTAGTAATATCTTTTCCAATTATACATTCGTTATAGTGCGGATGTGACATCAGTGGTTCTTTACATTTGAAAATCACAAGTTCCATTTTATTATTCATTTTTTATCCTTTACCGCGTTATAACAAATTATAACATACGATTGTTTGAAATAACGTTCAAGTATGTGTTCTTGATAACATTGTTCAAAGTAAGCGTGCTGTTCAATTCAACACGTGGAACAGTGCTGATTTGTTGTCCCACAGAATAAGAAAATTTACCAGTGAAAGATGCAAGTGCGAAAGCATTCCCCGCATCAGTTTTGTATTCTTCTAATTGAAAAACTGCTGCCTCATTAGAACATGGGTTAAAACGTCCATCTAACGAAGTAAAATATAATCCCTTTGTAATAGTTTGCATAATATTATCCCTTTTATTTATAAAAAATTGATTAATCACCGTCCATAACCTTTGGCACAGCAAAATAGCCGCGTGATACACCCGTCTTATCAGGGTCATTTGCCAAAATTTCATTGCGCATATTTGGTTCACTTACCACATCTTCGCGCAGTGGCAATTTATGTTCGGCCGGGCTTAACATCGGCTTTACACCATTTGTGTTAATTTGTTGTAATTTATCCAACCATTGGACAACACCGTCAATGTTCATCTGTTCCAATTTTTCGTCGGATATTTCGATTTTTATTAAATCTGCAAATTTATGTAATTGTTGCTTGCTAAATGCCATTTTGAATCCTATTATTTAAGACGTTAAGGGATTATACAATGATTTTATCTGATTACAAGGATTTTCCGCGCACAGGGCGCATAATTGGTCTGGATTGGGGATTGCGCAGGTGCGGAATCGCTGTATCGGACGAAAATCGGGGCTTTGTGTTCACCAGACCCCAGATTTCTGTCAAATCCCAAAATGAATTAATTCAAAAAATTTTGGAAATTGTTTCAACAGACCGTGTAAGCGGTATCGTAATTGGATTGCCGCTTTATGCTGACGGTACAGACAGTGATACAACCAAAATGGTGCGCGAATTTGCCATGTCTTTAGCTGGTCAAACCAAATTGCCGATTATTTTTATCGAAGAAAACCTTACCAGTGCGGCGGCCCAGGAAGAAATAGGGCGCAAAAGCATTAACAAAATCAAGCAAGAACTTGATTCTGTGTCTGCGAAAATAATCTTGGAAAACGCAATTTCCGTATTAAATAGAATTTAATCAGGCTGGGTTTCGTCCGGGATTTTTCCATCAGTTGAAAGCAGTGTCGCAATCCATCTTGTTGATTCAAATTGCGCGGTTGTGATATATACTGCGGCCAAAATTGGCACACTGAAAAACATACCGGCGGCACCCCAAATCATTCCCCAAAAGACAAGGTTTATTAATATCGCCAATGTAGAGATGTTTAATGTTTTGCCGGTTAATTTTGGGTCAATTATGTTTCCAAATACAACTTCCAAACCAATCAAAGAAATTGCTGTGAATAATGGTAAATGCCATGTATCGCTGCTTATTAACGCAAAAGCAATAGGCAATGCGCACGCCAATATAGAGCCGATTGTTGGTATGTAATTAAGTATAAAGATTATAAATGCCCAAACACTTGCATATTCCAAACCGATTATGCGCAGCAAGATATAAGCGCAAAGTCCAGTCGCACCGGAAATGAAAGTTTTTGTAAATAAATATTTTTTCATATTTTCATCAATGCTGTTCAAAATGAAACGCAATTTTTTTGATTTCAATTTTGATAATGGCATTGCGTCTATCTTTTTACTGAATGAACTTTGTTCCACGAACATAAATATCACGTATATCAAAACCATACCAAGCGATGTTGCGATGCCCGCCAATGAAGAACCGATATACCCCGCAATTTGTGGCAAATTTGGTATAAGGTTGATGTCAATGTCAAAGCCCAGTTTCCCAGAAATGTAATCTGAAAATATTAATAATTTGTCCTGTAATACAGGGGTTGAATTATAAAGTTCTATTAACATAGGCTTTATTTGTGTTGCGAACAAATATATAATCCCGCTGATTGTCGCAAAAGATAAAAGCCCAGATACAAAATTGTATAATTTGGTTGGTACAGCGCAAGCGCCTGTGGAAATTTTATAGCATGGCATAATCTTTCTGTAATATGCCGCAATCGCGTTTAACAAATACCACAAAAATGTTGCGAACAACAGTGGAATAAACAGCGAACGCCCAATCCACAGTAAAAATACCAATGCTATAAAAAATACCAAATTATTCATAATTCATCCCTTAAAAAAATAATATACTTAAATGAATTGACTGATTACAGAGATTATCAAAAAGATATTAAGACAAACCGCTGTAATTGCATAGCCTTTGTTAATGTTTTTAACAAAATCCTCTTTGTGTTTTACATACCACAAAGTATAAACAACTAATAACAATGCTGCCAATATTAATGTGGAAATACCAGCCATTACACCTTTAAGGAACATTAACAAAAGGAACGCAAACAAAGTATTGCTGAAATTAGCCAATACCCATTTATTCATTTTGTTATACCAATTACATTTGATTTCAAGGTTGGATTTTGTGTCTTTGTCTTTGATTAAATATCCAGGTGTCCACATCAACAAAAATGAAAATGGCATGGACAAAATAACCTTCCATGGGGAAATGCCAAGTGCGACTGCACGTTTGTATTTCGCGTAAAGACTGACCAAAGCAACGCCAAACAAATACAAAGAAACAAAAGATACAATTGATAATAAAATTGCAAATGTCGTTGGGTGTAAAAAGTACAAAGCAACAATGTCGCGTTGAAATTCATAACCGTGAAACGCGATGATGAATATCACGATAAGTGATGCGATAATAGAAATCATCCCAGAACCATTTACGATTGCGATGAAATCATTTCTTGTCATCTTTTCATGTGGCAATTTACGAAACATCAACCATGCCGGTAATATAAAAGCCAAAGCGAACAAGATATAAAGTGGCGCCGAATTTCCCAATCCCAAGAAAGTTTGAACCAAGGCATAGCCAAGACCGAACAATGCGCCAAGGCACAAGCACATCAGTGTAAATATAAGTGGTTTATTAAAAAGCCACGTCGATAATCTTGTTTTGTTTGTTGTTTTTTCTTTTTTCATGGGTAATCCTTTCTTTTCTTTCCATGGGGTTATTGTATCACATTTTTGCCGTTTGATAAAGTGGTTGTTTGTGTTATTTTTATCGCTGACGAAAAATTGTCTTGGTGTGATATAAATAAAAATGTTGTCTTTTTCATTTTGTTTATTGTGTCAATAATTTGACGTTGGACATCTTTATCAGCCCCTGAATCAGGTTCGTCAAGAATCGCAAATTTGGGTTGTAATAAAACCAATCTTAATAACATTAAACGTTTGCGTTCGCCGCCAGAAAATCCAACATTAACATATCGATTTAACCATTCTTTGGGGATGTTTAATTGTTCACGCGCTGATTCCAATTTTTCCAAGAATTCGCCCATAGATAATTCTTTGCCAGAATCAAAATGTTTGTGCGCAGCAAGTGAATGTTTCAAAAAACTTAATATGGTAAGTCCTGGGATTTCTGGAACATTTTGTGCACCCAAAAAAATTCCCATTAACGCACGGGTTGTTGCGTTTTCTTTGGTTATATCTTTGCCATTAAATATAATTTTCCCAGAATCTATTTTATAAGAAGAATCACCGGCGATAGTATTTACCAACGTGGATTTTCCAGAACCGTTATGACCCGCCAATCTGTGGCGTGCGCCGTTTTTTACAACCATATTTATATTTTGTAATAATGGTTTGCCGTTCATAGATACACAAAGATTTTTTATTTCTAACATAGTTTTATTCTTTTGTTAAAGCCATTTGTATTAATTGTTTTGATTCTACCAAAAATTCCATCGGTAATCTTGAAATTATTGGCGATGCCATTGAACCGATAATAAGTGCGATTGCTTCGTCTTCGTTTATACCGCTTTGCATAAGGAAGAGTAGGGCGTTTTTATCTATTGTGCCTGTGGTCGCTTCGTGTGATTGTTGGTTTAATCCGTTCAAATGAACAACCGATGGAATAGTGTTTGCTGTTGCGTTATCGCCAATTATGCGCGTGTCGCATTTAGAAGCGTTTTTCCCTTTTTTACCAGAAAAAGAAACAAGACTGCGAAATGTTTGACGCGAATAATCAAGTGCGACACCATACGACACAATATTAGATGTTGTGTTGTTGCCAATATGAATCATTTTTGTTCCTGTGTCGGCCTGTTGTATTCCACGTGTAATTGAAAGAGAATAAAAATCACTGTGTGATTTATCACCATATAAAATTGTTGAAGGATATTTCCATGTCATACTTGAACCGATTTCAATTTGTGTCCAATCAAGTCCCGCATTTTTGAAACATTTTCCGCGTTTTGTGACGAAATTTAATATGCCGTTTTTTCGATTTCTAAATTTGCTGTATACGGCAGAATCCCCCGTATACCAGTTTTGCACAGTTGAATATTTTACATATGCGTTATCTTTGACGATTATCTCTACTACGCCACTGTGTAGTTGATGGTTTGGACGGCGCGGTGCGCTGCAACCTTCCATATAAGAAAGTGTAGAACCTTGTTCCGCAATAATAAGTGTGCGTTCAAATTGTCCAATCTTGGCGGTTTCAATTCTAAAATAACTTGCCAAATCAATAGGGCATTTTGTATTGCGTGGAATATAAACGAATGTTCCGTCTGAAAATACGGCCGCATTAAGTGCCGCAAAAAAATTATCTGTTGCCGGAACAACACTGCCCAAATATTCTTGGACAAGATTTGGGTATTGTTGCACCGCTTCGGATAACGGTAAAAATATAATTCCCAACTTTTTTAATTCTTTTGTGTACGAAGTGTGAACAGATTTACTGTCGATAACTGTATCTGTCGCCATGCCAAGTAATGCGCGCTGTTCAGATTCTGGCAACCCCATTTTTTCATAAGTTTTCTTTAATGCTGAATTATTAATTTTTTTTGGTTCGTTGTAATAATTCAAAGCGTCATAATCAATAGGGTCATAATCTATTTCTGCCCAATGTGGTTCGCGCATTTTTTTCCATGCTTTGAATGCGTCAATGCGCCAGTTAAGCAACCATTTCGGCTCTTTGCGTAAAGTAGAAATTTCGCGAATAAGTTTTTCGTTTAATCTTTTCATTTATTTATCTGTGGAAGCCAATGCCTGGGCCTGGGCAAAAAAGGTCAAAGATTGTCCAAGCAGACCGTCTGTAAAGGTTGTTGATAATATTCCGTCTGTATCGGTCGCAGACATATGCTGTAAAAACATATTTGCGCGATTAAGATAATGACTGACATTATGTGCGATGTTTGAATCAAGTTTTATCGCACGTCGTAATTTTTCCAGAACAAATGGATTTTTCGCGTATTCATCCATAATCCCGCCAAGCGCGCGCCAAAGTGGATGTTCTGATGTTGTGCGTGGCATAATGTCTATGGCGGCCATAATTGGGATAAGGTCTTGTAAAAGGTCTTGATAGATTATTTCAGCCTTGTCAGTCGTTTCGTTTACTGTCGATTTGTTTTTCAGTATGTTTTGGATTTTTACTATAAGGTTGTATTGATATGTCAAAGTCTTGGTTGTTTCGCGCATATGTTTGTGTAAATTAATCAGTAAAAACAAAGCGCTAACGATACATAATGTTGATACTATCATCATAATTGTGGTTGTTATATTTTCCATTTTAAGACTCCGGTTTATCAATTATTTGTATCATAGTATAACACGTTTTCGCGATTCGTGCGATTTTTTATAAAAATATATTTTTTTTGAAAATTTATGTTTTTAAGTCTTGCACAGATTCGGTCAAATTGATATAATTAAATATATTAATTAAAAGGAAAGGAAAAATTATGTTCCAAAAATTTGGTGTTTTTAGCGTGATTGCTTGCTTTTCCGGCGTTGCATTTGCCGAATTGCCCCAGGTTGTCACGTCAGAGGTTTTTGGTAATTCTGCCCAAGAAGTTGTAGAATATGTCCAGGAAGAAAATGTTCCTGTGTGGCCTTTGGCAGGGTCAGAGGCTGATTTTGAAATCGGGTGCGAAGGGCCTTTGGGGTGCGGCGAAGAAGCCAAGATTGTGACCCAGGTTGGGCCTGGTTTGGTTATCGCAAATAATATCAACACTGTTGGAACAGGTTGGTCTGGTGGCCCAAATATTTCCAGTGGGACAATGATACCCGAAGGGTTCGATTACGAATGTGCTAATAATGCTGAAATGCCATTGCTTCGTCGTGAAATGATGGAAGATGATGGTGGTTCTGTGTTGGCCATGTCGCGCAGTCCACGTAAAACTTGTGGCGGTTCTGATTCTTATGCTGTTTTTGCCCAGCGTGCTGGTTTCGCGCCGGAAAAAACATGTAATGCTGTTGCTGATATGAATGTAAGCCAAGAAATAAATGTGAACGAATATACCGAAGAAGAGGGTGCGGAATCTGCCCAAGATCAGGTTCGTTCGTGGGTCGTGGCAAGCGGACAAACTTTACGCGAAGTTTTACAGTCTTGGTGCGATAAATCTGGTTGGGATTTGGTTTGGACAACTGCACGTGAATATCCGATAGAGGCAAGTGCTGTCTTTAAGGGTCGTTTTATGGATGTGGCATCGGCTTTGGTGCGCAATTTTGAACGTGCAACACCAATTCCATACGCAAAATTTTACAAGGGGAATCGTGTAGTGGTTGTTTCAACTTCGGAAGAATAAAAGAAATGAGGGACAGGGGATAAACATGAAAATTCGTTTTAATATCTGTTTGTGGGGATTGTTTGTTGGGACGTTGTTGTCAGGGTGCACTTTGCACGAATCTGCCAAGGTTTCAGCAGAAGTGGATCAAAGTTTCGTCAAGGCTTATGAAGCATTCGAAATGGCAAAAAATCCAACGGCCAAGATTTATGATGGTGATACTGTTTCTACATCTGAAGGTGTTTGGTTGGGTAATAAATCTACGCTTTTGGAACACAAGAACAGTTTGCCTGCTAAATTTGAAACAGATACAGGTATTACGATTTTGTTGAATGAACCTGTCACATTACAGGTCTTTGCCAATGATATAAATTCTATAACAGGAATTCCTGTAAAGATAGACAGTCAGGTTGATGCTGAAAAATTAAGAAAGACTGTAGATGTCGCTTATACTGGAAAATTGTCGGGGCTTTTGTCGCAAATTGCTACGGATTTGGATTTGCTTTGGTATTATGACAAAGATTCAATCGTATTCTATGAAACAGAAACAAGAACATATACATTATATGCATTGGGTACAGATGTGTCATACCAATCTTCGGTCCAAACAGATAGTGGCAACCATGTGTCTTTGGAATCTACATTAAAAGAATGGGATGAAGTCGAAGCTACTATTAATTCTATTATAAATAATTCCAAAAACGCCCAATTTACTGTTTCGCGCAGTTTGGGTACAATCACAGTGACTGCATCGCCATCTATATTGGCGCGTGTTGGGGATTATATCGCGAAACAAAATAAACGCTTGTCCCAGTTGGTGACAATTGATGTTAAGGTGTTGCAGGTGTCTTTGACAAATGAATCTGCGTTCGGGTTGAATTTGGCGGCGGCGATAAATTCAGCTTCGGGTTTGAATTTGGTGGCAAATCCAAAGAATAATTTGGCATCCGCCGAAACATCTTCAATGAATGTGGCCGTGTTGTCAAATGCTGTGTCTTCTGTGACCGGTGCAACACATTTAGATGCTGCGGGTAATGTTGTTGGTGGCGCTTATACAAACGATCAAATCAATAATGGTTCAATGGCAAGAATTGCCGGGACAAATGCTTTGGTAGAGGCTTTGGCAAAGCAGGGCAAGGTTTCTTTGGTGACTAATGTTGGTGTGACAACTCGTAATAATCGTGTTGCGCCAGTGACTAATACAAAAACTACTGGATATATTAAACGTTTTGAATCACGAAACTTTACGACTGTGGAATCAAGTACTGTTGACCAGGATGAATTAGAAACTGGATTTTCAATGCAATTGTTGCCAAATGTTTTGGAAAACGGCAAGATTTTGCTGTTGTTCAAGATGTCTGTGCGTGAATTGTTGCGTATGGCAACACAAACTTTCGATTCTTTCACATTACAATTGCCAGAGGTTGAAGAACGTTCGTTTATGCAAGAAGTTATTATGGAATCAGGTCAAATGTTGGTTGTGTCCGGATTTGAAAAACAAAAGAATAATGATACAAGATACGGTCTTGGCGATGCAGACTTTATGGCACTATCTGGTTCACGTGACACCGAAGCTTCTCGTGAAGTGTTGGTGGTTATCTTGACACCACAGGTTTTGGTCAGCCCAATGGATGCTGAACGCAGCATTCAACAGCATTGGGGTGCGCCATTGAATTAAAAAACAGATAAATAAAAAGCCCTGACAATTTGTCGGGGCTTTGTTTGTTTACTTATTTATTATTTTGTTTTTTGTTGGTCTAATTCGCTTATGCATTTTGCAAGGCCGATTTTCCAATGCTTTGGGGAAATGTTAAATGTTTGTCTTGTTTTTGTCGTGTCTAATACACTGTAAAATGGGCGTTTGGCACGTGTTGGATATTCTTCTGATTTTATTGGATTAACAACACAGTTTAATCCAGACATATTCATTACTTCTGTCGCAAAATCATACCATGAACAAACCCCAGCATTTGTAAAGTGATATATTCCGCGATTCTTTTCATTTAGTTGTGGTAAGATTTTTACAATAGTTTCTGCCAAATCCCCGGCGAATGTTGGACTGCCAATTTGGTCGCTAACAACATTTATGGATTCGTGGTTTGCCCCAAGTTTGCGCATAGTTTTTACAAAATTGTTTCCGTGTGCAGAATAAAGCCAAGCAGTGCGAATAACAATCGCAATGTGCGCGTATTTCATTACAGCAATTTCACCGCTGCGTTTTGTCGCGCCATATGCTGAAATAGGGTTTGTCGCGTCATCTGGCGTATATGGTCTGTGGCCAGTACCATCAAAAACATAATCTGTGGATATGTGAATAATTTTTGCACCTGTTGATGCCAAATTAGCCGGCCCGTTCACGTTGATTTTTGTTGCCAATTCTGTGTCATCTTCGGCACGGTCAACCGCAGTATATGCCGCGCAATTTATGATTGTGTCAATTTTGTTTGTTTTCACAAAATCATTAACATCGTTCTTTTTTGTTATATCTAATACATCAGCATCTGTATAAATCGCATTTGGTAATATTTTTGAAATTTCTGTGCCAAGTTGCCCATTGGCACCCGTGATTAAAATTTTGTTCATTTTATATACCTCTTAAAAAAATTCGATTCTATCATATCAATAAACCCCACCCAAAGCAACATATAACCGAATTGTTGGAAATAGGGCAAGATAAATTTATTTTACATGAGCTGTGGTTTGGGTAATGATTTGATTTATTTTTTTATTATTTTTCCATTGCTTAAATTTATCAAGATCTTCTTGTGTTCCCAGGATATGAATTTGTTCCGGATTAAAAACAATTACTTCTCCTCTTTCGCCACTCCATATAATAGAATCATGACCAGAATCGACCAGTTTTTTATAGTCTTTGTCAGTTATTTTTGCCGGCCAAAAAACATCTTCATTTATTGCTTTTCTAATTTGTAAAGCAAACCAGACATTGGTAAATACGGGATTTTCGGCATTTACCAAAACGCAATAAATTTGTCTGTCTTGTTTTTTGTGTCCCATGGAATATTGCTTTGCCATACCTTTGTCCGCGGTAAAATAAATTCCATAATCTTGTGTAGATGTTCCTATGCCTTTGTTTTTCTTAAAGTCTGGGTCTTTCGGTGTCATGAATTTATCTATACCTTTTCTGCCACCATGGAATAAGACCTGTTTAACCTTACTTTCTGGAAATATGCTTTGTACATATTCCATGTATTCTTTTCTTGAGCCTGTTTCTTCTATGGCCGGATTTTGTTCAAATACATAATTCCAATTGTCTAAAATACGTTTTGCGTTAATAAATTTTTTAACTTTATCAAACATAAATTTGCCTCTGGGTATCATTCAAATTGTATCACAAAAAGTTGAAAAATGATAGTTTTAAGATGTTTTATAAATAGCTGTTGTTGATAGCTGTAAAAATATTGGAAAACAAATAAAAACTTGCCCCAATGGGCAAGTTTTGAAACTTTGGTTGCGGGAGATGGACTATGAGTAAGCGAAAACGAGAGATAACGATGTTTGATTGCTAACGAATGCCGCGCAGGACAAAGTCCGAGCGAATTGATTTTTATAATAGTCCGCCTTCGCCGATAAATGTGAACAACCGACTTAATTACAAACAATGCTACGGCGCGGCACTGAATTTTCTAAACAAAATACCGCATTCGCGGTATTTTTAGAAAATTCGTGGTTGTGCAGTGTGTGCAGTTCTCGAGCCGAATTATTGGAAATAGGTAGAAAGATTGATGAATTATATCTTTCTAAAAAACAAATAGTATGCTAAGATGTAGTGTATTAAAGGTTTTTACATGAAACAAAATATTTATATTTCAAGTGATATTGAAGGATGTGCGACTGTAACGAACTGGTCAGAGTGTAATGAAAGTACATTAATTTATGGTGTATCCCGAACAATTATGAGCGTTGAATTGGCTACATTGGTCAAATCTGCTTGTAAAGAATCAAGGTTTTTAATACGTGACGCACATGGTAATGGCAGAAATATTTTGAAGAAATTTTTTCCACAAAATGTTCGACTTATTCAGGGTTGGAATAAAGAGCCAACAAATATGATGCGCGGAATTGATTATAAAAAATTTGATTTTGCTATTTTACATGGATATCATGCAGCCGCAGGAACTAAATTGTCACCTTTGGCGCATACCTTTTCATCACGAAAGTTAGGTAAATTTACATTAAATGGTAAAATAGCCGGTGAAACGACTTTTTCTGTGTATACCGCTGCATATTTTGGTGTGCCGTTAATTTATGTGTGTGGCGATTATGGTGCGGTGCGTGAAGCACAGTCTATAAATCCAAATATCGTTGGAACAATAACAAAAAAGTTTAATAAGCCTAAATCGTTCATGTTGTCAGTAAATGATATTTTGGAAAAAATAAAAACAGATTTTGCACATGCACGAAATGAATTTTATAAAAACCAGAAAAAATTTAAAATTACTTTGCCAAAACATTTTACCTTAACCTTGCAATATAAGGATTCAGAACAAGCGCAATTACATGTTCAAAAAATAAAAGGTGTTATCCAAATTGCCCCCGATACGGTTCAATATAAGACAAACGATTTTTTTGATTTGCTGATTGTTATGCGGAAATTGAAATTATTAATACATAAAGGTTCAAAAGTTAAAAGAATTTTGATACGTTTGAAAAACAAACTTTCGAACTTTTTGTAGGTATTGGAAAACAAATAAAAACTTGCCCCGGTGGGCAAGTTTTGAAACTTTGGTTGTGCAGTGTGTGCGGTTCTCGAGCCGAATTGTTAAAGATAGGGCAAGAGATTGCTGAAATAAAAGACATATTAAGATTACCGATTTTGTGTTAATTTATACTATTTGTCATTCTAATTTAACGACCTGGGTGCAGAGTAAAGTTTAACACGTCCATATAAATACCATCAAGATATCTTTGAGAAACAGACATACTCTCATTAATACAAAAACCACTACTTATTATAGATTTTCGTGACCGCTCGTTGTCTGCAAAACAACTACGGTTTATTTCATTTACGCCTAAATCTTCAAATGCCATTTTTATTATTAAAGACCAAATTTCCCGATTAAAACCATGACCCCAAGCAGATTTTATAAACCAAATATCCCCAGAATTCATATAATTAAATCTAGGATAAAAGAACACACCATGATGCCCAATCAATTTCCCATTATAAAACACATACCACACCGCACCATTATTTTGAACAACATCGTATTCTTGTTCTTGCCGCATCTGTGTCATCGTTTCTCCAAGACTTTTTGGCAAACCATAACCTTTTGGCAATGGTCTTCTGAAATCAGGAGTCCAATTCACATACTTAAAGTCCGCGTTATTTTCAGTTTTGATTGCATGCCATACTAATTCCGCATTTTCCGGTGTTGGCTTCAACACACGCAATTCCAAACGTTGCGTTATCAAATTTTGTCTAAATAATTCACTAAAACGTTCCATATTATACATTTTGTACGATTGTATAATCAAAGTTCGAAAATTCAACAAAATTGTGAATTTCAAAAAACAAACTTTCGAACTTTTTGTAGGTATTGTGGGAGATGGGTTTCGCGAAAATAAAATTTTCGCGGCAACTGCGCTCATCAACCGTTGGTTGACCGCCGTACTCTCGTCCGGCTTTCGCTTGTGGTGAACCACCTTAACTCGGTGGTTCAAATCCCAGAACAAATTAAATAAAAACCGCACCATTTTAGGTGCGATTTTCATTTAACTGGTTGCGGGAGATGGATTTGAACCACCGACCTTCAGGTTATGAGCCTGACGAGCTACCGGGCTGCTCTATCCCGCGATGACGGGGCATATTATACATCTTTATATTCACTTGTCAATAAATAAAAGGTTTTAATCTTATTTTTCTATTTTTATTATCAGTCTTGCATTGCGGTTTTTTTATTGCTACAATTATATGCAGAGTTGTTGTGAAATGAAAAAATCACTTAAAAAAAGATTTAGACGTTTTTTTAGATTCCTTTACGGGTGGGGCGTAATCCAATGGTTTTTGGTCGTTATATACTATGTCCTTATTTGGTTCGTTTATTTTACATCCAAAAAAGATATTAAGGGGCTTGATATACTTCAAAAATACGGCAGAAAGCCGGCTATTTTTGTTATGTGGCATGGGCGTTCAATGATGTTGTCGCCGGTAATCGCTCTTGCGCGGGTACGCGGTTATGCGATTGCTGACAGACGTAAAGACGGACGCGCGATTGCCAAAATGGAAAAGTTATTCGGCCTTAAAACGATTTATGGTTCGTCTGCAGGTGGTGGTGTGTCTGTGTTAAGAAAGGGGGTTGCCGCTTTGCGCGAAGGGAAAAACTGTTTGGCACTTTCGCCAGATGGTCCAGATGGTCCATCTATGCGGTTTCATGATGGGGCGCTTTATTTTGCCAAGATGACCGGTGCACCGATTATACCCGTGTGCTATTCTTGTTCACGTCCTTGGTTTTTGAATCGCTGGGACAGATATTTGCTGACTAAGCCTTTTTCGATTATTGCGGGTGAAGTGGGGCAACCTATATTCATAGATAAAAAAACAAAAATAGAAGATTTTGAAGGCGTTAGAAAAAAATTAGAAGACATAATGGTAAAGCAGGCATATGACCTTGATAAAAGATTTACAGATTTTCGCGTTGAACAAGATTTGACAGCGGGGAATTTTGAAAGCAAGGCAAGGAAGTTATGAAAACACCAAAATGGTTTCAAAGACGCGGTTTGTTGGCATATATGTTATGTCCGCTTTCTTTGTTTTATTTAATTGGGTCAAGGACTGTTTTTAATCTTCGCAAAAGTCGTGAATATGTATCAAATCGCCCGATAATATGTTTTGGTAATATTTTGTCTGGTGGTGTGGGCAAGACGCCAATTGTGCGAACGGTTGCAAAGTTTTTTGATGCGCCTGTGGTTATGCGCGGATATAAAAAAACAAAAGAAACTGGTAATGTTGGGGACGAAGCGCAAATGCTTTCTAATGATGGACTTTTGGTGCATGTTGGAAACAGAAAAAGCAATTTAATCTTGCTGAATAAACAAAAGTCAAAAGGTCCGATTATAATGGACGACGGATTTCAAAATTCATCGATAAAAAAAGATATTTCTGTTTTGGTTTTTGATGAAGGTATTGGCTTTGGAAATGGATTTTTATTGCCTGCGGGACCTTTGCGGGAAAGAAAGTCGGCAATAAGGCGGGCTGATGCGATTATATTAATAAAAAGGAAAAATGTGGCGCGCAATTTTGCTTTGCCAACGGATATCCCTGTATTTAATGCCAAGAATACAGAGGTTTGTCCGTACGATAAAAAGACGTCTGTTGTCGCGTTCGCTGGTATTGGGTATCCGGAAAAATTTTTCAATAATATACCTTGTAAAATTGTTGAAAAAATATCTTATCCTGATCATTATCAATATACCGATGAAGATATTAACAAATTAATTGCCAAGGCAAAAGATAAAAAAGCAGAATTATTAACAACCGAAAAAGATTGGGTGCGTTTGCCTGATTGGGCAAAGAAACAGATAAAGTTTTCTGTGCTTAATACAGAAATAGAGCAAGGTTTTTATGATTGGATAAAAGGAAAGGTAAATGACAACATTAACAAAAAAAATTAAAATATCTGGTGTTGGGATTCATTCGGGGGCGCCTGTTAATATGATTGTGTCGCCGTCAAAAAAGCCAGGAATTTTCTTTAAAAGAACTGATATGGTTGGAACGGATTTGATATCGGCAAGGTTTGATAATGTTGGTGATACACTTATGCGCAATACTACGATTGGTGATAAAAATGGTGCGCATGTGAAAACGATTGAACATTTGATGGCGGCGCTTTTCTTGCTTGGCATAGATTCTGCGATTATAGAAATTGATGGTGCAGAAACGCCGATATTGGACGGAAGTGCTTATGAATTTTACAAGGCTTTTGAAAAAGCGGTTGGTAAAAAAACAAAGATGAAAAAAATCATCGTGAAAAAAACAATAATCGCAAGACGTAATGAATTGGCCGCATTTATGCCGTTTTGGAAACGTATTAAGACTGTTATTTTGAATCATACTATATGGCGTGGCGGTAATGGGTATGTAAAATTGTCTGCGAATAAAAGCGGATTGTTAATAGATGCGACTTTGGTTTATGATAACAAAGTTATTGGAACACAATCTTGTTCTTGTTTGTTGGATGGGACAAAAAAATCTGTGGATAATTTTGTGAAAAATATATCACGGTCCCGGACTTTTGGAAAGTTTACTGAATGGGATTGGTTAAAGGCGCATGGTATGGCGCATGGGGCAAATGAAAAAAATGTGATTGTTTTGAATGAACAAGAAGATGGTACGATGAATGAATTGTATTACAAAGATGAATTTGTTCGTCATAAAATCATAGATGCGCTGGGCGATATGTCTTTGAGTGGTGGTTTTATTTACGGTCATCTTGAATCTTATAAGGGGTCGCATGCTTTGAATAATTTGGTTTTGCGAAAATTATTTAGTGATGAATCAAACTATGAAATTATTTAATAATTAATAAAGAAAAGGAGAAACAATGAAAAAAAGTCTTATCTTAATATCTGTGCTTGGGCTGTGTGCCTGTATGCGTACGACAGATTTAGGAAATGGTTTAACAAGATTGAAAAGCGAACCAAGAAATTGTGAATTTTTGTATACTTTGGATTCAAGTGTGACGACTTACAGCATAGAAGAAGCATATGCTTATGTTGAAAAAACTATTGTCGATCAACAAAGTTGGAAGGGTGATTCATACTATGTCGTTAATGAAGAAGTTGTAGATAATAAAGGCGCTGTATTCGGGCCAGATCATGTGTATAAATTCAAAGTAAAAGTGTATAAATGCGATAAATAATAAAAAGTCGTAGAAATACGACTTTTTTAGTATAAATTTCGGCTTTATTTTTTTTATTGATTTGTGTTATAATGTTCTTACAAAGAGAGAGAGTTGATAAAACAAGTTATAACTGTTAATCGCAAAAAGTTCGCAACAGGCCTGTTTTGGCAGCCGTTGGGTGTTGGAAACACAGCACAAAATTACGCAAAACAATTATCAAAAACTGGCGACAGAAAATATACTTTGTATATCGGGTACAAGTCTATGGTTGGACTTACCGATACGCACGAAGGGGCGGCGGCTGGTATGGCAAGTGCCGCAGTAGAAATTGTCAGTTCTTTGTCTGATTTGGTTTCGTTCCTTGGTGTTTTTCAGGCTGATAATAATTATTATTTGGTTGCTGTGCGTAATGGTGTTATTATTCGCGATATTTTGTTGAACGATGCTGAAAGTGCACGCAGGTTATATGCCCAATTGGCGGAAATACCTGATTGGGGGGCTTTGTTCGCGCCTGCTTCGTGGGGAATTCCAAAGTCCCAAGAAAAGTTATTGACTGATTTGATGGGACGCGGTATCAGTTTAAGATTGCGTCAAATAAGTACTGCGAAATCCATAGTGCCATCGATGATAATGATAATTTTGTTTGTGATTTTCGGGTATTTTGTTTTGAAAAATACTGCGGTGAATAAAACGGTTAGCAAACCAACAATTAATGCTGAAAAAATCGCAGAATACAAACGCCAGATAGAATTAAAAGCGCAACAATTAACTGATAAAGTTATGCCAACGAGTGTGGTTGAACAAAAGGTTGATTATGCATATGATCATTTGCCAAATGTTATGGACAGGGCGAATTTGTGTTATCGTGCGATTGCTTTTGTTATGCAACCGATTACAGGTTGGAATCAAACCTATGCAAGGTGTGATGAAGAATATGTGTCGGCAAATTTCTTACGTGATTTTGGGACACTGAACGATTTTTATGAATTGGGTGGCGAATTAATGCCGGGGGCAATGGTTCAACAGATGTCCGAAGATGAAATTCTTGTTCGTGTTAAATTGCCAACATTAAAAACTTATTCTTCGATTGATGAACGCGACCAGACAACTGTGATGCGCGATATAACAACGATTTTTCAGCAAATAAATATGAATGCAGACATTCAGGGTGTTGTTGATACTGTATCAACAGGCGATGGTACGGAAAATATATATGTGACCGAAGTAGGAGTTGCATCAAAATTAATACCGGCTGAATTTATGCAGGCATTTAATGGTTTTGGTGGTGTGTATATGCCGTCTGTGACATGGCGTGCAGGCACAAGAACGTGGAATTATGAAGTGGTAATTTATTCTAAATAACAAAGGTGGAAAATATGTTGAAAAAAATATATGCGATAATCTTTGGTGGCGTAATGGTTTTGGGATTAAATGTTCCATCGTACGCTGAAACCGAATATATGGATGATTATATCGAAGATACAGAATATGACGATTATGGCGATTATGATTTTGTTGAAACTTCATACAGCACGAACGCACAAAGCGAAGCTGAATTGGCAGACCAAATGTCTGTTCAAGCCATGCAAGAATATGATGTGGGTGGGTCTTTGTTTGAAAAAATCACAATGTTAGAGCAAGAAAAAGTTGTTGTTCAATTGGAAAAAGAACGTGCGCAATTGGATCTTGATTTGGACAGATTGAACGCTGAAAGAATCAAATTGCAAATGGAATTGGATACTTTGTCGGGCAGGGCAGAGCAGCAACAGCACGAACTTGAAACAGCAAAAACGCAATTGGAAATTCAAACTGAAAAGTTAAGACAGCAACGCGATGCGTTAGAGGCAGGGTACAGTTATGAGCCTGTGATTACAAAGACACAAACAGCCCAGCCAAAGAAGGAAACAGGCAGTGTCAGCAAACGTTATAAATTAATAAATGTTATCGGTGTTGATAATCAATTACAGGCCACAGTAGAAGAATTATCGACCGGGCAAAACAAACGTATTGCTGTGGGCAAAGATTTAGATGGTTATGTAGTCAAAGCGATATCTTTGAATGATGGAATTGTCTTTGAAAAAGACGGTGTCGAAGAAAGTTTGAATATTGGAAAATAGCAATTATGGCAAAGACAGATAATAATTTTGCGAATATCAAAGAATTGTCTGTTCCGGCTGGATTGGAAAACGCAAACAGTAAAGAAATATTGGATTATTTGTTTGCGAACGACAACCGGCTTTTGACCGCGTATGCTGGCGAATTGGCTTTACCAAAAGATACACAAAATTTAATCGCTTATTTTTCTGGTGGTGAAATAGTTATATCGCGCACGCACAGATACGATGGTCGTATTTTGGCATTCATAGATTTGTTGCGTGAAAAAAATCGCGTTATCAAAGAACCTTTTTATTCAGACCTTGGGCTTATATCGAACATCTATAAAACGCATGATGAAAGATTGGGAAGTGGTGTTCGTTCGCGTATGGATTATGACAATCAGATGCAGAAAGATTTTGTTGACATTATCGCGCGTGCGGCGGCCCAAAAAGTTTCTGATATACATATTGAAGTAGCAGACCAAACGACAATTTATTTCCGTATTGATGGAAGTATTCAACCTGTATTGGAATATAATTCTGGATGGGGTGAATCTTTTGTGCGCGCTGCATTTGCATCTGCGGATATATCTAATTCAAGTTATGCGCAAAACGAATATCAAACAGCACAAAAAGACGGGCGGACACCGCTTCGCGGAACAAAGGATTTATATCTGCCGGCAGGCGTGCTTGGTATAAGAATGCAATTTAATCCAATCGCATTTGGTTCACAATATGTTGTTATGCGCTTGCTTTATGATAATCCAAGTGAAGGCATAAAATCAGAACAAGAATTTAATGAATATGAACGTAAGTTATTGATGCGTTTGCGTTCGGCACCAACTGGCTTGGTGATTGTTGCCGGACCAACATCTTCTGGAAAATCGACGACATTGGTTCGTAATATGGCGTTGATGTTAAAAGAAAGAAGATACGAAATAAATCTTATTACTGTGGAAGATCCGGCAGAACAGAAAGTTTTTGGCGCGCATCAAATGCCTGTGGTAAATGCTGTGAACGAAGAACAGCGCGAACAAAAATTTACAGAAGCGTTGGCGGCCGCGTTGCGTAGCGACCCTGATACATTGATGGTCGGTGAAATAAGAACTTTGTCTGCGGCCCAGTTGACGGTTAAGGGTGCTTTGTCAGGGCATAATGTTTGGACAACATTGCATGCGAATTCCGCGATGGGTGCTTTGACGCGTCTTTTGGATATGGGGGTCGAAGCGTTTAAGTTAAAAGATGAAACCATGATACGTGGATTAATATCTATGCGATTGTTCAAAAAATTGTGTCCATATTGTCGTGATAAATTGTCTGAAAATCATGATCATCCGGCATACAATCGTGTCAAAGACGCTTTTGGTGAATTGGGGCTGAATCAGGTTTTTGTTCGTGGGCCGGGATGTGAACATTGTAATGGAACCGGAACAATCGGTCGTATCAAGGCGGGCGAAATAATCATGACGAACAGTGAATTTTTGAATATGGCGTTAAGTGGTGAAACAGAAAACGCTTTAAAATATTGGCTTGAAAAAATGAATGGGCGCACTTTGAAAGAAGCGGCCACAGAATTAATGTTGCGCGGCATTATCGGCGTTGATGAATTAGAACGTTGGGTTGGTATGTTGGACAGACCATGGGTGTATTAAAATTATGGATAAACTGGAATTGCTTTATGCAAAATTAGTTTTCAAAACAGATACCGAAAAGCGCATGGCTATTTCGCGCAAGGTGGCATCGCTTTTGCGCAACAATTTTACTTTGATGGATGCGTTGCATCGAATCGAAATGATAGAATCGCATAATGGTCGCAAACCAAACGAACCTTTTGCCATCGCTATGCGTGATATTCAACAGAATTTAGAGCGCGGTATGACTTTTGCCCAGGCAACTTATGGTTGGGTACCAAATGAAGAAACATTGTTATTGACTTCTGGTAATGTGTCCAGTTTATTAATATCACTTGAAAACATTGGGCGCATAGTTGGTGGAATTAATCGTATAAAACGCGCATTGTTATCTGCTGTTGCGTATCCTTTGTTTTTGTTTGTGTTAACTGTCGCAATAGTAATTATGGTTGGACTTTATCTTGTTCCACCATTGGCAGAGGCCGCAGGTTCTTCGGTTGTATGGCGCGGCACAGCGGCATCGTTAGTATATGTTTCTGAATTCGCAGGAAAATATTGGCATGTATTGGCGGGTGGTTTTTTGGCGCTGATTTTAACAGTGTGGATATCTTTACCAATATGGACAGGGCGACTTCGCACATTGTTTGATAAATTGCCACCTTGGAACACTTATAAATTACAGTTGTCGGTCAGTTGGTTGATGTCATTATCTGCGATGGTTGCGGCGGGGGTGTCGGTGCCTGATGCGATGCGATTGTTGGCTGATTATTCGAATCGGTATCTTTCTGATATTTTGGAAGAAACATTGCATTATATTTCAAATGGTGAAAACCTTGGTAATGCTTTGGCGATGACAGGTAAAGATTTTCCAAACGAAGAAATAATTGGCGATTTAATGATTTACGCTGATATGAACGACTTTGCAAAAAACCTTAGCCAGATAGCAAACGATTATATGGAAGAATCTGTGCGCAAAATGGAAAGCATATCAAGTGTTTTGAACAGTGTCGGCATAATCATAGTATCAATCGTTATTGGTTGGGTGGTTATGGGAACTTTCCAAATGCAAGAACAAATTACATCGGTATTGATGTAAAAGATTTTTAGAAAAATTATTTTTTGCTTTTTTTTATGTATTTTTTATGATAAAATGTATTCCGTCAGAGAGGTTTTCTTTGATGAGGCTTAGTAACCTGTTTCGAATACGTCATTGGATATAGACGTTAAAATATCTCCAACACGTCATGGTTGGAGGGCGCGATATATCAAAATAAGCGCGCAATTTTATTCGAATTGTTACTAACCTCCAACCGCCCGATTTTTTCAGGGTGGTTGCCATTTGGAAAAAAAGAGGGAGTGACAATATGAAAAAACTGTGCCTATTTTCTGTGTTGACCGCAATGTGTGTAAATGCGGTGTATGCAGCCGATATCGCGTCAAATGCAACAACTGCGCAGTGCGTCGAACCGACGTTGCATAGATACGAAGGCACAGCAAACTTACAAGCGCAGTGGGAGGCAAATACAGTTCCACTTCGTTGGTACAATAATTATACAATGATAAATCCCACAGATGCGATTGATGATTGTCAATACGCGGGCGGATTAACGCGTCCAACAAACCCAAGCAGAACAGGCTATACATTTACGGGTTGGACGGTGTCCCCAAAAGTAGAATTCAGTACATTGTCATTAGGTTCTGTGACAGCGATATCATATGGTAAAGGCGAAGCTATAAGTAATCATAGGGATTATTGTTGGTATTATGATACAACAGACCATTACGGATATGACATATGTAATATGAGTGAGTTTACCGAATTACAGCAATACGAATGGAAACAACCGTTTGCGAATGGCACAGTGTACGGTATGGCGCACTGCACAGCAAAGCCGGGTGACCATCATAGCGGGAACTGGCCAGCAGCGAACAGAAGTGATTTTACCGCGACATTAGATGAAATGAACGCATACGACACGGCACATAGCAGCGAAGAAAAGAAATATTGTTGGTGCCAAGCCACCGGTTATAAAGCAACGAACCAAAGTACGATACAAAGGCCTTTGTCGTCCCTTGCTTGGGTGTTCCGCCGCGACTTCGGGTCCGCGTCCTCTTGCGCGCTCAACTGTGCGGCGGACTGCGCGAACTCCGTCCGCGGGTATTCGGCCTTTCGCACCGCCGTTTTGGCCCCGGCGACGGCGAATTAGTTAAAAAGTTTTTATATCAGTTCTGTTAATATCTTTCATGTATTTAACCGTCCTCCGGCTTCGCCACTTCGTTAAAACTTCGTGGCACAAGCGCCGCCCCCCCCTAAATGGGGGGAGAATACCCCCCACGCCACTTCGTGGCCCTCTCCCCCGATGGGGGGAGAATCACTGCAATTTTAACGACCGTATTCCCTTGGTAAAAAGGGTTAATGTTTTTGCTTTACTTGTATTTGTTTTTTTACTAGGCTTTATGTATTAAACTTTAAGGAGAATATTCATGGAAACTATCGAAGTTGCAAATCAAGTGTCACAAAATACTATGGCTGCCCAACCACAGGCTGGTATGTGGGGTATGATAATTTACTGCGTTATTATTATGGCTGTTCTTTATTTCTTTATGATACGCCCAAATAAAAAACGTATGGCTGAATATCAAAAAATGATTGATTCTATAAAGGTTGGTAATCGTATTATGGCCGCAGGAATTTATGGAACTGTCAAAAAAGTTAATGAAAAATCTTTCGATGTTGAAATTGCCAAAGGCGTTGTTGTCGAAATAAACAAAAATGCTGTCGCAACTGTCGAATAATTATTTTGGGGTCGGGTTATGTTTAGAAAATTAGCAATTATTTTTATTTCTTTGTTTGGCGTGCTTTTGGCTGTGCCAACAATTTCTCCAAAATTAGCACCTTACTTTCCGTCTTGGATTAAACCAATTCCTTTGGGGTTGGATTTGAAAGGTGGTGCCCAATTATTATTAGAAGTTGATACTGATGTTATGTTAAAGGAAAAGTCTTCGCAACTTTATGACGAAGTGCGCAGCGCTATGATTGACAGAAACAAAGGTGTTATTCGTTTTTCTGAATTGCGCAATACTGGCAAAGGGGTCAGTTTAATCGTACGTGATAATGACGAAGTGTCTAAGGCCAAGGGGCGTTTACGCAGTGTGCTTGGCAATAATGTCGATGTCGAATCTTCGGGAAAAACTTTGAATATTTCTTATACCGCCAAGGCGCGTGAAGAATTTATAAATGATGCTATGTCCCGCAGTATTGAAATCGTACGTCGTCGTATTGACGCACTTGGGACAAAAGAACCATCAATTCAATCCCAGGGTGGAAAATATATTCTTGTTCAATTGCCTGGTGTTGATAATCCTGAACGTATCAAAGAATTAATTGGTAAAACCGCAAAAATGTCTTTCCATTTGGTTAATGAAAATATCACAAATGAACAGTTAAAATCTGGACACGCACCAAGTGGGACTTTGTTCTTGCAATACATGGAAGATCCAAATCAAATTATTCCAGTGTACGCAAGGGTCGAAGTGTCTGGCGACAGTCTTAAAAATTCCCAGGCTGATTTTGATCAAAATAATATGCCTGTGGTGACAACTGAATTTGATGCAAGTGGAACGCGCAGATTCGCAAAACTGACAACAGAACATGTGAACGAACGTTTCGCAATCGTGTTGGATGACAAGGTTTTGTCTGCGCCAACAATTCGTGAACCAATCCCGGGTGGACGTGGACAAATTTCTGGTGGATTTACTTTGCAGGGCGCAAAAGATTTGGCGGTGTTGTTGCGTTCTGGCGCATTGCCTGCACCACTTGAAGTAATCGAAGAACGTACTGTGGGTGCTGGACTTGGGGCCGATACAATCGCAACTGGTAAAATCGGTTCGGCTGTGGGTGTTATATTTGTATTGGTCTTTATGGCGATGCTGTACGGCATATTCGGTCTTTTTGCTGATATCGTTTTAATCGTCAATTTGTTAATGATTATTGGTGTGTCCGCTTTGTTTGGCGCAACATTAACTTTGCCTGGAATCGCAGGTATCGTGTTAACACTTGGTATGGCGGTGGACGCAAACATTTTGCCATTCGAAAGAATCCGTGATGAAGTGCGCAGTGGGGTTCCAACTTTGCGTGCTGTGGATTATGGATTTACACGTTCAACAAAAACAGTGATGGACGGTGAATTAACTAATTTAATCTGTGCGTTGATTTTGTTCCAATTCGGGGCAGGGCCAATCCGCGGATTTGCTGTGACGCTGTCTATCGGTGTGGCGACAACATTGTTCACTTGCTTGCTTTTGACGCGCGTGTTCGTTGATTATTACATGGGCGGAAAAAGTAAGAAAATTGGATATGTTAAAATGAAATAAAAGTGCAATTTAAGGAGTTGGTTATGAAACTGCATTTTATGAAATATCGTAAGTTGTCGTACTGGATTTCTGCGGTATGCGTTGTGTTATCTATATTGTCCATAGTCTTCAAAGGCTTTAATTATGGTATCGACTTTTCAGGTGGTATTTCAATGGAAGTAAAACCGGTCGTTGCTGATTATACTATCGACAAAATGCGCCATGATTTGGCCCAGTTTAAGCCTGAATTACAATCAATCGATGGCGATGCAATTTTGCTGCGCGTTGGTTTGCCAAAGGAGTTGACTGATGAACAACAAAACGCAAGGGTAAGTGAAATTAAAAACATTCTTGGCGATAATGTTTCTTATTCCCAGGTACAAGTTGTTGGTCCAAAAATCGGTGGTGAATTAATTCGCGGCGGTGTTCTTGCTATATTAGTATCATTTATAATGATGTCTGTATATATCTGGATTCGTTATCGCGGTGGGTATGCTGTCGGGTCTTTTGTATCACTCGTCTTTGACTTGATTTTGATGTTTGGATTCTTTTCTATTGCTGGGCTTGAATTCAATCAAACTGCGATTGCGGTTATCTTGATGGGCGTTGGGTATTCAGTGAATGATAAGGTTGTGAATTACGACAGAATTGATGAAAACCTTAAAAAATATCACAAGATGCCGGTCAGCGAAGTAATCGATTTGTCTGTTAATGAAATGTTGCACAGAACTGTAATGACAAGTGTGTCAACTATATTGGCGATGGTCGGTATTTATATCTTTGGCGGACAGATGTTGCGTGAATTCGCTATTGCTATGACTTTCTCTATCATAAGCGGAACGTTGACAAGTATTTATATTTCAAACGTTATACTGTATCACTTTAACTTGCGGGAAACAGACTATTAATATGTGAAACAAATCAGACAAAGGAAAGGAGAGAATTATGAAAATAAAACAAATTTTTATGGCACTTGGTCTGATTTTGTTGCCTGTTTTTTCTGGGTACGCAGATTTGTTTTATGACAATGTCGAAATCCAAGATGATATAGATGTGCGTGCTGTGTCTGCTGTGTTTGCTGATATTTATGAAAAACTGGACGGTGTTAATTGGGCCGGTAAAAATATAGATGTTGCGATTGAAAGCCTTGAAAAATTAAATCCAAATGCGCATATTGCTGCGACTGGGGAAAGGGCCGTGTTGGTTTGGGGTGATGATTTGATTGCCAATTATCCTTATCCAAAAAATAAAGATTGGCAGGCGTATGGTGAATTAACTACGGCATTGCTTTTGAAAATGCGCGAAAAGGATTCTAGTTTGCGGATGTTGCAAGACGCCGGCCTTTATCAGGTTGTTGTTAATGCGCTTTTATCTGGAATTGATGAAAATGGTAATTATGTTTATTCGCGCGATGCAATGCTTGATGGTGATGCACGTATTTTGACAAGTATCGGTTTTGATGGCGGCCGTGATAACCGTGGTAATTTCAGGGTGACCGGAATTTATAAAGATTCACCTGCTGATGCAGCCGGAATGCGCGAAGGTGATATTATATCCGAAATCAATGGACAACGTGTGTCTAATATGACTGATGAAGATGTGTCGGCGATTTTGTCTGGGTATAATTCTGGAACGGCGAAGTTGAAATTATTAACGCCTTTTGGAAACAGGTTTGTGACATTGCGGCGTGCGACAGTTGTGTTGGCTGATGCTGATATTATTTTCCGTACAAAGAACAAGACACAAAATGGAATCTTGGAAATTGTGTTGCATAAAATTTCTGATGGTGCTGTGGATATTGTTAATGAGGCTTTGGCAAAACATAATGATGTGGATGGAATTATTTTGGATTTAAGAACTACAACAGGGGATGATGAACGCGCGGCGGCAAAATTGGCCGGGCTGTTTATGGGGCAAAAGCCTGTAATGCGTGTTATTGAATCCGGGGTTGATGAATTAGAGGTTGTCCCAGGTGGTGATGCGATTACTAATGCGCCAGTGGTGGTTTTGATTTCTGATATGACACGTGGCACAGCCGAAGCAATAGCGGCGGCTTTCCAAGAAAATAATCGTGGTGTTTTGGTTGGAACGCCAACTGCAGGGCGCGCACGAATTGCTTCGTTTATAAATTTGAAAAATGGTGGTATGTTGGAATTGTTGAACAAGTCTGTGAAAACAGGTAAGGGGAACATTTTAGATGGCCGCGGTGTATTTCCTTTGGTGTGTTTATCTAATATAAGAAATGCGCAACAGCAAGAGGCTTTTTTCCTTAATGTGTTTAATGGCGATTTTAATTCGCATAATTATAATAATGATAAAAATGTAGATGTTAATGCTTTGCGCAACGCATGTCCAAAAATTACAAGTGGTACAGATGAAGATACTTTGGCTTCGGCCATCAGTATTCAACTGTTGTCCGAAAGAAAACTTTATAACGAATTAATGGATTATTAAAATGTTTATCAATAAAAATAATAAATTAAAATGGGGTTTGATTATTGTCGGCGCACTTTTGACAGTTGCGTTGGTTATGGGTTGTTTGCTTTGGTGGGACAGGGAACTTTATTCATTAATTCATAATACACAATGTAATCCTTGGACAATGGGCGACGGCTTTTGGTGTGGCGCGGCGTATGTTATCGGTAAAATATTTAGTGCCAAAGTATGGTTAATCGCGTCTGTTTTGGCGGTTATAAGTTTTGTTGTGTACAAGGCTGTCACGAACGAAAATGATTTTAGATTCGCATTGGTAAAAATAAAGAACAGTTATGCTTTTTATTTATTGTGTTCTGTGTTGTTGGCGATTTTAACAACAGGCGTATTAAAAATTTTAATCGGTCGTTCCCGTCCAATTATTTATGAGGCTTTGGGGACAAGTTTCTTTGTGCCTGGAACTGTGGAAAGCGCGTTTAATTCAATGCCATCAGGTCATACAGCGGTCAGTTTTGCTGCGCTTGTTATGATTGGTATGTTGTTTCCAAAAATTAAATGGGCAACATGGACACTTGCAATAATTGTTGCTGTGTCGCGCGTTTATATTGGTGCACATTGGGTTGGCGATGTCGTTTTTGGTGCGTTTATCGGTATGCTTTGCGCCGATATTACAAAGGCAGTATTGAAAAAGATTAACGCAAAATAATTTTTCCCTTTGTTTTGAATTTTTTTTGTGGTATAGTAGATTCCGTCAGGAAAGATTTTTTCTTGATGAGGTGTGAGAACCTGATTAAGAGCGTCGATGGATATAGACGTTAAAATATCTCCAACTGTCATGGTTGGAGGGCGTCCGAATAGCAAATAGGCGCACAATTCTCTTAAATTGTTCTCAACCTCCAACCGCCCTTGATTTAAAGACCAAGGCTGGTTGTTTTTTGATACATTTTGTATCAATCAAGGGAGGATGAATTGTTGTATAAACACACAAAGGTTTTTATTGCGTCAATTTTGGTAATGGTTGTGTTCCCGGGCTTTGCGGCAGATATCGCGTCAAATGCAACAACGGCACAATGCGTCGAACCGACACTTCACAGATACGAAGGCACTGCGAATTTACAGGCGCAATGGGAAGCGAACAGCGTCCCGCTGCGCTGGTATAGTAATTATACGATGATAAATCCAACCGATGCAATCGATGATTGTGAATATTCTGGTTCATTAACGCGTCCAACAAACCCAAGTAGAACAGGATATACATTTAAGGGTTGGACTGTGTCCCCGAAAGTGGATTTTAGTACATTGTCATTAGGTTCTGCGACAGCGATATCATATGGTAAAGGCGAAGCTATAAGTAATCATAAAGACTATTGTTGGTATTATGATACAACAGACCATTACGGATATGACATATGTAATATGAGTGAGTTTACCGAATTACAGCAATACGAATGGAAACAGCCGTTTGCGAATGGCACAGTGTACGGAATGGCGCATTGTACAGCAAAACCGGGTAATCATTACAGTTATACATGGCCAACAGCGAACAGAAGCGAATATGTTGCGACATTGGATGAAATGAACGCATATGACACTGCACATAGCGGCGAAGAAAAGAAATATTGCTGGTGTCAGGCAACAGGTTATAAGGCAACGAACCAAAGCACGATACAAAGGCCTTTGTCGTCCCTTGCTTGGGTGTTCAGCGCCGACGCCGGGTCCGCGTCCTATTGCGCGCGCGCCTGTGCGCCGGACTGCGCGCTCCGCGTCCGCGGGGCTTCGGCCTTTCGCGCCGCCGTGTTCAAATCCGAAAATTAGTTAAAATCCACTATGCAGGCCGACGGCAAAAAATGGTTCTGTATCTGCGATTCCGCCAGACATAAACACGCTTGTATTTTCTGTGTATTTATACCTGAACGATGCAACCAATGTATGAACATAATCGCCTGCCATTTCTTCATTGGTATTTTTATCACGATGTTTCCACAAATTAGTATCAGAAAAAAGATACGATACCGATAAACTGGACCTTAATAAATCATAACTTAATCCTGTGCCGGCGACAAAACCATCAGCAGTTTTTACAATTGGATTTTCATCATATATCATACGCGCGGAAAGCGCCCAAATAAAACTGTTGTATTGTAAATTCAGGCCTGTGGCAATTTGCCCGCGCCAATCGGCTGTCACAGTTGGTGAAAAAGAATTGTCAGTATAATTTTCCGGATCTTTCATATAAGATGCCGCGATATAATATGCAGACTTTAATTTTCCAAGTGGTTGTTTGAATTTCATCGCGCCATCAATTGCGAAATCGTAATCATCGCTGCCACCTGAAAAAGACAATCCATATTGTCCATATTCTGTTGCGCGCGTTGCAAGATTAAGTCGCAGAGTTTCGTGGCCTGTGGTTGCTGTTGTGTCAGAAATCAGCACGCGTTTCAGTTTCAGTTTTTTATATAAAATTGATTTGTCATTAAGGCGCATATATCCAACGTCAGGCAATCCCAACCCCATTTTGCGCGCAATAGAGTGGGTTAATCCAAATTCAGCGCGGCCGATATTTCTGTCTTCGAATAACACGAAAGCATCGTGGACATATTCATCGTCGTCAATTGCGTCCGCATCAATAGAATATACCGCCCCAAATCTTTGTGCACGATTAAGGTTGTAAAAAATTTGCCCTTTAACATCCCAGTCATACATAAAGATTGGTTTGTCTTTTTTTGGTTCTAAAAATCCAACCATACCATCGGCATCTAAACGAAAAGTCCAATTGCCTTGTCTTGTTTCAATTGCCATTGCGTTAACTGATAAAAGACAAAGACACATTAACAAAAATATTTTTTTCATATTCATTTTTTGCCTTAGTTTTCTTCGTGGATTAATTTTGGTGCATTTGATTCTTTGATTATCGCGTCTTTTAATTTACTGTATGCGCGTTCTTCGATTTGGCGTACGCGTTCGCGTGAAATGTTATATTTTTTGGATAAAGTTTCAAGTGTTGCCGCAGGATCGGACAATCGACGCGCCTTTAATATTTCGCGGTCACGTTCAGGCAATGTTGCCAAATGTTTACGAAGTAATTCATATCCGCGGCGTTTGAATTCAAGTTGTTCAAGTCCACCTTCGATATCAACATTAGGGTCCGCCATATTAGATAAAATATCTTTGGAATCCGAATCGGTATTCATTGGTGCATTAAGTGATACATCACGTGCGTGCATTCTTGTTGCCATGCGTTCGACATCACTTTCCGGAACAGATAAATATTCTGCGATTTGTTTTGTTTGTTCATCGCTAAGGTTATTATCCATTATCCCAAGTGCGCGTTTCGCACGTGATAAATTAAAGAACACACGTTTTTGATTTGCCGAAGACCCCAACTTTACAATTGACCAGTTATTCAAAATAGTTTCATAAATTTCCGCCTTGATCCAAAACATAGCGTATGTGGAAAAACGAAATCCGCGTTCTGGGTCGAATTTTTGAAGTGCCTGCATCAATCCCATATTACCACTTGCAATCAAATCAGAAACGGGCAGGCCATAGTTTTTGAAATCATACGCAACAGACACAACAAGACGAAGATGCGATGCAACTAATTTTTCAGCAGCCTTGCTGTCGTGATCGCGCGCCCATTTTGACGCGTATTCATATTCTTGTTCCGCCGATAACATAGGGAATTTTTGAATTTCATTGATATATTTTGCCAAACTGGCGTCATCGCCCGCGCCATATACAGGGACTATTGCGGACGTCTTTGTTGCCGGTAAAGTTGTCTTGATTTCCTTTGCCATACATTTTATAGTATAGCAATAAAATATAAATTATCAAGCCACAGGAGTTTTTACATGACAAGTATTTTACAGCGGAATAGAAATTTGAAACAACCGGCTAAGAAAACATATGCTGAACACGCCGAAGATGCTCTTTATCGTGAAGTTTGGGAAGATGTGAACAACGAAAAAACAGAACAATTCTTGAAAAAATATTGGCGTTATATCGTTGGGGCTGCGCTGGCTGTGATGATTGTTGTATGTGGCGTTCAAATCGGTATGCGTATGTATCATGCGTCCAAGATTGCAACTGCCCAGGTTTATGAAACAGCTATTGCGAATATGGATGCGAACGCTTTGGCAAACCTTGGTCGCGACAGCAGTGGTGCAACCGCAGACCTTGCATTGTTTCAATCTTATTTATTAGATAAAGATATTTCAAAATTACAAGATTTGGCAAAAAACGGAAATACACGTGATTTCAAAGATCTCGCAAAATTGCATTTGGCAACAATCAATGGCGACAAAATGGAAACTGCGGAATTTGTTGAATATATGTCTTCGATGGATACAAAAAAATCACCGTTCTTTTTTATGTCGCGTTTGATGGTCGCACAAAAGTATTTATCTGCTGGCGAAATCGAATCGGCAAATAAAATTTTGGATACTATTATTAATGACAAAGATGCCCCGGCAAGTATTTCTGCCACTGCACAAACTTTGAAATAAAATAAAAGGTTGTTGATTTGAAAAAGTTATTAATGCTTTTGATATGTGTTGCGGGAATGACCAGTTGTGCAAAGCATGACCCGATTTTGCCAGGCGTTCGTCATGATATTTTTGAATCTAATGATGTAAAGGTTTTGGACAAAGAAGTACCAGAATTATCATCAAGCGCACGCGACATATATGGTGATGCTGATTGTAAATATACCCAAGATTCTTTGAATAACATCTGGCTTGGGGAACGCAAAATATATTCCGGTTTTGCGATGGACAGTGTGGTAAAAAGCGGTCAATCACCAATTTGTTCCGGACGATATATTTATACTGGACTTTCTTCGGGCGAAGTTATAAAGTTGAATACAGCGAACAATAAAACTGTTTGGGCCACAGATGTTTACCGTTTGAATAATTTAACAGGCGGGGCTTCGGTGGTTGATATCGTCGCGCATGTTGGATTGGTTGGTAATTACATATATGCGGGTGGATTGGGCGATGCGTTTTGTAAAATAAACGCGAATACTGGAACGATTGTTTGGTGTGTGGGTATATCTGTGCCTGTGGACTTTATAATTGTTGATGATTTCGCCTTTGTCGTGGGAACAGATAATAAACTTTATGCTGTGAATATTGACAACGGAACTGTTTATTGGCAAACTGGGATAAAGAAACAAAGTGTACCAAAATACGATGGCCAAAATATTATTGTTGAAAAATTAAAAATAAACTATAAAAATGGTCGTGTGATATAGGTATAAAATAGTAAGTCCCTTTTCTTGGGGGGCCAAACTCGTGGCGGTAGGCTTGGAGGCTGTCTATTCGTCTTGCGATATGTGATTGGGCTGGGTTTATCCCCCTTTTTGAAAATCCCGCCCATTCACCCCCCAAGAAAAGGGATGTTTTTTTATGTCGCTTTCGTTTTATGAATATAAAAAAAACCGCCCGTTGGCGGTTTTAATTTTTTAATGGATTTCTTTAACCAAGTTTAGCGATTTTTTTCGCCAGACGTGAAACCTTGCGTGAAGCAGTCTTTTTAGGCATTGTTTTGCCAGCCGCTTTCATAATTTTGCTTTCGGCAGCGCGTGCAGCAGCAACAGCAACATTTTTGTCGCCGGATTCAATCGCGGTCAAAGCCTTTTTAGTTGCGGTTTTCACAGCACTGCGACGGGCAGTGTTGATTTCATTTTTTTTCTTGGTTACCAAAATTCTTTTCTTACAAGATTTATGATTTGCCACTTTATTTTCCTTTTATTTTTATATGGTTTTATGTTATTGTATAGAAAACAAACTTAAAATCAAGGAAAAATAATATGTTTTATGTATTTTCATTAATTATATCTTATCTTTTGGGTTCAATACCTTTTGGGCTGATTATCGCGAAGTTTTTTAACAAAGGCGATATAAGAAAAGTTGGTTCTGGCAACATCGGGGCAACAAATGTTATGCGTGTCGGTGGTTTGCGCATGGCGGGTCTTGTTTGGTTGCTTGATATGGCCAAGGCGATAGTTGCTGTATTAATCGGTCGATATGTTGGTGGCGAAGTGTTTGCTGTGTGGTGTGGTTTTGCCGCCATCATTGGACATTGTTTTCCAATTTGGTTGGGTTTTCAAGGAGGCAAGGGTGTGTCTGCGCTTTTTGGTGTATTATTGGCGATAAATCCAATACTTTTTATTATATGTGGCATTGAATGGTTGATTGTCGCATTGGGAAGTGGTTATTCTTCGGCCGGGGCCTGCATAGTCTTTTTACTTATGCCGGTTTTAGGTTTTGTTATAGGGTGGGGTGTTGGTATAGGTTTTCTTGCCATATCATTACTTTGCATCTGGCGACACAGGGAAAATATTTTGCGACTTGTTTCCGGCAAAGAATCCAAAGTTCAATGGAAATGGAAAAAATAATATTTTTTTCTTGCATTTATATTTGTTTTTAAGTCCTTTTTGTGATATAATGTCCTTTGTAAGAGGAAATTAATATGAAATATTTTATTTCAATGGCTGTCTTGTCTATGCTGTTTGGTGGGGCGAATGCCGCACAGACTGCGCGTCCAAGTATGGTTGGAAAAATGGTGACGACTGCGCCGCGTTATACCGCGTCGGTGAATCAGTTGAATGGCACAGGAACGATTGTTAGTTCTGTATCAAGTACCAGTTCTAATGAAACAGCGGTGGACAGAAGAGAAGCTGAACGCAACGCATGTATCAACAACAATATCGGCATTGGAAATACGTTTGTGTGGGCTTCGCGGTACAGCAATACATCTAATTATGCAAGTATGAACGAAGACATTAACAACCCTGAAAACAATGTCTGCTTTGTTCGCGTAGAATTAAAATCTGACGATTCGAAGATTTCTGTGTCCGATGTTCCGGCAAAGTATTTCATGTGGGGTGAACACATAGAATGTGGCGCTTGGGCCAACGAACAAGAGATGGAAAAACGTATCCTGGATGCCAAAAAAGGCGCAAGAATCGGTGGTATTGTGGCAAGTACTGTGGGTGGTGCTGGTCTTGGTGTTGGCGTGATGGAATTATTTGGAAACAAGGCTATTGGTGGCGCAGTTGAAGGACAGAAAGCGCTAAGCGGTGCTGCGTTATATAAATCTAAATTGTACGCCTTACAGAATTCTAATGACAGGTCTGATAGGGCTGAATTTGACAGAATTGTCGCGGCATTAAAAACATTAAAGACAAGTAAAGCGGCTGTTGATTCCGATACCCAGGCATTAATAGACACATTTGCTAATTAAAAAAAAGAGGAAAAAATGAAAAAATATATAGTTTTGGCTTTGTTATTTTTACCAATGACATCCTTTGCTGCATCATCGGTAAGGGTGTTGGGTTCTGGTTCTGCCACACCTGGGGCAACGACCAAGACGACCACAGTTAAAAAAGTTGTTCCGACCAAAGCGGCAACCGGGGCCAAGGCTGCGACTCCATCTGCTGCTGCGACTTCGGGTGATTCGACTGGTTCGCGTATTGGAACGATTCGTACCAAGGCGAAAGTGTCTGGCACAACCACGACATCAAATACGACTTCGGGTACATCTGGCACAACCACGACTACGACATCTGGTTCTGGTTCAAGATTTCCTGTCATAACACCTGCGCATTCATACAGCACAGTGACAAAACCACAAGCAACAAACAATGCTGGCGGTGGTGATGTGAATTTGGAAAACTATTATAATAAACAAGAAGTTGACGATTTGTTGGACGATCCACGTTTCGACATGATACGCGTCAGTGTTGGAAATCCAGAATCAAAATGGGCGGGCAATCCTTTGTTGGATAAGCGTAAAAACGAAGACGGCTATGTATTTATGTGGATTGAAGAATAGTTGACTTTTTAGATTTTTTTTCTTAAAAAAAAGATTGTGGATTCGTCTGCAATCTTTTTTGTTTAATATGAACGATTTATTAAAAAAACTTTTGATATTACGTACGCCTGGGATTGGGCCTGTGAAATATAACGCACTTAAAACAAAGTACGGTGATTTGGACGCCATTATTGATTCGTTGAATTTGGCAGATGAATTTATTGATTCTGTGCGTCGTGAAATTGATACAGCCCAATGTCTTGGCATTGAATATATATTTGAAACCGATTCGTTATATCCGCATGAATTATTAGATGTGAAAAATCATCCAATCGTGATGTGTGCGCGTGGAAATCTTGCAACGTTGAATAAGCCAAGGGCGGCGATTGTCGGTACCCGTCATGCAAGTGCCACAGGAATGAACTTTGTTGCGGAAATCGCGAATAACTTGGCAAATCATAATTACGCGATTGTGTCTGGTATGGCAATGGGTACAGATACAGCGGCACACTTTGGTGCGTTAAAATCAAATGGCGATTCGCAAACTATTGCGGTATTGGCGGGCGGTGTTGATTATATATGGCCGCTTGAAAACGAATCGCTGTATAACGAAATTTTGGAACGCGGCGTTGTGTTAAGTGAGATGCCAGTTGGTTTTACGCCGAACGCGACGAATTTTGTTCAAAGAAATCGTTGGGTTGCCGGCATGTCGAAATTTTTGGTGATAAGTGAAGCGGACATGAAATCAGGCAGTATGACCACCGCCCGATTCGCCAAAGATTATGCAAGGCCCGTATTTGCTGTGCCTGGACACCCAAGCGACCCGCGAAGCATGGGGCCAAATTCATTGATTCAAAGTGGTGCGGCGACATTATGTATATCTGCGAATCAATTTTTTGATAAAGAAAAAAGTGTTAATGAAAAAAAATCATTACCACGAAATGAAATTTTAGACCGCATAGGAATGATTCCGGTGTCAGAGTCTGTATTGGCAAACCTTGTCAAAAAAAGTGTTGCGGAAATCAAGTCTGATTTAGTGGTCTTGGAATTACAGGGTTTTATAAGAAAACAAGATGGTGGTTATGTTTTGAATTGATTTTTTTAATGTCTATACAGTGTATATACAAACTGCGAAAAACCAAGGAAAAAACGAATCGTTGTCAAAAAATAAATCTTTGAAAAGTATCGAACATTTGGTTGCAAACCGAAATTAATCTTATAAATTATTCGTATATCCAAACGGTTGATTTACGAAACTAAATTAACCAAACCCAAAGAGAGAGAGCAGTAGGGCATACATAAACATTGTTTATGCGCTGGGTGGTTTTTTTATCACAAATGGCGAACTCTTTTTGAAAGGAAGGACCAAGGAGAAATAGTCATGCAAGCAATAGCAATAAAACAAAATGTAAATGTGGAATCAATCAAGGCTGCGGTTGCGGAAAAAATAGATTCTGCCGCTTTTGCCACCTGGATTGCGCCGCTGAAATTTGATATATGTCAAAATTGTTTGAATGTTGTTGCGCAGAATCAATTCACCGCCGACTATGTTAAAAAGGAATATGGAAATATTCTGAACAACACAGCGGCGGATTTTTCTTTGACATTAAATATGTTTGTTGGTTCTGTAAATGACGTGCGTGGTTCTGCGAATGATAATGTTGTTTGTGAATATGTGCCTGTTCGCGCAAAGCAAACTGTTAAGAAAAATGGTTTTGATAAATTTATCGTTTGTGATGAAAATATGTTTGCTGTGGCGGCATGTAAAAAAATTGCTTCGAACGCTTCTTCATTTACACAGTTGTTCATCTATGGCCCAAGTGGTTGCGGCAAATCAGCATTGCTTGATTGTATTGCGAACGAATCGGAAAAACATATTGTAAAAATGTCAGGTGGGCAATTTGTTTCTGACTTTGCGCGTTCATTGCGTGATAAAACAATCTTTTCGTTCAAAGATTATTGTCGTAATTGCGATATCTTTATGTTGGACGATGTTTGTGCGTTGTCCGGCAAACGTGCAACCACAGATGAATTCATCCAATTAATCATAGATTTGAAAAACGCTGGCAAATCAGTTGTGTTGACTGCGAATGCTGCGCCAAATGCATTGAACGGTTTTGACAGAAGAATTCAATCATTATTTGGTTCTGGTTTGGCGGTTGATTTGGTTGCGCCAAATGCGTTTGTCCGTCGTTCTATGTTGATTCGCGGTGGTGTTGATATGGCTGTGGCGAACGAATTGTCAAAATCCATTGCGGCCGACGGCCACTTGGTTGACGGCGTAATCAACAAAATCAAAACATATACAGAATTGATGGGTGAACGTGTTGATATGAACATCGCATCACGTTTGTTGGGTGATATGTTGGCGAAAAATAAAACACCAATATCGATGGTAAAATCAATGTGTGAAAAAATGTCAGTATCATATGATGAAATCTGTGGCAATTCGCGTACGCGTCGTCTTGTCCGTGCGCGTCAGGTTATGATGGCTGCGCTTAAAAATGCGACAAATTTGTCATTAACAGAAATAGGGAACGTATGCGGTGGCCGCGATCATGCCACAGTGGTATATGCGTTGAATCAAATTGAATCACAAAAATCGGCTGACTTAATCCTTAACGCTGAAATCGACGAAATGATAAAATTGTGTAAGTAATAATAACCCATACCCCCACAATGCCTGAGAGCAAATTCTCCCCCTGTGGGGGAGAGGGCCACGAAGTGGCGTGGGGGGTACCGCAAAAACGATGTTCGTTCTTTAACCCCCCTCCGGCTTCGCCGCACTCCCCCACAGGGGGAGAATTGCACCGCAACACCTGAGAGCAAAATTCTCCCCCCGGGGGGGAGGGGACCACGAAGTGGTGAGGGGGGTGTTCTCCCCCCTGGGGGGAGTACCCCGGAACGGGGTGAGGGGGTGAAAACTTTTTTTAATTTTTTTTCAAAAAAACTTTTTTTTACATCAAAAATGTGATATACTATATACGTACCTAAAACAAGAGAGTGAGGGGAAACCGATGAAAAACCTGGGAAAAACGATGAATAAGAGTAGTCTTATATTGACGGTTGCGATGACAGTTATTGCCGCGACCGGTGTATCTAATTCAGTATATGCGACAGATATTTCCGGCGATGCGACGACGGCACAGTGTGTTGAACCGACATTGCATCGTTATGAAGGTACAGCAAACTTACAAGCGCAGTGGGAAGCGAACAGCGTCTCGCTGCGCTGGTATAGTAATCATACATTAATAGATCCAACGGATGCGACGGATGATTGTCAATATG
>Ga0310690_10000747_pt1 | contig 64844 bp, 59 predicted proteins | sample AusTroGonzalo_MG_2_FD_207661 | JGI IMG/M metagenome (GOLD analysis project Ga0310690, IMG submission 207661) | Bovine rumen microbial communities from tropical cattle in Woodstock, Queensland, Australia - Gonzalo_04 (v2) (version 2) | ecosystem: Host-associated > Mammals > Digestive system >... | reverse complement strand
AAGAAACGAAAGCATCGGCGAAGTGTGGTTGGATATCTCCAGTTTATATTCATTCAGCTGTACTTCGGATATGCTCGTCCCGACAACCTGCTTCTGATTGTTGATTCCGAACAAAATCCACGAGTATGCCTTATCCGCAAGATTTGCCTCGTTGCTCAAAGCTGAAAAATATTTTCCGAAATCGTCTTTGCTGAAATTCTTTTTTGCTTCCTTAAATTCGAGAACTTCGGATTCTGTGTCCGCTCGCAGCAAAGTTTTCAACAAATCTTTCACTTCGTTTTCAGTCATTTTTTCTCCTTATATCTCTTTCGACATAGGTTCCATCCACTCGCACATTCTGCGGCAATTCCCGCTTAAATTCAAGGGTGAATGCGCCGGATTTGAGTTTATTGAGTGGGGGCATTGGGTTGCTCTTGAGAGTTTTTCATCTAAAAACTTGAATTGTATCTAATCCGCGTTTCTTACACAACGGACATTAGTCCAACTATCTGTCTTGGATCTGGACTCCACTTCTCCGTAGTATTCGAAGTCGATGATCCACACAGAATTTGTAGCATCTGATCGAACAGAGGAAGACCAATAGTCATTTCTATCTCCCAATTTGCTGTATTTGCCAGTTGAATCAGAAGAACAGCCGTCACATGCATCATTTCTGCACTTACTGGAAGAAAGACAACTGTCAGTAACTCCGCATTCTCCTCCACTTTCTGTGTTTGAACAATTCTGAATAAGCGTTCTCAGCTCGTTAATCGTCGGCAAATGCCAGTCACTGTATCCACAATGAGTCAAGTTGTTGCAATATTCAACAGCTTCTTCCCATTTCATGTAGGATTTTGCTTTTGATGACCAAATCTTGTTGCCAATGTTATAACAAACATCTTTGCATTTGCCTGTTGATGAGTCGCACTCTCCTTCGCATATCTGATCAGTTCCCCAAAGACCGTCGTTGCAATATTGAGAATATGAATAATATGAACCTACGGCACTGCATTTATATTCTCCCGTTGTGCATTCCGAAGATTTACATTTTCCTGTTGACGAGTCACATCCGTAGGCACAATATTCGTCAAGTTCCCAGTATCCGTCACTACAAATCATTGAGTTAGTTCCTGAACATTTATATTTGCCGGCAGTGCATCCATAGTCGTTGTCAATATCGTTTACGACATCATCATCGTCATTTTCCTCAAAATAATCATCCCTACAGGTTTTTGTTGAACTATCCCAAGTATAATTAGCTTTGCACCAGCAGAAGTATCTTGTTTCGTCTATCGGTGTGCATGTTCCGGTAGAATTCTCGACATTAACACACGGATTCGGTTTACATGGTGTTGTGGCTGCAGAATCACTATCGTCAGTAATCGAATTATCAGAATCATCTTCCGTATCTACATTGTCATCATTTTGTTCCGACAATGTATCAGAGATATCATTATCTTCGTCTGGCATTGTATCTGAATTGTCATTTTCAGAATCGTTTTGATCGTTATTGTTTTCATTAGTTTTTTTGATGCAGATATTATTTTCGACATCACATTCAAGCCCTTTGTTGCAGGTCTCGTTCGGATAGCATTCGCCGTAAAGCGAACCTGTTTCTCTGCCTGAATCATTACCATTATCAGCAGTTTTTCCAGAATTGCCGCCGTCGCCACATCCAAAAATCAAAAGTGACAAACAAAAAAGCACGAAAATGATTAAATTTTTCATAGGAACCTCAAAACAAAAAGATTCATAAAATCAAACGCGGATATGATAAGGAAAGTGTTGAAAAATGCAAGTTAAAGCATCGATTTAGCGCAAAGAATTGCCTGGCTCAGCCAGAAAACGCTAAGGCAAACATGGATTACATTACATCGGCTACACCAGCGCGATCGGCGGCGAAGAGATGTTTGAAAACTGCGTAGAGAACTACGGAACCTACATCATGGTAGAATGCGACGCTCCGAAAGAAGGCGAAGCTGAAAAAGCCGAAGCTGAAGGGGAAAAGGCTGAAGGCGAAGAAGAGGAAGAAGAAGCAAAACCCTTCCTCGACAAGGAGAGCGACAAATACTACTGCGACAAATATGTCGGCGAACTCAGCGAAGAAGAACTCATCAAATTCAAAAACGCTGACGGAACCTACAACTTCATCTACCCCGACTACGACAAGGACGACAACGTAACCGGAATGCACAAAGAAGAGAACGTCACCCTTTACAAAAACGACCTCAACTACTTCTTTGCTAACAAAAGGAGTGCCTCGTTTTCGTAGTCGTCGCGATTATGAAGAGAAGATAAAAAAAGGGCTTCCCGAAGGAAGCCCTGGAAATTACTGAAAAATGAAGTAACGCCTAGTGGGGAACGATACCGAGAAGGATGCCGGCCGCGATTGCGGAACCGATAACGCCTGATACGTTCGGAGCCATAGCGTGCATAAGAAGATAGTTCGTCGGGTCAGCCTGCTTACCGATGTTCTGGGCAACACGCGCACTGTCCGGAACTGCCGAAACGCCTGCGCAGCCGATGATCGGGTTGAGCTTGTTGCCAGGTTTAAGGAAGCAGTTGATGAGCTTCGCGATGAGGACGCCGCCTGCTGTCGAAATCATGAACGAGAATGCGCCGAGAAGGAAAATCTTGACGGATGCCGGTGTCAGGAAGGTCTGCGCACTTGTCGAAGCGCCGACCGTGATACCGATAAGTACCGTTACGATATCGATAAGGGCGTTGCTTGCGGTCTTCGAAAGTCTGTCCGTAACGCCGCTCTCCTTGAGGATGTTGCCGAGCAGGAGCATTCCGATAAGAGGAAGTCCGCCGGGAGCGATGAAGGTGCAGACGATGAAGGCGATGATCGGGAAGACGACCTTTTCACGTCTCGAAACGACACGCGGAGGTTTCATCCTGATGAGTCTCTCCTTCTTGGTCGTGAGCAGCTTGACTATCGGCGGCTGGATTACCGGAACGAGAGCCATATACGAGTAAGCTGCGATCGCGACTGCGCCCAGAAGGTGGGGAGCCATGAGACCGGTCGTGAAAATAGCCGTCGGGCCGTCAGCACCGCCGATGATACCGATCGATGCAGCCTCCTGAATGTTGAAGCCGAGACCGATCGCAACAAGGAACGCCGCGAAGATACCGAGCTGCGCACCGCCGCCGATAAGGATAAGTTTCGGGTTGGCGATCATGTAGGAGAAGTCCGTCATCGCGCCGATGCCCATGAAGATGAGCGGCGGATAGATACCCTTCAAAACGCCGAAGTAGAGGTAGTTGAGAACTGATCCCGGATCGTATACGCCGATCTGTACGCCGGCAGCCGTCGGGATGTTTCCGATGAGGATACCGAATCCGATCGGGAGAAGCAGAAGCGGCTCGTAATCCTTGGCGATAGCGAGGAAAATGAAGATGAACGCAACCAGCATCATGATGATGTTGCCAAGGGTGATGTGTTTTACCGCTGTAGTGTTGAAAAATCTCGCAAGGAAGCTTCTGTTCTTCTGGAGATAATAATCCATCGTGCCGGATGAACGGAGCGAGAAGTTCACGAAAAGCGGCGTGACTTCATACTTCTTGCCGAAGTTTTCGACGTAAAGGCTGCGGATGAGCGTGATGTCTTTTACGGATTCGCCGTTCAGCATGTTCTTGAATTTGCCCTGCTCTTCCTTGAAGTTGATGAAGGCTACGCCGTTGTCGGCAAGGAACAGCTCTTTATCCGTGAAATGCATTACGGTATTGTCATGGAAAGTCGCAGTGATTTTGTAACTCTGCTTTTTCGGGTCGAAGGAGTCGAGATCGACGACCTTCAGTGACGGATCGTCCTTGCGCTCCTTCTGGTTCGGAAGGACCGCCTCAAGACCTGTGATCATAAGGTAGTTGCCGATGTTTTCGTCTGCGACTTTGAGCGAATCCTGCATCGTTTTGTACTCCGGAGTTCCGGGAAGGACTGAATCCGTGACGACTGCCGCGTATTCGATCTTCTTCTGCGGAGTGTTGTCGAGCAGGCGGTATTCGATCTCAAGTCTTACGAGAGAATTGTTCTCGAAGTTGCCGGTAAAGGAATCGCCCTGATTCTTTTTCAGCGTGAACCTAGACATCGCCTGATGCTTCTGGATCCTCTGACCAGGATCGATATTCGGAGCAGGCTGCGGATTCTGTGCAGACTGCGGATTTTCCTGATACTGCTCAGGAGGAAGCGGCTTCTGCTCCTGGGCGAAAAGCATAACGCCGAAGAGAAGGAGCAGGATGAATATTATGTTTTTCTTCATGGGAACCTCTTAGCCGACAGTTAAAAGTGTCTGATGTTCCTTAACGTTGTCGCCCTCTTTGACGAGGATCGCCTTGACGACGCCGCCGTTGCCGGTGTTGATGTCGTTTTCCATCTTCATAGCCTCCATCGTCATGACCTTCTGGCCGGCAGATACGGTGTCGCCGACCTTGACGAGAATCTTCATGATAAGTCCGGGCATCGGAGCGATAACCGGATTGCCGCCGGCCTCACCTGCAGCAGGAGCTGGAGCGGCAGCAGGAGCCGCAGCAGCAGCGACCGGAGCAGCAGGTCTGCCCGCAGGTCTCGGAGCGGCAGGAGTGAACGCAACAGGTTCGCCGCCCTTGTAAGCGATATCGATGTCGTAGGTTTTGTCGTTTACGGCAACCTTTGCGGTCGTGCCGGCAAAATCCTTGATCTCGACATCAAATTTCTTTCCTTGGATCGTAAGTTCATATTTTTTCATTGTTATTCCTCACTATTTTTTTACTGCTTGCCATCTTTTGAAGCGACGAGCCTGCTTCGCCATGCTCTCGCTTGTCCACGGATTGTTGTTGTAATACTGTTTGACTTCAGTCAGGCAGATCTTGTCTGTGCTCTCGTTGAGATAGAGCGAAAGTCCCGTCATCGCGGCAACAAGCTCGAGCTCGGATGCCGGAGCCGCCGGAGCCTCGGGCTTCTTCTCGACAGGAGCTGCCGGAGCCGGTGCAGGTTCAGCCGGTTTCTGCGCATCTTTGCCTGCAAGTCTGTAGAACTGCGAAAGAACGATCGCAAGGACTGCCAGACCGCCGAGAACGACGCAGATGCCGATGACCGGCAGCATTTTTACCAACAGTTTGTCGGCATGGGAAAATTCAGCCCAGGCGCCGACCGTGGTTTGGATCAGACTTAAAGAATGAATCATCGCGCCCTCCGATTAAAGCGGAATATTTCCATGCTTTTTAGCCGGGAGCTCGTCACTCTTCGTCGAAAGCATCTCGAGAGCCTTGATAAGTCTCGGTCTCGTGGTCTTCGGCTCGAAAATGTCGTCGATATATCCGTGCTGTGCAGCGATGTAGGGATTTGCAACGTTCTCGTTGTAAAGCTCCTCCTGCTCAGCGAGGAATTTCGCCTTGTCCTCGGCAGCCTCGAGCTCCTTCCTCATGATGATCTCAACAGCGCCCTTTGCACCCATGACGGCGATCTGCGCTGTCGGCCAAGCGTAGTTCATATCGCATCTGAGGTTTTTGGAAGCCATAGCGAGGTAAGCTCCGCCGGTCGATTTTCTGGTAACGACAGTGATCTTCGCGACTGTAGCTTCGCTGTATGCGTAAAGCATCTTCGCGCCGTGTCTGATAACGCCGCCGTACTCCTGACCTGTTCCGGGAAGGAATCCGGGGGTATCGACGAAGGTGATCAGCGGGATGTTGAAGGCATCGCAGAATCTGACGAATCTTGCAGCCTTGTCGGAAGCGTTGATGTCAAGGCAGCCTGCAAGGACGTTCGGCTGGTTCGCGACTATACCGACCGATCTGCCGTTAAGTCTTGCGAAACCCGTGATCATGTTGGTCGCATAGAGCGGCATGACCTCGTAGAAAACGCTGTTGTCGACGACCATCGAAATGACCTGCTTCATGTCGTAACCCTTGTTCGGGTTTTCCGGGATGATCTGGTTGAGAGCCTCTTCCATCCTGTCGAAAGGATCGGTCGGCTCTACCATCGGGGGCTCCTCGGCGTTGTTGGAAGGCAGATAGGAGAGAAGCTCCCTGATCGCCGCGATGCTCTCCTCTTCAGTTGCATGAGAGAAGTGAGCTACGCCCGATTTTGTCATGTGGACGCCTGCACCGCCGAGATCTTCGACCGAAACATCTTCGTGAGTAACGGTCTTTACGACCTTCGGACCGGTGAGGAACATGTATGAATTCGAATCCGTCATGAATACGAAATCTGTAAGTGCCGGAGAGTAGACGGCGCCGCCTGCGCAGGGACCGTAAACCGCTGAAATCTGCGGGATCACGCCGCTTGCAAGGGTGTTTCTCTTGAAGATCTCGCCGTAACCGTCAAGCGCATGAACTCCCTCGGGGATGTTCGCGCCGCCGGAATCGTTGAGACCGATGACCGGTGCACCGACCTTCATCGCGAGGTCGAGGACCTTGCATATCTTTTCGCCGACGATCTTGCCGAGCGAGCCGCCAGCGACAGTAAAATCTTGTGCAAATACAAATACTTTTCTTCCGTCTATAGTGCCGTATCCGGTAACTACGCCGTCACCGATAGCGGCATCTTTGCCCGAACCGCAGCGAAGCGCGTCGATCTCCTCGAAGCTTCCAGCGTCAAGCAGCTTTGCGATCCTCTCGCGTGCCGTAAGTTTGCCCTTTGCGTGTTGAGCATCGATCCTCTTCTGACCGCCGCCCAGCTTGCCCTTCTCTTTTTTGGCTCTCAGTGCAGCCAATTTTTCTTCGATTGTTGCCATTTTTCTTCCTCCATGGACTCTAAACTATTGATTTTAATGGTGTTTTGTCTCTTGTGTGAGTTCAAGCAGGATCTTCGTCCCCTTCGGGTGGACGAATGCGATCCTTGTTCCGTGGGCACCGTTCCTCGGTGTCTCGTCTATCATTCTGAGACCCTTCGACTTCATCCATGCGATATCAGCCTCGACATCGTCACTGCTTATCGCAAGGTGCTGGATCCCCTCGCCTTTTTTCTCAATGAATTTTGCGATCGGGCTATCGGGCGACGTCGGTTCCAAAAGTTCTATACGGCTCTCGCCGATGTTGAAAAAACCGACTTTGACCTTCTGCTCCTCTACAATCTCTTCGCCAGCAGCCTCAAGACCGAGGATATCACGGTAAAGCTCCGTAAATTCCGCAATGTTGTTGACCGCGATGCCGATGTGATTGATTTTTCTTGTCATAGCTCCTCTCCTAAAATTAGAGTTAATAAAAAAAGTTAGGAAGAGTACAAGTACTGTCTCAAAATGCAAGATAAAATTTTCTGCTTTTTTAGGAAAAACGGCTACAATCTGCCGCTTTGAATTGATTTTCGGATAATAACGCGAGGTAAGATTTGTACTTTCCGCCGCTTTACATCGGGTCGATAACAGTTTTCTGGGGGTTTTACACCGGCTGGCCGCTCTTTTCCGTCGCCGCCGCGCTCTGTTTCGAGGCGTCGTTTCTTATCAGGACGCGTTTCGATCTCAAAAAGGAGGATTTCATACGGATCTCGGATCTCAGTTCGGTTTTCATGATAGTCCTACTGATCTGGTCGATCATAAAAAACGAGCCGCACAGGATCTTCCTCTCCTTCCTCTCCACCCTTCCGGCAGTCTTCATGCCGCTCCTCTTCGCCCAGCTCTACAGCACGAGCGACTGCGTCGTGATAGGCACTAAAGCCGGCAGGCGGGTCCACTCGCATACGCCGATCGACATCAGGAAACTCTACGTTTTTTCAATAGTTCTCGGCATGACAAGCATCTCCAGGGAGATCGACGCGCTCTACATTGCCGCGCTCTTCCTGACAGTGCTGCCACCATTCGTCATGCCGCCTCTCGACAAACTTTCGGCTCGATCCGACAGAAACAGACTTGCCGCACTGGTCCTGATACCGCTCACGGCCCTGGTCGCAGCGATCGTCATCGGCGGGAACTACACGTTCAACCGGATGATGATGAACTGGTACAGAGACTGGATGGCCGAAAACACCAATCAGTTCAAAACGACGACCTCAATCGGCGATATCGGCTATCTGAAGCAGTCGAACCGCATCGAGATAAGGCTCTACCCGGAGACCTCTCCGGAACTGCCGGTATATCTCAAGCAGGCGGATTACAACAAGCTGATAAACAACACCTGGTTTTCAAGATTCCGGCGGACGACGCAGATTTTTCCGGAGGATGACAAAGAGTGGCAGCTCTTCGGCGAAGGCGACGGCAGCGAATCGATGGGCCTGAGCGTCAAAATGAAGAGAAACGGCGCAGGCGTCCTTCCTCTCCCCCAGGGCAGCAAAAGAGCCAAAAATATGGATGTCGCCGGCGTGAGCCGCGGCGCCTTAGGTGCAGTGACCGTCAACGAAGGTCCCGACATCCTCGGTTTCGAGATAACGTTCGACAAGAACGAACGGTTCGAAATCGCCCCGAATCACCTCGACTACGATATCCCGTCAGGCGAGCGCGAAGTCATCTACAACGTTATGGAGAAGAACTCGCTCTTCGGCAAAACAGACGCGGAAACTCTTGACAACATTGAAAGATTTTTCAGTTTAGGTTTCAGTTACACCCTTCTGGTTTCCGGTAAAAGCGGAGATTCATACCTCGATGATTTTCTCAACAAAACGAAGAGCGGACACTGCGAATACTTTGCCACGGCGACAGTTCTGATGCTCCGGAGCGCCGGCATCCCCGCCCGCTACAGCGTCGGATACCTGATCGACGAATACAGCGATATCGAGGATGCCTACATCGCGAGAAAAAGCGACGCCCACGCATGGGTCACGGCATATATCGACGGCGAATGGATAACAGTCGATACGACACCCGGAACGCCGGAATCCTACGGTTTTCTCGCCTCGCTGACCACCCGGGTCTCAGATATTTTCGACTTGCTGAACATGAAATACGAGAACTTCAGACGCAGTAAAAGCGAGGAGATCAACAACACTCTCATCATCTCGGTGACGGTCCTGATCCTCTTCCTCATGGTACGAGTTTTTATCAGGAGGAGACATTTCAGGCAGGAGGAAGACGGCAAAAAAATCAGGAAAAATTTCGGGCTGCCCGATTCGCCGATCTACGGGATCCTCAAAAAATTCGATGAAAAAGGGCTCCCGAGACACGAAAACGAAACGCTTAGGAAATGGGCGGAAAAGAATTCCGAATCCATAAAAAATATAAATGAATTCATGCAGTTGATAAAAATTCATGAAGAACTGAGATTCAAAGATCCGGGTGACGGACTGCTGAAGAGAGAGCTGGAGAATAAGGCCCGCGAGTGGGTTTTGAAATCCGAATTCGATTAGTCTCCGCTTTACTCATTCAAAACGATTCGTATAATCCGGCGTTTTATTTGGAGGTGTTTATGGGATATCAGGTTGTTGCCAGAAAATGGCGTCCGCAGCGGTTCGACGAAGTCATCGGCCAGGAGCATGTGACTTCGATCCTGAAGTATGCGGTCTTAAAAAACAGGACGGCTCCGGTATATCTCTTTACGGGTATCCGCGGGACCGGAAAGACGACACTTGCCAGGATCTGGGTCAAGGCTCTCAACTGCCTCGATCTGCAACCGGACGGCGAACCCTGCAACAAATGCGCAAGCTGCCTTGAAATAGCGGAGGGCAAAAGTCCCGACGTCATCGAGATCGACGGCGCGTCGAACACCTCGGTAGACAACGTCCGCGAGATAAAGGAGAATATCTCCTACATGCCGATACGTTCAAAATATAGAGTCTACATCATCGACGAAGTCCATATGTTGAGCAAAGCGGCTTTCAACGCACTTTTGAAGACACTCGAAGAACCGCCGGCTCATACGATTTTCATACTGGCGACGACCGATCCTCAGAAAATACCGACGACAGTTCTGAGCCGCTGCCAGCGTTACGATCTCAAACGTCTCTCTCTCGAGGATGTCACCCGCCAGCTGGCGAAGATACTCGATGCTGAAAAGATAAAATATGATTTAAACTCTCTTTACGAAATAGCTAAAGAGGGTGAAGGAAGCATGAGAGACAGCCAAACGATCCTCGAACAGCTCATAACGTTCGGTGGAGACAAAGTTACAGAAGATGAAGTAAGTCTTTTACTCGGCACATCAGACAAATATCAGTTACGGAATATCATTCAGTCGATTTCGAAACACGACTCGAATTCAGCGATTTCATTTGCCGGAGAAATTTATAAAAACGGCAAATCAATTGAAAAAGCCGCAAAGGATATCCTGCATCTTCTTCATCATATTTTACTCTACAGTGAACTGAAAAGTACAGATTTCATCGATTCTCCCAACGAAGAAAAAGAGTGGATAAAATCCATATCAGAAATCCTTACAACAGCCGATTGGATAAGGCTTTTCAGATTTTGGAATAATGAATATGAAACGATAAAGGATTCTGATTTTCCGCTCATGATTTTTGAAACAGCGATTATTTCATGCTGTAAGATGCCGTCGATGTACGACTTCACTTCATTTGTAAACAATATAACCAATCTTCCGTTGAATCAGAAATCAAATCTCGAAAACGCAACATCAGACAACCGGATTCATGAAAATAAAATAGAGAAAACCGCATATATAAATACGGATATTTCAAATCAGACTTCGAAAACCGTGACTGAGAATAAGCCGGAGATTCCGGCAGATAACCGTTCGATAGTGAAAAATGAAAATATCGAACAAAAAACAGCGCCGGAAACCGGAACAAATGATGCAAAAACTCCGAACTGGACTGATTTCTGCAAATCTTTCAAAGAGAGCGATCCCTACTTTTACGCCACGATCTGCGGCTGCAAGTATACCGAAAACGACTCCAAAATAACCGTCTCGATACTCAACGAAATACAGCGCGGGATCATCAGCGATCTGCAGCGTGAATTCGGCAGATTTTTCGGTTCGGCGAAACAGCTTGAACTGATAGATTACGAAAACGGTACATCGATACTCGCCGATGAAGAGGCCGCCAGAAAGGAGGACCTCGATAACAAAAAAAACATGATCCTGAACAGCAGTGCCGTAAAGTCTGCCATGGAGTTGGGATTTCAACTTAAACAGGTATCCGTCGAATGAGATCAAGAGCCGATAAAATTCTGGGAGCACTTGCCTCTCTGATCTTTTTCTCCATGTTTTTTCTCTGGGGATTCAGGGGTCAGTTCTGGACGGTTTTCACAGCGTTTTTTCCGAAGTTCCATATCGTTTACGCCCTGACGGCTCTCGCCTTTTTCCTGATCTCTTTCTTTTTTAAGGATCGTGCGACAGCCCTTTTCAACTTTCTGGCAAGGCACCGCTACAAATTCATGCCACTTACGGCATTTATCCTCTCATCGCTGATCGCCGTTTACGTATTCGACTCTATCCCCCACGTCATTGACGCGGCACATTTTCTGTGGACGGCAAGGACATTCATCGAAACCGGAACATTCCACCTTCCCGCTTCCGAGCTTTACGAATACTATCAGGACACTTTCGCTCTGGAACACAACGGACGCTTCTTTTCACTCTTTCTGCCGGGATTTTCAGTTTTTCTGGCTCCTTTCGCGCTTTTGGGGATACCGCAGTTCTTCTCTCCTCTTTGCAACGGGATCGCCGTTCTACTTCTGGGAAAGATCGCCGATATAGAGTTCGAAGATGACAGAGTTTCATTTTTCGCAATGATTTTCGCCACTTTAAGCTCATTTTTCCTATTCATGTCGGCTTCGTTCATGACACACACCTTCAATCTGGTACTTGTTTTATTCTCTTTATATCTGATTTTGACATCCGACAAAAGGGCCGTCAGATTTATAGGAGCCGGCTTCTGCTCGGCATACCTTCTGATGATCCGTCCGCAGAACGCCTTTTTCGTCTACTGCGGCATACTGGTCGTAATGTTTTTAAGAAAAATGAGGTTCAGGGATGCCGTCGTTTTCACCCTGCCCTTCATTTTCATGGGCTCACTCCTGATGCTCTACAACATCTTTTACACAGGGAAACCTTTTGTATTTCCTCAGGATATTTACTTTATGATCAGAGAGCCCTACCCCTTCTGCCACAGAATGGGTTTCGGTAAGGGCTGTCCGAATACCGAAGGGATCTACCTGCCTGACGAAGGGCTGACGTTCACCTATGCCTATCACGTCGCGTTTGCAAGGCTCACGCAGATGAACTTCAACATGTCGGGACATCCGCTGATTTTTGTCTTTCTGGTGACCGCATTTCTTTACTCTTTCAGGAAAAACTTCGAGCTTTCTGTGTTTTTCTTAATATTTTTCGCAGGTTACTTCTTTTTCTACCTTTCAGGCAACCTCTTCGGCCCCAGATATTTCCTTGAGGTCATCCCGCTTCTGCTGATCCCGTGCGGATATGCCTTCTTTAAACTCATGGATTCAAAAAAGACTAAATATTTCAAGCCTTTGATAGCCGCAGTCCCGCTTTCTATCAACATCTTTCTCTGCGCCGCGATCATGCCGACCCTGCTTGAGCGTTTTTCCGACACATTCTGGAACACAGACCGCGCAGTCGAGGAGGCTATTGAACAGGAACATATTGAAAACAGTGTAGTTTTCATCCCGCCGCAGTACAGCAGCGTATTCCTGAATCTGATGGACAAGCCGCCCTTCGACCGTCACGGCAACCTGATACTTCTCGATCTCGGCGAAGAGAATCTCTACGCAACTGCCTATTTCATGGAAAAATATGACCTTCAGGATGCCTACGTTATCGATTACTACGAAAGAAGTGCAATAAAAACAGTTGTTTCACCGATCACGGAGGCTGTGCGTGATTATGTCTATTTTGAATTCGAGGACAAGAGGCTGCCCAAGACCGGGAAACCGGATTACGGCGTAAATTTTGCTGCAAGCGAGGAGGATCCCAAGAAATTCTATCCGGTAAAAAGCATTGACGTCGATGTCTCGAAAGGCAACCTCTACGCAATGCGTTTCGATGAGCTGAACAGTTTAAGTTATTACGATTTCACCCACCCGATACTTGAAGCCGGAGAGTACGAATTCAACCTTTTCTATCTCTCGGACAGGTGCGGGACCCTGATCGACGTTTCGGTCGACGGCGATTACGTCGGAAGTTTCAGCTCCTACTCCGGCTACCAGGTCAGAAACGCCTTTACCGCATATCTCAACCTTGACGCTTCGAATCACGAGTTCAAACTCACCCCGCGCTACGGAAACTCATGCCTTATGATAGATTCGGCGGAACTTTTGCTGATTTCCGACTAAATCGGTCGATTTTTTTTCGGAAATACCTATAATACTATAGTAATTTTTGGAGTTGGACATGAAAAATACATCATTTAAAGTCACACTTTCTCTTATCATGACGGCACTGCTCGCAGTTTCGTGCGGTTCCGGCGGCGGCAGTCAGTACGAACCAGAGGAAAAGATCCCCTGCGTGAACATTGCCGACTGCCCCGAAAACTTCATCTGCGACACCGAAGAGATGTTCTGCGTTCCGGGCAACAGCAAACCTGTAAACCCGACTCCGGACGGAGACGGCTCGAAACATGACGGCGACAGCAGCCCATCAAATGACGGAGATACCCCGGCCAGTGACGGCGATACACCCTCTCACGACGGCGACACTCCAGGCCGCGACAGCGACCCGCATGGTCAGGACGGAGATCCTGCCGGCGGCGACAGCGACTATCAGCCCTCACCTGACGATGACACACTTCACGACGACTGCATCCCGGGTACGGTTGAAGAGTGCGAATACACCGGTCCTGAAGGGACAAAGGACGTAGGTATGTGCAAAGCGGCGACCCGGACATGCTCCAGCAACGGAGTATGGTCACAGTGCGAAGGCGAAGTCTGGCCGGTCGCCGAGAAGCCTGAATACTCGAACTGCAGCGACGGACTGGACAACGACTGCAACGGCATAGCCGATGACGGTCTCGATATCGACGGCGACGGACACCCGGCTTGCAGCGACTGCTGCGAAACCGCCGATCAGTGCGAAGACCCGCAAAACGCCTGGAATATCGAATATGACGCATGTGACAAATCGGAAGATTCGCAATACAAATGCGACGGATCGCTTATCGACGGATCCACATCTCCGGAAGACTATGCAAAGGCGATCGGTATCTGCAGGGATCTGGTCTCAGCCAGGATTTCAGCCCCAGACGGAACAGAGCAGGTCCACTACGGAAGTAACAGGATCATGACAAAACTCGGCACTCAGATAAAGCCGACAAGCGGAAAGTACATGCTTGCCCTCGGCACCGGAACTGTCGCCGACCCGTTTGTTGAAACCAACGCAGGTACATCTTCGCAGGTGCCTTCCGACTGGGTCGCTGCAAACGACGGCTCGATCTCCGGACCGACCTCCTGCACCTCATCGTATTCTATCAGCACCTCGACCGTTCACGATGCCGTGATGCTTGAGCTAAAGATCAAAGTCCCTGAATATAAGACTTCGTTTTCATTTGACTTTTTTTACATGACGCACGATTTTCCCGACAGGATATGCAATGCGAGACATGATATTTTCCTTGCCCTTCTAGATTCGGAATGCAACGAGTCATCCCAGTGCACGACTAAAAACCCGAATGACAAAAACATCGCAAAATTCTACGATTATCTTGTCAACGTCAACCTGACAAAAACCGTCTACATGACACACTGCATAGAGGGGACTTCAAACGCCTACATCAACTGCCGGGGAACCTCCCTGCTCGATGGGACCGGCTTCGACAGCTATGCGGGCACGGGCTGGCTCACGATCAGAGGGAATGTCGTGGATCTTGAGGAGATGACGCTCCGACTGGCCATCTGGGACAGCGTCGACGTTGTATCCGACTCGCTCGTTCTGATCGACAACTTCAGGTGGTACGAAACATACGCCCAGCCTGGTATCCAGCCTATAAATTACTAGTTCAGCGGAGACCGTCATGAAAAAAACTATAATTTTTTCAGTAATTTCACTCCTTTTACCGCTCCTTTTTTTAGCGTGCGGTGAAGAAGAGGATGACCCGATATCCGGTAGCGGCGCCAGTGACGCAGACGGTATCATGTCCGGCGATCAAGACGATACGACCGTTACTGATGACACCGATACGACTGACACGGATGACTCAGGCGCGACTGACACTGATACAGACTCCGGCGACAGCGGCCAGGTAACAGGAGACTGCGAACCGGGTGAAACCCAAAAATGCGAATACAACGGTTCCGCCGGAACTGACGGGGTCGGGACCTGCCGGGCAGCCGAAAGGAGCTGCAAGGATGACGGGACATGGGGCCCCTGCGTCGGGGAGGTCCTTCCTGTAATCGAGATCGGCGAAGCTCTCTGCTCTGACGGACTTGACAACGACTGCAACGGCACGGCTGATGACGGGACAGATTTCGACGGCGACGGACACGGCGCCTGCTCCGACTGCTGCGAAACCGTAGAACAGTGTCCGGAACCGAAGGAAGCCTGGGATTCCGACCAGCACGACTGTGAATTCGGAGAGATGATGCTTTACAAATGTGACGGAGATCTCAGTTCCGGCACGAAAACTCCGGAAGACTACGCAAAGGCTATAGGCATCTGCCAGAACCTCGTTTCTGCCAAAATAACCGCGCCCAACGGGTCGACCAAGGTTTATGCAGGCAGCCACGCAATTCTCCAGAAACTCGGAAACGTTATCAAACCAAGGGCCGGCTCCTACATGCTGGCGCTCTCATCAGGCAATGCGACGGATCCCTTCACCACTTACGGCAGCGGTCAGACGACCGGAGCCCCTGCCGACTGGTACACTGCAAACGGTAACGAATTCCCTTCAGCCCCGGTGTGCGGTTCTTCCTCCTCATCCGGCAGCAGCATGAGTAATGACGTAAATGATGCAGTAATGCTCGATCTGACGCTCAAAGTTCCGGAGACTGCAAGATCATTCAGCATGAACGTCTACTTTCTGACCCAGGAATATCCCAGGTGGATATGCTCGGAATACAACGACTTTTTTGTCGTTCTTCTTGATTCTTCATACACTTCGAACGACCCCTCCCTGCAAAATCCGGCAGACAAGAACCTTGCCATGGATGCATCCAAAAACCCTGTCGGCGTAAATCTTGCACCTTCAGGACTCTTCACCCAGTGTATGCCGGTTTCAGGCTATCCGGCCACACAAACGTCATGCGTCGGGACCGGGGATCTGGAGGGAACAGGCTTTGAAGAAAACGGCGGGACCGGATGGCTGGTCACCCGCGGAAATGTCGTCGGCGGAGAGGAGATCAGACTTCGTTTCGCGATCTGGGATGTCTCCGACCACGCCTTTGATTCACTGGTCCTCATAGACAATTTCAAGTGGGATGTCGCCGAGTACACGCCCGGCACAGGTCAGATGTAACTTACTGTTCGTAGATAGGTTCAAAATCAGAAGCCGGATGTCCGCAGAGCGGGCAGATGAAATCAGCAGGAAGCTCCGCGCCCTCGTAAACATATCCGCATATCTTGCATCGCCAGCCGATGATCTTTTTTTCGGTATTGACGACAAGTTTCGGCTTGATGACTTTTTGATAGCCGATATAGGTTATCGGACTGCTCTGACTCAGCGTTTTAGCATCGGTGATCTCGGCGATAAAGAGGCTGTGCGTCCCCAAATCTACGGTCTTTACGACCTTTGCTGAAAGCACGGCACAAATTTCGTTAGTCAGATACGGGTTTCCAGATTCATCCAGCACATAAGGGAAGTCTGCGAATTTATTGACGTTACGTCCGCTCTGATAGCCGAAGTTCTTTATAGTTTCGAAGGTGCAGCGGCTGTCAAGGACCGACAGCGCAAACGAACCGGACTGCTTGATCATTTCGCAGGTCAGATTGCTGTTCATAACCGAAACCGCGATCCTTACCGGGTCGCTCGCCGCCTGGAAACAGGTGTTAGTGATGCAGGCGTTGATCCTCCCCTCGAAATGCGATCCGAGAACAAAAACGCCGTATTGAAGGCTGAAAAGCGCTTTCTGATCCATTTTTCTCTCCGTCAGTTAAAGTCAAAACATATAAAACATGCCAGATCCACAAACATGATCACTCACCTTCGACGACACATTTCAGTGGAAATCCGCGTCTCCTCGCCTCTCCCGTCACAAGCGCGACCTTTGACTCGGCGATGTCGCGAACGTACCTGCCGGCGACTCCGCGTCCGGTCGTGTGGATCTTCATCATGATATCAAACGCCTCTTCGCGGTTCTTCTCAAAAAAACGCGTCAGGGTCCAAACTACGAACTCCATCGTCGTGTAGTCATCGTTGAGCATTACCACATTGAAAAGCGGCGGCTGCGAAATCGTTATCCTGGGCGCCTTATATATCTTAGGCGATGATCCGTTCATTGAATATTTACCTAATCATCCTGAAAGTTACAACCGGCGAATCATTGCCGTCGACGAAACCGCCTGTTTCGATACCGTTTTCAATATCCCGCCTGAAAAACCTTATAGCCGCCCCCTCAGCCGTCTGAGCCAGATAGTGCACCTCAACATCTCTGAAGTCACACTCTTCGCTCTTCAGACAGCCGAGCATCGCACGGACGTAGGCGACATTGTTCATGTGGTGCGCCATGTCTATATCGAAAGAGCGGACCTGGTGTTCGCCCAGCAGTTCACAACCCGTAAAATCCCTCTCCACCGCTTCGAAAGGCTCGTCGAAGATGCTCGTTTCGAGGAATTCGAACTCGGGAGGGAATATCTCCTTCAGGTTGCAGAGCCGTTTCGTTTCAAGGTTGAGGACCGCCCAGTCCCCCTTGCCGTAAGCGATCGTTTCACCGTTTTGCGTCATCTGGTACTGCCTTGTGCACTTGAACCCCTTGCAGTAGTTAGGCCATGTGGAAACTTCAACAAATTCAGACAGTTCTGCCCTTTTTACAATATGGATCCTCGTCTTTGACGCGACCCATATCCTGCCTTCGCGAAGCAGTTTCGGGACTCCCGTTCCGATCTCTTCCGAATGCTGGGTGGCAGTATCGACAAACAAATTGAAGAGAGCCGGAATGCTTACGCATCCAGAGTAGTCGCAGAAACTCGGATAAATCATCGTCTCTCTGGTAAACTTGCTTCTCATAAAAAACCTCGAAACACTTAAGACAGAAAAAACCGCCCGCCGGAACGGGCGGATCGGAAAATTTAGAGATACTTGTAGAATGCCCTGTAAGCCAGGTATGTGTTGTAGAGGTCAGCCTTTGACGAAACCTCGAACGGGCTGTGCATCGAAAGGATAGGCGTTCCGACATCAAGAACGTCCATTCCGTACTCGGCGATGAACATGGCGATCGTTCCGCCGCCGCCGCAGTCGACTTTTCCGAGCTCTGCGGTCTGCCATCTTGCGTTATCCTTGTTGAATGCAGCTCTGCACTTCGCTACGAATTCAGCGTGTGCCTCGTTGGAGTTTCCCTTGCCGCCTGCGCCCGTGAACTTCGTAAGGCATACGCCCCAGCCGACCTTTCCGGCATTCATCGGCTCGAAAACACCGGCCCATTCAGGCTCGACGCCGGCATTGACATCGGAGCTGAGGAACTTGCTGTCTGCAAGCGAATTGATCAGAGTGTTGTAATCGCCCTTGCCGTAGAGGTTGATGAGCTTGTTGACGGCTCTTTCAAGGATGTTGGAGTTCGCGCCTGCGTTGCCCTTCGAGCCGATCTCCTCCTTGTCGAAGAACATAGCGATCTTGTTCTGTGCGGACTTCCCGGCATCGAATATAGCCTGCATCGCGCAGTATGCGCAAATCCTGTCGTCCTGACCGTGAGAACCGACAAAACTTCTGTCCAGACCGACATCTCTTGCCTTTCCTGCCGGAATGACCTGAAGCTCTGCGGAGACGAAATCCTCCTCCTTGAAACCGTATTTTTTGTAAAGCATATCAAGGATGGCAAGCTTTACGCTGTCCTTCTCGTATTTGAATTTATAGGGGATCGAGCCGATGAGGATGTTGAGGTTTTCACCCTCGATTACCTTTCTCGCGCTCTTTTCCATCTGCTCCTGAGCAAGGTGGATAAGAAGGTCGTTTACAGTGAAAACAGGATCGCTGTCATCTTCGCCGATAACTATATCGACAGTCTTTCCGTTCTCCATAACAACAACGCCGTGAAGAGAAAGCGGTCTTGTAACCCATTGATATTTCTTGATTCCGCCATAGTAGTGAGTCTTGAAATACGCCATATCCTCTTTTTCGTAGAGCGGATATCCCTTGAGATCGAGGCGGGGGGTATCGATGTGTGAACCGACCATCAGCCAGCCGTTTTTGAAGCTCGTATCGTTGATTTCTGCAAGCACGCAGGCAACATTGTCGAAATTGATAAAGATCTTCTTATCCTTGGCCGTAGCCTCGCAGATGCACTTGTAGCCCTTCGCCTTAGCCAGCTCATAAATGGTTTTTACAGCCTCTCTTTCAGTCTTAGCCTTGGTCAGGAACTCCTTGTACCCCTCAGCGAAACCCATGATTTCCTTAAGGTTTTTCTCGGTAATCTCATCCCAGCCCGACTTCTTTGAATAGCACAGATCCTTCGGATCGAACTCCTTCTTCGGAGCAACCTTTTTCTTCGTGTCTGCCATAATTCACCTCTATGAAAAGACGTTAATAAAATAAAAGCGGGAAATTATAGCCGCTTTTTATTTATTCCCACTTTTTTTTAAAATTTTACGATTTTCGGCTCCTCAGTGAAGCTCGAGAAGGTAGCCGTCGCGTTTTTAAAGTAGAGGACCTGCGTATTTCCGTCGTTTTCGTTGTACATGCCGCGAAGGCTCGGATAGTTGTCGAGCATACTCTTTTTAGCCTCGACGCTGTCGTCATTCACAAGTTCGCCGGCAAGTCTCAGCCATCTTTTGCCGTCGAAACAGCAGAGCTCCGCCTTAGGATTCGCCGCAAGCTGTTTGGAGACGTTTTTCGATTTTCCCGTCTGGATATAGAGCTTTCCGTTGAAGATGTTGATAGTTCCGAACGGACGTACTCTCGGCTGACCGTTTTCGACAGTCGCCAGATAGTAGGTATTGCAGCTTTTGATAAATTCATAAACAGATTGCATCGTCTCCTCCTTTTTTACATTGTTATTTTTGACATCCGCCGTCCTGGCAGCGGCCATACAGGTTGAACCAACAAGAATTGCGACAAAAAAGACACACAGTGTCAACAGGCTGATTTTTCTCATGATTTCCTCCATTTAATTCGGTTTGTAACAAATAATCATTGTTTATTGTTTTTGTATACCTTCCGGAGAAATAACAACAACCCTATCAATCGGATCGGTAATATAAGAATTATTTTTCCATCCATCAGAATTCTTAAATGGCAAAAAATGACAATAGATCGCTTCTTCATTCTTACCGACATCCCAAAGACAAGCCTTTCCATTGTTCGAAATTGATGCCGATGTGTATTTCCAGTTCCCCGAACCTGTCCAAATCGGATGAATATTCATCTCGACGAACCTTATACGTCTGGAATCAGTACGGCAAACCCTGTGCAGTATCGGAACAAACCAATGCCTGAATCTGTCGGCAAGAGAAAAGTTGAATTTTATAATCCAGGAAAAAACAAAGTGAACAAGTTTCAGTTCTGGATAAAAAGTGTACGTTAAATTCTGCTCATCAAGGATCCGTATCCTAGAATCACTCAGATCTTTTTGCCAATTTTTTATTTCAAGGCACTTTTTAACATATTTATCATTGTTTCTGAAAAGTGCAAAATGACCTGAAACCCTCTCAAGATGAGTTGACAAAACATCATACTTTGCAAGAAGCTCATCTGTGTAAAAACTTCTGATATCACCAAATACCAAATCAAGATCTCCAAAGCCCCAAAAATCGAAATCTTCAATCTTATCTCTATGAATTAAGCCGTAAAAAGGTTTGAGATCACAAAGTTTATACGGAGCTTCTGGTTTAAACTCAATCCCCAGTTTTTCGCTTGCAAGACTACAGTAATCGCTGAACGAAATCGAAAAAAAATGTAGATTCGGTGCTTTAAAATTCGGAACAAGACAGTCCGTAAAGAGAAAAAAATCGACATCGCAATTTGAGATACAGGAATCAAAAAAAAGATCAATCCATGGAGGCCATTTACCGAAATAAGGTATAAAGAGCGCGATTTTTGCGTGAGGTCCACTCATTAAAGACTTCCTATCCCTCACTTTGTTCCTTCTTTTCACCCTCCTCATCCGAAAGGATGCGGACCTCTACCTTGACAATGTGCTTTTCATTGCTGTCCAGGATTTTGAACTCGTAGTTTTTGTATTTCAGAAGGAATCCTACGGGCGGGACGTAGCCGATCTGGCTCACGATGAAGCCTCCGAGGCTGTTGTAATCGCCGTCTTCAGGAATCGAGATATCGAGATCCTCCTCAAGGTCGCTGATCGAAATGTGGGCATCGACCGAAGCGACATCCTCTCTGATGATTTCAAACGGTTTTTCATCTTTATCGTTTTCGTCGCGGATCTCTCCAACTATCTCCTCAAGGATATCTTCGAGCGTGATGATGCCCGAAGTTCCGCCGAACTCATCGACAACTATGCCTATGTGAGTCCCCTCCTCACGCATTTTTTTGAGAGTTTCGTTGATCTTCTGCGTTTCAGGAACATAAAAAAGGTTGTTGCGTGCGACTGTACAGATCTTGTCGTTGAGAACAGACGAATTCTTTGCAACGAGCATAGCCAGATCCTTGACGTAAAGGATCCCCTTGATGTTGTCGATAGAATCTTCGTATACAGGAATACGGCTGTGACCCCACTCGCCTATCTTTTCTATCGCTTCGTTTATTGTAATGTCGCTCTCCAGAAAGTCTGTCTCCGTTCGCGGAGTCATTATCTCCTTGACGATCGTATCTTTGAATTCGATCACGCTCGTCAGCATCTCGCCCTGCTCCTCCTGCTCGAAAACGCCCTCATCGCTCCCCTTCTGGATAAGGTATTCGATTTCGTTTTCAGTGACCTCGGAGACCTCGCTGCCGCCGCCCATGACTTTTACCATCGAGTTTGCAAGCTTTGAAAGAACGATGGCGAACGGACGAAGCAGAAGGTCGATCACACGGAAAAGGATAAGGGCCGGAACGAGCCATTTTTCGGGCGCCATCTTCGCGAAGGTTTTCGGCGTGATCTCACCGAAAATAAGTACGATCACGGTCATGACTGCAACCGCAACGGCACCGGCGACAGCCGGTCCGTAATTCTTTTCAAGTGCGGTCGAAGCAAGATTTCCCGCAAGAACGGCACCGAGAATGTTGACGATGTTGTTTCCGACCAGAATCGATGAGAGAACGAGGCTCGGACTTTGAGTCCACTTTTTTAAAATCGGGGAGATAAACGTGTACTTTTCGCACATTATCGACTTTTTAGCCTCAGAAAGCGTCGTGAGTGCAGTTTCCGTACCGCTGAAATAGGCACTGAACAAGATGCAGATAGTCACCCCCACAATATCCGCCGCAGGGAAAGAATCCAAAGCAACCTCCATAACAGTTGATAAAATACGCGATATTTTACTTAATGTTAGATAATTTACAACAAATTTGAACCGGTTTGCGTTTAATTAGTCTACCGTTATCGACTTGCTTACATTTTTGGGAACATCCGGATGGACACCGTGATTTTCGATCTGGCTTCTGTTGAGATACTTCATCTTCGCGACACTCATCTTGAATGCAAGGAACTGAAGCACGACTGCGACCTCGAAGACGAATATGTTCTTATCGCCCGTCTTCGGCAGCTCGATGAACTTTGACCAGTAGTTTTCAACGTTTGACGGAACGCCCTCGACCGCCTTCTTGAGATCGTCATCGTATTCCGAGATCAAAACGATATCCGCGCCGCGGATCTTGTGCGTATGGATCTGGGAAATCGTGATCCTGCGGTCCCTCTCATCCGGCGGGCAGACAAAGATCAACGGATAATTAGTGAAATAATTCTCAATATTTACCTTTTCGTTAAAGAGTTTTGCAAACTTTTTGAGGGTATCGACCTCCTCCTTGGTCGCAAACGAACGCGTAACGAAATCGTCATCCAGGCTCTTGAACTTCATGCTTTTAACAAGGTTCAGAATGTTGGAAATTATTCCCAGACTTTCAGCCTTGAACGAATCGTAGCTGAAGAAGCGTTCGCTCAATTCGACCATATTGGCAAGCAGATTCTCCATATCCTGGAACGAATAGATCGTATTTTTGCCGAGGATAGTATTCGGACCGTGCTTGAACTCAGCAGCATCGCAGCCTTCAGTGTGGTTGAGAACGACCTCTCTGATTTTAAGCGCACCCTCTTTCGCAAGACCGGTAAGCGATGTTCCGAGAACATGGATAGAAGGCTTCATGAAAAGCTTGTACGCAGCATCCGAAACGTGGGCGTCGATATTCTTCAATGTAAAATCCATCATGAAGCGGATACGGCTGAGCCTGTTGGCTACAGCCTGATCGTCGCCGTTGACGAGAGATGCAAGAATGTAGAAAAGCGCGATCTGGCTGATAAAGGACTTGGTCGCGGCTACAGCGATCTCCGAACCGCACAGGATCGGCAGGTAGAAGTCGCTCTTCTCCTGCGGCAGCGTCGAGTTTTCGTTGTTTACTATCGTGATACGTCTGATTTCCGGATTCGATTTGTGGATCTCGTTGAAAATATCGACAAGATCCTTCGTCTCGCCGCTCTGACTTACACCGACGATGATATCCTTATCGGTGAGCGAATTGAAATAGCAGGATCTGAAGTTGCCCGGATTGACGGTGATCAGCGAGATGTCGGTCAGATTGTTGAAGAAGTACGCGCCGGTAAGCGAAGCGTTGTAGGAGGTCCCGCTTGCGATGAAGAAGATCCTTCCTCCGCACTTTTTCGCCTCTTTGAAAAGCTCGATCAGCCTGTTTCTGGAGCTGATTATCATCCTCTTTTTCTTCCAGATCAGCATCGAATCGATCAGCCAGAGGTCGTGGAAGTAGCTCTCGTCGATCCCGCTGAGCTCTTCGAGGATGGATTTCTCTTCAGAGTGGAAGCTGAAATACTGCTCGCTTGGCGCAAACTGCGCTGTTTTGGCAACGATTTCAAGGAATTTAGGCTGTTTACGGATTTTTTCGAATTCCTTTTTCAGCTGATTTTTATCATATACGTCGTAGAGCGAAAGCAGCGAATACAAGAACTCCCTCGCATCCTGGAAATTCTCCTCGAAGACGTCGTAGAGCTCCCTGTCTTCACGGTTTTCGATGTAGTAAAGCATCAGAGTGTCTATATTTTTCGGAGAGGAGAAGATCTCCTGTTCCATGAAGAAGTGATACTTCGGCTGAAGCTGGATATCAGCGATGTTGAGACGGCTGCGGCTGAGCTTCGGTACCCACTCCTTGTCCTCGGTGAGCGAGAACATCTTGTAGCTCTTGCTGTCGAAGTACATCCCCTCGCCTTCGGACATCGGGATCAGGAAACGAGTCTTTGAAAGGACCGACGTGAGGTCGCTTGAGACTACGACGAAATCGCCGTCGCTGTCGGAACCTTTGCCGGCATAAAGTGAAGAACCCGCCTTGATCGCAAAGACGCCCGGTATCTCGGGAAGCGTTACGCACGCCGCGTAGCTGCCCTCGATCTCCTTCTGAGCCAGACGGATAGCACGGATCATCATCTTTATCTTATCTTCCGTCGTCTTCGGGGTCTTGTTCTTCGTAAGGCCGTAGTAGAAATGCTCAACAAGGTGAACCACCATCTCGCCGTCATTGTCCGAAAGGACGTTGTGACCGTTTTCAGTAAGGAAGACCTTGAGTTTGTCGGTATTGCTGACGTTTCCGTTATGCGCTCCGACAAGATGGACAAGACAGTTCACATCGTGAGGCTGTGCGTTGACGTCTGTGACCGAGCCGTATGTCGCCCAGCGGACCTGACCGATGAATTTGAAGCCCGACTCCTTGTGCATTTCGAGCTGTTCGACGACCTTAGAGGGGGCACCTACCTTTTTGCGCAGGACGACCTTGCCGTCCTTTTTTATGAATGCTCCGCCAGTGGAATCGTATCCGCGGTATTCAAGCTTCTTCAAAAGCATCGAAGCGGTTGAGCCAAGATTTTTTATATCATCCGAATAGACAATCGAAACAACGCCGCACATAAAAAACTCCTACAAAAAAAAAATAAAAACATATTATTATGCTCAAAATGCTTTTTTTTGCAATTTTCCGCATTTATCCGCGCTTAACTGTCTTTTGATCGTAAAATATGTATGATTATCCGGTTTTTTTAGAGTTTTACCGGAGGCAAAATGTTAAAAATCGTGCTTTGCGACGACCCTCTTTTCAGCATCAAAAACGATCCTGACAAAATCAGCTGGACAGGACTTTCGGGAGACGAAGTATTCCGCAAGATCATCTCTCTGATAAAAGAAGACAAAAAGATTTCAATAGCTTATCCCGAATACATCTTTAACGGCGACGCAGCCGCTATGACCTTTCTCGATACGCTCGGCAACAGTAAATCGGACGTTACCTTCTTCAGCAGAGAGCTCAATTTTCCGACGACCATCATCCGTTACGCGTCTATAGAGTCGTCAAAACCGGATCTGGCAATCTTCGACAGGGAGATCGATGCACTCGGTTTCACGGAAAACACGAAAAAGATCATCAGAGAAAATCTTAAGGGATTTCCTCTTTCACGTATTTCGGAACTTCTCTCCGGAATGGCGAAGCTCGGTGAATCCGAAGCTGTCGGCCAGATGCTCTCCGCCAAAAGAAACCTTCTGCGCCAGAACGAGATCCTTGAGGTCATCAACGTTGAAGACGGGATCGGGGAGATCGGCGGCTATGCCGAACTGAAAAGATGGATCATCGAAAGAAAGGACAACTTCTCCGAAGAGGCCAGAAAATTCGGGATCCCGATGCCGAAAGGGATGCTGATGCTGGGAGTCCAGGGCTGCGGAAAATCACTCACAAGCAAGGTCATCGCCAACATCTGGAACTTCCCGCTCGTCCGTCTCGACTTCATTAACCTCTTTCAGAAAGGCCGGAGCGTAGAGGAACTTCTGAAGATGGCTATATCCACCGTCGAGGGTTTTGCTCCGGTCATTCTCTGGGTGGACGAGATCGAAAAGGCTCTCTCGCAGGAGGGTGAAGGCGCTGAAATCAGGAGAGTCCTCGGCTGGCTCATGACATGGATGCAGGAAAAGAAGGAGCCGGTTTTTCTGGTCGCGACGGCAAACAGGGTATCCCTTCTGCCGCCCGAGCTGCTCAGAAAGGGGCGTTTCGACGAGATCTTTTTCGTCGACCTCCCGTCAAAAACGGAACGTGAAGAGATCTTCAGGATCCATATCTCAAAACGCGGACGCGACCCGAAGGATTTCGATATAGACAAACTTGCCGGCGACTGTGAAGGATTCAGCGGAGCCGAAATCGAACAGATCATCATCGACTCGCTGATCACGGCATATTCAAGAGGCCGCGACATGGATCAGAAGATCGTCGAAGAGGTCCAGAGAAGGACCGTTCCGCTCTCGAAGACCTACGAAGAGAGCATCAAAGAGCTCAGGCTCTGGTCGAGGAACCGTGCGAGAAACGCCTCTGGTAACAGAAAGATCGAATCATTCTTCAACGCATAGAAAAATCTGAACCGCTAAAAGTTCAAATCATCAAAATTTTCGGGATTGGGTTTGGGAGGTGGTGCCCAGGGACGGAATCGAACCGCCCACACGGGGATTTTCAGTCCCCTGCTCTACCGACTGAGCTACCTGGGCACCAGCGGGGAGCAATATAGAGATATTCTTTTGAGAGTCAAGAAAATTTCTTTTTTTTTAATTATTGGCACAACACGCCGGAATCACTAGGATTATCAATCAAGAGAGAGAATAGATAGAGACGAAAGTTCTCTGATTTCAGCCCCGTCTCCTATTTTTAATGCCGAAAAATCGCTGCTGAAACCGCAGATCTCGCCTTCCAAGCGTGCATCATAATCCTGAGTATAGACAATCCTTCTTCCGACCATCCAGGCGACATTTTCACTGTAAATACGCAAAATCTCGTCAGGAGATGCGGAAAACGCGCTGTCAATCGAGGCAACTAGCTTTGAAACTACATCACCGGTATCGATTTTCTTGTCGTAGTCCGAGACCGATACTGGTTCCCAGACAAATTTTTCCGCTCCGATTTCCGGAGGAAAAACGTTTATCCCTATCCCGCAGATATAGAATCTCCTCCTTCCGAAGAGTATCTGTTTTGCGATGACGCCGGAAACTTTTTTCGAATCGATCAGAATATCGTTCGGCCACTTTATCAATGCCGAAGCCCCGCTCACAAACGGTTTGACGGCAGAAAGCGACGCGACTGCGCAACGCTGCGGGATCAGAGAGAGAGGAGACGCTGGGTCGATCTTTTCAAAAAAAGAGAGATAGATGTTGCCGTTATCCGCAGAAGACCAGCTCTTTTTGCCTCTGCCGTAGCCGGCAGTCTGGGAATCGGCCAGGACGATGCCGCTCCCGATACCCTTTTCGATGAAATTCACGCACTCGTCCATCGTCGATGTGAGCTCGAAAAAATGGTAGAAGTTGCGGAACCTGTTTTTCGGGATGTCGTACTGTCTCATTGCGTTACCGGTATCCTGAATGACTTGATGACCGCCATGTGCTGCATGTTGCTTGCATTGGAATCATTCTTCTCGGCCGGCGGGAAGAACTCGTCGAGCACGCTCTGCGAATAGAGCGTGCTGTCAAAGACAAAGCCGTTTTCGTAGCTCTTTACGTCAGAATCTACCGTCGAGTAAAAAACTACAGGAACTTTGAGGTTGTTGAGAGTTTCGTCGGCAAGGACGAAGTCATACTGCTTCTTTCTGGTCCCGTTCGTATTTTCGTTACCGTTCTCGTCAGCAGGATGCGGCCCCAGGACGTAAAACGCCCCGCCTTTACCGAAACCGTCGGATGAAACTGCGGAATCTCCGTTGAAATCGCCGCCTACGGTATAGTAGTATTTTCCGGGATCCGACGCCCTCTTTGCGTTCACTTTGTCGGCTATGATCCTTGCAGCCTCTGTCTGGTCGGAAGCCGGGCTCGTGTGCAGATGGACGCTCACCGCGAAGAGATCGACATCGCCGGGGATATCGATGACCGCCCATGCGAGAGCCCTGTTGTCGATGTTCGGATCGTCCCAGTATCCGCTGGAGGTTATCGGATAGCGGCTGACGACCCCGTTCGGGATCTGGAAGTCGTTATCATCGACCGAGTAGTAACCGTTTTCGCCGAGGATCTGCTTCGTGATGCTGCTGTAGTCGCTGCCGGTGTTGTTTTTGTAGTTGAACTCCTGGATCATGACGACATCGGGTTTTAAAGCACTGATCAGACGGATGCCGTGTCCCGGGTCATAGCTTTGATTGCTGCCGCTGGTAAGATTCGCAGCGACGAGCCTGAGCTCGAAAGTTTCAACATCTTCGTCGGAAACGGTGTCGCCCGTGTCTCCGTCGGGTCCGGTATCTCCGGTGTCACCGTCAGGTTCACCGGTGTCACCGTCAGCTTCACCGGTGTCACCGTCAGGTTCACCGGTGTCGCCGTCGGACTCAGTATCTCCGGTATCACCGTCAGGTTCACCGGTGTCGCCGTCGGGCTCAGTATCGCCGGCATCGCCGTCAGGTCCGCCAGCGTCGCCGTCGGGTCCGGTGTCGCCGGTGTCGCTGTCCGGTTTGCCTGTATCAATAGGCTCGGAATCTTCGTCACAAATATCGGTGTCCGCAATACCGGAATCGGCATCCGGCCCCTCGTATTTATGCGCTGAATCGCAGGCAGCGGAGAAAAAAGCAAGCGCTATAAAAATGCAAAATCCTATTCTTTTCATTTCGTTATGTATCTCCTGGTAAATATGATGCTGATCCCGATGTAGGCAGCCGCCAGGACCAGAAAAACAGTGCAGATCAAAGGCGAAAAAACCGGCGGGAAGCTGATCGAAAGAGCGGCCGCCGCACCGATGAACTCAACGATAAAAAAGGTGTTCAGAATGACAAACTGCCTCTTCGCCAGGCTTCTGGAGGTAACTATGCCGGTAATCAGCAGAGAGCCGAAAAGCATTGAAATTATAAACGAAATAGTCCAGTACTTCATCTTAGAGCCGAGATAGTCGGCAACACTCTCTTCAAGGAACGGATTTGCCTCAGGGATTATATCTTCTGTCGTTTTTATCCGCTCCCAGTTCGCGTACGGAGTCTCGACGACGTAAAAATAGATATCCTTTACGGGAAGAGACTCATAGTCGTTGAAGATCGACGAATCGAAAGTCATCTTTTCGGTCTCTACCGAGATGTTGCACTTCTCTATTTCGTTCAGCAGAGGTTCGGCGACAGACGGATTCGATGTGATTATCGTTACCGGGAAGCACTTTGCTGTCTCCTCGAAAATATTGAAGACATACAGCTGGGCACAGATAAATCCCCCAAAAAGCGCCATCGCAAGAGTGCCTTTAAAAATGTGAAATACGAGAGCCCTGTTGCTCAACTCACCACCTCCGGGCGCCATTGTACACAATTTTACGAACTTTCAAACCCCCGACGCGTTTTAAGGTTTGACTTGCGGAGATGATTGACTAACATCACGCGTTTATTGTTTTACCGATGGTTTGATTTTTGAGGAGTTATGTACAGAAAGTTTTTGAAATCCAAAATCCACAGGGCGACAATAACTGACTCGGATATTGAGTATCAGGGAAGCATAACTATCGACAGGGAGCTGATGACGCTCGCCAATCTACTGCCCTTCGAGTTCGTCGATGTCTGGGATGTCACGAACGGAGCGAGATTCGAGACCTACGTCATCGAAGGCGAGGCAGGTTCCGGCGCTATCTGCGTGAACGGTGCGGCCGCCAGACTGGTTTCGAAAAACGACCTGATCATCATTGCAAGCCATATATACATCCAGGAAGACGATCCGATCCCGAATCCTAAAATTGTCTTCGTGGATTCCGCCAACAAGCCGGTCGACTCAATACATTGAAACAGAACAGCGAAAATTCGGAATATATCTCCAAAAGAAGGCGCCGCTTCACGCTAGTCGCGCTCTCCTTCATAATTTTCGGCTGTGCGCTCTACATCACGAGCGAAGTTCAGAAGCTTCTTGCGGAATACGATGTCGAGACAGTCAACCCCGCTCAGGAGGTAGTCAACTACTTCTTTCCGTCCGAGTCTGAGGATGTTGCATCGAAGGGCGATACCAGCGAGGCAACTGACGAAATTTCCACGAATCTGCTGAAAGATCCCGTCCTTATGCCATTTTCCGTCGACGGGAACCGGCTTTTGCTGAGCGGAAGTTTCTCCGTCGGCAAGGATAGGGTCGAAAACGGCGTCTTCTCGGTCGAACGGCACGGAAGCATCACCTACTCGGTCGATTTTTCGTCAAGCGTCCCGCAGCTCTTCTGCAAAGGCGCGGTCCAGAACGACACGAAACAGTTTTTTATCTACTTTTGCGAAAAGAACCACAAATCATAGGGGGATAGATTCATGTTTGAAGGTACAACCATCATCTGCGTAAGAGACAGATCCTCGGTCGTTGTCGCCGGAGACGGTCAGGTGACGTTCGGTCACACCGTTCTGAAGGGCAACGCGAACAAGCTGAGAAGGCTCGGAAATGATAAGATAATCGCCGGTTTCGCCGGTTCGACCTCCGACGCCGTCACGCTTTTCGAGATTTTCGAGGAGAAGCTGAAAAAGTACAACTACCAGCTCAAAAAATCGGCTGTCGAGCTGAGCAGGGCATGGAGAAAGGACCGCGTTCTCGGCAAACTCGAAGCCCTTCTGCTCGTCGCTGACGAAGAGAGCACCCTCCTGATATCCGGCAGCGGAGATGTCGTTGAACCTGAAAAGAACATCATAGCGATCGGTTCCGGCGGCTCCTACGCCTACGCCGCGGCAGTCGCGCTTGCCGAAAACACCAAGCTCTCCGCTCGCGATATCGCTTTGAAATCATTAAAGATAGCTTCTGAGATCTGCATCTACACCAACTCGAATTTCACAACTGAAGAACTGAAAACGAACGGAGGTAAAAAATGAGCAGCTGTTCCGTCGATCAACTGACACCCAGACGCATCGTCGAGGAGCTCAACAGGTTCATAATCGGTCAGGACGAGGCTAAAAAGGCCGTTGCGATCGCCCTAAGGAACCGCTGGAGACGCGCTCAGATCAAAGACCCCTTCCTCCGCAAGGAGATAACCCCGCGCAACATCCTGATGTCTGGCCCGACTGGTGTCGGAAAAACCGAGATAGCACGCAGACTTGCCGAGATTTCAAAGGCACCCTTCCTAAAGGTCGAGGCGACCAAATTTACAGAGGTCGGATATGTCGGCCGCGACGTCGAATCGATGATCAAGGATCTCGTCAAGCACGCAGTGAACGAGGTAAAAAAGGAGGAGACAGAGCTCGTTCTCGAAAAGGCTAAAGCGATAGCCGAAGAGAGGGTCCTCGATCTTCTTAACGTGCCGAATCCCGACAAACTGGACCCGGAAGATCTCGACTACGAGTCGAAACGCAAACGCCAGCAGGATTACCGCAGGAAGATGCTGGACAAACTGAGAAAAGGAGAGCTCGACGACAAAAAGATCAATGTCCAGCTGAATCCGCCTGTTCCGACGATGCCATTTTTCGAAGTTATCGGCGGCTCGATGGACGACATCAGTTCGACCATCAAGGATATGATGAGCAACATAATGCCCCCCTCTTCAAAGGAGAAGACCGAGTCCGTCCAGGAGGCTCTGAAAAATATAACCCAGATCGAAAGTTCAAAGATGCTGGACAACGACAAAATCGTCGAACGAGCAATCGACTGGGTCGAAAACGACGGGATAATCTTCATAGACGAGGTCGATAAAATAATTGCGTCGAACTCTTCGCACGGCCCTGATGTCTCCCGAGAAGGCGTTCAGCGCGACATCCTTCCCATCGTCGAAGGCTGCACCGTCAACACTAAATACGGACCGGTCAAAACGGACCATATCCTCTTCATCGCGGCCGGAGCATTCCACACAACATCTCCCGAAGATCTGATCCCCGAGCTTCAGGGGCGTTTCCCGATCAAGGCCGAACTCAAATCACTCACGAAGCAGGATTTCGTCAGGATCCTCACGGAGACCGAGAATTCACTTCTGATCCAGTATTCGGCGCTTCTTAAATCCGATGAAGAGAACATCACGCTGAACTTCCAGCCCTCCGGCATCGAAGAGATCGCCGGGATCGCCTTTGAAATGAACAGCACGACGCAGGATATCGGCGCAAGAAGACTCCAGACTATTCTCGAAGTCATACTTGAAGACATCTCGTTCAACGCGCCTGAAAAACGCGGGAGCAAGCTCAAAATAGACAGGGCTTTCGTTCAGAAGTGGTTCAAAGTCGCTCAGAAAAACGAAAAACTTCTCAACAACTTCATAATCTAGAATTAATCTTTTTCCACCTTGACGGGTTTGATATGCCAGATCTCTTCGGCATATTCGCGGATCGTGCGGTCTGATGAGAACTTACCGCTCCGTGCGGTGTTGAGGATCGACATGCGCGTCCAGGCCGCCTTGTCGCGGTAGACGGCATCCACGCGGTCCTGCATCTCGATGTACGAACGGTAGTCGGCGAGAAGCATGTAGTTGTCGCCGTAATCGACGAGACCGTTGAAAAGCTGCGAAAAGATATGCGGTTCGGCCCTGTTGAAGAAATCGCCGTTGATCATATCAAGGACCTCGTGCAGCTCGGAATCGGTCTCGTAGAGGCGTCTCGGGTTGTACCCAGTCATCTTGGCCTCGACGACTTCATCTGACTTCATTCCGAATATGAAGATGTTCTCCGCGCCGACCTCTTCGAGCATCTCGACATTCGCGCCGTCGAGAGTTCCGATCGTCATTGCGCCGTTGAGCATGAACTTCATGTTTCCGGTGCCGCTCGCCTCGAAGCCTGCTGTTGAAATCTGCTCCGAAAGTTCGCTTGCCGGAATGACCTTTTCAGCCATCGAAACCGAGTAGTTCGGGAAGAAAAATACGTTGAGCTTCTTATTTACGTCCGGATCAGAGTTGACTACGGCGGCAACTGAATTTATCAGCTTGATGATCTGCTTCGAAGCGTAGTACCCCGGCGCCGCCTTGCCTCCGAAGATCTTCGTCCTCGGCACGAAGTCGCCGTTCGGATTGCGCTTGATGCGGTTGTAGAGCGTGATCGTGTGAAGGACGTTCAGCAGCTGGCGCTTGTACTCGTGCATCCTTTTGATGTGGACGTCAAACATTGAATCGAGATTGAGATCGAAGCCCCAGTGCTCCATCGCATAGCTCTTGAGGTCGCGTTTCGCGTTAAGCTTCGCCTCGGCCCACGCACTGCAGAAATCGGGATCATCGACATACTTTTCAAGCCCTCTGAGCTCATCGAGGTCGAGAGTCCAGCCCTTGCCGATCTTCGAGGTTATGAGCTTCGAGAGATACGGGTTTGCCTGCAGGAGCCATCTTCTCGGGGTGATACCGTTCGTCTTGTTGTTGAACTTTCCGGGGTAGATCTCGTTGAAATCACGGAAGATCGTGTTTTTCAGGATCTCGGTGTGAAGGGCGCTCACGCCGTTGACCGAATAGCTGCCTACGACCGCCAGATTCGCCATTCTGACGAACTTTCCGCCCGACTCCTCGATGATCGAAACATCACCTACCCTGTTGAGGCCGAAATTATGGAAGTCTCTGACTTCATTGATGAATCTGCGGTTGATCTCATAAATTATCTGAAGCTGGCGCGGCAGAAGCGAGCCCATGATCTCGACATCCCACTTCTCGACGGCCTCCGGCAGAACAGTGTGGTTCGTGTAGGCAAAAGTCCTGCGGGTGATCTCCCAAGCCTCGATCCAGCCGAGCCCCTCCTCGTCGATGAAGATCCTCATCAGCTCCGGGATTGCGATACTCGGATGGGTATCGTTGAGCTGGATAACAACCTTATCGGCGAAGTTCGAGAAGTTCTCCCTGCCGTGGATCTTCTTGTGGTGCTTGATGATGTCCTGAAGCGTCGCGGAGACGAAGAAATACTGCTGTTTGAGCCTTAAAACCTTGCCGGCGTAGACGTTGTCGTTCGGATAGAGGACCTTCGAGATGTTTTCGCTCAGGTTCTTGTCGTTGACAGCCGCAAGGTAGTCACCGCTGTTGAAGTAGTTGAAGTTGAATTCGTTCGTGCTCTTAGCCTGCCACAGACGGAGGTTGTTGACTGTCTCGGTGTCATATCCGGGGATCGGCACGTCGTAGGCAAGCGCGATGACGTCTTCTGTCTCGATGAGCTTGTAGGTGTACTCCTGATTCCCCTTCGGTTCGCAGACGACGCGGCCGCCGAAGCGGACTCTGTATTCGAGGTCCGGACGGCAGATCTCCCACGGGCAGGTATACTTCAGCCAGTTGTCGGGGACTTCGATCTGGTATCCGTTCTGGATATCCTGCCTGAAAATACCGTACTCGTATCTGATCCCGTAACCGTAGGCCGGAAGGCTGAGAGTCGCCATCGAATCGAGGAAACACGACGCGAGTCTGCCCAAGCCGCCGTTTCCGAGCCCCATATCCGGCTCCAGATCGCGAAGCTTGTCGAGATCGAAACCCGTCTTTGCAACAAGTTCGCGTGCTTCGTCGTAGCAGTCGAGGTTCATCAGCATGTTGTCCAGAAGACGCCCCATCAGAAATTCCATCGAAAGATAGTAAAGGCGCTTGGTCTTGCTGCCGCGGTAGACATGCTGGGTCCTGAGCCAGTCTCTGATCAGCTTGTCGCGAAGGGCGTTGGAAAGGCTGAGAAAAATATCTCTCGAACGCGCCGTCGTACGGTCCTTGACACGCGAATATTCGATGGTCGTCAGAAAATCGCGCTCCAGGGTCGAGCAGTTCTCGTCGATCAGATCGGTAAAAAATATTGAATCGTTATTCTTTGTCATACTCTCCTCCAAAAATATTTCGTCCGAGCTTACAGTGAAATTTCAAATTTAACAACAAATTCGATTATCGCCTCCACAACCGTTCCGTCTTTCAGCTTCCCCTGCGTGAAGCGGTATTTTTTTACGGCTTCAAGCGCCGATCCTGTGAAAAGTTCATGGTCGCTTTTGAGGACCTTCGCCTGTATAACTTTACCCTTTTCGGATATCACCAGTTCGAGCCTTACCTCTCCCTCGAAGCCCTCCTCCTCGAGTGACGGTGGGTAGTCCGGAGCCGCCGGAGAGATGACTTTCGGCACGGTCCCCAGCTCTGCCGCACGGTAAGGCGTGTTCCTGACAGCCTCTCCCTCGTCAGCTCCCGCGGCAGCCGTTCCGCCCTTCCCCGCTCCGCCGTCACCGCCCTGCGAAGGCTGATCCGGAGCGCCGTCAGGCGCAGCATCACCGTTTTCAGCCGTTTCGGGTTCAGCCGCCTCTGCCGAGGGTTCTGGAGAGAGCTCGTCTTCGACCCTTTCCTGCGGTTTTTCGATATGCTCAGGCGGTTTTTCGACACTTTTCGGTCTGACGACACGCTTAGGCGCGCTTTGCCTCTTCGGAGGCTCGGCAGGCTTTACTTCTGGCTCCTCCATCTTTTCCTCTGAAATGAAGAGACGGACCACATTGTCAGTATAACTTTCTGATTTTACGAACGATTTTATCGCAATAGCTATAAAGAAAAAGAGAATCAGGTGCAGCATAACGGATAGGACAAGCGCTGCCGTCACCCTCCCTTTTTTCATCACTCGCCGCCCCAAAGTGATGCAAATTCTTCAACAGTAACGATAGCCCGGCCGATCGAGGCGGGATCCTCACGAAGCTCCGGTATCGAGACGCTTTTTTCCAGGGAAAAGGGACCGACCTTCTCACGCCGAAGAGCAGTCATCGTAGCCCCGCAGCCCAGGAAATCACCGATATCCGCGACTAGAGATCTAATGTAAGTCCCCTTAGAGCAATCGACGGAAAAGCCCAGCCTGTTATCTGTAAGCTTTTGTATTTTCAAGGATTTTATCTCAACCTGACGCGGTTTCATCTCCGGCATCCTGCCTGCTCTGGCAAGCCTGTAGGCACGGATCCCGTCTATTTTCAGGGCACTGAAAGCCGGAGGGACCTGGGATATCGTTCCGGTAAAATTCTGCTCTACAGCCCGGCAGTCCAGCGCCTCGAAATCAAACACGACCCCGCTCGGAACAAGCTCCGTCCCGCAGTCGAAACTTGCGCTTCGGAAGCCCAGAACAAGCTCCCCGCTGTAACTTTTTTCAGCATTGGCGGCAAGCGAGATGAGTTTTGTCGCTCCCCTTCCGACGGCAATGATCAAAAGCCCTTCGGCAAGCGGATCCAACGTTCCGCAGAAGCCAGCTTTTCTGACGCCCAGAATGTGTTTCAGGCAGTTTAGTTCACCGTTTGACGAGTATCTTTTCTGCTTGTTCAGAAGGAGGAAAAAATCCTGCGGGAGCTCAAAAGCCATCAGCGGGTTCCCCACTTTTTTATGATTCCGAAGTAGATATGGATGATCGTCATAAAGAAGACCGGAATAACAAAAACGGCCGTAACGACATAGCCGAACAGCATTGCCGCGGGCCCTAGAAGAGCCAGCACGAAATAGGCGAAAAGGTAAAAATCACGCCTTGCGCAGAGCTTCATAAGACTCAGCGGTCCGATCTTATCATATATTGGTTTAGTGAGATCGACACGCTTGACGGCGCGTTCCTTCTTCTCGAACCACCAGGTGAACGAAAAGATATTTGTCGTCTTCCTGATGAGAATAACGTCGAAATAGCTGACGAAATTATGGAACCAGTTGATCCCGACCGACAGCCACGCAATTATTACCGGCCAGCTCTCGAGGTACGGCTGAAGCCAGGAAACTGAAGTCGGATTATCGGTAAAATATCGGCTCAGACCGTACCCCAAACCGATCGTGAGCGAACTGTTTACAAACGAATCTCCCACAGTATCCAGCCACTGCCCGAAGTCGCTTGTCTGATATGTGAGGCGTGCGACCTTGCCGTCGCAGTCATCAATTACCGAAGCGATTTGCGCCAAAAGAGTTCCTAAAACAATGGCAAGATAGCTCCCTCTGTAGGCGACGAAACCCGAAAGGACTCCGACAATTATCGAGCACCAGGTAACCATATTCGGCGTAAAACGGAGCGGGATCCAAAGGTGCTTCGTCAGGAATATGGCCATGACCATGTTGATCCCGCGGGATACGAGACCGTTCGAAGGCTTTCGCATCGCCTCAAAAAGATTGAAGGAAAGATCTTTGAGCTTCTCTTTTGAGTCAACGGCGACTCTATATCCTGGCCCGGTATAAGTTGATGACTTTTCAGGGAATTTTCCTGTCTGGACAAAGTTTTTGACTTCCTCTGTGCATCTCCCGGCATCACAAATCCCCAGCAGTCCGCCGACCTCGAATCTATCTTCGGTCGAGTCAAGATACTGCTGCTCGAGAGCTAGCGGATGAATAAAAAACGAACCGTTGACGAAGAGCCATCTCCCCTCGAACTCACGCTCCTCTCCGCCCTTCAAAACAACCACCTCAAGCGGCTTAAGAGCTTCGGCGATCTTGATCTGACGTTCAAGAAGCGTTAATCCCAAAAGCCTCGTATTAAGGTCTAAAGGCATCGAGCTGCCTGCAAAAATCGCAATCGAGATATCCATTTTTCCCTCTTATTATTGTCAAATTACATAAAGAACAGCTATGGAAAGAATGATCAGATAGATCGAAAAGGGGTAAAGAACCGTCTTTTTCATCATGAAGACAAGGAGCTTCAGCGCAGCAAGGCTGGATACGAAAGAAGCGGCGAAACCGGCAGCGACCGTTCCGAAATCGATCGCTCCGACCCCTTCAGCCTTAGCCAGCTCGAGAACCAGAGCCCCGAGAATGGCGGGGATCGCAAGCATGAACGAGAACTCTACGACCCGTTCAGCCTTGATTTTCCTTAAAATTCCGCCCGAAATAGTCGAACCGGAGCGCGAAACTCCAGGAAGCACCGCGATACCCTGAAAGAAACCTATGACGACCGCATCCTTCCAGTTGATCTCGCGATCCTCCGTCGCCCTCTTAAAGCCGAACTGAGCGATCAGCAGAAGTACGGCCGTAAAGGCAAAGGCGGGCATGAGCATGATCGGATTCTCCTTGATCCCCTCGAGCATCGGCTTCGTCACCACAAGCATCGCAGTCGTTACAACCGTGCTTATCAGCATCATCAAAACGTATCTGTGCGAATCGTTTACGCCGTTCCTGAAGCTGAAAAAACCGCTAGCAAGGGAGAAGAGCTTCTTTCTGAAAAAGATAAAGACCGCAAGAAGCGACGCGACGTGCAGCAGGATGTCGTAAAGAAGCGGCACATCCTTCTGACCGAGCAGTTTTTCCATAAAAACGAGATGCCCAGAAGAACTTACCGGCAGAAACTCAGTGAGCCCCTGCAGGATCCCCAGAACGATTGAATCAATGATCGTCATTTTTATGCCTCCTTATTTTGCCTCGATTCTCCCTCTAAGTTAGAGGGAGTGTCGCTTTGCGACGAGGGCGTGTGTGGTATTAAAATATTTTGTATTTTCATTTTCATTATTCCTCAAACGGGCAAACACCTTCTTTTTCGCAATAGCAGTCAAGATCGCGAATTCCTTGAGCTGTTGTTCCTCTAAACTGATAAAGCAACCATTTTCCTTCCCAATCTCCATAAGCAAAATAATACTTTTCCATCTTTTCAACTTTCTTCATACAAGCGGATTTTTTTATTTTTCTATTGTAAAAACAAGCATTGCCGTCTCCATTAACTCCGCCGACAAGAAATTCGTTATAAAAGATTGAATCTTTTGTTACTTTGTTTATTCCGTATCCTGCCCCTTTCCAAACATCATCTGTCGATTCATAAGTGTCCAATATTTTGGAATATTCTTTTTTGCCGTCAGTACCAATTTTCAAGCGCTTCATTGACATGCCGGAGATGTCTGATTCAAATATTACTTCTGTTTCATCCTCCACATTTATTGCAGGGGTTCTGATCTCCTCTTCATCTGTTTCATTTATCAAAGTGCAATCATCAACCTCTTGCGGATTTTTTGACAAATCGCAGTAATACGCCTTGAAATTATCATCATAGAAAACAGCTTTGTCATTAACAATTTGAGGCCCGTACGAAAGGCCTTCCATCAGTTTTACCCATTTCCACTCTCCAACTTTGGCATACATGGTATATTTCGGCCCGTCCTCTTTTTCCTGAATATTTGCAATCGCCCACTTCTCGCTGAGTGCCGGTGTATATGAGAGAAAATTGATTTTACCAGGATAAACAACTCTTCTTGAACCGTCCTCACAAACGTAAAAGAGATATCTTTTGCTGGTGAAGTAGTCTAAAGATCTGAAGTCGACCCCCATGTAAAGGAAACACCCTTTGTGATAAGCAAGCATATCAGCATACATCGGAGCTATTGCCTTATACTTTTTTTCGACAGGATCATAAATCATGACTTTCGATCGCGTGGAATAACTGTCCGGAAATGAAGAAGAAACATTCTTCAACTTAATTCCGATTTTTCCATCACTTATGTTGAAATGCTTGAATGAACCGCCTGTGCCGTCTGCCGCCCAACGGTCTCCCGTCGATATCGACTGGGCAGAAAGTATTATATCACATTCATGAGGCCTGTAAGGATATTGAAATCCAATGTTTTCTTCAGATATTGCCCAATCTTCAAGCGTCCGGTTTCTTATCCCCTGCATTTCACACGGATATCCGTGTTCACATTCTGATTCAGGTGACACCGCATAAAGTCTAGCCGCCGCTTCTTTCCAAAGATTTTCCATACATTGAGGATCTTTGACGGTTGGTGTGTCGCATTTGCGGCAGAAATGGATTGATTTGTCATCATTGTAATATGGAAATTTGGCTTCAGAAAGCTTTGGACACTCTTCCGCACCCTGATAGTCAATATCAAGCGGTTCATCGGTGTCACTGTCTGAATCATCAGTTTCAGTATTGTCCTCATCATCTTTTTCTGAATCATCAATGATTTCAAAATTTTGAGACTCAGAATCATTATCGATGGTTTCTGAATCCTGAATATCAATGTCTGAATCAGGAATTGTGTCGGAATCGTTGGAAGAATGGGAGGAAGAGCAGGAAACGAAAAAGAATATAAGTATCAAACAAAAGATTCTTTTCATTTTTTACACACGCCCCCGTCTGCTAACGCATCCACCCCCTCTAACTTAGAGGGGGAATTGTGTGTTTCTTCCAGTGCATTCAAGATGGCGTTCACTATCGAATCCGGTTGTTGAAAAACTGTCTTGTTTTCGAATCTTATAGTTTGAATTCCGAAATTTTCTGCCAAATATTTATCTCTTGCCAAGTCTTTTATATCCACAAAATCGTGATAATTACCGTCCAATTCGATTGCGAGCTTGAGTTTCGGACAGTAAAAATCAAGAATAAAATTTCTTATGCTGTACTGGCGGCGGAATTGAAGTCCGGCAATTTTCTTTTCTTTCAAGATATTCCAAAGAGCTGCTTCAGCAGGTGTTGAGTTGCTGCGTAATTTTCTGCGGAAGGTTTTAACTGCACTGGTGTTTTTAACCCTTTGATTTTTACATACGCCGGATTCAGACACACGCCCCTGCCTTTCAGGCACCCCCTCTAGCTTAGAGGGGGAATCTGGAAGTTGCTCCACTAAGTTAGGGGAGCTGTCAGCCTGCTGACTGAGGAGTGTGTTTGTGTTTTGACACACGCCCCCGGCACTTTGTGCCACCCCCTCTAGCTTAGACGGGGAGTTAAAGATAAGTTTCTCCGGCAAAATCATCCCTTTTTATCAAAAAATTCAGCGATTTTTGTGAAGAATCCGCCGAATCCTGAGTTCGACATCACAAGTGTTACGGTGTTTTCATTGCTGGAATCCTTTACCCATTTCACGATGTCATCGACATCAGGAAGGTAGATTGCCTTGCCGGGGAATTCCGCGTTTATCGTCTCTACCACGCGTTCGGGGACGAACCTGTTTTCCGGCGGGAATTTGAAGGCTTTGGGCGGGAATCCGAGCACGAAACGGTCCGCAGCCTTGAAAATTTCGGTGTACTGCGCCTCGAAGACGTTCTGTCCGTTCGAATTAGTCGCCGGATCGAAGACGACGTTGATCTTCCTGTCAGGGAAAAACTCGAGAAATGATTCCAGAGTCAGCTTCGCAGCCGTAGGATGGTGGGCGAAATCGCTGTAGATCGGACCGCCGTTGATCGAACCGAGATACTCCTGACGGCGCTTGATCCCCTCGAAGCTCCCGAAAACCGATTTGAGCTCTGGATCGTTCAAATCGAAGCCTTCGCATTTCAGGAATGCGACAAGCGCGCCGAGGTTCATAAGGTTCTGCCTGCCGAAAAGAGGTGTAGTAAAGAGATATTCAGAGCCATCGGCAAACCTTGCAGAGAACTGCATCAAATTATTGATATTCTTCTCGAATTTCAAGAAGAGATCCGCTGACTCATCGTTAATCGAATAGGTAAAAAGTTTCTCCGGCGGGATAAATCCGCGAAGCTTCATGTTGTAGTCGAAATCGAGCGAAAGGATGACTCTTTTCTTAGTGATCCCTACAAGCTTTTTGAAGTTTTCGAAAATCGAGTCAACTGAATCGTAAATATCGGCATGGTCGAATTCTATCGATGTAACGACCGTTGTCTCAGGCAGATAGTGAAGGAATTTCGGACCTTTATCAAAAAACGCGGTGTCGTATTCGTCACCCTCGATAACGTAGTATCCGCTCCCCTCGAAGTATGCGGAATTAGAGCCAGAAAACTCTGGGATACCGCCGATCATGTATGAAGGCTTCCTGCCGAGCTTGGTCAGAAGTTCGCTGAAAACCGTCGTCGTAGTCGTCTTCCCGTGCGTTCCGGAAATAACGACGGGAGATTTTCCTCCCAGAAGAAACTCCTCCATGAACGAAGGCATCGAATAGTACGGGATCCTGCCCTCGGTGATGATCTTAGCCTCTTCCGACTTCCCGTTAAGCGCGTTCCCGACAACTATCAAATCGGGCTTTTCGTTATCCAGAAGTTCCTGAAAACGCTCCATTTTATAGCAGGGGATATGCTCCTCCTCAAGCTTTGTGCTGACCGGCGGATAGTATTCAAGATCGACGCCGATGACATCCGCACCCGCATTTTTACAGGTTATAGCAAGAGAGCTCACGCCCGTGCCGCAGATCCTCGCAAAAAGAATTTTCTTACCCTTCAAATCCATAGCTTCACCTCGAAATTATTGCTCGTTTTCTTCATTAAGCCTATCAAAGATAAACTTTTTCACTCTCAAAATATCCTCGCTGTCGAAGGCGTTGTAATAGAAACCGCGACCGGTCGGATGCTTGATCCTGACTCTGTCCTTCTTCGAAAAAAGCGTGACTATATTCTCCTTTTTGGAGCCGTTTTCAACCAAAAGCGACTCGACGAAGCTCTTTCGCCTCTCCCACCCCTTTTCCGTCGGATCGACGACATCCAGAATCAGCTCCGAGTTTGAGATTTCGCAAAACGTCGGGTTGAAGGTGTCGATGACATCCCCGGACATCTCGGAGATGAATCCGACCGTATCGAGCAGGAAAACCGGCATCCCGAAGAGGTTGAGCTTCCTTATTTTCGGATCGATAGAGCTGAAGAACCTGTCGCTCTCGGCAGTCGCGTGCTCGTTCATCAGGGCATTGAAAAGAGTGGACTTTCCTGCATTCGTATAACCCACGATCGCAACAGTCCTGATGTTGCTCTTCTTTCTGAATTTGCGCTGGAACTCCTGCCTCGAAAACTCCTTTTCAAGCCCCTCCCTCGCGCTTTTTTCGCGCTTTTTCAGTATCCTCTTGCGCTCCTCCTCCTTCGTTTCGCCCGGCCCTTTGAGCCCGATCCCGCCCTTGATCCTGCTGAGACCGGTGATCTTCTGACGGAAACTGCTCTTCTCCTTCGCAACGACGATGCTCTCGATCTTGAGTTTTCCGCTGCTACCGTTCGCCCGTGAATCGAAAATAGAGATTATCATGTCGTCACGGGATAAAACCGTAACGTTTTCAAGCGAATGCTCCAGTTTTGAAATAAAGGCCGGTGACGCAGGGAAAAAGAGGATCACGCACCTGGCGTTGACCATTTCCCGGGTCAGGATCGAAGTTATCCCGTTTATCCCGTGCTTTACGGAGTGCTCGGAAATCAGAAAAGATTCAGAGACCGGAAATCCGGCATCCTCGGCAAGTTTGATGTTTTCGGCGATCTCGGCGGAGGGCGTATCGGTCAGAAAGAACGCAACGGCAGAATCATCCGTTCTGGGCGTCTTCGGCTCCTTGAAGAGAAAAAACGGCGATCTCGTCTCCTCTATTTTCGATCCTGATTTATAAAAGTATCTGATAGTTTCGGGAAGTTTCTCGTCATCGTGACGGATTATCGCAAGCCGCTTCAAAAGCATTCCGTCAAAAAAGGGCTTTATATCGCCGAGGTCAACGTCGTTTTTTGAGGCTACTATCAAAAAATCAAATGAATTTGAAGGTTTAAGTGTCTCAAGATAATCGAAAAGTCCCCAGTTGGACGCAAAGACCACGATTCGTTCAAGCTCAAAACCGTTGAGCGCGATCAGTTTGACAGCGGATAACGGTCTCTCCTTTATTATCCGCAAAATCAGATCTCTGTCGAAAATCAATCGTAGATCCTAAAATCCGAAAATTGTTTCTTTGCCGCCTCTTCATGAGCCGCAAGGTAGGAGTCTATCTCGTCAGCATCGGCGAATTTCCTAAACATTTCAATAAGATCCCTGTCTCCCAGAAGCAAATCTACCGCCGGTATCGAATCTATGAACTCATAGGGTTTGTCTCTGAAAAATCCGTCGTCACCCATAACTCTCCTGAAGTACTGGAGGATCGAAATGAAGGCTCTGAGCGGTTTCACGGAACGGCGGTCCGTCAGAGCGACGTAGACTCCGCCGCAGCGCTCGGCAGAATGTTTCTGAAACATCGGTCTGAACTCCATCGGGATGAAGCTTATACCGGGGAGCCCGAGTTCGTCAAGCTCGCACTTCGTCCGGACCGGATCGATACCGGGAGCGCCGACAAGGTTGAACGGCATAGTCGTCCCGCGGCCTTCGGAAAGCGTAGTCCCCTCGACAAGGCAGCCGCCGGGATAGAGGACAGCCGCATCGACAGTCGGCATATTCGGTGAAGTCGGGACCCACGGATAGTCGTAATCGTCGTAAAAAAGCGAACGCTTCAGCCCCAGGACCTTGTAAATTTCGATCGGGAAGTTGAAATCCTTCAAACGGTAGTAGTAGCACGCGATCTCCGCGGAGGTCATTCCGTGACGGTGAAGAAGCGGGATGTAGCCAACAAAACTCCGGTAGTTTTCCGTATCGAGCATCGCCCCCTCGACCTCGCCGCCGATAGGATTGACGCGGTCAAGAATGATCAGCCGGCGCTGCTTTTTCTGAAGCTCGTCCATGAAAAATGCAAGGGTCGCAAGGTATGTGTAGTAGCGCGATCCGATATCCTGAATGTCGTAGATAACGATATCGAAAAGGTCGAAAAGAGCCGGATCAGGTCTGAGCGAAGCTTCTGAGGAACCGTAGAGAGAATAGACAGGCAAACCTTGGATCTTATTATGTTTTTCTACGCTCTCCATATCCTGCGCGACAGGAAAGAAGCCGTGTTCCGGGCTAAAGACACAGGTCACGTTTATACCTGCGTCCACCGCCTTTTTCACAAGCGGGATGCCGTCTCTGTCGATTGCGGTATAGTTTGTCAGTAGCGCGACCCTTTCACCTTCGAGAGTCGAAAAATCAAAGCGGTCGATACCCTGAAGCAGGCTTTTTTTCATTACTTTTCGTTCTCCCTCACCTCAATCTTTTCAGCCTCGCCGGAAGAGTGCTGCTCGTTTTCTGCAAGTTCCGCCGAAACAAAACTCAAATCTATTTTGCGGGTCATAAGCGTACCGATAACGACGTAAAGGACGCTGATCCCGTAGAGCAGCCACGGAAGCTGATGCAGGAAGACAAGCAGTACGCAGAAGAGAAGAATGGTTATACCGAAATATTTTTTCGGACGGCTCTTGTTCGCAAAATTGATTTTGGGGTACTTGAAGGGGACCAGAAGCAGGCAGGAGTGAGCCAGGAGCATCCCGGCGATCAGGTCTTCCGAAAGAAGAAAACCGAACTCACCGTGTTCGATCGAGAAAATCATGTAGAGCGCTATCATTCCGCCCGACATCGTTGTCGTCAGACCCTTGAAGTATATCTTGTCGTCAGCCATCGACGAGTTGTATTTTGCAAGCCTGACTGCGCAGAAAATGATATAGAGCGCAGCCGTTACGGTCAGGTAGAAGATCTTATCCGAGTTGTCCGCATATGCGTGGTTGAAATAGGAAAAGACCAAAATCGCCGGAGCGCATCCGAACGAGATGAAATCCGAAAGCGAATCAAACTCCTCTCCGAACGAAGTAGAAGCGTTCAAAAAACGTGCAGCGCTGCCGTCGAGCTTATCCATGACGGTACACATCAGGATCCACCAGCCGGCATCTACGTATTCACCTTTGATCGAATAAAAAATCGAGATCAGACCGACCAGCATACTCAGGCCGGTGAAAAAATTGGGAATAAAGATTTTCGTGTTTTCCTTAAGCATTCACTCCTCCAGAAAATAAACGGTGAAAAATATGCGGAGCCCGCAAAAATGTCAATTTAGAGCAGCTCCGAAACAGAGACAATTTGAAAAATTTTCCACATTAATTAAAAAGCCGTGTTGGTTTGCGAGAGGATTATGAAAAAAAGATGCTACATTCTTGATTTTGACGGAACGGTCACGCTTCTCGACACTCTGGTCGTCGCGTTCGACAAATACTGCATCGTTGACTGGCGCGAGATCGAAAACGAGATGCGTGCCGGAAGAAAGGAGCGTCATCAGACTCTGGTCGATGAAGTCGAATCTATGAAGGCTGAAAAAAATGAGCTTTTTGATTTCATCAGGAAAAACGTTCCGGTTCGAAAAGGTTTTTTCGATTTCGTGAAAAAAGTCCGCGAAAACGGCGACGAGATCGTGATTTTAAGCGGCGGTTTCAGAAGTTTTGCCGAACTTTTGACGGAAAGCGTCGATATCGAGGCTTATATCAACGATATCAAATACCTAGGCGATAAAAACTGGGAGCTGATCCCCTGCCCGAACGCTCTGCCTCCGCTCTGCTCCAAAAACTGCTCAAACTGCAAGCGTGCGGTCGTCGAAAAGTATAAGAACGAAGGTTTCGAAACGATCTATTTCGGTGACGGCGAGACCGATTTCTGCGGCTCGAGATACGCCGATAAAATCTATGCGACTGACGAACTCGCCGAAAAGTTGGCTTCCGAAAACGTGAAATTCACATATTTTAAGGATTATACCGGGATTTTGTGAACCTCTGGGAGCTTAGGTCTGCTCGCCCGCAACTAATTCGGTCATACCCGCAACATTTTGACTTTGCTCAAGAATTTAAAACAAGTTCTCTACTGCTGTTTGTAAAAATTGATTGCCCTCTCAGCCGCTCCGTGCAGAGACCAGTAGAGACGTCATACCATGGCGTCTCAACCAGCGTTCTGCATATCAAAGGGATTTCTAATAAAAATTGTGGTTTTTATGAAAAGAGACGTCATAATATGGCGTCTCTACAAAGGATTGCAAAAATTGCGGTCTCAGTTCTCCTACCTGACACACCTGACACTGCCATCGTAGATCTTATCGATGTCGTACACATACCCATTATTGAAACACGCACACCATGCGAAGTATGGACTATCTGAGCGAATAGAGGAAGACCACAACCAAACGTTGTCATCATCCCCAAGTCTGCTGTAATAACCGCCGTTATTCCTTCTATCTTCACAAAAACAATCCAAATTACTGCAATTGCTTGACAAACAATCAGGATCTTTAGCGGGACACAAACCGCCTGTTTGTGAGCCGGAACAATTTTTTATAAGTGTCCTCAGCTCGTCTATTGTAGGCAGTCTCCAGTCACTATAGCCGCATTCAGTCAGGTTGTTGCAATAAGAAACGGCACTGTCCCAATCCATAGAATCAGAAGATAGCGACGACCACATTTTGCCGTCAACTGTTGAATTTGAAGCCATCCACATAAGATCATTGCTGCCGTTAGGATAACCACAAAAATATTGTGTATTGTCTTCGCATTTGTACATGCCGTAGGAACAGATTCCGTCATCAACGCTGTTTCCGTCTCCACAGCTTATGGCAAAAATCAAAGCAGCAAACACTGCAAAAACAACCAAAATTTTCTTCATTTTTTCCTCCAGTTTGTTGTGCGGCATGTAGAGACGCCATAATATGACGTCTCAACGCGTAACGATGCGCCGCAAAGATAATAAAAACCGGCAAAAATACAAATGTTTCGCTCTATCCTAAATTTTTGCGTAAAGTCGCCAAAATTTCTGGCAGAAGTCCCATCGATCATTTTTCAGTGATATCCTTTTATATCCCTTTGATAAAATAGAAGTGCCTTGCTTTTCTACAGCGGCGCAATACAATATTTACCAAATTTATTGAGGAGGTCATTATGAAGGCAATGGATGTCGCACAGGCAAGCACAAATCTTGTAAAAGTCGTAGCCTATGTAAATGAAAACTCTCAGCCGGTGACACTTACCAGCAGCAAAGGCAAGAACGCCGTACTTATCGGCGAGGATGACTGGAACGCTATTCAGGAGACGATATACTTAAATTCTGTTCCGGGGATGACAGCATCTCTGCTGAAAGGAAAAGAAACTCCGCTTGAAGAATGCCTGTCGGAAGCTGAAGTCGAATTTTTGTGAGGTCTTTATGGCAAAAGTAATGAACGGCGACAGGCTCCACATTGCGATTTTCGGCAGGAGGAACGCCGGAAAATCTTCGATAATCAACGCACTGACCGGGCAGCCGGTCTCGATCGTCTCCGACACGCCGGGAACTACGACTGATCCGGTTTCAAAGGCGATGGAGCTTCTGCCGGTCGGACCAGTCATGCTGATAGACACCGCCGGGATCGACGACACGGAAAACGAGCTCGGACTTGAGCGCGTCAGGAGGTCGCTCAGAGTCCTGGAAAGTTCGGACATGGCGCTTCTGGTTATCGACGGCTCTGGAAATGCCGGAGAACTTGAAGACGAGGTCCTGAAAAAATGCGAAGAACAGAAAGTTCCATGCATCATTATATTAAACAAGACTGATCTGCCGCAAAGTGAAGAGACAGCAAACTGGCTCAGCGGCAAGCCGTTCGTAAAAGTTTCGGCCAAAAACTCGGAAGGTATTGAAACCCTTAAAGAAAAAATCATTGACGCAGCACCTTCGAGCTGGGAACCGCCCTTTTTGAAGGATCTGCTTTCGCCGGGTCAGGTGGTTCTGATGGTAACCCCGATCGACGCCAGCGCCCCGAAAGGCAGGATGATCATGCCGCAGGTCCGCGCATGGCGCGACATCCTCGATGCAAACGCGATCGCACTTTCATGCCAGACGGAAGAGCTGGCTTCGACTCTCGACAGGCTGAAAAACCCGCCGGATCTGGTAGTTACCGATTCGCAGGTCTTCCCGAAGGTTGCAGCTGTCGTGCCGGAGTCCGTTCCCCTCACCTCCTTTTCGATCTTGTCGGCCCGCCAGAAAGGCGATCTTGCAGAGATGGTCAGGGCGGTCAAAGCTGTCGATTCGCTTAAACCAGGGGATAAGGTCCTGATCGCGGAAAGCTGCACCCACCACTCTCTCCATGACGATATCGCAAGAGTCAAGATACCGAAATTATTAAGCAAAAAAATCGGGGGAGATCTGATCGTCGATATCGCCGCCGGAGCCGGATACCCTGAAAACCTCCAGGAATACAAGCTTGTGATCCACTGCGGTGCCTGCACTCTTAACCGGAGGGAGATGCTCCGCAGACAGGCGGTCCCGGCGAAACTCGGCCTTCCGATGACAAACTTCGGCGTTCTGATAAGCTACATCAGCGGAGTCTTTCCGCGTGCTCTGAAACCGATCCCTGAATTTGAGGAGGAGAGATGGTTACGGAAACAATGGTGATTATCGCCCTCAGGCAGAAGAACTGGGCGGCTGCCGGTGATCTCGCAGCCCAGCTGAAAGAGTCGAAATCTGAAATGCAACTCATTGAAAATGCAGCCAGAACCGCAGACGGAAACCCGAAGGCGGCGTATCTGCTTTCGCTCTACGCGGGTATTCGCTGGACCGAGATGAACGAGGTGATCTGATGACGAAAATTTTACTGATCGAAGGGCCGCTCCTTGATAAAATCGGCGAGCGCGAGCCCGAAATCTACGGAATTGCCGGAACGCGGGAGGCGCTTATCGACAAGCTGATAAAACGGGCGAATGAGCTCAAAGTAGAACTTGAATTCGTCCAGGATTACTCCGAGGGAAATCTCGCCAAGGCGATCGTGAATGCAAAATGTGACGGCATAATCATCAACCCCGGAGCCTACACGCACACCAGCGTTCTTCTGCGGGACGCCCTGCTTACTGCAAAAATCCCCTTCGTAGAGGTCCACATTTCCAACATCTTCGCTCGCGAAACCTTCAGGCACCACTCCTACATCAGCGACATCGCGGCCGGAGTCATCTGCGGCTTCGGAGCAGAATCCTACGCAATAGCCCTGGAGGGGCTGCTTTCATTTAGAAAAGCATAGAACCCCATAAATCGGCTTTTTTTTGATTCGATAATAAAAAAAACTTGACATAGCGGAAAACAAGAGTATGTTACCGCCGTTTTTTTGCAGAGTTGCAACTGTTTTTTTGAATTTAACTAGATTTTTAGGAGGCTATTATGAAAAAGTTTTTCGCAATTCTCATGACACTTGCAATGTTCGTTTTCCTGACCGCTTGCGGCGACAGCAAAGACGAAGAAAAGACCGACAACGACGTTCAGCCGGTTAACGACGAAGAGCCTGTTACCGACGAAGAGCCCGCTACTGACGAAGAGCCGGTAGTTACCGACGAAGAGCCGGTCGTTACTGACGAAGAGCCGGTCGTTACCGACGAAGAGCCGGTCGTTACCGACGAAGAGCCCGTTACTGACGAAGAGCCGGTCGTTACCGACGAAGAGCCGGTTGTTACCGACGAAGAGCCTGTTACTGACGAAGAGCCGGTAGTTTCCGACGAAGAAGAGATCGACGTTGACGATGAGCCGGAAGAGGACGAATAAGTCTTAATTCTCAGGTTATTCAAAATTTTCAGGGGTGCTCAGGCACCCCTTTTTTTGCCTTTATTTCGGATAGAGAAGACTTTCCAACCGCATTCCGGCAAGCGGATTCCCCTACTTCACGACTTTTTCGGGTGTGATATCAGCAGCAACGACCATTCCGCACAGATCACCGCCTTCGGGGCCGGTATCGATGATGTTCAGTCAGATGATTTGATTATTTGATTATTTGAGGTTTGTTCGATGAGGATGAGGTTTAGATTTGTTACTATTCTTCCGGCTCAGCAGTCTGCACCATCTTCACACTCGATCTGATCAGATCCGTCGAGAGTGTCCCATGTCAGCGGCTGCAGTTCATAGCACTTGCCGTTTTGAGTCTCGACCCAGATATAATCTTCCTCGGTCTCCATGACCTCGACCTCATAGAAAAGGATTGATGTCGAACTTCCTTTTGAACCGGCAGTGTCTTCATTGATCTCATCAAATGTGATCGAACCTTTCTTTGCGTAGTATGATTTTTCAGCATGCCACATTTCGTCAAGGTCTCCGTAAAGGAATATGCACGGGTGTTCATCGCAGGTGTTCGGATCCAGGTTGTCGAAAGAGACTGTCTTAACGCCGAGCTCGATCAGGCTTTCGTTGAACAGGACCTCTGCGAAGAAGAGAGGGATCGTATCGTCGTCGAATTCTTCCTGATCATAGAACCAGAAATCCATCTCGTTTTCATCATAAGACATCATGTCCATCGATTTGAAAACGATCTTTTCGCAAACGGGATCGGATTCAGGGTCAGTGTCCGTGCCGGTTTCGGCGTCATCATCCGTATCTGTCTCCGTGCCGGTATCGGTGTCAGGGTCTGTGTCATCAGCGCCAGAGTCGTTATCAGTTTCAGTCTGACCGGAATCGGTTTTGTCTTCGTCTGCCTCATCGTCAGCCTCTTCGCCTGAATCGTTGTCTGCGACTTCGCTGCCGGAATCTGACGTATCGTCATCCTGAGGTGCTGCTTCTTTATCGCCGCCGCAGGCAACGAAGATCATCATTGATAAAATCAGCATTGAGATCATAAAAAACTTTTTCATGGATACCTCCAAAAATAAATTAATAAAAAAAACGGTCAATTCTAGTCCTGAGTTCTGCAAAATAAAGTTTAACAGTTTTTGAGCGGATCCTTCAGCCACTTTCCGGTAAGCGAATCCCTGCACTTCACGACTTCTTCCGGCATCCCCTCAGCAACGATCATTCCGCCCAGATCACCTCCTTCGGGACCGATATCGATGATGTAGTCCGAAGACTTGATTATGTCGAGGTTGTGTTCGATGACGATTACGGTCGAGCCTTTGTTAACAAGCTGGTTGAGTATCGCGATAAGCTTTTTCACATCATCGAAGTGGAGTCCGGTCGTCGGTTCGTCGAGGATGTAGACCGAGCTGTCGGAGCGCTTTTTGGAAAGCTCTTCGGCAAGTTTTATCCTCTGCGCCTCGCCTCCCGAAAGCGTGTGCGCCGGCTGACCGAGCTTGATGTAGCCGAGCCCGATCGAGTTGAGGAGGTCGAGTTTCCTCTTTATCACAGGGAACGGAGCGAAGATCTCAGCCGCCTTCGCGACATCTGTCTCAAGAATGTCGTGAATGTCATAACCCTTGAATTTAACTTGCAAAGTTTCTTCACTGAACCTTTTTCCGCCGCAGTCTGGACATTTGACGAAGGTGTTCGGCATGAAGTTCATCTCGATCTTGATGATCCCTGCGCCCTGACAGGTCTCGCATCTGCCGCCTTTGACGTTGAAAGAAAAACGGCTCGCCTTATATCCCCTTGCCTTCGACTCCGGCATTGCTGCGAAAATGTCGCGGATGTAACCGAAAAGACCGACGTAGGTTGCCGGGTTCGATCTCGGCGTCCTGCCTATCGGCGACTGGTCGATCTCGATGAGTTCGTCGATCCTGCCGTCGACCTTTATCGATTTGAATGGCGCCTTCTCCTTTTTCAATGCCGGGATGAGCGTCTCCATGATAAGCGAGCTCTTTCCGCTTCCCGAAACACCCGTGACAGAACACATAACGCCGAGCGGTATCTTCGCCGTCACGTTCTTAAGGTTGTTGGTCGTTACCCCCGAAAGCGTGATCCAGCCTGCCGGTTCTCTTCTGGTTTTCGGAACTTCGATCGCTTTTCTGCCGCTTAAATAGTCGGCCGTAAGCGAATTTCCGGCATCAAGGATCTTTTTTGATTCTCCGGCAAAAAGGAGCTCTCCGCCTTTTTCTCCCGCTCCCGGCCCCAGATCGACGAGAAAATCGGCCGCTTCGATGATTTCCCTGTCGTGTTCGACGACTATCACGTTGTTGCCGATATCGCGAAGATTTTTAAGTAAATTCACAAGTTTGTCCGTATCGTTCGGGTGAAGTCCTATACTCGGTTCGTCCAGAACGTAAGTGACTCCGGTGAGAGCGGAACCGATCTGGCTAGCAAGGTTAATCCTCTGCGCCTCTCCGCCCGAAAGCGAATTCGTCTTACGGTTCAAAGTCAGGTAACCCAGCCCTACGGAATCAAGGAATTTGAGGCGCGAGCGGATCTCTTTGAGCGGTTTTGCCGCGACTTCGCGCTCGAATTCTGAAAAGCCGAAAAAGCTGTCGTCTGAAAGCTTGGCAAAGAGTTCGCGCACCGGAAGTTCGCACATCTCATAGATGTTCATGCCGCCTATAGTTACCGAAAGCGCCTTTTTGCTGAGCCGTTTTCCGCCGCATTCGGGACAGACTCCTTCCGCAAGAAATTTTGAGAGGTCTTCGCGCACTGCCTCAGATTCGCTGTCTCTCCAGCGTCTTTCGAGCGACGGCATGAGACCTTCATATTTTCTGGTCATCTGATATTTCGTACTTTTTGTGTTTATTGAAAAGTCGATCTCGTCCGACGAACCGTAGAGAACGGCATTCTGAACTTTCGGCGAAAGCTTGCTGAACGGCAGTTTCGGGTCTTCGCCGTAGTGTTCGATCACCTGCTTGATCGTGAATTTCGTGAATGCCCAAAGGTCTACGAACGCTTTGTTGACGGGCTGCGACGGATCGACGAGGACTTTGTTTACATCCATGTACGTTCTTGTTCCGAGACCGCTGCATTCGGGGCACGAACCCGCCGGATTGTTGAAAGAGAATGTGCGCGGCTCGATCTCGTCGTAGTAGATGTCGCAGTATGGGCAGGCGAAATTTTCGCTGAAAAGTTTCTCTTCGCCGTCGATCTCCTTGACGATAACTTTGCCGTTACCTTTTTTGAGGGCCGTTTCGACCGAAGCCTGGACACGCACCGCGTCGGTTTCCGGCTTTATCGCAAGCCTGTCTATCACAAGATTTATGTCGTGCTTTTTGAACTTGTCGAGCTTAGGGATCTCATCATCGAGCCGGTATTCGGTCCCGTCAATGATTATACGCATATAGCCCTCTTTGTTGAGATCTTCGAAGAGCTTTTCGTAAGTTCCCTTCCTGCCGCTGATGACAGGAGAGAGGATCAGAAGTTTTTTACCGGTTTTGTTAAGAACGGTCTCGACGATCTTCGCCGCAGGAGTCTTCGTGATCTCACGTCCGCAGCTGTGGCAGTGGACTTTGCCGGCACGGGCGAAAAGAAGACGCATGTAGTCGTAAATTTCGGTCGTAGTTCCGACGATGGAGCGCGGACTTGCGTTGAGGCTGCGCTGCTGGATCGCGATCGAAGGCGAGAGACCTTCTATGAGGTCGGCTTCAGGTTTTTCCGAAAGCTCAAGGAACATTCTGGCGTAACTCGAAAGGCTCTCGACATAACGCCTCTGCCCCTCGGCATAGATCGTATCGAACGCGAGCGAAGTCTTGCCTGAGCCGCTCACACCCGTGATCACAGTAAATTTTTCGTGCGGTATCTCGATATCGAAACCCTTCAGATTGTGGTGTCTGGCACCCTTTATCACTATCGATTTATTCATGTCGTCTCCTTACAGCCGTAAAAAAATCCGGTGTTTCGCAAAAATCAACGATGCGAAACACTTCAAAAAATTGAAAGGTACACCTTTTCGCATTAAAATTCATTGTTTTTAGTGAAAATGAGGTTTTTATGCAGCTTTCCGTATTCATTCCGTTTTGCAACGAAAAAGATAACCTGAACGAACTGATCGAGCGCGTCGAAAAGGGTTGCCGCGCCGTAACCGACGATTTCGAGCTCGTCTTCGTCGATGACGGCTCAAAGGACGGCGGCGCTGAGACCGTTGAAGAAAATATGAAGACAAGACCCTGGATAAAGCTGTTCCGACACAAGAAAAACCGCGGACTTACCGAGGCGATGAACACCGGTTTCGCAGAATGCCGAGGGGATATAATAGCCTTTCTGCCTGCTGATCTCGAATCTCTGCCAGATGAGGACATTCCGGCACTTTTCAATGCCTTCACCCCAGACGTCGATATCGTCTGCGGCTACCGCCAGCACCGGCGCGAAGGCAAGATCTTTTTATCTAAAATTTATAACGAAATCAGTATGTTCCTCTTCGGGATCGATCTGCACGACATGAACTGGATCAAAGCCTTCAGGCGCGACTGCCTTGACGACCTTGAGCTTAGAAGCGACTGGCACCGCTTTCTGGTCCAGATACTTCACATGAAGGGCTACAAAGCGATAGAAGTCCCGGTGAACTGGCATAAAAGACGCAGCGGAAAGAGCCATTTCGGCTTGAAGCGCGTGCCTATCTCATTCTTCGATTCGATAGCCGTCAAGTTCGTGATGACATTCACCAAGGCGCCGATGAGGATCTTCGGATCGATGGGATTTATTCAGCTTTTCGCCTCGCTGGCAATAGTGGCATGGATGATATACAGCCAGTTCGTCCTGAATAATCAAGTATTCAGGATGCGCCCCCTGCTCTACTTCAGCCTCGGGCTTTTTCTTTCTGGACTTATTTTCATATTTATGGGTTTCCTGGCAGAACTGGTCGTAAGCCTGAGAGACGAAATCAGAAAAAACGACAGAAAAAATGGAGATAAAAAGTGAGTCACAAAACAAAAACAACACTGATCGCACTTATTGTCGCAGTTATTTTGATAATACCATTCTATCATGTAAGGAAGCACCTTATCGAAAACGAAAAGCCGAAGGTCGAAACTATAGACTCGTATCCAGAGCCGGATTTCGCCAAGGTGATGTATCTAGGAATGAACGCCTTCGCAGCGGATCTTTTGTTCGCAAGAGCGCAATATTATTACGGTTCTCACTACATTACGGACAAACAGTACAAGCTTTTGGCGCAGATGATCCGCGTCATCCTGGCACTCAACCCGAAGCTGCTCTACGCGATCCCGTTCGCTGAGATCGCGATCGCCTCTATGGGGACCTACGATTCAGTCGAAGAGGCGAACAGCCTACTGCAGCTGGGTCACGAGCTTGATCCGAACAGCTACTACTACATTTTTGAACAGGGCTTCAACTATTTCCTATACCTGAACGACATGGAAAAGGCATATCCTTATATGTATCAGTCGCTCTCCTATCCTGATGCGCCGAAGGGACTTCTTTGGCTCGTGAACCACGTCGCCACTGTAGGCGGCGGCTACAGGCTCGGTTTCGAACACACGAAGGCGAAACTCGAAACGACGAAGGATCCCAACATGCGCGAACAGCTTGAGAAGGATCTGCAAAACTTCGCTAACCTCTACAACCTCACTCTTGCGACCGACGAGTACTACAAAAAATTCAACAAGTCACCCGACAGAGAGTTGCACAGTCTCGTGACTTCCGGTCTTGTAAAAGAGATCCCCAGGGATGTTTTCGGCGGGACCTACTACTACGACAGCGAAAGACGACTCGTAAGATCGACCTCCGACGGAGACCGCTTCTACGCAAAAAAACAGGAAAAAAAGCAGAAAGAGGCTGAAAAGAAAGAGGCTGAAAAGCAGGATCCTGAAAAGAAGGACTCAGAAAGGAAAGATCCGGAAAATTAGAATATCACCCAGATCGCGGGACGGACGACGAAATCAGGATTGTGCGCTTCGAAATCTCCGATGCTCCCGTCAAAGCTTACGCTCATAGCATAGTTGGAAGTCGGACCGGCCGTGCGCAGCCACCAGAAGACAGCGCCTTCGCTCTTTCCGCTGCAGTAGCTCGTGCTCGTGCTGATATAGGCTTTTGATTTTGCGGCTGCAGTCGGATAGGCAAGTCTTGAACATTTCCCCGGGAAATAGAGTTCGGCTTCGGGTTTGCTCAGCAGGAAGACCTTGTCGCCGGTTGAGGGATGAACCGATATTTTAGATTTTTCATCATCGCTGAATGCCGAATTATAGAATACGCCGTTCAGCCATTTACGGATCTCGCTGCCTGCCCAGTTGCCCGAACCGGCGTCGAATCTGTGCGCTGCGAGCCCGCGGTCACTGATGAGCAGAGCCTTGCCGCCGTCATAGGCGATAACCCGCCACTTTATCGGTGCGCCGCTGTAAGTGCCGAAACCGGCTTTCATTCTTTCGAGCTCGGCTTTTCTCGCATCATCGCTCTGAGCCTTGGCCTTTTCCTCGTTTTTTGCCTTTATCTCCTCTTCAGCCTGAGCCCTTGCCGTTCTCCTCTCCTGAGCTTTTCTCGCCGCTTCAGCCTGAGCTTGAGCTGCTTTCGCCTTACGTTCCTGCTTCTGCTGAAGTTCGTTTTTCTTCTCTGATTCAGCTTTTTTCACAGGTTCTGTTTTTTGTTCCTGAGCTGGCGCCGGCTCTGATACGGCGGTCTGTACAGGCTCTGCTGTCTGCTCAGGCTCAGCTTTCCGTTCAGGTTCTGCTTTCTGCTCCGGTTCTGCTTTCTGTTCCGGCTCGGTTTTTGCGGGCTTCTCCGCCTTTCTGGCGGCATCAGCCTTTTTATGATCCGACGCGACCTTGGCTGATCCGGTTTTTTCTCCCGTCAGCTTTTCCATGTTCATTGCGGCATATGCGCCGCCGCCGGCCAATATGATCAAGGCTATGATTATACCGGCGATTTTATTCCTCTTTCTGCGGCGGTACTCTCGTTCCTCCTCCTCTTCACGCTCTCTCTGAGCCCTGCGCTCGGCTTCGAGACGCTCTCTTTCAGCCTCCTCTTTCGCTCTTCTGAGCCTTTCCGCCTCGGACCTGCGTTCAGCCTCAAGGCGCTCGGCCCTTAAACGCTCCTCCTCAAGGCGTTTTGCCTCCTCAAGACGTTTAGCCTCCTCTTCGGCAGCGATCTCCGCCGCCGTATTTTTTTCCGTAACAAGCCTTACGGCGCCGCTCGGCCTCTCTTCACTCATATAGTCGTCGGCATTTCTGACAAAACCGTTCTCGGCAAGCAGCCTGAGCTCGTCATCTGTAGGCAGACGCCATGTATTGTAGCCGTACATCCGGCTGGAGTTCACCCTGTCGATTATTTCGACCGGTACCTTTTTGAAGTTTTTGCCCAGATCCTTCGGGAATACTTTCAAATATCCGAAAATCACACCGATCTCACCGGATTCAGTCTTTACCAGTTCAACATTTTCGCTTTCAGATATACTTTCAGGACTCTCCTGAGCAGAAAGCATATCATCAGAGAGCTTTACCCACAGAGCCGGTCTAACCAGGATATCGCTCTTCGCCACGCTGAGAGCGCAGACATCTCCGGAATAGTAGACGCACATAGCGAAATTGTCGTCGGCGGCGGGAGTACGGAGCCACCAGCAGCCGGCATCGTTTTTCAGACGGGCGCCGTTATTCTTCGCGTAGTCCGTCGGATAAACGATCTTATCATCGTCCGAGGAGAAATAGGTCTCGACTTCCGGATAGCTCAGCAGGAAAATTTTATCTTCTCCGGTCGTCGATTCGGTCTCGACAGATGCCGGAAGTATCAGGGCCTGCTCCGTATCGTTGAACGCCGTTTTGAAAAAGGTCTCGTTCAGCCATCTGCGGATCTCGCTCCCGTTCCAGGCGTTACCTCCGGATCTCGGATTGAATTTCTGCGCCTCCAAACCCTTTTCACTGATGATCAGAGCCTTGTCGCCGTCAGCATCGAGAACGCGCCACTTTATATCCTCGTTTCCGTAACGGCCGAAACCAGCCAGCCTCTTTTCCAGAGCTTTTATATTTTTAGTATCTTTGGATCCCAACTCACACTCCAACAATCACATGCATCATTTAAATTAAAAAGAGAACGATGGCGTCTCCGGGCAGATTCGAACTGCCGGCCTTTCGCTTAGGAGGCGAACGCTCTATCCTGCTGAGCTACGGAGACAAAAGACGGCGGTATAATACTCACTTTTTTTTAAATTACGACTTTTTATTCCAAAGGAGGAAGAATTTTTGCCGGATCGACCGGCTGGGAGTTTACACGGATTTCAAAATGGAGGTGCGGTCCGGTCGAATTTCCGGTCTGGCCGACAAGCGCGATCTGCTCTCCCTGCTTGACCACAGCACCTTCACGGATCAGGTTTTTGGAGTTGTGGGCGTAGATCGTGAACTCGTCGCCGCTGTGCTGCAGAACGATAAGGTTCCCGAAGCCGCCCTGCTGCCCCACCTTGACCGCCTTTCCGGCCGCCGCCGCATAAACCGGCGTACCCTCAGGCGCGCCGATATCGATCCCGTTGTGATTCCTGTTCCACCTGGGACCGAAGGGAGAGGTCACTACACCCTTGACAGGCCAGATGTATTGATTTTTCGCCTTGACATTCGAGCTCTTCGCCGGCTGTTTTTTAGGCTCAGCCTTCCGGGGAGTCTCCTTTTTTGCAGGCTGCTGAGAAACTTTCGGCTCAGCAGGTTTCGTCTGCACGGTCCCGGCCGTCTCCGTTCTGGGAGCAGAGACACCTGGAACGAAAATATAGTCGCCGACGGAAATTTTGTTTATATCGGAAAGCTCGTTGTTTTTTCTGATGGTATCGACATCGGTGCCGTAAAGTCTGGCGATCCCTGAAACCGTCTCTCCCTGCTTTACGCGGTGGTAGACACCGAAGCCTGGCGACGAAGCGCACGATACCGAAAGTAAGAGAACCGAAACGATAAATAATAACCTGAACCTTTTCATTGCCATTCAGCTTCCGCCTTTTCAAGCGCCTTCAAAATATTGCTGTCGCCTGCCGCCTTTGCCGTATCCACTGCAGTTTTGCCTCCGACATCACGCATTGTCGGATCACTGCCGGCTTCGAGCATCTTTTTGACAAGATTATAGTTTTTTTTCTCGACGGCAAGCATCAGCGCCGTTTTTCCGTAATCGTCAGTAATATTTATGTTCCGCTGTTTCGGCACCAGTAGTTCGGCAAGCTCGAACTTTTCATTCCGGATCGCCAGCATCAGAGCGGTCTGCCCCCCCTCGAACCTGTAGTCGAAATCCGATTTCGCACCGTTTTTCAGCAAAATCAGAGCCTCCTGAAACTTCCCGTTGTGGACCGCATAGGCAAAGAGCGTCATGCTTTTGTTTTTGAAATAGCCGGCATTCGGGTCCGCCCCCTTTTCAATAAGAAGGGTCAGTATCTCGGGAAATCCCTTTTGAACAGCTATGAAGATCGCCGCCCTGCCGTTTTTATCCTTTGTGTTTATATCGGCTCCGTCAGCCAGGAGCTGCCTGACTTCGGAGAGTTTTCCGCTGTCGACGGCACTGATGAAATCCGTCGGCAGAGTGTCGAGCTTTCTCAGGATGCGCGAACATTCGGCAGCTCTGGCGTCTACCGCGTAATCAAGTGCGGTCTTGCCGCCGCGGGATCTCTTTTTTCTGTCCGCCCCCCTGCCGAGCAGACGCTGAACGAGTTTTGTGTTGTTGGCCTCAGCCGCATACATCAGTACATTTTTCTGATTTGCATCCTCGGCATCGAGACTTGCTCCGGCCGCAATGAGGATATCCGCAAGCCGTTCGTTTTTGATTGAAAGCGCGTGAAGCAGCGCACTCTTCCCGTCAGGTCCGCGAAGCTCCAGATCGACTCCATTCTTCAAGAAAAACTCGACCATCGGGATATCGCCGGCAGAGGCAGCGGTCACGAAAAGCGGCCAGTCTTCGTCGACGTAGTTGATATCCGCTCCTGATCGAAAAAGCTCTGCGGCGAGTTTTGCGTCTCCCGCCTGGACAGCGGCTGAAAATTTGAAGTTCAACTCCTCTTCAGCAGTCAAAAACAGCGAAAAAAGGAAAAAAAAGAGGAAAAAAACCGCTTTTTTCAATGGTCACTCCGCAAAAATTTTGAATAAAATATCACAAATTGTATCTTTTTGAAACATTGTTTTAGCATTTTTGAGGGAAAATATGAAAGTAACGCTCGCCGGATACAATCTCGACTCCGAAATAATAAACGAACTGGCATCACGCTCCTCCTGGAGCGAGGACAATCTGACTCCGGAGACCCTGAGCGCGGCCTACGCAAGGATCTCGAGAGACCCTGCCGACATCAACGAGCTGCGTAAAATTTCGCGAAGCGCCGTCGAAAAGGCAAGACGTTCCAACGAAACGATCATCTTCGGGCTCGGACACGCCAGCGTCGCGGAACACGCGGTCTTCAACTTCGATCTCTGCGGCATTTCAAGGCTTGCAGCCGAAGAGATCCAGCGTTTCAGACTCGCCTCCTTCACCGAAAAGAGCCAGCGCTACATAACCCTGAACGGCGACTTCGTGATACCTCCCGAGCTTAAGGGATCGCCTCTTGCAGAGAGACTTCAAAAGCTGATCGCGGTGCAGAACGAGGCATATTTTTCTCTTTTCGAATCGCTGAAGGGCTATTTTTTCAAAAAATATCCGGAACAGCTTTCAACCAAACGCGGCACGGAGACTCTCGAAGGCTATGCAAAGGAGGATGCCCGCTACCTCGTCTCGCTCGCGACTTCGACCCAGTTCGGGATGACGGTGAATGCGCGGACTCTCGAAAACATGCTCCGCTACTTTGCCGCTTCTCCGCTTGCCGAAGTCAGAGAGATCGGAAAATCGCTCTTTGAGCTGGTCCGTCCGCTCTCGCCCTCGATAGTCAAATACGTCGAGCCGACTCCTTACGACACGACTAGAAAGACCGCGCTGAAGGAGATCGCCGGTACGCACGCTTCACGGATCAGGAACAGAGCGGACGAGATCCCCGTCAGGCTGGTTTCATACCCGGAAGCCCCGGACAAGCTGCTCTTCGCGACGCTCATCTACGCAAATTCCGGTGTCGATTTCGAAAGTGCGCTCGGATACGCCGACAGGGCGGACGACTCTTCAAAAAAGGCCCTGATCGACGCCTCGCTTGCCTCGAAGCAGGCTTTCGACAAGGTGGACCGCGCCTTCGAGAACATAGATTTCACCTTTGAGCTGACTCTGAGCGCGACGAACTTCGCCCAGCTTAAGCGCCACAGGATCTCGACCCAGATCGTTCAGGATTATTCTCCCGCGCTCGGAGTGACCGTCCCTGAATCGGTATGCGATATCCATGAGGAGAAAAGGTTCATGGAAGTCATTGAAAGGAGTGAAGAATTTTACCGCGAACTCGAGAAAGCTGCGCCTGCAGTCAAAAATTATGCACTGACTAACGCACACCGCAGGAGAGTACTCTTCAAACTCAACCTGCGCGAACTTTACCACTTTATTTCACTCAGGTCCGACGCACACGCCCAGTGGGATATCAGAAGGACGGCAGATGAAATGCAGAGGCTCGTCAAGGAGACCGCGCCCTACTCTGCGGCTCTTATGTTCGGGAAGAGCGAACTTTGAGTACGGAGGAGAGATGATCATCGACACCGCTTCGACACTTCTGATAATACTCGCCATGGTCGCAGGCTACCTTTTGGGCGGCTTCAGGACTATTCTGAGGCTTGCGGTCTTTGCGATAGTCTTTCTGGCTCTGAGACTCCCTTCAGTCGCTTCGGCAATGCAGGATTTTGCCGGCCCGAGGTTCTATTCATCGCTCTTCGTCTTTGTTCTCGTCGTCTCGACCCTGATCCTGAACCTGCTGCTCTCATTTGCTCTGAAAGGGCTTTTAAACGAAAAAAAATCGGGGGTGATCGGCAGAACGAACCGCATACTCGGCCTGGTGATCGGCTTCTGCCGCGGGGTACTGGTACTCTTCGTACTGTTTTACATACTTGACGCTCTGATAAGCCACGAAATGCTTATCGAAGAGAAGAGATATCTCGATGAATCGATCGCCTTCACAATGACCAGGGCCTTCATCGAAAGCGCCGGGATGAAATTTTTTTAGGTGAACCTATGCAAGAGGTCGTCGTTCCTGTCTCCGCCTTCGTGCGGGATCTGAAAAACGCAGTCGAGGGAGCTTTCGGCTGGGTCGCGCTCTCCGGAGAGATCACCAACATCTCCAGATCGTTCGCCGGACACACATACTTCACGCTGAAGGATGAATCGGCTCAGATCCGCTGCGCAGTCTTCAAAAATCAGCAGAAGATGATCCGCTGCGAGCTGAAAAACGACATGTCCTACATCGTCTACGGCAAAATTTCGGTTTACGAGGCGAAGGCAGAGATCACGCTCGTCGTTTCGCTCGTCATCCCGTACGGCGACGGAATGGCGGCGCTAAGGCTGAAGGCTTTGAAGGAGAAGCTCAAAAACGAAGGTCTTTTCGACTTGGAACGCAAAAAAAAGCTGCCGAGATTCCCTCTGCTGGTCGGGGTCGTGACAGCTGAAAACGGAGCCGCGATCCATGACATAATCAAAGTTTCAAGAGGCCGCTTCCCCGCCGCGGGGATCATACTCTCTCCAGCACTCGTTCAGGGGGCAGGAGCCGCGGAGAGCATGATCGCAGCACTGAAAAAGCTTGAACTTATTGAAGAAATCGACGCAATAATCATAGGCAGAGGCGGCGGAGCGAAGGAGGATCTCGAGCCATTCAACTCGGAAGATCTGGCACGTGCCGTCGCAGCCTGCAGAAAACCGGTCGTCAGCGCCGTCGGTCATGAAACGGATTCGACCGTGCTCGATCTTGTCGCCGACTACTCTGTCCCGACACCGAGTGCCGCTGCGGAGCTGGTCTTTCCAGATGCAAAGGAGATCCTCGCGAATATCGAGAGCAAAAAGGAGACGATCTCCAACTATGTAAATTCGCTCCTCAACTCGAAAATGCTCCACCTGGATAACCTAGTGCTTTCGCTCAAAAGCCCAGCCGAGCTTGCAAAAACGGCGGAACACCGCACCGACAGGCTTCTTTTTGACGCGACAAGCGCGATCCGCGATATTATCCAGAAAAACATGCAGCAATATCTGCTTCTGGAAAAAAATCTTGAAAAACTGAGCCCGCTCGCGCCGCTTGAAAGAGGCTTCGCGATCGTCACTCAGGGCAATAAAACTGTTAAGAAAAGCGCCGAACTGAATACCGGCCTCGAATTTGACATCAGATTCGGCGACGGGACCGCTCACATTGATAATAAAAGATAGGAGGAAAAAATGTCAGATTGTATTTTCTGCAAGATCGCAAACGGAGAAATCCAGACACCGAAAGTTTACGAAGATGAAAATTTCATTGTTATCAGAGACTTGCACCCGCTCTGCAAGATCCACGACCTCATAATCCCGAGGCGTCACATCGCTTCGATAAATGATGTCGCCGCAGATGAGACCGCCGTCCTGGCATCTATCTTCGAGGTTGCAAAAAAGGTCGCGGAGATCGAAGGGATCGCCGGAAGCGGTTTCAGATTCGTAGTAAACACGGGCCGTGACGCAGGACAGACCGTCCAGCACTTTCACGCTCACGTTTTGGGCGGCGAAATGCTTGTCGGCAAAAAATTGGAGATGTGATCAACGATGTTTATTTACCAAATCGGCGCCGGACGCGTCGGAACGGCGCTTCAGCGTTTTTTTTACAGAAACGCTATAAATTCCGAGTTCGTTGACGCTTCCATAACGGACAAGAGCGGTCTCCTCTTCCTGCCCGTCTCCGATTCGGCGGTAAAAGCGCTTGCGGAGAGACTTCTTGCGGCAAACCGCGCACTCTTTGTCGTCCACTTTTCAGCCGCTACGACAGTTGAAAACGACAGGGCTTTCCTGCTCCACCCATACTCTTCAGTATCTGAGGAGAGCGATTTTTCAAAGATACTCTTCACGCTCTGGGGCCGAAAAAACGAGACCCTTGAGCAGCTGATCGGAGAGACAGGACTTAAATTCGTCTACTGCGGAGAAAAAGTCTCAACGCTTTACCACACCTCGGCTGTCCTCGCCGGAAACTTCACGCAGTTTTTCGCACTGAAGGCTCTCGAACTTCTCAAATCCGAGGGCTTCTCTCACGATGATGCAAAAAAAATCATCCGCCAGCTCGTCGAGACCTCCATAAACAACGTTCTTGAAAACGGGATCTCCGGCATAACCGGCCCAGCCGCAAGAGGCGAAAACGAAATAATATCCAACGAATCCAAAGAATTAGCCAAAAATGACACTGAGCTGGCAAAACTCTATTCATTGATCAGCGAAGAGATAAAGAAGGTTGTTGCAAAGTAAATCGTTATCTTGAAAATCATATGTTTAATATTTTTTAAGGAGGAAACCATGGATTTCATCGAACTCGCGAAAAAACGCTACTCTGTCAGGAGTTATTCGGACAAAAAAGTGGAAAAGGAGCTCCTCGGCAAAATTCTTGAAGCGGGAAACATAGCTCCGACCGCGAAAAACCAGCAGCCGCAGAGGATCTACGTCGTTGAGGACACCGCCCTGCTCGCCAAACTCGACACTCTGACTCCGTGCCGCTACAACGCGCCGACAGTCCTCATTTTCACCTACAACACCGACGAGGACTGGAAAAACCCGAATGAAGAAGGGATCCACGCCGGAATCGAGGATGTCAGCATCGTAGCGACCCACATCATGCTTCAGGCTGCGGAACTCGGGCTCGGCACAACCTGGTGCAATATGTTCGGAAACACCGCGCTCGAAAAGGCGTTCAACCTCCCCGAAAACGAAAGATCGGTCCTTTTCATGGATCTCGGATATCCGGCTGCGGATGCTGAACCCTCGCCCAGACACTCCGAAAAGAAACCGCTGGAAGCGACAGTCAAATATCTGTAACAGGAGGCATAAATGAAAAGATCAGCA